>Ga0209109_10000083_pt1 | contig 37739 bp, 35 predicted proteins | sample Rifsed10ft2_FD_184004 | JGI IMG/M metagenome (GOLD analysis project Ga0209109, IMG submission 184004) | Soil microbial communities from Rifle, Colorado, USA - sediment 10ft 2 (version 2) | ecosystem: Environmental > Terrestrial > Deep subsurface > Rock core/Sediment | place: Rifle, Colorado... | reverse complement strand
GAGAGGCAATGAGGTGACCGCGCGAGTGCGGCGGATTAGAGCAGGCAAGTCTTCAGGTAGCGACTCTCTGGCTCCGGTCACGCCGGTGCGAGAGATAAGGTAGACAAACCCCGAAGAGGCCGCGGCGATCCGCTTGAGGCGATCGTTAGTGGAGGTGGGAGCCACGAGAAAGATGGTATCGAGTCCCTTTCCACGGAGGATCGTGCGGTAGTCGCTTCCCTCCTCAAGCGTGAGGTCGGTGAGAAGAACACCATCAGCGCCAGCTTTGGCCGCACCTGAGGCGAACTTCTCTAAACCCATCTGGAGGACCGGATTGAAGTAGCTGAAAATGACCAGCGGAATCTCGGTCTTCCGGCGCAGGCGGCGGACTAACTCCAGTGCGTTCGCTAGGGTGGTGCCCGCCCGTAAGGCGCGTTCACTGGAGCGCTGAATGGTGGGGCCGTCGGCAACCGGGTCGCTGAAAGGCACGCCCAGCTCGACGAGATCGGCGCCAGCTTCGGCGAGGGCCAGGACGAAGCGCTCGGTGGCTTCGAGCGAGGGATCGCCCGCGGTGAGAAACGCGATCAGGCCGAGCTCGCCCCTGCGACGCAATTCCTCGAAGCGCCGGGTGATGCGTGAGGTCATGGAGGGTGCAGGTGTGGTCACGGCGGCTCAGAGGTGGCGTGAGAGGATTTCCATATCTTTGTCGCCGCGGCCGGAGAGATTGAGGATCACAAGCTGGTCGCGGGGGATTCGCGGGGCGCGCTCGATCAGGCCGGCCAGGGCATGAGCGGGTTCGAGCGCGGGGATGATGCCTTCGGTGCGAGCCAGCGTGCGCGCGGCATCGAGAGCGGCATCATCGCTGACGGCCGAGTATTCGGCTCGCCGCTGGTCGGCCAGCCAGGCGTGCTCGGGTCCGATGGCGGGGTAGTCCAGACCGGCCGAGACTGAATGCGTAGTGGAGATTTGGCCGTCGGGCGTCTGAAGAACATACGTGTAGGTACCCTGCAAGACGCCCGGTCGAGCCCCCGCGTAGCCCGCCGCCGCGGCGAGGCGCGCGGCGTGCTCTCCGAGGCGCGTGCCGCGCCCGCCGGCTTCGATTCCGACCATCTTGACCGACGTGTCGCCAAGGAACTCATGAAAGAGGCCGATCGCATTGGAGCCCCCGCCGACGCAAGCGAAAAGATAATCGGGCAGGCGGCCTTCGGCATCGAGGATTTGTTGGCGGGCTTCGCGGCCGATCACTGACTGGAAATCGCGGACCATCACGGGATAGGGATGCGGGCCGAGAACGGAACCGAGCAGGTAGTGGGTGGAGCGGACGTTGGTGACCCAGTCGCGCATCGCCTCGTTGATGGCGTCCTTGAGCGTGCGGCTGCCGGCATCCACGCAGAGGACTTCGGCGCCGAGCAGGCGCATGCGGGAGACGTTGAGGCGCTGGCGCTCCATGTCCTCGGTACCCATGTAGACCACGCACTCGAGGCCAAAGCGCGCCGCTACAGTCGCGCTGGCGACGCCGTGCTGGCCGGCGCCCGTTTCGGCAACGATGCGCCGCTTGCCCATGCGTACGGCCAGAAGGCCCTGGCCCAGGCAGTTATTGATCTTGTGCGCGCCGGTGTGGAGCAGGTCTTCGCGCTTGAGGTAAATGCGCGGGCCACCCAGAAGGGACGTCAGCCGAGCAGCAAACTGGAGCGGAGTAGGCCGGCCGGCAAAGTTGCGCAACAGGGTTTCCAGTTCGTGGCGGAACGCCTGGTCGGCGCGGGCGGCTGTGTAAGCCTGCTCGAGCTCTTCGAGCGGAGCGACGAGCGTCTCCGGCACGTAACGACCACCGTACGGGCCGAAGCGGCCGCGGGCGTCGGGCCAGGCTGTTGCGGGTGCGCTCATCGCATCTCCCGGCGCGCCTTACAAACCTCTTCAAGGAATGCGCGGACAAGCGCGGGGTCTTTCTTGCCGGGCCGCGCTTCGACGCCGCTGGCGACATCCACTGCAGCGGGACGGGCAATTCGAATAGCCCGGGCGACGTTTTCCGGATTCAGGCCACCGGCCAGAATTATGGGGCCAAACCGCGCGGCCCGCCGGGCAATGTGCCAGTCGAAAGAACGCCCGGTACCGCCCCGAGCCTTCCGGTGATGGCCATCGAGCAGGAATGCGGCGACGCCTGGAAACTCACGCAGGGCAGCGACACGAAAGCGCAGCGCGACCCGAAGAGCGCGAATGACGCGGTGTGATCTGGCCAAATCGGCCACATCTTTCGCTGATTCCTCCCCGTGTAATTGCACGAAATCGAGCCGGAGCATCCGTGCGATGCGGGCCACGTCAGCCGGCGAACGGTTCACAAAAACCCCCACAACAACGGCCTCCTTCGGCAGGCGGCGGATGATGCGCTGGGCCTTTGCCGGACTAACATACCGCGGGCTAGCGCGACAGAAGTTGAAGCCGAGAGCATCGGCGCCGGCGTCGAGCGCCAGGCGGGCATCGGCCCAATTGGTGATGCCGCAGACCTTGACGCGAAAGAGTTCGCGCATCCCGCCGCCTTCATCCTGTTTCCAAGAGTTTGCGCAGCGCGGCAGCCGGGTCCGCCGACTCCATCAGGTGCTCGCCGATCAGGAAGGCATCGAAGCCGGCGGCCCGCAGGCGGGCGAGCTCGTCGGCGGAGCGCAGGCCGGACTCGCAGACAGCGATGCAATCGTCGGGCAGCAGCTCGATCAATTCGAAGGAAGAATCCAGGCGAACCGCGAGCGTGCGCAGGTCGCGGTTGTTGATGCCAATAATCCGGGCACCGGCCTCAATCACGCGCGCAATCTCCTCGCGCGTGTGGACCTCGACCAATGCTTCCATGCCTAGCTCCCGGCCGAGGACGAGGAGTTCGCGGAGTAAGGAGTCACTCAGGATGGCCGCGATGAGCAAGAACGAATCGGCGTCGGTGGCGCGCGTCTCCCAGACTTGCCAGGGGTCAAAGATAAAGTCCTTGCGAAGCACGGGCAGCGTTGTGGCCTTTCGCGCCGTGCGCAGGGATTCGAGCGAGCCCTGAAAAAACTCCTCTTCGGTGAGCACCGAAAGCGCGGCCGCGCCGGCTTGCTCGAGTTGTGTGGCCAGTAAGCGGGGATCGAAGTCTCCTCGCAGAAGACCGCGAGAGGGCGAGGCCTTCTTTAGTTCGGCAATGATATTCGTGGAGGAACGCGTGAGGACAGCGGGAAAATCGCGGACTGGTGTGCCCTTTTGCACCGCCAAGCGCAGGACGGGTTCGGGGAGCACGCGCTTGCGGTGCTCGACGGCGGCGCGTCGCGCCTCGACAATGCGGTCGAGCACACTGCCTGTTCTGGCTTCCGCCCTCACGTTAAGCCTTTCCGTGGGAAGAGAAAAAACTATGCTAGTCTGCCGTTCTGGCGGTGTCAATTTTTGCAGGACTCAATTTCAAAGAAACAGGACTCGATATTGAGCCAATCCTACAGTGCCTTTCCGCCAAGTGGACTGCGACGCCAGCTCGGGCTGGGCACGGCGACGAGCGTTGTAGTCGCCAACATGATCGGCGCGGGAATTTTCACGACCACCGGGCTGATTCTTGCCGGCGTTGGGAGCGGCTGGGTGGTGATGCTTTGCTGGCTGCTGGGCGGGCTGATCGCGCTCTGCGGCGCGCTCTGCTACGCCGAGCTCTCCACGATGATGCCGCGCGCGGGCGGCGAGTACGTGTACCTACGCGAAATCTACGGGCCGCTGGCCGGCTTCCTGACAGGCTGGGTCAGCTTTTTCGCGGGATTCTCCGCGCCGATCGCCGCCAGCGCCGTGGCCTGCGCGGCGTACCTCGGAGCTGCCGGAGTTTTGCCCACGAGCAGGCTGGCCGAACGCAGCACCGCCGTGGCGATTGTGGCGCTCTTTACTGCGCTGCACTACCGGGGGGTGAAGCTGGGGGCGCGCGTACAGAATGTCCTCACGGCGGTGAAGGTGTTGCTCCTGGTGGGCCTGGTGTCGGTTGGGTTTCTGCGCGGGAACGGGAGCTGGGATTATCTCTCGGCACAGGGCGAATTCTGGGGCCAGGGCCAATGGAGCCAGATCGGATTCGGGATGCTGCTTGTCATGTTTGCCTACAGCGGCTGGAACGCCTCGGCATATCTGGCTGAGGAAATCCGGCAGCCACAGAAGAACTTGCCGCGATCGCTGCTGCTGGGGACCCTGATCGTTACAGGGATCTATCTGGCCGTGAACCTGCTGTTCTTCTTCGCGGCACCTACGCGGGAGATAAGCGGTGTCACGACGGTCGGTGAGGTGGCTGTCCGAGGGCTGTTTGGCGCGAAGGCCGCGACCGTGCTTTCGGCGATGATCAGTGTGCTGCTGCTCTCCTCGCTCAGCGCCTATCTTCTGATCGGGCCGCGGGTTTATTACGCAATGGCGAGGCAAGGACTGTTCTTCCAGGCAGCAGCGCGCATCCATGCACGATTTGAAACGCCGGGGCTGGCCATCATGGCGCAGGGGGTGTGCGCCATGCTCTTGGTGTTGACCGGTACGTTCGAGCAACTGCTGACTTATATCGGTTTTGCGCTGGGGATTTTTCCGTGGATGACGGTCGCGGGCCTTCTGTGGCTGCGAAAGCGCGAGCCGCAGCGGGAACGGCCCTACCGCGTGTGGGGCTACCCGGTCGTGCCGCTGATCTACCTTGTCGCCAGTGGGAGCATTCTGGTAGTAGCGTTCTGGAACCGGCCGGTGCCATCGCTGCTTGCCTTGCTCACCATTGCGGCGGGCGTGCCGGTGTACTGGCTGATCGAGCGAAGAATCTCTGCAAGAGGCTGATGTACTTGCAGCCTTGCGTGTGAAGGAGTGAGTGCTCCAGCGGTTGAGGAGCGGATCAACATAACGAATCGGAATACCAAAATTGGAGCCGCCGAAGCCCTTGATCTCGGCAAGGGTCTGGCTCCAATCCTGTCCGGGCAAGAAGGGATGGCAGTAGCATCGACAAACACGAAACCAGCATAAACACTGGCCATATTTGCTGTTTGGTGGGTTTGGTAGCGGTACCGGGAATCGAACCCGGGTTTCCAGATTGAGAATCTGGCGTCCTAACCCCTAGACGATACCGCCGAAGCCGGTCGGAGGATGACAACGGCACTGGGAAAAGTGTCGTGCCAGATGCTCTTCTTTTATAGCGTGCCGGTACAAGGATCGTCAAGCTGCACCAATGGGGCGTCCGAACAAACAAAATCGAATGCCTGCGCGAGTGAAAACTAGTTGGAGGGCGATTCTGAGTGGGTGGGAAGGATACGGCGGTGCTGGCGGAGGGAGAAAAAGCGGTGCCGACAAGGGTCGCAGCGGTAGGCCGGGAAGTGCAACAGGCGCCGCAACCAGGCGAAGCCGCCGCTTACGTGCTCACGGGAAATGCGCTGCAGGTCAAGATTCCCGCACTGCGGGCAATGGGCAAAGGCCGCGTAGGAAACAGGCACCACCCAGGCGAGAAACCGCGCCTCGCAAGTCCGACAACGCCAGGGACGAAGACCAGTCACCCCGGCAACGTAGTCCCAAATACCGCGGCGCTTTGACCGGCGACAACGGTCGCTCTGGCAGGACGGACAGATCAACGATTCCCCCGACAGAAAGGCTCCCCGAGCGAAGCATACGCGAAAGATTGCAGCGGAAGCAACAGCGAGCTAGCGCTCTGCCATCAGGCGCACCGCCGGACAGCCGGTGGAGCGGAAGCACGGATCAACCGGACTCGCGTGTAGAATAGAGGCGAGGTGACGCGATGCCCGATTACACTTCGGACCACGCCCACGCCGGAATCCGCGCGAAACTGCCGAGGCTGGAGACTTGGCCCAACCAGTTCCCCGGATATCAGATCACCACGCGCTTTTCCGAGTACACGTCGGTCTGCCCGAAGACGGGGCTGCCGGATTACGGCGCGCTGACGATTCAATACCAGCCCAGGAAGCTCTGTCTCGAGCTGAAGAGCCTGAAGATGTACCTGCTGGCGTATCGCAACCTAGGGATTTTTTACGAGAATGCAGTGAACCGAATGCTGCGGGACATTGTCGAAACGGCACGGCCAGAATGGTGCGTGGTGAGAGGAGATTTCACACCGCGCGGCGGGCTGACCACGACGGTTGAGGCGCGCTGGCCGCGGTCAAGAAGGACACGAAGCTGAGGGATGGGATAGACAACCCGAAGGGCCTAATGGATAATCCATCTACATGACGGACTTAATCAAACTGGCGCCACGCAAGGAGGCCTGATGAGCACTACACCAGATTCCCCTGAGGCTCAGTCGTACACCTATGAGACCTCGCCGACGCCGCGGTGGATCATCGCGGTGTTCGTCGTGTTGTTCCTGCTTGTCGGCTTCCTGCTCTACAGCGGACATTCGGCGCGGACCAGGCTGGAATCGGACCTGACCGCTGCGAACAAGCGCGCCGACCTGCTGACCGCGCAGATGGACCAGACCAACGGGCGGCTGGCCGATCTGAAGGGACAGCTGGACGTGACTTCGCAAAAGCTCGGGCTGACACAAGAAGAGCTGGCCCGGGCGCGGGGCCTGGCGCAGTCGATCCGAAAGGATCAGAAAGAGAGCGATGAGAAGCTGCTGGCACAGATTGGCCACGTGAAGCAGGAAAGCGAGGCCCGGATCGGTCAGGTCTCCACGGAACTGGGTGGCGCAAAGACCGACATCAAGGCGACCCGCGAAGACCTGGAAGCCACCAAGAGCAAGCTCGAACGCACGATCGGCGACCTGGGAGTGCAGAGCGGCCTGGTGGCGCGCAACCGCGAAGATCTCGAAGAGCTCAAGCGGCGCGGAGAACGGAATTATTTTGAATTCGATCTGCGCAAATCGAAGACGCCCTCGCGGGTGGGCCCGGTGCAACTGACGCTGCAGAAGACCGACGCGAAGAAATATCGTTATACCATGACCGTCTACGCCGACGACAAGGCCATTGAGAAAAAGGATAAGACGGTGAACGAGCCGGTGCAGTTCTTCGTGCAGGGAAGCCGGGTACCGTTTGAGGTGGTCGTGTTCAAGGTGGAGAAAGACCGGGCCACGGGTTACCTGGCGACACCGAAACAATAGCGTCACGCAGATTCAATTGAGAATGGAAATGGCCCTATCCCGCTAGCAGAGGCGAGGCAGGGCCATTTCCATTGGGGGCGATTTCTCGCCACGGACGGGCTGCGATGAGGGCTTGGCTCAGGCTGGAAAGCTGGTCCAGAGGCGGGCGAGTGGGCCACGCGCCCGTACTGGTGATGCAGATTGGGCTTGCCCTGGCGACTGTCACGGCGGTTGGCAGCGCGCAGAGCGCTGGGCAGGAGCCACAGAAGGAGCCTGTGCCTGCAATTGTTGCGCAAGTGGACCTGGTGAATGTCGAAGTGACGGTAACGAATGAACGAGGCGATTTTATCGCCGGGCTGGAGCGCGAGAACTTCCGCGTGTTCGACAACGGTATCGAACAGCCGATTACTCACTTCGCGTCGATTGAGGCGCCCGCGCAAGTGCTGGTGCTCGTGGAGACCAGCCCAGCGGTGTACCTGATCCACCGGCAACATCTGGCCGCGGCCCATGCGCTGCTGGAAAATCTGGCGATTGATGACCAGGTTGCGCTGGCGATGTACGATCAGTCCACCCAACTGGCGGTGAACCTTTCGTCGGACAAACAGGCGCTGGCGCACGCGCTGGGCGGGCTGCGGTACAGTCTGGGTTCGGCGGAGCTCAACCTGTTCGATGCCCTCTCCGCTGCCCTTGATTGGCTGGCCACAGGTCAGGACAAGCAGGCCATCGTGCTGCTCAGCACGGGTCTGGATACGTCAGGTACAGGAAGCTGGCAGAGACTCACGGCGAAGCTGCGGGGCAGCCGCGTGGTTGTGTTCGCGGTGGCGCTGGGCGGGGAGCTGCGAAGCGCGAAAAAGGTCCAAGGGAAGACCGGGGCAGCTCAGGAATCGCGCGGGCAGGATCAGGAGTTGAGCTTTGCAAAGGCAGACAGGAGCCTGGAGCAAATTGCGGAATTAACTGGCGGGCAGGCTTACTTTCCCCGCGAAGCCAGCGAGTTCACGGCCATCTATCAGCAAATCGCCCGCCGGCTGCGGAACCAGTACAGCCTGGGATTTGCGCCACCGGCGCGGGACGGAATGGTCCACCGAATCGAAGTTCTGATTGTGGGTGACGTGCCGGCATGCGTCGCGTTGAAGAAGGGCCGTAAGTCCAAGGGGAGTGACCCGGCAACAAACACCTGCCGCGTTCGCAGCCGCCAGGAGTACATCGCGTCTGCGCGCTAGTTGAGCCAGGGTTGATCGAGAGTTATTCGAAGTCTTTCAGGGTCTCGGCCATCTGGCGCAGGCGCTGATCCACCAGGGCAAAGACGGTACCGGGCTCATAGCGCACAGAGGGTTGGCCATCCTCGCCGCCGCGGCGGGCGACGCCGCCGGCACGAACGCCAGTGAGCGCCTCGATGCCCTCCTCAACGGTTGTGACCGGCAGGATGTGAAACTTACCCGCAGCGACCGCTTCGACCACGTCCTCGCGCAGCATCAGGTCTTCCACATTCTCGACGGGGATCAATATGCCTTGCCGGCCGGTAAATTCCTTGACGCGGCAGACGTCGTAAAAACCTTCAATCTTCTGATTCACGCCGCCGATGGGCTGAATGTCGCCTTGCTGGTTCACTGAACCGGTGACGGCCAGGTCCTGACGAACCGGAAGTCCGGAGAGGGCGGAGAGGAGTGCGTAGACTTCAGTTGAGCTGGCGCTATCGCCGTCCACGCCCGAATAGGATTGCTCGAAGCAGATGCTGGCTGAGAGCGAGAGCGGCTTGTCCTGCGCAAACCGGGAGCGGAGGAAGCCGGCGATGATCTGCATGCCCTTATCGTGGAGCCGGCCGCTCAGGTTGGACTCGCGCTCGATGTTGATCAACCCGGTCTTGCCGAGCGCGGCCGAAGCGGTGATGCGCACGGGCTTGCCGAAGGCATAGCCGCCGATTTCGATCACACTCAAGCCGTTGACCTGGCCGACGCGGCTGCCAGCGGTGTCGATGAGCAGGCTGCCCTGCTCGATCATCTCGCGGATTTTTGTTTCGATCAGATTGTGGCGCTCGGTCTTCGCCTCGATGGCTTTGCGGACGTACTCGGCCGTAACTGGGGAGTCGCCGGATTCACGGGCCAGGTAACAGGCTTCGCGGGCGAGATCGGCCAGTTCAGAAAAGCGCGCGGTCACCTTGCCGCGGCGACCGGCCTGGCGGACACCATACTCGAGCATGGCAGCGAAGGCACCGCGATCAAAGGGGCACAACCCTTCGTCGTCGGAGAGCCGACGGAGACGGCCAGCGTACTGGAGAATGACCTCGTCGCCCATCTCCATCTCTTCGTCGAATTCGGCGCGGACCTTAAAAATCTTCTTGAAGTCCTCTTCATACAGGTAGAGGAGCTCGTAGATGTCGCGGTCGCCGATGAGGATGATCTTGACGTTAATTTCAATCGGCTCGGGCTTGAGAGCGGTGGCGCCAAAAGGGAAAAAGAGATCGAGCGGCTGAATCTCGAGCTTGCCGTGGTTGAGGGTGCGCTTCAGCGTGCGCCAGACCCCGGGTTCGGTGAGCGTGTCGAGCGCATACATGATAAGGAAACCGCCATCGGCGCGGAGGATGGAGCCGCCGCGGAGGTCCATGAAATCAGAGGTCCAGCCGCTGCCGCGGGAATCGTAGCTGCGCTGGATGGTGCCGAAGAGATTGGCGTAGGTGGGTGTGGTTTCGAAGATGACCGGCGAGGTGTCCTGTGCGTTGTGGGCGAGCAACACATTGACCCCGTAGACGCGGAACGGGTCGCGGTCAGACGTGGGCGAGCGAGGAGCGCCGTCGGGTGAGGCCTGCTGCTCTTCTTCCCCCTCGCGCTCCTTGAAGGGGTCAAGGTTGTCGAGCAGGTGGTGGCGTACCTCTTCCATGTACTCACTCACCTGCGCACCCGGGTATTTTTCCTTGAGCTCTTCGATCACGCCATCAACGAGGACGGAAGCGGCTTCCTGCTCGAGGTAACTCAGCTCGCTGGCCAGCTCGCGTGAAAGCGTCAGCGTCTTGCGGTAAACGACGGTAAATTCCTGGCGGAACGACTCGTACTTACGCTCGAGCTCCTCGGCGGCGACGGTCTCAAGCTTGCCTTCGTGGACGAGCTTGGGGATGTCCTCGATGGGCACCATCTGGCCTTCGAGCACGGGAAAGATTTCCGGCAAGGCGACGGCGCCTACCTGCATGTGTCCGAGCGCGAACTGCTCGCGGGCGATGCGGCGAGTGAAGTCGTCCATCAACTCCTTTTCGCGGGCGGTGAAGCGGTCCACGATGCGAGCCTTTTGTCGCTGGAAGGGCTCGCCCTCGAAGACCTGCGGGATGCGCCGCCGGAGAAACTCGATGCCGGACTGCATGTCCTTCTTGAAACCGCTGGCCTGGCCACGCGGAAGTGTGAGCAGGCGCGGCCGGTCAGAGTTTTTGAAGTTGTTGACGTAGCAGCGATCCGGGGCCGGCTTGATGCCGGGCTGGATTTCTTCAATCATGCGGACCATCATGCCGCCGCGGCTGGTGCCGGCCAGGCCGCACACGAAGACGTTGTAGCCGGGGGCGTTAAGCTCGACACCCATTTTGAGAGCGCGGATGGCACGGTCCTGACCAATCACGCCCTCGAGGGGTTCGGCCTGGGCGGTGGTCTCAAACGGAATGCGGGCGGGGTCGCAGCGCCAGCGAAGCTTTTCGGGAGTGAGTTCGGTTGGCGACGGGGCAGGTTGGGTGGCGGGTTGGGTTCCCATGGAGTTCTCCGCGGCGGCTACTCTAGCACAGCGGATAGGCTCGCCCAAGCCAGTGTACTCGTCCACATGATTAGTGACACTTTTCTGATTCGGACAGCTTCGGTTCCACAGGGGATTCGCCTGATCCTGTGCAAGTTTTCGTGCAAAGCGGGTCCAAACCGAAGAAAAAGCTCCTGTTTAAGAGAAAAGAATGAGGATTTCTAACACGCTCGATGTTCGAGCCTTAGAAACAACACGTAGAACGGCCCTAGTCGAGTGTCACCCATCATTCTGGACGAGTACAGCCAGGCTCGCGGTGCGTTTCCTTCGCGCGAACTGGTTCAGCCAGTATTCTCGCCCTGGCGATAGGCCTGCAGAGCACCGGCGGCAGTGGCGATTACTATCGGACCGAGCACAAGCCCCAACAGGCCGAACACGCTAATGCCGCCGAGTACGCCGATGAAGACGAGCAGCGCATTGAGCTGTGCGCGGCCGGTCAGCAGCCAGGGGCGCAGGAAATTGTCTACGGAACTGACCACGCCGGCGCCCACAACCAGCAGGGCGATTCCTTTCCATAAGTGCCCATCTACCATCAGCCAGATGGAAGCAGGGACCCAGATGATCCAGGTGCCCAGTAGCGGTACGAGAGAAAAGAAGGCCATTATCACGCCCCAGAAGACCGGTGAGCCGATACCCAGGATGGCAAAAGCGAGGCCGCCCACGGCCCCCTGGACAACGGCCACGATCAGGCTGGCGGTGACACTGGCGAAGATCAGATCCCGTGACTGCATCATCATGCGCTCGCGATGGGCTTCATCGAAGGGCAGGAGGCTACGAAGGCCGGCAAGGATGCTGCCAGCGTCCCGGAAGAGAAAGAACATGGCGAACACGAGGACAAACAGGTCGAAGAAAAAGATGGCGATGTTCTTGAGGACTGCTCCCGCCCGCAAAGCGAGAAAGCCGCCGATGGCCTGCGCACTCTGGCGGAGGAACTCGGCCGGATCCTTGTCCGCGGGAAGGGGGATGCGCTGCCGCAGCCACTCCCAGCCCTGCTGGAGGTGGGCGATGATCGGAGTCTGCTCTTCTCTCCGCACCTGCTCGAAGTGGCGTGCTGCTTCGATCCCTTCGCGAACGAATGCCGTCATCACCAGCAACGCGGGAACAATCAGGATTAAGGTGACCAGCAGGGTGCTCAGTGCAGCGCCGCGGGTGGGGCCGAATCGTTTTTCCAACCGCATATGCCAGGGATAGAAAAACACGACAAAGACACCGGCCCAGCCCAGTGGAACAAGAAATGGCTGAAAGATCCGGAAGACAAGATAGAGAAGAAGAAAGACCGCGCCGTAAAAGAGAATGGTGGCGAAGCGATCGCCGGCTCGAGGCTCAGGCATGGTGGACCTGCCGGACGCAGTTCATCTCTTGGCCCGCGGGCGGGTGGGATGGGATAATGCCGGCTCGTACAGGGCGGAAATACCGGAACACACAAGCGACCTACCTTTCATGGGATCCACACACAGCGGCGCAGTCACATTGAACCGATATCAAATTCGCCTGCTGGCTATACTCGCTGTCATCAATTTTGTCAACTTTGCGGACCGGCTGGTGGTGCCTCCGCTGGTGCCGCAGCTACGGGAGCAGTTTGATTTGTCCAGCGTGAAGCTGGCCGCGCTGCAGATTGTACTGCAGGTGGTGCTGGCACTGGCCACTGTACCATTTGGCCTGCTGGCGGACCGCTTCAGCCGGACACGGATTATCGCCTTTGGTGTGGTGTTTTGGAGCCTGGCAACGTTCCTTTCCGGGCTGGCGCAGACGTTTGCGGTGCTGTTGGTCGCGCGGGCGCTGGTAGGCGTGGGGGAGGCTGCCTATGCACCGGCTGCGCAATCCATGATTTCCGGGGCGTTTCCGGCTGCGGCCCGAGCGCGGGCCCAAGCGGTCTTCGCCGCGGGTATGCTGGCCGGCGCGACTGCCGGGCTTGCACTGGGAGGCGTAATTGCGGAGAGGCACGGATGGCGGGCGGCGTTTTTCTTTGTCGGAGTGCCGGGGCTGATCCTGGCACTGCTGGCACTGCGGCTGGAGGAGCCGCCACGGGGGCCGCGGTCAGAGGTAGTGCCGATCAGGAGGCTGCTGAGTGTGCCGGCGTTCCTGGCGCTGATCGTGAGCGGCGTGCTGGTCACCTTCACCAGTGTTGCGTTTATTTTTTGGGGGCCGGACTTCGTCACGCAATGGAAAGACTTCAGTCAGGCAGAAGCAGGAATTTCGCTAGGAATAACGGTGCTGCTGGCATCGCTGCTGGGCGTGCTGGCGGGCGGGTATGTGGCGGACTGGCTGCAGAAACGATTTGCGTACGGGCGCATCCTGACCGTGTCGCTGGCGTTTCTTGCGGCGGCGCCTTTTATCCTGTGGGCGCTGGCGACGGAGGAAAAGCAATACGTCGTCGCGGCGCTGTTTCTTGCATCGTTCTTCATGTCGTGGTACCACGGGCCGGTAACGGCGGTGATCCACGACCTGATGCCGCGACGGGCTCATGCGACCTCGGTGGGACTGTACATGTTCATTACGCAGCTTTTGGGCGGCGTGCTGGGGCCGTACGTGGTGGGCCGCATCGACGACAAGCGGGACTTGCTGGTGGGATTACAGGTGGCCGTCGGAGTGATGGTGGCGGGGGCGCTGTGCATGTTCCTTGTGATTTACTTCATACGGCTGCAGGGATTGCGGCATCCGCAAGTGGAGATGTACCGCACCGAGGCAGACCCCTGAGGAGGTGGCTGTGGTCGAATCTAACTCCCCACCGGGCAATGAGAAGAAGGACCCGGCCGACTGCAAGCACACCCGGACACAACTAATCGCGAAGGACAAAGACGCTGAGTATGTCGAATGCCTGGACTGTGGCGCCATCCTGGAAGCCGGTGAACTGCCTGAACCGTCGGGCTTCGATGAATCGCTCTCCGATGCGTAGGGAGCGCGCTGCAACAAACAGGAAGCAGTTCTCGCGGCGAGCCGCTCAGCAAATGCCGAGCGATTTGATCAGGCGGAGAACATCTGCTTCAGGGACGTCGTAAAGCGGGCGCTCGTCTTCCTGTTCGAGGCGATCGCGGAGGAACTCAGCGGCAACGAAGCTGGCTTCGCGGTCGGTGAGGTCGCGTCCGGAGCGCTGACGGGATTCCACAAAGGCCGTGTGAGCCAAACCTACTACGACGCCGCGGCCATCCACAAAAAACTTCGTGTCAATCGTGTCGCTGTGGCGGGTGGCCACGCCGTTCCAGAGGTGCGAAAAGCGGCAGTGGTAGAGCTGGTCGGTGAGCTTGGAGGCGACGTCGAAGGCGCCGACAAATTCGGCCATTGCGCCGGAGTTGGGAAGCACTGCAGCCATCCGGTTTATTTGTGGCCGCTCGCGACGGCGGTTTCAACCTGCGCGTAGGAGCGAACCGCTGCGGCAACACCGGCTCCGGCGGGCAGACGGAAGCCCTGGTCAAGGAGGACTTTTTCCAGCGCGCCAAGGAAGAGCAGAACGTTTGTGCGCTGGCTGGAATAGCCCATCAGGCCGACGCGCCAGAGTTTTCCTTTGAGCGGGCCGAAGCCGCCAGCGATTTCGATGTTGAACTCGTCAAGCAGCTGATGGCGCACTTTGACGTCGTCCACGCCTTCGGGGACACGCACGCCGGTGACAGTGACCAGCCGGTCGGCAGGGTTGGTGACGAACAGCTCCAAGCCCATCGCTTCGAGACCAGCGACGAGGGCCTGCTGGTTCTGGCGGTGGCGCTCCCAGCGGACTTCGAGCCCTTCTTCGAGCACCAAACGTAGTGCCTCACGCATGCCGTAGATCAGGGTGATGGGCGGGGTGTGATGATAGAGGCGGTCCTTGCCCCAGTAGTTCATCGCCGTGGTCAGGTCGAAATACCAGCTCTGCACCTTGGTCTTGCGGGAGCGGAAAATTTCCTCAACGCGAGCGTTCACGGTGATGGGAGACATGCCCGGAGGAGCGCTTATGGCCTTCTGCGAGCCGCTGAAGCAGATGTCGAGCTTCTGGCGGTCCACGTCGAGAGGAATGCCGGCCAGGGTGGCGACGGCGTCCACCACGAGGATGGCGCCGAGTTCGTCAGCAAGTTTGCGGAAGTCGTCCAGCCGGTGTACGACTGCAGTCGAGGTCTCGCCGTGGGCCAGGCCGAGGAACTTGATCTTCTTGCCCTTGGCGGCACGGCGGACGTCTTCGGGATCGACGGGGCGGCCGTAGGGCGCCTCGACGCGGGTGATGCACGCCGGGGTGCGCTCAGCGATGATGGCCATGCGTTCGGAAAAGGTGCCGTTGACGCAGACGATGGCCTCGTCGCCTTCCTCGAGCGGATTCAGGACGGCAGCCTCGATGCCGCCAGAGCCGGAAGCGGAGATGGGAAAGGTAACGCGGTTCTCGGTCTGGAAGACGCAGCGGAGCAAGGTCTGGACGTCGTTCATAATGTGCGTGAACCAGGGGTCCAAGTGGCCCACCAGCGGCGTGACCATGGCGCGATAGACGCGCGGGTCCACGCTGGAAGGACCGGGAGTGAGCATCAGGCGGTGCGGAGGGGTGAGTTCACCGATTATTTCGCTCATGGTTTGCAGTCCTCGAATCCGCGCGGCTGCCGCGATCGGTAGGGACGTTCCCGAGGCAGGGCCTGCGCCGGTGCATCCGACGGGCGCCGGACGCGGGAGTATAGTCTCGCCGAAAGCGGCGTTTGGCGCAACGTCCAAAATGGTCGGTCACAGGACGCGCCATGCGGCCTACAAAGCCGGGGGAAATTTCTGTAAAATGCGACACTTAGTCCCCGGAGAGGAGCGGCAATGACCACCAGTCCACAGGGAGCGATGCCCCCGGCTGCACTCGCACAGATCCGCGAAAAGGCCCGGAGGCTGCGCATTGAGTCCATGCGGGCCACGACAGCGGCGGGCTCGGGGCACCCGACCTCGTGTCTATCGGCGGCGGAGCTGGTGGCGGCGACGTTTTTCCATGCGATGAAGTTTGACCCGGCTGACCCCAACTCGATTGCGGGCGACCGCTTTGTGCTGTCGAAGGGCCATGCGGCGCCGGTGCTCTATGCCGCGCTGGCGGAGGCGGGAGTCTTCCCGGTTTCGCGCTTAATGACGCTGCGGCAGTTCACAAGCGAGCTGGAAGGTCATCCAACGCCGCGGGTGCCGGGTGTGGATGCGGCGACGGGTTCGCTGGGGCAGGGACTTTCGGTGGGGGCCGGGCTGGCGCTGGGTGCAAGGGTGAAGAAGTCGAGCGCGCGGGTGTACGTGCTGCTGGGCGATGGAGAGATGGCCGAAGGGAACGTATGGGAGGCGGCGGCGTTTGCTGCGCACTGGAAGCTGAACAACCTGACGGCTCTGGTGGACGTCAATGCGTTGGGCCAGAGCGAGCGGACGATGTACAGGCATGACACGGAGGTCTATCGGCGGAAGTTTGAGGCGCAGGGCTGGCAGGCGGAAACAGTGGACGGGCACGACCTCGCGGCCGTGATCGCGACGTTGGATCGAGCAAAGAGCGTGTCCGGCAGGCCGCAGGCGATTATTGCGCGCACAGAGAAGGGCTACCCGATCAGCTTCCTGCGAGACAAAGACGGCTGGCACGGGAAGGCGCTCTCGAAGGAGCAGCTCGAGAAAGCGATTGCGGAGCTGGGGGGCGCAGCGGAAATTGCACCAGACCCGGGACGGTCGTATGAGCGTAAGACGTTGCCGAAGCCGCCGGACTTTCCTGCCCCACCAGCGCCTGCGTATCAGGCCGGGCAGATGGTGGCGACGCGAGAGGCGTACGGCACAGCGCTGAAAAAGCTCGCCGCGGTGAACCCGGCGATCGTGGCGCTGGATGGCGACGTGAAAAACTCGACGTTTGCCGAAGCGCTGGGCGAGACCGACCCCACCCGATTCTTCCAGGGCTACATTGCCGAGCAGAATATCGTGGGCGTGGCGGTGGGGATGGCGGCACAGGGGCTGGTGCCGTTTGTGGCCACGTTTGCGTGCTTCCTGGCGCGGGCCTACGATCAGGTGCGCATGGCGGCGATCAGCCGGAGCAGCATCAACCTGTGCGGGTCGCACTGCGGCGTCTCGATTGGCGAGGACGGGCCATCGCAGATGGGGCTGGAAGACTTGGCGATGTTTCGCGCGATTCCGGGCGCGACAGTGCTTTATCCGAGCGATGCGGTGGCTGCTGAGCGGCTCACGGAAACGGCGGCGAGGCGGGAAGGCATCTGCTACATCCGCACGACGCGGCCGAAGCTACCGGTGATCTACGCGAACGATGAGAAGTTTCCAGTGCCGGGATTCAAGGTGTTGCGACAGAGCGCGCAGGACCGCGTCACGGTCATCGGGGCTGGTGTGACGCTGTACGAAGCGCTCAAGGCGTACGACGAGCTGAAATCAAAGGGCGTGGCGATCCGCGTGATTGACCTCTATTGCCTCAAGCCGATTGATGTGGCGGCGCTGGGCGAGCAAGTGCGTGCGACAGGCGGGCGTGTGATGACAGTTGAGGACCACTACCCCGAAGGCGGCCTGGGCGAAGCCGTGATTACCGCGCTGGTGGCAGGGGGCGTGCCGTTGACGGGCGTGCGGCAGATTGCCGTGCGAGGCGTGCCGCATTCGGGAAAGCCGGATGAGCTGCTCGATGCGTTTGGGATTTCCGCGAGGCACATTGTTCGCGCCGTAGAAGAGTTGTAAGGGTGTAGGGGCCTGCCGCGGCGGAGCCATACGCCCCAACTAAAGCAAAATCAGCGCGAATTCAGCTACGGGCGGGCGGTGGCGAAGACGGCCGAGAGCGGGGGCTGGCGCAGGTCCCAGACGATGCGACACCAGGCGAGAACCTTCAGGGTGTAGTAGGTCGGGTCAAACTCCCACCAGAAAAAACCCATACGAGCAGCGGCCATGTAGTGGTGGTGGTTATTGTGCCAGCCTTCGCCGAGGGTGATGAGGCTGAGGAGAAAACTGTTCTTGCTGGTGTCGGTGGTGGCGTAGCGGCGGCGGCCGAACATGTGCGAAAGCGAATTGATCGTAAACGTGCCGTGCCAGAGCAGCACGGAGCTCACGCAAAAGCCCCACACCAGCATCCCCCAACCACCGATGGCAAAGAGTACGGCGGCAAGCGCGATGGGCGGGACGAGGTGGTAGCGGTTCAGCCAGCGCAGCTCCGGATAATGGTGGAAGTCGGCGATTAGCTCGACGGGAGTGTGGTTGTAGCGGTCGGAGAGGATCCAGCCGACGTGCGCCCACCAGAAGCCGAAGCGCGAGGGCGAGTGCAGGTCTTCGGCGGTATCGGAGTGCCGATGGTGAAAGCGATGATGGCCGGCCCACCAGAGCACACCCTTCTGCATCGAAGTGCTGGCCATGAAGGCGAGCAGGAATTGAAACGCGCGGCTGGTCTTGAACGAGCGATGCGAGAAGTAGCGGTGGTAGCCGGCGGTCACGAAGAACATGCGCACGAGATACAGCGCGATACAGGTGATCAGGTAGGACCAGCGGAAGCCGACGAAGAAGACTCCGATGCAGGCCGCGTGAACAGCAATGAACGGCAGCGACGCCAGCAGCGGGATGCGGTTGCCGTTGCGGAGAACGAATGCCAGCGAGGACATCGAGCGAGCTTCCTTCACTCCGGAGATTCCGGAGGGTCAACCTACTCTCCGCGAGCGCAAGGAGCATCGAGAGCGGCGAGGTGGAACTTGCCCCGACGGTCGCCGTCGAGGTCGCCAAACGGAAGGAGCCAGCGCTTCACAGATAGGCAACGCAAGTGTATCGCCCGGCCCGCAGGGCGTCAAGGCAATGCTGCGCGGCGCGTATTCAAGAAGGCGCGGCGGTTGGTGGAACGCGGGCGGTGTGTTATCGTCGCGAGGCGTTTGGCAGAATCGTAGGGGCAGGCCGGTGTGACTGCCCAAGGCGGACGGCCACGGAAGGCCGCCCCTACAGCACAAACACTCATGGCCGAAAAACTCATCCTGGTGGGCTTCATCCCGGAAGTGATGGTCATTGGTCCCGAAGACCAGGTGGCGTGGCTCTCCGACGCCGGCAACCTGAAGATCGAATTCGACCCCAAGCGCTGCCCGTTCAGCTCGAACGTCTTTCAGGCGCCGGCCGGGATGCGCCTGCTGAGCGGCACTGCGCGCCCGGGGTCGAAGCCCGGTTCCTACCGCTACCGCCTGTGGCTCAACGACCAGCTGATCGGTCAGGGCGAAGTGATCCTCCGCGAAGCGTAACGGCGTTCGCTGTATCTTCAAACTCTGATTCCGGATCGACCGAGAGTGGGGCAGCCTCTTCACTCAGACGTGTTCTGTAACTCCTGTACCGTTAGACTGTTGCCAGATTCGCATCGGTCTGGCCCTCTTGACAAACGGTATTCTTGACAACGACGGCCAGCTAACTATAATGGGCTTTCCGCGGGGGAGAGCGTTCTGGGAATCTACCGGGTCGCATAAGTCGCGGAAAACACAGTGTTTCTGGATATTAAAGAGCTAGCGGTTCGCAAGATCCGCATCCGCAAAAACTACGCGCCTGGTGCGCTGGACCTGCGTTCGGGGGACTTCCGCCAGCTCGAACCGCTGGAAGTGCGCGCGTCGGCCGAGTTGGTCGAGGGCCAGATCCGCGTCTGGGGCACGCTGCACACGCGGCTGGAGATGGTCTGTGCGCGGTGTCTTGAGCCGGTGGGCGAAGAGATCAGCCGCGAGTTTGACCTCTACTACCGGCCGATGTCGGACATCACCCGCGAAGAGGAAGTCCACCTGAAGGACGAAGACACCGAGATTGCTTTCTTCAAAGGCGAGGGCCTCTTTCTGGCCGACGTGCTGGCCGAACAGGTCCACTTGGCCCTGCCCATGAAGGTGATCTGCCGCAGCGACTGCCGCGGCCTGTGCCCGCACTGCGGCGCCAGCCTCAACAACGAAGAGTGCCGCTGCGAATCCCATTCCGCCGACCCGCGGATGGCCCCGCTGGCGCGTCTCAAGCAGGACTGGCTCAAAAAGCAATAGCACGCAGCCGTTGAAACTCATACAATGCCCCCACACAGAAGGGGCCAAGACGAGGAGTTGGTATGCCCAATCCGAAGCGACGCCATTCCAAAGCCCGCAAGAATAAGCGGCGAGCGCACGACCACCTCACCGCGCCGACGCTTGCCGAATGTCCCAATTGCCATGAGCGCAAGCTGCCCCACCGCGCCTGCCCCCACTGCGGCCACTATAAAGGGCGGGAAGTGGTGGACACCTCGGCGTAGAGGCGACTTGACGTCGCCATTCTGTGGCGGGATAGGTCCGCCGCTACGACCGTGGCGGGACAAACCCGCCGGTACCTAGACATCCGATGATCACCATCGCCGTTGACGCCATGGGAGGGGACCACGCCCCGCGCCCCGAGGTTGAAGGCGCACTCGAGGCCGCGCGCAGCTTTGGCGTGCGCATTCTGCTGGTCGGCCAGCCCGCCGCGATTAAGCGCGAGCTGGCCCGCCATACGCATCGCGGCCTGCCGGTGGAAGTCGTGCCTGCCAGCGAAGTCATCACCATGAAGGACTCGCCGATGCAGGCTTTCCGGCGGAAGAAAGACAGCTCGATGCACGTCGCTGCGCGGCTGGTGCGAGATGGCCACGCCGAAGGACTGGTCAGCGCCGGCAACACCGGCGCAGTGATGGCCGTGACGCGCTTCACGCTCGGCACTCTCGGCGGGGTGGACCGTGTCGCCCTGGCCGCTCCGTTTCCGACGCTCAAGGGCGGCGTCTCGGTGCTGCTCGACGTCGGCGCCAACGTGGATTCGAAGGTCGAGCACCTCGAGCAGTTCGCGGTGATGGGCGAGATCTACTACCGCGCCATCTTCGGCACCCGGCGTCCGCGGGTCGGTTTACTTTCGATCGGCGAGGAAGAAATGAAGGGCAACGAGCTGACCCGCGAAGCCCACCCCCGGTTCAAGCGCCTGCCGCTGCACTTTGTGGGCAACGTCGAGGGCCGCGACGTCTTCGCCGGCAACGTGGACGTAATCGTCTGCGACGGCTTCATCGGCAACGTCGCTCTGAAAATCAGCGAAGGGGTGGCGCAATTGATCGTCACCATGCTCAAAGGCGCGCTCAACAGCACCCTGGCCGCCCAGGTGGGCTCCCTAATCGCCCGCCGCGCCTTTCGGGACTTCAAAAAAAAGATTGACTATGCCGAGTATGGCGGTGCACCGTTGCTCGGCGTGCGGGGTGTTACGGTGATCGGCCACGGCGGGTCTGACGCCAACGCTATCAAGAACGCCGTTCGCGTGGCCGCAGAGCTGGCCCGCTCAAAGATGAACGAAAAGATCGAGCAGGAGCTCTCCGCCGTCGCCGTGTAGCGGCGGCTGCAAGACACAATCATTTCGGTTTCGAATATGGGCAAACTCGCATTCTTGTTCCCTGGCCAGGCCTCGCAGTACACGGGCATGGGCAAAGACCTGGCCGACAAGTACCCTGCGGCTCGCGCCGTCTTCGACGAGGCCGACCGCACGCTGGACTTCTCCGTCTCCGAGCTCTGCTATAGCGGCTCAGAAGATGACCTGAAGCTCACCGCCAACACCCAGCCCGCCATCCTGACGGTGAGCGTGGCCGCCTTCCGCGTTCTGGCTGAGAAGGGCATCACGCCGGACTACGTCGCCGGCCACAGCCTGGGTGAGTACTCAGCGCTGGTTGCAGCCGGCAGCCTTAGCTTTGCCGAGGCCGTCCGCCTGGTCCGCCACCGCGGCACCTACATGCAAGAAGCCGTCCCCGCCGGACAGGGGGCCATGGCCGCCATCTTGGGCCTGGCCCCGGCGCAAGTTGCCGACATCTGCAAGCACGCCGCCGAGGGCGAAGTGGTCGCGCCAGCCAACCTGAATACGCCCGACCAGACGGTCATCTCCGGCTCGGCCGCAGCGGTGAAGCGCGCTGTCCAACTGGCCTCGGCCAGCGGCGCCAAGCGCGCCGTTGTGCTGGCCGTCTCGGCCCCGTTCCACAGCGAGCTGATGCTGCCCGCGCAGCAGAGGCTCGAGCCCGAACTACGTGCTACCGAGTTTGCCGCGCTGCGCGTCCCCCTGGTGACCAATGTGGACGCCGAAATCATCACCAGCGGCGAAGAGGCATGCGAGGCGCTGATCCGCCAGGTGTCGCTGCCAGTGCGCTGGGAGGAGTCCGTGCGTGTGCTGGTTGATGCCGGCGTCAGCACCTTTGTCGAAGTCGGCCCTGGCCGGGTCCTGAACGGCCTGCTGCGGCAGATCGAGCGGTCGGTGCACGGCTACAACGTGGAGGACGAAAAGAGCATGCTCGCCACGCTCGACAAATTGGCACAGGCCCGCGCCGAGACCTCGGAGGCGTAACGCCCGCCTCCGGCCGGTTCTTGTCGGTCTGTCGGGGCGTATGGCCATACCCCTACGAAAGGCTAAGACGGAATTTCGAGATTCGTTTAATTATGTTCACGCTGACAAATCGCAGCGCACTCGTAACCGGCGCATCGCAGGGTATCGGTCGGGCCACGGCTCTGGCTCTGGCCCGTGCCGGCGGCAAAGTTGCCGCTGCAGCCCGCAACGCCGAAAAGCTCGCCAGCGTCGTCGCCGAAATCACTGCCGCTGGCGGCGAAGCCCTGGCCGTGCCCATGGACGTTGCCGACGCCGCGCAGATCAAAGCCGGCTTCGCCAAGGTGATCGAGCGCTGGGGCAAGCTTGACATCCTGGTGAACAACGCCGCCATCACCCGCGATGGCCTGGCCCTGCGAATGAAGCCCGACGACTGGGAAGCCGTTCTGCGCACCAACCTGACCGGCGCGCACTTGTGCATCCAGCAGGCGCTGGCTTCGATGGTGCGGCAGCGCTACGGACGAATCATCAACGTTACGTCGGTAGTCGCCCGTATGGGCAACGCCGGCCAGGCCAACTACGTTGCCGCCAAGGCCGGCCTGATCGGACTGACCAAGGCCATCGCCACCGAGGTCGCTTCGCGCAATATCACGGTGAATGCAGTCGCACCGGGCTTTATCATTTCGCCGATGACCGACCCGCTGCCGCAGAAGGTCAAGGACGATCTGGCCGCGCGCATCCCGCTTGGACGCCTGGGCTCCGATCGCGACGTTGCCGCCGCCATCGTCTTCCTGGCCAGCGAAGAGGCCGGCTACATCACGGGACATGTGCTGGACGTGAACGGCGGCATGTACATGGCATAGGGACGGCCCTCCGCGGCCGCCCCCAATGGGCACGCACAGATGCCTGCCCCTACGGTTGGATGAAGCGCTGCGGTTGACCTTGCCGCAGTCGCTGACTAGAATGGGCGGGTTATTCGGAAGCCGAAGAGGACGACCGGGCGGCATGGTTGGCCGCTGATCCGCACAACGCGAAGTCCGGAGGGAGACCGAGCATGGCCAGCGTGGAAGAACGCGTGAAGCAAATCATTGTGGAGCAGCTGGGAGTGGACGAGGGCGAAGTGACCGCCACCGCTTCCTTCGTGGACGACCTGGGCGCCGACTCGCTCGATACCGTCGAGCTGGTGATGGCCTTCGAAGAGGCCTTCGGAATTGAAATCCCCGACGAAGATGCCGAAAAAATCGCCACGGTCAAAGACGCCATCGCGTACATCGAAAAACACGCTCAGGCCAAGAAGTAAGCCGCCGGCCGGAGCGTTTCTCCGAGGAGAGTCGTCGCCTTGAGTCGCCGGGTCGTGGTAACGGGTGTCGGTCTGGTTTGTGGCTGCGGGATTGGCACCGAGGAAGCCTGGGCCAATCTGCAGGCCGGGCGGAGCGGCATCGGCCCCATCACGCAGTTTGATGCCACGGGCTTCGATTGCCGCATCGCCGGCGAAGTCCGCAGCTTCGACCCGCTGAACTGGCTCGAGAAAAAAGAGCTGAAGAAGACGGGACGCTTCATCCAACTGGCTCTGGCCGCTGCGGACTTCGCGATGAAGATGTCCGGCCTCGAGGTCACCCCGGACAGGGCCGAGCAGACCGGCGTCTATATTTCGTCCGGCATCGGCGGTTTCGACGTTATCGAGCGCGAACACACGAAGCTCATGCAAGGTGGTCCCGGCAAGATCTCACCCTTCTTCATACCGGCCGCCATTGTCAACCTGGCGTCCGGCCACGTCTCGATCCGCTACGGCGCGCAGGGCCCCAACTCCGCCACAGCGACTGCCTGCTCTGCTTCAGCCCACGCTATCGGCGATTCGTACAAGATTATCCAGCGCGGCGATGCCGACGCGATGATCTGCGGCGGTGCCGAAGCTGCCATTACGCCCATGGGCGTGGGCGGCTTTGCAGCCATGAAAGCGCTCTCCACGCGCAACGACGAGCCCGAACGCGCCAGCCGGCCCTTTGACGCCCAGCGCGATGGGTTTGTGGTCGGCGAAGGCGCCGGCATATTGATCCTCGAATCGGTCGATTCCGCCCGGCAACGCGGCGCGCAGATCCTGGCCGAGATCGTCGGCTACGGAATGTCCGGCGACGCCTACCACATTACCCAGCCCGCCGAAGAAGGCGCCGGCGCCTACCGCGTGATGCGTGCTACGCTGCGCGATGCCGGGCTCGCTCCCGAAGTGGTGGACTACGTCAACGCTCACGGCACCTCGACGCCCATCGGCGACGCCATCGAAACCACAGCGGTCAAACGCTTCTTTGGCGACCGCGCGGGAAAAGTGCCGGTTAGCTCGACCAAGTCCATGACCGGGCACTTGCTGGGCGGTGCCGGCGGCCTCGAGGCGGGCATTTGCATCCTGGCCCTGCGCGACCAGGTCTTGCCGCCAACGATCAACTACGAGAACCCCGACCCGGCCTGTGACCTGGACTACGTGCCCAACCAGGCGCGCAAGGCCACGGTCCGCTACGCGCTATCGAATTCGTTTGGCTTTGGCGGCACAAATGCCGCCCTGCTCTTCAAGCGCTGGGAAGAGTAGCGGCGGGCTTACCCCGCCAACCACCGGCTCTCGCACTCGTAGGAGGAATCTTTGAACGTCGCGGTCTGCATCAAGCAGGTTCCTGCCAAAGACGCACCTCTGGCTATTGCCGAAGGCAGCGCGTGGATCCGCGAGGCCGATATCGGCTTCGAGATGAATGAGCCGGACCGTTTCGCTCTCGAAGAAGCTCTGCGCCTCAAGGAAAAGCACGGTGGCGAGGTGGTGGCGATCTCAATGGGCCCGGAGCGCGTGAAGTCCACGATCAAGGAAGCACTTGCCAAAGGCGCCGACCGCGGCATCCACGTAGCCGACGACAAGTTTTTTCAGCTTGACCCGCTGGCGGCGGCAAGGTCGCTGGCTGCGGCCATCGCAAGAGAAAAGTTCGACCTGGTCCTCACCGGCTTGCAGAGCGACGACCACGGTTTCGGCCAGACGGGCGTCCTTCTGGCCGAACTGCTCCGTCTACCACACGCCACCCTCATCATACAAATTGATGTGGCCGACCGCCGCATGAAGCTGAAGCGCGAGCTGGAGGCCGGCTGGTTCCAGTGGGTCGAGCTGCCCCTGCCCGCCGTGCTCAGCATCCAGTCGGGCATCAACAAGGTCCGCTACGCCACGCTGAAGGGCATCATGGCCGCAAAAAAGAAAGAGATCGCAACGATCCCGCGCGAATCGCTGGGCGTTGCGAGCGAGATGACCCAGCGCGTGGAGCGCATCTACGTGCCGCAGAAGACCAAGAAAACGGAGTTCCTCACCGGCACGCCCAAGGAAGCTGCGGCCAAGCTGGTGGAGAAACTGAAGTTCGAAGCGAGGGTGATCTGATGAACATCCTGCTGATCACCGAGCAGCGCGAAGGAAAATGGAATAAGACCAGCTTTGAAACGCTGGCCGCAGCGCAGCAGCTTGCCGCCGAACAGAAGGGCGGCCTGCGGGCCGTGGTCATCGGCAAAGGCGTTTTGGCGCTGGCCGAAGAATTGGCTGCGAGCAAGATTGATGAGGTGCTGCTGGTCGAGCACGAGCTGCTGGAGAAATATACGCCGGATGGATTTTCGCTGGCGCTCAAGCAAGTGATTGAGCAGGTGAAGCCCGACCTCGTCCTGCTGCCGCATACCTATCAGGTGCGTGACTACGCACCCAAGCTCGCTGCTTCACTCGGTAAAGGCATGGTGGCTGACTGTATCGGCTACAAGACCGAAGGCGGCAAGCTGCTCTTCGTCCGGCAGATGTTCCAGGGGAAGACGGCCGCAGACGTTTCGCTGCAGGGCGCGGCGCCGTGGTTTGTGTCGTTCCAGGCGGGAGCATTCCGTGCGGACTTGGTGGCGAAGGGTTCTGCAAGAGCGCCGGTCAAGCCGGTTACAGTGGAATTGAAGCCCGAGCAGATTCGCACGAAGCCGCTCGAGCTCTTCCGCGAGGCCAAGCAAGCCGTGGACTTGACACAGGCGCCGATCATTGTGGCGATTGGTCGCGGCATCAAAGCCTCGGAGAACATTCCCATGGCCGAAAAGCTCGCCAAGCTGCTGGGCGGCGAAATCGCCGCCTCGCGTCCGATTTGCGATGAAGGATGGCTGCCGATGGAACGGCAGATTGGCAGCTCGGGCCAGACCGTTGCGCCGAAGCTTTACCTAGCGCTGGGCATCAGCGGCGCGATTCAGCACGTCGTGGGGATGAAAGGCTCGCGAACGATCGTCGCCATCAACAAGGACCAGAACGCGCCCATATTCGAAGTCGCCGATTTCGGCATTGTGGCCGATATTTTCGAGATTATTCCGGCCCTGACTGAAGAGCTTGAAAAAGCAAAATAGAAATGGTGACGTGGAGTCGCCGCTACTTCCCCGTGTTACGCCTCTGATTTGTTAGAATGAATCCGTGACGATTCAACGCGAACAATTGGAAGCGGATGTACTGATTGTTGGCGCGGGGCCGGCCGGGCTGGCCTGCGCACTGTATCTAGCCCGGCTGATCAAACAACATAATCAGACCGGCGGCAAGCCTGTGCTTTCTGCCGAAAACATCTACGTGCTCGAGAAGGGACGCGAAGTTGGGGCACATCAGCTCTCCGGAGCGGTGATGGACCCGCGTGGCCTGGCTGAGCTGATCCCGGACTTCGAAAAGTCAGCGCCGCCCGGGACGCTCGATACTCCGGTTACCGACGACGCCGCGTACTTCTTCACCGAGCGTAGAGCATGGAAATTCCCCATTACGCCACCGCCGTTGCGCAACCACGGCAACTACGTTGTCTCACTGAACAAGCTGGTGAAGTGGTTGGGCGGGCTGGTGGAGCAGGAAGGCATCAACCTGTTCACACAGTTTGCCGGCGCGCAATTGATCTACGAAGGTGAAGGCATCGCCGGCGTCATCACCGAGGATAAGGGCCTCGACAAGGACGGCAAGGCGAAAGACAACTTCACGCCCGGCTATGAACTACGGGCCAAGGTGACGGTGCTGGCTGAAGGCCCGCGCGGTTCGCTCACGAAGGATCTGGTTAGCCGGCGGAAGCTCGACAACCTGAATCCCCAGGTTTACGGCATGGGCATCAAGGAGCTGTGGGAAGTGCCTGCCGGGCGCATTGATCCCGGCTTCACCGCGCATACGCTGGGCTGGCCGCTCGATACCAGCATGTACGGCGGCGGCTGGGTTTACGGGCTGCGCGAGAACCGCGTCTCACTGGGAATGGTAGTGAGCCTCGAGTACCACAACTCGCTGTTTGATCCGCACGAGGCATTTCAGAAGTACAAGACGCATCCCTTTGTGAAGCAAATCCTCGAGGGCGGCAAGCTGGTGCGCTACGGCGCGAAGACCGTCCCCTATGGCGGCTGGTATTCGATGCCGCGCACGTATGTGGACGGCGGGTTGATTATCGGGGACTCGGCCAGCTTCCTGAACTCGCAGCGGCTGAAGGGCATCCATATGGCCATCAAGAGCGGAATGCTCGCCGCTGAGACGATCTTCGAAGCCCTGTGCTCGGGCGATGTATCGGCGAAGGCGCTCTCGGCCTTCCCGAAGAAGGTCGAGGCCAGTTGGATTAAGAAAGAACTTTGGGAGGTGCGCAATTTCCACCAGGGGTATGCGCACGGGCTCTACGCTGGACTGTTCCACACCGCGCTACAATTCGTCAGTGGCGGCCGCGGGCTGATTGACCCAATGCGGACGAAGCCGGGCTATGAGGCGTATCAGAGGATCGATGGTCGTGCCGCCCCGGAACGATTCAAAGGTGACGGCACGTTAACCTTCGACCGGCTGACGGACGTCTACCACTCGGGGACTAGGCACGAGGAAGACCAGCCCTGCCATCTGGTGGTGGCCGACACGAGCATTTGTGCCGACCGGTGCGTGCGCGAGTACGGCAACCCTTGCCAATACTTTTGCCCGGCGGCCGTTTACGAGATGGTGAAGGAAAAGGGCGAACTGCGGCTGAAGATAAACGCTTCGAACTGCGTCCACTGCAAGACCTGCGATATTGCCGACCCCTACCAGATCATCAACTGGGTTCCCCCTGAGGGCGGCGGCGGCCCTAACTACGAGGGGATGTAAAGGTGAGTTGATCCCGCTTTGCTGCTACCCGCAACCCGCGCCGGCACAAGGGCCGCGTGACGTCAGCCGACGGAAGAAATTCCGGATGCGAGCGAGCACGCTGACCTCTTTCTTCGCCGGCATCTCTTCGGGGATGGGGATCAATTCTGCTTTGTGCACGGCAATTGTCGGAACCGGAGGCGGGGCCGGAGGCTCCTCGACGCGACCGCGGAAGACCTTGACCGGCCGAACGCGTGCCTGCCGGACCAGCAGGATCGTCTCCGGGCTTGGCTGGGGAGGAGGGGCAGGAGAGGCGGCGTCAAAGGTCAGCGGCGGCATCAGGACCTGATAAACAGGCTCTTCGATCGTAGGTGGCTTTTGCGGGTCCTGCGTGGCAGGCTTGTTCTCGGCGGCCGGAGGATTAGGTCGCACGCTCGCGGCCGAAGCCAGGAGACTGAGTTGCGGCGGTCTCGTCTGCACCAGCGGCTGCGATCGTGCCACCACGACTTCGCACTGGCAGCTGCCTGAGGGGTTGCGCATGGCTTCGATCTGCCCACCGGCCAGAAAAAGCTCGCCGCTCTGCGGCAGCAACACGCTCTGGCCGGTGAGCTGCTGTTCAATCCGAACTGCTCCGTGAGCGGCGAGTACGCACATGGCTCCGCTCTGGTCTAGACCTACAGTCACATCGCGGGGGCCACTGGCAATTGCCACCGGCGAAGCCACGATCAGCGGAGTGTAGAAGGTGAGGGGGCTTGCGTTTTCGAGCTTTGCGTGCACCCGGCCATAGTCAATCGCAAGCGTGATCGCTCCGCCGGACTTGAGCACGGAGAAATGAGCCGGGCCGCAGATGCCCACCTCGCCGCCTTCAGCGAGCAAGAGCCGGGCCTGGCCCGAGCGGACGGTGACGGTGCTTCCGCTGGCGAGCACAGTGACGCTGAAGCCGCCTTCGACTTCCACACTCGACGGCCCATGGACCTGTATGTCTTCGCCATAGATGCGCCCTACCGTCTCCGGGGGCGCTTGTGCCCATAACAGCAGCGAGCCTACGAGCATGGCACCCAAGAAGAGCAGACAGAAACGCCGGATAGAATTTCGGGAATTGGTAAGCCGTTGCTGCTTGCTGGCGGCCATCATGGAGCGCTGCGGTTCCTCTATACTATACCGCGATGTCTGACCCATTGACACCCACCGAGGGGCGAGAAGAGCAACGCCTCTTGCAGCACTACGATACCCGCCTGCCGGAGCTTTCCCGCTGGCGGCGTATGCAGATCCCGGTAATCGCCTGGGCAGGATACTGGCTGATCCGGACGCTTTGCCCAACGCTGCGCATCGAGGCGCTGGGCCAGCAACACGAAGGGCGCGTGTACGCGTCGGGCCGGCGCGTGATCTTCGCGTTCTGGCACCGCGGAATCATTCCCATCCTGTGGTGGACGCGCAACCGCGGCATCGTGGTGATGAACAGCACGAACTTCGACGGGCAGTGGACGCGGCGCGTCATTGAGCGGCTGGGCTACGGCACGGCGCAGGGCAGCTCGACTCGCGGCGGCCTGCGGGGCCTAGCAGTGATGGCACAGCGTCTGGAGCAAGGACTGGACGTGGCCTTTACGATCGATGGCCCCCGTGGCCCGCGTTTTGTGGCCAAGCCCGGGCCGGCCATGCTCGCCCGCCGCACCGGCTGCCCGATGATTGCATTCCACGTTGGGATGGAGCGAGCGCACACGTTTGAGAATACCTGGGACATGTTTCAGATGCCCTACCCTTGCTCGCGCGCGGTGATTGCGTTTGATGCGCCGATTGAAGTCCCTGCTGACGCTGACCGCGAACTGCGCGAGCGCAAGCACGCCGAACTTCAGGCTTCGCTCGAGCGGGCCCGCCACTTGACCGAGTCTTGGTATGGGCTTACCGAAGAGGAGCGCAACCGCCACCGCGCGCAGTGGAACGCCTGACCCCGGGAATTGCGGAAACGGCTGTGCGCTGTCGTTGCCGCTATTTCTTCGGTGGGATGCTCATCAGCACGTGACACGGGGCGTGGGACGACACGCGCTTCGCCGTTGTGCCCAGAAGGATTTCCCCCAACGTCCGTCCATGGTGATAGCCGAGCACTGCGAGGTCGAACTTGTACGTCTTCAGCTCGTCCAGGATGGCATCCCCGGCTGAATGTGCCCGCAGCTCCACCGTGGTGACTTTCATTCGGCTGCGCTTGGCCACCCGTTCCCCCGTCCGCAGGATCTTCCGGGCCTGTGCCTCCAGATCCGGCACATCCGCATCGAGCGGCGTGATGTCCGGCAACTCGATCACGTGAACCAGGTGCAGCGAGGCGCCACGCGCGCCCACGCGGCAGGCCAGATCCGTCAACTCAACCGCATGCGCTGCATCTTTCAAGCCCACCAGGATTCGTTTGGCTTTTTTCATGGTGTCCTCCCTGTTTGCTTTGTGAGGTCGAGAATAAGGAAAGGGAGAATCTATCTCCTCGTGCTTCACCGTTCGCCGAGCGTTACTTCGACGTCGGTCTTCTGCCGACCGCGATAGATCGTCAGGCGCACGCGCTCACCCGGCCGCTTGCGATTCAGCAGGCGGTTCATATCGAGCTGGTTGGCAACCGGCTGCCCATCCAGAGCGATCAGCACGTCGCCACCCATCAGGATGCGCCGCATACCTGCAATCACTGCACGGCTCCCGCCGCGCAGTCCGGCTTGAGCAGCCGGACTGCCGGAAACAACGCGTTCGATGAGTAAACCTTCTTCAACCGGCAGCTCCAAAGCCTCGGCCAAGCCGGGGAAGAGGGCCGTCGTATCCACGCCCAAGTAGGCGCGGCGGACGCGGCCTTCGCGGATCAGGTCGTCGGCGATCTGTTTGGCCGCATGAATGGGAATGGCAAAGCCGATGCCGGCCGTGGTTCCGGTGGGAGCAAAAATCGCTGTATTGATACCGACCACGCGACCGTGCGAATCGAGCAGTGGTCCGCCAGAGTTGCCGCGGTTAATGGCGGCATCAGTTTGGATGGCCTCGTCGATAAAGGTCTGTTCATCCGTCTGTACGGTGCGACCCACAGCACTCACTACCCCGGTCGTGAGCGTCGTCTGGAAACCGAACGGGTTGCCAATGGCCAGAACTCGCTGCCCGACGCGCAAGGCCCGTGAATCGGCGAGCGGCAGGGCGACCAGGTTCTTGCCACGCGGGTCGATCTTCAACAGAGCGATGTCATTGCGGGGGTCAGCGCCTACGAGCTTGGCCGGATAGCGCGTCTGGTCGCCCAAAGTCACTTCGATGCTTTGGGCACCTTGCAGCACGTGCGCGTTGGTGAGGATGTAGCCCCGCGGGTCAATGACGAAACCTGAGCCGGCTCCTTCCACGGGAACGACGTTGAAGAAAAAATCGTACTCCACGGCGCGCGTCACTATGTTGGCCACGGCGGGCGCGGCCTGGTGATAGATCTTGACGTTGTTGGCCTCCTCGGGCGTCAGATCGGAGGTGGCCGGCGTCTGCGAGGCAGCGGGAAGCGCCGCAACATTGACGGGCGGGCGTGTGCCCCAACGCGAGCCTGCCCAGTAGGCCCCGAGGACGAGCACGGCCGCGAGAGCAATAAGTCGGACGGCGTTCGAAGAGTTCCAGACAAGTGGCATGGCGTATTCCCTCAGGTCAGCCCTGTGAGGCGGCGAGTTTCTTGAGTCTTCCGACCAATTCTTCGACCTGAAGCCGGGTGTGGTCAAGCGTGCCCGAGCAGTCGATCAGGTCGTCGGCCAGCGCACGCTTTTGCTCGAGAGGCAGTTGCGCCGCGATGCGTTGTTCGGCCTCGGTGCGAGACATGCCACGAGCCAAGAGGCGCTCCAACTGCTGCTCGGGCCGGCACCAGACCACGACCAGGCGATCGAGGCGTTTGTGGTAACCGGCTTCGATCAGCAACGTGGCTTCGACTACAGCGACCGCACCGGGTTCATCGCTTTCAAGTGCGGCAAGCTCGCGCTCCTGCTCGGCAATGACGCGCGGGTGGACAATCGAGTTCAGCTTCGCGAGTTGCACGCGGTCTGCAAATACGATTTCCGCCAGACGAGCGCGGTCGATGCGCTTGTCAGAAAGGAGAAGCGCAGTCCCAAACTCTCGGACAACCTCCTCATAAGCCGACTGGCCCGGCTCGATCAACTGGTGCGCGAGCTTGTCGGCATCTAACACGTGGCAGCCTAGCTCCCGCATCCGGGCTGCGACCGTGCTCTTGCCGCAAGCGATTCCACTAGTCAGCCCAACGCGCAGCATCAAGGTTTTCTTGCGGCAGCGGGCTGCATCACCGAGTTCGTGCGCCGCAGTCGCGCGGCCTTGACGGTGTTGCTCATCAGCATGGCGATGGTCAGCGGGCCCACGCCACCCGGCACGGGGGTGAGAGCACCGGCCACCTGAACGGCATCAGGATGGACGTCGCCTACCAGCGCCGAGCCTTTCTCGCGGAACTTCGCCAGCCGCTCGGGGAAGTTCGCAAACAGACGCTCGGCCTCGGCGGCATCGGTGACGCGGTTGGTGCCCACATCAATGACCGTGGCGCCGGGCTGGATCCAGTCCGGCAGGACCATGCCAGCGCGGCCGATCGCGGCCACGACGATGTCGCCGCGGCGGACGACGCCGGCCAAGTCGCGTGTTTTCGAATGGCAAATGGTGACCGTGGCGTGGGCGTGCATCAACAGCAGCGCCATCGGCTTGCCGACGATGTCGCTCCGGCCGACGACCACTGCATTGGCACCTTCTAGCGTGACTTCACTGCGACGCAAGATCTCCATGACGCCGAGCGGTGTGCACGCCACGAGCCCCGGCCGGCCGGAAACAAGATGCCCGAGGCTGACGGGATGAAAGCCGTCCACGTCCTTCGCCGGGTCTACCGCCTCCAACACTTTTTTCGAGTCCACCTGCGGGGGCAGGGGCAGTTGCACCAAGATACCGTCCACGTCGTCGCGCGCATTGAGCTCGCAGACGAGCTCGAGAAGTTCCTCGGTGGTGACCGTGGACGGAGGCGTGAAGCGCGAGCTCGCCAGGCCGAGCTGCTCGCAGGCAGCAATCTTGCTGTTTACATAGATTTTGGAAGCGGGATTCTCACCCACCAGGACCGTGGCCAGGCCAGGCCAGATGCCAACGGCAGTCAGTTGCTGAATCTGACTGTGGATCTCGCTGTAGATCTGGTCACGGATGGCGTTGCCGTTCAGGATGCGTGCGGTCAAGAGGCCTCCGGGGCAGGTTGAATCAAGTCACTCGCTCACGCATCTTACCATAGGGCGCGAAAGGGCCGAGCGGCGCTACGATTGCCAAAGCAATCCTCACACAGGAAATCAAACGAAAAACGCCCCGGTAGCCCTCGGCTCCGGGGCGTTTCCGTCTGGATTGAACTCTATCCTTCGAACTTCCACCTCACACTGCTAATAGATGTCGTACTGCTCCCAGTGCAGGGTGGGGTCGGACTGGATGATCACGCTGCGATGGGTGAGGTGCTCGAGCTCCTCGACGAGCGCGGACTCACGGGTCTTGAGCGCCTTGGCGATTTCGGGATGGACGCGCAACGTCAGGCTTTGCGATTCGAGCTCGCCGGCCATTTTTCGCGCTTCGGCCTGAACCTCGTAGCAGATGGTCGGGATGGACTTGACCATGCCGGAGCCGGTGCAGTAAGGGCAGGGCTGGCAAAGCACGCGCTCGAGCGCCTGCTTGGTGCGCTTGCGGGTGATGGCCACCAGGCCGAACTCGTTGAAGGAGAGAACCTTTGAGGGTGCGCGGTCGCTGCGCAGGGCATCGTCGAGTGCGATCATCACTTTTTCGCGGTTGCGGCGCTCTTCCATGTCAATGAAGTCCACGACGATGATCCCGCCCAGGTCGCGCAGGCGGATCTGGCGGACGATTTCCTTCACCGCCTCGACATTGGTTTTGACAATCGTATCTTCGAGGCGTGTGGAGCCACGCCCAACATACTTGCCGGTGTTGACGTCGATGGCCACCAGAGCCTCGGTATGGTTGATGACAATGTAGCCGCCGGACTTGAGCCAGACCTTGGGCCGCAGGGCCTTGTCCAGCTCCTGTTGGATGCCGAACTCCTCGAACATCGGGGTTTCTTTGGTGTACAGCTTCACGCGGCCCACCAACCGCGGCTGGAAGCGGCTGACGAAGTCCACGACCTTGCTGTATTCCTCTTCGCTGTCGATCCAGATGGAGCTGTAATCGCTGCCGACGTAGTCGCGGAGGATGCGCTCGACCAGGTTGAGGTCGCGGTGCATCAGCGCAGGCGCCTTGCGCTGCTCGGCACGAGTCTTGATGTCCGACCACTGCCGTCCCAGGAACTCGACGTCGCTGCGGACATCTTCTTCGGTGGCTCCCTCGGCGGCGGTTCGCACGATGAAGCCGCCCGGGAAGGGCACCTTCGCGTCGGCCACGATGCGGCGCAGACGCGAACGCTCCTCGGCTGAGGCGATTTTCCGAGAGACGCCGATGTGGTCCACCGTGGGCATGTAAACAAGGAAGCGGCCGGGTAAGGCAACGTGACTGGTGATTCGCGCGCCTTTCTTGCCCAGCGGCTCCTTGGCGATTTGGACGATGATCTCCTGACCAGCTTTGAGCAGCTCGGAAATGAGCTGCGGCCGCTGTGGCGGGCCATGCCGCTCGTGACGCCGCATGGGCCGCCCACCGCGTTGAGGACGACCACCGCGGCGCATCGGCCGCTGGAAGCGCGGCCGGGAGTCGCGCTGCATGCGCGCTGCAAGGCGCTGCGGCTCCTCGACGCGCGTGTCTCCGGTTTCTAGCCCGGCTGGAGTGTCCATTGTTGGTTCTGGGGCAGAATCGGTGATTGAAGGATGAGGTTCGGGCTCGTCGGTTGACTCAGCAAGCTCATAGGCTTCTGCAAGCGCATCTGCGGCCGGACCATCATCCTCACCCTGATCACCTTGCAATTGGGCTTCGCCGGCCTCGTGCTGCGCCTCTTCGTGCTTGGCTTCGGCCAGTTGTTCGGCCAGAGAGGTGACCTCCTCGTCGCTCAGATCAGCCTCGGAAGCACGAACAGCGGCCTCGGCCTCTGCCCTGCCAAACGGCTCTGGGACTGGCACACTGCGCTCACTGGCGAAAGATTCGGGTGGCAGGTTTGGCGATTCGGCCTGCGGCACACTTTCGACCCAACCGGAAGGCTCAGGCAGTGAAGAGAATTCAGTTTCAGCAGAAGATCCAACCGAGGGAGGCTGACTGGCTGGTTCCGTCAGCGGTGCGGAAAGCCATCCGGCCGGGGTCGGTTCTGTTGGTCTAGAAGAGTGCTCGTGAGAGCTCGGCGAATCAGGAAACGCCGACGAGGGAGTCGGCGTCTCCGTTACCGCGGAAGAAGGTGCGCTGGCCATGCGGTCTCTATATTTGGCCAGTGATTCCCCGGGGAGAAGAATCGGCTCGCCAACCGGCTCTGTCGGTTCGAACGACCGTGGCTGGAACCCCCGCGGTTCGGGAGGGCGCTGCGATGCGTATTTCGAGGGAGGAAGGTCGCGGCCTTGCCGGTGTCTGCCCGCGCCCCCGCGGCGACCGCGGTCGCGGCCGTAGCCGCGGCCTTCGCGCCCTCCGCGAGGCTCATAGGGCGCCGCAGAGTGGGTGTTTTGCACGGGGGAAACCGGGCCGCGCTGCATCCGAGGGGTTTGGCCGATGGTTTCGCCGGGGAGAGTCACAGGCGCAGACTCCGGCACGGGGCTCAGCGGCGCCACCGAGTCGGACGGAGGTGCAACAGGTGCAGGTGCGGCAAACACCTGGCCGCCCTGCTGCTCCATCTTCTCTACCTTGCCCTCGACCGTGGTGACGATGTGGTCGTACTCTTCCAGGTTTTCGAGGAAGTCGGTGACGTAGAGGAAGGCGTCGCTATCGAGGCCGATATCCACGAAGGCCGACTGCATGCCGGGCAGCACGCGCGTAACGCGGCCTTTGTAGATGCTACCGACTAAAGCAAATTCTTTTTCGCGCTCGATGTAGATTTCACAAAGCTGACCATCTTCCAGGATGGCGACCCGCGTCTCGTGGGGGGCCGCGGAAATAACAAGCTCTTTCGACATGAAAACTCCTCGCCCGAGCGGGCCATGCCCGCACCGGCCATAATCGGCAATGCCGCGCGCCGCTGTCCGCTCAGGCGGACTTCACCACGCCATTCGCCCGCGGGGCCGCGCCCGGCGGAGAAGGAACCAGACCAAGCTGGAATTGCGTGTTGCACGCGGTGCCTGCCTCTTCTTCTCTCTTGCTGACGCGGCCACTCTTCGTCTTACAAGGGACAGGTGGCGCGCCTTCAAATCTGTCCGGCCTAGTCGACGAACCTGCGCTCGCGCACGTTCATCACCAGGCCCAACGCCAGGAACACAAACAATGTGGCGGAACCTCCGTAGCTCAACAGCGGCAACGGAATCCCGGTGACGGGCATGTACCCGATCACCATGGCCACATTCACAAACAAGTGAAACCCGAGCACGGCTGCCACGCCCATGACCAGAAACATCCCCGCGCGGTCGTTCGCTCGCTGAGCGTTCTGGACCAGCCGCAGCAGCAAAGCCATGAACAACAGCAGGGTCACCAGCACCCCCGCAAATCCGAGCTCTTCGGCCAGCGCTGCCATGATGAAGTCGGAATAACGCACCGGCACGAACCCGCCCTGATTCTGGCTTCCCCTACCGATGCCCTTGCCCCAGAAGCCGCCTGAGCCCACCGCAATCTTGGACTGCAGGATCTGGTAGCCCGAACCCCTGGGGTCCTCCTCCGGACGAAGAAACGTCTCGATGCGTTCCTTCTGGTACGGCTTCAAGACGTGCCAACCAATCGGGAGCATCAACGCTGCCAAGACCAAGAGGGCGACGGCGTGCTTCCACTGAATCCCGGCCAGAAATGCTCCCACGACAGTTACAGGCACCAACACCAGAGCTGTGCCCAGGTCCGGCTGGAGCAAAATCAGAACGAGCGGAAGACCGGTCAGCACGGCCGCCTTGGCCAAGTCTGGCAGTGAGAGCTGGTCGGACCGCACTTCGCTAAAGAAGCGCGCCAGCAGGATGATTATAACCAACTTCACCAACTCTGACACCTGCAAAAACGCTCCCAGGACCGGCAGCCACCGTTTGGCACCGAAGCGCGTCTGTCCGACCACCAGAACCGCCACAAGCGCGGCCAGGCCGATCAGGTAGAGCAAGGGAGCTTGGTCCAAGATGGTGTGGTAGTCAATTCGGGAAACAATCAGCATGGCGACGAGACCGAGCAGGATCCAAGTCATCTGGCGCCACTGCATCCCGGCCAGCGGGCTGTTTTGCGTGGCGGAGTGGATCTGCAGCAGACTGATGCCGCAAAGAGCAAAGACAATGGCAAGCAACCACCAGTCGAGGTCGCGGATTTTTGCGGATTCTTTCATCTTCTCGAGGATTAGCGGCCGGGCCGAGCCACGGCCGGGCCTGGCGGCGTCTCCACTCCGCGGAGTTCGCTCTTGCCTGCGGGTTTGACCTTGGCCAGGACCGAGTCCGGGTCAAGCTCGAAGCGCTTGTACTCGACCGTGTACTGCTGCTGGCCGCGCTGGCTCTTCTTCTCATAGTACCGCTTGATGATGTCACGTGCCACGGGCGCCGCGGCCGTGGAGCCGTGCTCGCCATGCTCGACCAGCACGGCAACAACAATTTCGGGGTTGCGCCGCGGGGCATAGCC
>Ga0209109_10000080_pt1 | contig 38336 bp, 35 predicted proteins | sample Rifsed10ft2_FD_184004 | JGI IMG/M metagenome (GOLD analysis project Ga0209109, IMG submission 184004) | Soil microbial communities from Rifle, Colorado, USA - sediment 10ft 2 (version 2) | ecosystem: Environmental > Terrestrial > Deep subsurface > Rock core/Sediment | place: Rifle, Colorado... | reverse complement strand
TAGAGGATGCCGGAGGGGATCAGCGACAGCGCCAGGCGCTGGTCACCGACGACGATGGTGTGCCCGGCGTTGTTCCCACCCTGGAAACGGACGACGAAGTCGGCCTTCTCGGCGAAATAGTCGACAACCCGACCCTTTCCCTCGTCACCCCACTGGGCACCCAAGACTACGGTGGCTGGCATGACGTGTCCGGACGGTAGTGGCGACCGGGGGTCGCCGGTACTTGGTACCTGGTACTAAGCACTTGGTACGGACCCAGAGCGACGCCCTGGGTCCTTCCCGAAACACAGTGTTCACATTCCAGCAACGGCCGAGAAACCCGTCACCGGTAGAACGCATCAGTCCACCATTGACGCAACCGAAGGAGGCGCTGTGACCAAGACGCCAGGCGACGTCTTGTCCCTCGTCGAAGACGAGGGGTACGAGTTCATTGATCTTCGATTCTGTGACCTGCCGGGCCAGGTCCAGCATTTCACCGTCCCTGCCCGCGAGCTGACGGAGGGCTCCTTCGAGGCCGGTTTCGGGTTCGACGGCTCGTCGATCCGTGGCTTCCAGCAGATTCAGGAGTCCGACATGATCCTGATTCCTGACCCGACCACCGCGGTGGACGACGTCTTCCGGGAGCGGAAGACGCTCATCCTCTATTGCTTCGTCAACGATCCGGTGACCGGCGCTCCCTATGACCGCGACCCCCGCTATGTGGCGAAGAAGGCCGAGGAGTATCTGAAGAGCACCGGCATCGCCGATACCTCCTACTGGGGGCCCGAAGTCGAGTTCTACATCTTCGACGACGTCCGTTACGGGCAGAACCAGTACTCGGGCTTCTACTACGTCGACTCCATCGAGGGCTCGTGGAACACCGGGGAATACGAGGAGGGTGGCAACCTCGGCCACAAGCCCAGATACAAAGAGGGCTACTTCCCGGTGCCACCCACGGACCATTTCCAGGACCTGCGCTCGGAGATGACGGCCAACCTCGAGGCGGCAGGCATCCAGATCGAGGTTCAGCACCACGAGGTGGGCACCGCGGGGCAGGCCGAAATCGACATGCGTTACGACACCCTGCTGCGCGCCGCGGACAATGTGACCCTCTACAAGTACATCGTGAAGAACACGGCCTGGGCGGATGGCAGGACGGTCACCTTCATGCCCAAGCCCATATTCGAGGACAACGGCTCGGGGATGCACACCCATCAGTCGCTGTGGAACGGCGACACTCCGCTGTTCTTTGATGAGGCCGGTTACGCCGGCCTGTCCGACATGGCCCGGTGGTACATAGGCGGCCTTTTGAAGCATGCCGCTCCGATCCTCGCCTTTGCCGCCCCGACCACGAACTCCTACCACCGTCTGGTGCCGGGCTATGAGGCCCCCGTGAATCTGGTGTACTCCAGCCGAAACCGTTCGGCGGCGATACGCATCCCGCAGTACTCCCAGGCGCCGGCGGCCAAACGTCTCGAGTTCCGCTGCCCCGACCCGGCCTGCAACCCGTATCTGTCGTTCGCCGCGATGTTGCTCGCCGGTCTGGACGGGGTGCAGAACCGGATCGAGCCCCATGACCCGGTGGACAAGGACATCTACGACCTGCCACCGGCCGAGCTGGCCGGTCTGCCCTCGGTCCCGGGGAGTCTCCCCGAGGCCCTCAAGGCCCTGGAGGACGACCACGAGTTCCTGCTGGCCGGTGGGGTGTTCACCGAGGGGTTGATCCGGGCCTGGATCGACTACAAGATCGAGCACGAGGTCGACCCGGTGCGGTTGCGGCCCCACCCCTACGAGTTCCATCTGTACTACGACATCTAATCCGGAGAATCGTGTGTGCGCTGTACCACCTTGGCGGTGATCAGATGCACACACCTTCGACTGACCAGATCTTGTGCGCACTCAGCCACCGTAGGGGTGGGTGGTTGCACACGGAACACCGCCGCGCCCACGCGAGCAGCCCTTTCTAGAACACCTCGGGGCACCAGGGCTGGGGGTCCCAGGTGAAGGCGGCGTCGGCAGAAGCCAGGGACTCGACGTCGCCTTGAACCCGTCCGATCCTCGACAGTGGTCTCAAGTGGGATCGCCCCAGATAGATCGCCCCGAGGTCTTCAGCGTCGAGACTGATTGACGCCTCGGCGTCCGTTCGTTGACACTCGGCGCCCTCTGGTGACGCCACGAGGCGGTACCTGCCATCCAGGTCCCCCAGTGGATCGTGAACCTCCAGGACTATGTCGACCGGGGCCGAATAGGAGCGCGCCTCCAAGGCACGGGGCACGTCCATGACCCGAACCCAGAGGCCGTCGAACCTCTGTGCGCTGGCGCGTCGGGTCCCGGCGAGAAGGTCGAACAGTGGATCCTGACCCGAGCGATGATTGGCCTTGGTCTCGGCGATCAGGTCGTGGTTGAGGACGAAGCTCCACAGCCCTGCCCACGACTCCGGCGTGGTGCCGAAGAGGTCTTTCACGGTCACTTTCCCTGCACCGTGGCCATCGTCCCAGTCGCTCTTGATGCGGTACTGGACATAGCCGGAGAGGCCATCGTCACCGTCGACGACACCGAACCGATAGGCGGTGGAACCGCTCCGGCGGGCCTCGGGGTCGGCGAGAGCCCGATGCTCCCACCAGACCGGGGAGCGAGCGAAGAAACTCGGTGTCGAGGTGCGCAGGCCGTCGTAGAAGGGGGGAAGAAGCGTTTGGGCATCGTCGGAGTCGATCACGCGGACCGGCGCGGGCTCAGGGGCCAAACGGTGGAACCCGACATGCTCGCGTCCGACGCTCACGTCGTAGGAGATCGCCGCCGGACCGTATCCAAACCTTCCATAGATCGCACTATCCGAAGCCCAGAGGGCGGCGATCGGCTCCTCTTGACTCAGCACCTCGTCGAGATGACTCCGCATCATTTCCCTCAGCAGCCCCTGGCGGCGATGAGTGGGCGCCACCCCGACGATCGTCGTTCCCCCGCATCTGACCGTTGCCCCAGGGACCGTCATATCGAGGGAGAACGCGGCGGCGGTGCTCACCATCCTGGACCCGTCGAAACCGACAACTGTGCGTTCCAGGGGAAGCACATGACGGAAATGGTCGTCCTCGGGCGGGTCGAACCCGTAGACAAAACCCATCGTCCGAACCAGTTCGGAGTACTCGTCGGGCTCGATGGCCCGGAACTCGACAGCCATCAGGCGCCGGGGGTGGCGCCGGCGGCGTTCTTGGCGTTCTGGACTTCGGTGTCGAAGTCGGCGGCTGAGCTGGTGTAGACCTCGACCGCGGCGTTCCTCAGTTCTCCGGTGTCGGTCGAGCGAATCCCATCGAGGGCGTCCTGAGCAGCTCCGGCGCAGAAATCGATGGCCGAGACGAGAGCTTGCTGGTTCGTCTCGAGCCCTACAGGGACGGTCAGAGCCCCGACGCGGTCGGCTAGGACTTGGGTATCGGTTGCCACCGCCTCAAACCTCGACTCGGCGTCGCGGATCTCGACAGTCCGCGGATCGGCGTCGAAGCCTTGATTCACAGTGACCATCTCGGTCACCAACAGTTGGAGCTCGGCATTGATGGCGTCCAACTCGTCGAGATATGCCTGTGCTGCGTCGGGAACCGTGGTCCCGGTGTCCGGCAAGGTGGTGCCGGCACCTTCCACTGTGGTGGTGGTGGCCAGGTTGAGGGTGGTGGTTGGGGAGCCCTCGGGCAACGAACTCACGAAGAAATAGGTGAATGCGATCATCCCGAGGATGACCAGCGGGAGGATCCAACGGCCCGGTTTCGGGTCGGGGTTGACAGCCATGACCGGCGAAACGATAGCTTCAACCCCTCTGGTTGCCGGGTTGAGGTGGTTCGGCCTGGAACACGACTCTCTTGAAAGGGTGATGCGGTCTCCATAGGTTCGAGACCATGGAGAGGGAGAGAAACGAGGTTTACGAGCGGATCCCGTGGGAGACGCTGGAACGGAAGGGTGGGGATCGGCAATGGTGGATGATCGCCGTGGCCGGGGCAATCGTGCTCGGTGCGCTCGCCTACTCATTCATGAGCAACCGATCGACGGCGGTCACGATAGAGCCATCGGCGGGGGTGGTATCCACCGTTGTCGCCGAACCGGTTGCCACGGTGGCACCGCTGCCGATCCCGACCCCGAGCAGCCCGACCGTGGTGGCCGAGGCTGATCTCTACGCCATCGACCCCGAGCGTCTGCTCGATCAGGCAACTGCTCACGCCGAGTGGTTCGTTGCGGAGTACATAGGGGTGGACGGCTCCGAGGAGAGCAGGGCGACGCTCGGTTCGCTGCTCCCGGCGGGGATTCCGGTCCCGGCCGCCCCCGAGTCGACAAGGGTCTTCGTCGAGTGGGTGCGAACGGTGTCGGTGGAGGAAATCGCACCACTTCGATACCGGGTCGGGGTGCTGGTCCGTTCCCTGGTGGCCCAGGGTGAGGAGGCCTATCGACGTCTGTCGCCAATGCTGGCGACGGTCGAGATAACGGTAGATGACACCGGTTCGCGGGTGGTCCTACCCCCCACCCTGAGCCCGGTGACCCCTCCCTCGCAGGAACCGTTGACGCTGGTCGAGGTCCCGGCGGAGATCCAGCAGGCGGCTCTGGCATCGTCAGGTGGAACCGAGGTTCTGGGCGGGGTCCAGGAGTCAGCCGGCGGGTGGAAGGTTGTCGTAGTGGCTCCGGGGCCTGACGGTGTTTCTCGTCCCACCACGGTGACCGTGCCCTGATCAGTCGCCGAATCTGCCTTCTAGGATCGCCGACGCCTCGGGAATGATCGATTCCCACGAGGAGTCGGGAGTCTTGGAGATGGTGACGAAGTCGGCGGTCATGAAGATGCTGGTCACCCCCGATATGGCCAACAAGGCTGCGGCCAGCGGATCGTCAGGATTGGAGCCGGCTACGAAGGTGGCCGGGCCCCCGACCGCTTGTCCGACCGAGAACTTGGCTGCGTTCGGATTTGGCGTTGGGGAAACACTCACCGGCATGGGTCTCCGAGGCTAATCGGGTGCCCTCCACGGTCGGCGTGGATGTTGGAGGCACCTTCACCGATGTCGTGGCCTTCGATGGGGAGACCCTGATCGGAGGAAAGACCCCCACCACACCGGATCAGTCGATTGGCGTCATGAGGGCGCTGGCCGATCTGGATCTGGGCCCCGACTTTCGGTTTCTCCATGGGACCACCGCCGGCACCAATGCCCTTCTCGAGGAACGGGGAGCCCGGGTTGCTTTGGTCACCTCGGAGGGCTTCGAGGACCTGATCGAGATCGGTCGACAGGCTCGGCCGTCTTTGTATGACCCGTTCGCCGACCGTCCCACCCCGTTGGTCCCTGCCCGACTCCGGGTCGGAGCCGGCGGGTCGCCGGAGGAGATACTGGAGAAGCTCGAAGCTCTTGAACCGGAAGCGGTTGCAGTGGCACTGGTTCGCTCGTACACCGACCCTGCGAAAGAGTTGATGCTGGCTTCGATCATTGGGGACCACCTGGGAGTGCCGGTGTCCGCCGGGGCCCGGGTTTCGCCGGAGTTCAGGGAGTACGAGCGGATCGCCACCACAGTTCTCAACGCCTATCTCTCGCCCGAGGTGTCGGGCTATCTCCGGCGTCTGGGAGCCGGTTTGGCGACCCCTAGCCGTTTTGTCATGACCTCCGCCGGTGGTCTCCTTCCCTTCGAGGCGGCCTCCATGCTGGCCGGGCGTTTGGTGCTGTCCGGCCCGGCCGCGGGAGCGGTGGCGGCCGCCGAAATCGCTCGGGCCAAGGGCCACCGCTCGGCCATCAGCTTCGACATGGGTGGCACCTCCACCGACGTGTGCCGGATTACCGATGGCGAGGCGCTGGTTGGGGTAGGGAGGAGGGTGGCGGGACGGATCAATCGGGTGCCGTCGCTCCCGGTCAACACCATCGGCGCCGGCGGGGGAAGCGTCGCCTGGAGGGACGAGGGCGGCGCACTCAGGGTCGGGCCCCGGTCTGCTGGAGCCGTTCCCGGCCCGGTGGCATACGGTCGAGGAGGAAGCGTTCCGACGGTCACCGACGCCGACGTGGTCCTCGGGTTGATTCCTTCCGATCTGGCTTTGGCAGGGTCGGTGCCCCTCGATGCCGCCGCCGCTGCCGGGGCCCTGACGGGGTTGGGCCGTGAAATCGGTCTCGATCTCGACGCGACAGCACGCGGGGTGGTCGATGTCGTCGACTCCCACATGGAGCGGGCGGTTCGAGCGGTTTCGGTGGAGGAAGGCTCTGACCCGCGGGAGTCGGTGTTGGTGGCGTTCGGTGGTGCGGGCGGGCTCCATGCCGTCCGGCTCGCCCGACGGTTGGGGATGCGCACGGTTCTGATCCCCCCGTTGTCCGGTGTGTTTTCCGCACTCGGGTTGCTGCTGGCGCGACCACGGGCCGACGTGGCGAGGACCGTGCTTCTCGAGGAAGGATCGGGACGGCTCCCCCAATTGGTGAGGGAGATGAAGGCGCAAGCCCGGTCAGCCTTCGACGAGATGCAGATCCCGGGCAAGGGGGAAGCCCTGGCGCACGCCGCAATGCGCTATGTCGGTCAATCCCATGAGCTCACGGTGCTGGCCGATCCGGACTGGGGCCGGCTTCGTGCCTTGTTCGAGGAGGCCCATCGCACCCATTTCGGGTTCGATCGCACGGGCGAGCCGATCGAACTGGTCGACCTGCACGCCGAAGTGACCGGCAACGCCTCGCTGAGCTGGGATGAGCTGCCGCGAAGGTCTGTGGATCGAAGACCAGAGCCGGTGTTGAGCACCGGGGAGGGCCGGGCGGTTTGGAACCGCGCCGACCTCCCCGTCGGGTTCGAGACCCAGGGCCCGGCGCTCATCACCGAACGGGACTCCGTGACTCTGCTCGAACCCGAGGACCGGATGCTGGTCCACGACGATGGCACCCTGGAGATCAGTCTTTGAGCGACCTCGTCGAACGGGCCCAGGTCTTCGCCTCCGCCGCACTCGCCGAACATGCCCAGCCGGAGAAGACGGCGGGGATGCAGGCCTATATGAAGACCGAGATGCCCTTCTATGGGGTGCAGACGGCCGCACGGTCCATGATCCTGAGAACTCTGGTTCGGGACTTCCATCCCGCCGACCGCGACGAGTACGAGGCCCTGGTCCTGGGGCTCTGGGATCTGCCCCATCGAGAGGAGAAGTATCTGGCGCTGGGGGTTGCCCAGCACTATTCGAGGTTTGTCGAGCCTGCGTCGCTTCCGCTTTACCGCCGTCTCATCGTGGAAGGGGCCTGGTGGGATCTGGTCGATGCCGTCGCCACCCATCTCATCCGCCGGCTCGTGATCCGGCATCCGGAGGAGGTCTGGCCGGAGGTGGACAGCTGGGTCGATGATCCCGATCTCTGGCTGCGACGCAGTGCCATCATCTGTCAGGTTGGGGCCAAGGACAAGACCGACGCCGCGCGTCTCTTCTCGTTCTGTGCCGCCCGCCTCGACGAGCAGGACTTCTTCATCCGAAAGGCGATTGGATGGGCGTTGCGGGACTACGCCAAGACCGATCCTCACGCAGTTGCCCGGTTCGTCGAGGGTCACCGTGACCGGTTGTCCGGCCTCAGCTTTCGGGAGGCGACCAAGCACATCGGGCATTTGGTGCGCTGAGGGCTATTCCTCGGACTTGGACCAGATCGCCAGCTCGTAGCCGTCGGGATCGAGGAAATGGAATCGTTGACCGCCTGGGAAGCCGTAGATCGGCATCGCGATCCGGCCGCCGGCGTCTTGAACCCGACCCTGGAGGTCGACGAGATCGTCACCGTAGAGAATGACCAGCGGGCCTCCTGGCTTCGGCTCCGTTCCCGTCGTGAAGCCTCCAGTCAGCCGTCCATCTGAGAACTCGCAGTATTCCGGTCCGTAGTCTTTGAATGTCCAGCCGAACGCGTTGCCATAGAAAGCTTTCGAGCGCTCGATGTCGACAACCCCCATCTCGATGTAATCGATGCGACGATCATTCTCGGATCCGGCCATGATTGCTCCACCTCATTTGCTGCCTACACGGACAACTTTCGCAGATTGACCACGATCGACGCCATCACCCTCGAGGTCGCCCGCAACCGGGCTGCGGCTGTGGCCGACGAGATGGGAGTCGTGCTCCGTCACACGTCCCTGTCGCCGAACATCAAGGAGCGAGCCGACTGTTCGGCTGCGATCTTCACCGCCGATGGCGAGATGCTGGCCCAAGCCGAGCACATCCCGGTCCATCTCGGCTCGATGCCCGAGTCGGTGGCCGCCTGTCTCCGGCGGTTTGGCCCCGAGCCCGGAGCTCAGTACGCGGTCAACGACCCTTTCGCCGGAGGCACCCACCTCAACGACCTCACCTTGGTGGCCCCGGTCTTCGTTGAAGGGGAGCACGTGGGTTGGGTGGCCAACCGGGCCCATCACGCCGACGTCGGAGGTGAGGCGCCCGGCTCGATGCCGGCGCATGCGGTGACGGTCGATCAGGAGGGGCATCGAGTGCCGCCGACGCTTGCTGTGTCCGCCGACCGTTGGGTCGAGGGCTTCAGCGAGCCGTTCGTGGCGGCTTCGCGAACCCCGTGGGAACGGCGGGGTGACCTGGCAGCCCAGATCGGCGCCAACGCGGTGGGAGCGAGACGTCTCCAGGAGTTGGTGGAGATCGAGGGAAAGGAGAGGTTCTCGGTCGTTGCCTCCGCCCTCCTCGACTACGGCGAACGAAGGATGAGGGCGGCGCTGTCGGCTCTTCCCGATGGAGTCTTCGAGTTCGAGGACTATATGGAGCACGGTGACCGCGACGTGGCGATCAGGGTCCGGGTCACCATCGACTACCAGACCCTGACCGCCGACTTCACCGGGAGCGACGACCAGGTCGCGGCCAACTTCAACGCGGTGGAGGCGGTCACCCGATCCTGTCTCTACTACGCGGTGCGGGTGGCTACCGACCCCACGATTCCGGCAAACGGGGGCTGTTATCGGCCGCTCAGCCTCATCGCGCCCCAGGGGACCATCGTCAATGCCCGTTTTCCCGCGGCGGTTGCTGCCGGCAATGTCGAGACCTCGCAGCGGATCGCGGATGTCCTGCTCGGGGCGCTGGCCCAAGCGGCACCGGATCGGGTTCCCGCCGCCTCCCAGGGCACCATGAACAACGTCCTGATCGGAAATGACGACTTTGCCTACTACGAGACGGTGGGGGGTGGTCAGGGAGGCCGTCCGGGGAAACCCGGGCAATCGGGAATCCACACCGGGATGACCAACACCGAGAACACGCCCATCGAATCGCTGGACACCCACTATCCGTTTCGGGTGGAGAAGTACACCCTGCGCCGGGGAAGTGGCGGTGCCGGGCGCTTTCCCGGGGGCGAGGGCATACAGCGCGAGATCGTCTTCAAGACTGCCGCCACACTGTCGCTGATGGGGGAACGGAGACGCAACCGGCCGTGGGGCCTGGCCGGAGGCGAGCCCGGAGAGCCTGGTGAGGATTGGTTGGTGCGCGACGGGGACTGGGCCCGGCTTCCCGGTAAGACGACGGCCGAGGTGGAGCCGGGCGACCGGCTGGTGGTCCTCACCCCCGGTGGGGGTGGCTGGGGGAGGGCCTAGCCCCCCGCTCCGCAGGGGGACAACCCATTTTGCCCCTATCGTTTCCTGCGATGTCGCTGATCTCCGATCTCGAGCAGCTTCTCGGCGCCGACCGGGTGCTTCATGAACCGGTCGAGCTCTATGTGTACTCCAAGGACGCCTCGTCACTGGTTCGCGGTCACCCCAACTGCGTGGTGTTCCCCCGATCGACCGAGGAAGTGGCGGAGATCGTGAAGCTGGCCGAAGCCCACCAAGTGCCGGTGGTGGCGCGGGGTGCGGGAACCGGCCTCACCGCCGGGGCCAGCCCAACCGAAGGTGGGATCGTGCTGTCGACTACCTCCCTCGACTCCGTGGATATCGATCCGGAGAACAGGTCGGCCTGGGTGGGTGCCGGGGTCATCAACCTCGATCTCACCCTCGCCGCCGCTCCCTTCGGTCTCCAGTTCGCCCCCGATCCCTCGTCACAGTCGGCCTGCACCATCGGTGGCAATGTCGCCAACAACAGCGGCGGCCCCCATTGTCTGGCCGAGGGCAGCACCACCAGCCACACCCTGGGCCTCGAAGTCGTCCTCGCCGGCGGCGAGATCGTGGTTCTCGGCGGGCTGGCGCCCGACACCCCAGGTCTCGATCTCAAGGGTCTCATCGTCGGCTCGGAGGGCACTCTCGGTGTGGTGACCAGGGCACTGGTGCGGCTGATCCCGGTCGACCCTGACGTCAGGACGCTGCTGATCGACTTCGACCTGGTGGAGGACGCCTGCGGCACGGTCTCGGATATCATCGCCGCCGGTTGCGTGCCGGCGGCCCTGGAGATGATGGACCAGCGGATGATGCAGGCCGTCGAGAACTGGCTTCAAGCCGGTCTCCCCACCGATCGGGCGGCCATTCTCCTTGTCGAGGTGGTGGGTGAGACCGCCGGGGTGGAGGCCGAGGCTCAGCTCATCCGTGAGGTCGCGATCGGCCGCCGTTCCCAGGTCATACGGGTGGCATCGACCGAAGCCGAGCGCCAGCTGTTGTGGAAGGGTCGGAAGTCGGCCTTCGGAGCCGTCGCCCAACTGGCGCCCGACTATTACCTCCACGACACCGTGGTTCCCAGGACCCGTCTGGTGGAGACGATGCGCGAGGTCTACGAGATCGCCGACCGCCACGGGCTCCTCCTGGTCAACGTGTTCCACGCCGGGGACGGCAACCTTCATCCTTTGATCGCCTTCGATTCTTCGGATCCGGTGGCGGCGGAGAAGGTCCGCCAGGCCGGGGATGAGATCGTCGCCGTGTGCATTCGAAACGGTGGCGCCCTGTCGGGTGAGCACGGCATAGGTGTCGAGAAACGAGACCTGATGAGGATGAACTTCGCCGAGCTCGATCTCGACGCCCAGGCCCGACTCAAGGAGGCCTTCGATCCGAAGGGGACATTCAACCCCTCCAAAGTGCTGCCCCAGGGCTCTCTCTGCTTCGATTTCGGTGGGGGGCGCAAGGAGATCCCCGAGGGGGCCTGGGTTTGACCACGGTCCCCGGCTCCATCCCGGGCACGATCCGGCGCATGGAGGTCGAGGTTCCCTCAGGGCCCGATACGGCCATCGGTCTCGCCCCGACTTCTTTGGAGGAGGTCGCAACCATCCTCCGCTTCGCCACGGAGCACCGGCTCAAGGTGCAGGTGTGGGGTGGCGGATCGCATCAGGGCTACGGCCGGCCGGAGACACCAGACCTTGTGCTGCTGACCAGCCGTCTCGACGCCGTGGAGGCCTGGGAGCCCGATGATCTCACGCTCACCATCGGATCAGGGACACCGGTGGCGAGGTTCGAGGAGATGCTGGGCGAGCGAAATCAAACCGCGGTGATGCCCGAGTATCCGGGGGCGGCGACCATCGGCGGGGTGGTCTCGGCGGGAGTCTCTTCCCTGAAGCGAGGCCGCCTTCTCGGCACCCGGGAGCGGCTGCTCGAAGTGATCATGGTGACCGGGGACGGCCGGCGGGTGCGGGCCGGAGGACGGGTGGTCAAGAACGTCTCCGGCTACGACCTGTCGCGGCTCGTGGTGGGAGCCTTCGGCGCCCTCGGCGTTTTGGTGTCCGTGTGTCTCAAGCTGTGGCCGGTCCCGCCGGCCAAGGCCACCGTGACCGATCCGGTACGTGTCGACCTGTTGTCCCGCCCCCTGGCCGTGACCGAGAGCGACGGGGTCACCCGGGTGTTCCTCTGGGGAATCAGAGAGGACGTGGAGGCCGGGGTCGCCAAACTCGGTGGTCAGGTCACCCCCGGCCACGCCTGGCCGACCGATCCCGAGGGGCTGTTCCGCTGGTCGCTTCGGGTGCCTCCCGCATTGACAGCTTCTGCGATTTCTCAGCTGCCCGTCTCGTGGAGATACCTGGCGATTCACAACGTCGGTGAGGTCCGCCTCTCCTCTGACGATGTGGCGGGCGCCGTCGAGCTGAGAGCGTGGGCCGAATCCAATGCTGGTCGTCTGGTGGTTGTCGATTCCCCGGCGGGGTCACTCGCCGATTTCGACCCCTGGGGTGCGGCACCGGTAAGCCTCGAGATCCAACGGCGTCTCATCGCTCAGTTCGATCCGGCGCGGGTGATCAACCCGGGTCGGCTCCCAGGTGGCATCTGATGGGTTGGGTCACCACTGAGCATCCAACGAGTAACGAGTTGAACGCATGTGTGCAATGTGGTCTCTGCCTGCCCCATTGCCCCACTTTCCGTCTAACCGGCCGGGAGACCGCCTCGCCCCGCGGCCGATTGCACGCCATGAGCGCGGTCCACGAAGGAGTGTTCGAGATCGACGCCGCCTTCGAACGCATCATCGACTTCTGTCTCGGGTGTCGCGCCTGCGAACCGGTGTGCCCCGGTCTGGTGCCCTATGGGCGAGCGCTGGAAGGCACCCGGGCCGAGATCGTGGCCCAACGACCATCGATGTCCCACCGCATCAGGTCGTTCTTGCTGGGCTCGGTGCTCGGCTCCCGACGGTCACTCGGCTTGGGGACCGGGGCCCTCAGCCTGGCGCAAATGACCGGGGCGATCCGGGTGGCCCCCAAGCGGTGGCGCCGGTTGTCAGCGGGGATGCGTGAGCTGCGGGGCCGGCCCGGCTCGGTGGTCGGGCACGTGGGGGGTGACGGGCGGAGCGGAAGGGTGGCGCTGCTCGCCGGGTGTATCCAGGACCAGTGGTTCCAGCCGGTGAACCACGCCGCCATCGAGCTGCTGGAGATGGCCGGGTATCGGGTTGAGGTGCCGGAGGGTCAGACCTGCTGCGGCGCGCTGGCGGCCCACGATGGCAAGGCGTCGGAGGCCCATCAGCTCGCCGGGCGCAATACCCCGGTGTTGAGTGGGTACGACCTGGTGGTGGCTACCGCGGCAGGCTGTTCCGCACACCTTCGCGATTATGGCCACTGGGCGGACGGAGGAGAGGGGATTGGGTCAACCGCGTGGGACGTGACGGTGGCGGTGGCCGCTGCGATCGAGCGGGGTTTGCTGCCCAAGGTGTCATCGGCTTCGGGCCCCATGGGGGTGCAGGACCCATGTCATCTTCGTCACGCCCAAAAGGTGACGGCGGAGCCGAGGCTGATCGTCGAGGCCGCCGGGTACGAGGTAGTGGAAGTAGACCCGACCGGCATGTGCTGTGGGGCGGCCGGTCTCTACACCATCCTCCAACCCGAGGCCTCTCAAGAGCTCGGAAACCGAAAGGCGGCCCAGATTCGTTCAACCGGGGTGAAGAGAGTGGCGTCGGCCAACCCGGGTTGCGAGATGCAACTGCGGAGCGCACTCGGTGACGGGTTTGAGATCGCCCACCCCATCGAGTGGTATTTGCAAGCCATCAAACGAGAAAGGCTGGGCGGTATCGTCGCCGCCGTGGAGGAGTCACGTTGACCGAAAGCGCCAGTCGGACCGACCCCCTGGAACTGGTCAAGCGTTACGCCATCCTCGGCTACGGCGCCTTCGGCACCATGCTCGACGTTGGGCTGATGGTCCTGGGGAGTCTTCTCGTTGGCCTCTCGATCGCAGTCCTGCTCGCCGGCTTCGAGATCGTCAACGTGGTTCAAGAGCTGTCGACCGGTGCCATGCTCGCCTCGGCTCTGATCCTGGCCGTCATCGGCCTCTTCTGTCTCGGTGTCGCATCCGAGGGCCCACTGGGCCGGGGCCGGAAACTAATCGGCTTCCAGCTCTGGGAGATTGGGATCGGCCGCACCGTGGCAGTGTTTCTGGTGGGCTTTGCCGCCTTGGCGGCCTACTGGCTCATCAGTGGCGTTCTCGAAGACCTTCCCGCGCCCCTGCACAAGGGAGCCGAAGGGTTGCGGGCGGTGGGAATCGCCGGCATGGTGGTGATGCCCCTCGTCGGGGTGCCGCTCTCGCTGCTGATCCGTTGGGCGCCGAACGCCCCGCCCTGGCTGGGGCAGGCCGAGATCCCCTGTCTATTCGTGGTGTGGGCTGTCGCCACCATGGCCATCTTCGTTTGAGGTCTACAGGCTCTTGGCGTAGATCAGCAGCCGCCGTGTGGTGAATCCTTCCCTGATCAACGCCTCGCCACTCCACGGTGTCTCCGGGATATAGACCTCGATTCTTGCCATCTCCAGCTGACGGGCGACCTCGGCGACACCCTCGAGCAGGGCGGGACCGTCGGCGGGGTCGGTGACCATCCATCGGATAGCGAGTGAGTCCTGGTCAGGGACGGCCACCACCCAGCCGGCCGCACCCTGGAACAGATGGTGGTCGTTGACCGGTTGGTCGAGATCGCGGCGATGGGCTTTACGCCACCGCCAATGTCCCGGGTACAGCTCGCGGCCGGACCGGGCCAGCTCGCTCCCCAACCACAACAGCCAGCCGGCGTCGGCGTCAGCACCCGATGCGGGGTGAAGCCGGTCTCGCTCCCGGGGCAATGGCCCTTTCGGAGTGTCGGCGCTCCCCAGGATCCAGACGCAGGTGTTGCGATAGCCGAGTTTTTCAACTTGCGCCCTGGCGGGCCGGTTCTCCTCCTCGACCACCAATCGGACGATCTGTGCCCCGTGATCTTTCGCCCATTGGACCCCATAGTCGTTCATGGCCGCTCCCATCCCGGCCCTCCGATGATCGGGATGGACCCTGGCCGCGCTCAACCATCCCTCGGTCGGGGACAGCATCTCGGCCCGTGACATCGCCATAGGGTGGTCACCCTCGTCGACACAGACCACCACCAGCGAGGACTCGTCGGCAATCCACGCCGGGAGGGCCTCACCGACATAGTCGCCCCAGGTGAAGGTGTCACGAGTCCAGGGCTCGATCCTGGGCACGTCGTCCTGGCGTGCGGGGCGCAACGTGAAGCCCATGGTTACATCCGGTCGGGGATCTCGATCCCCAACAGGTCGAGCAGCCGCTCCAGCGCCCGCAGTGCCCAGCCGGACAACGCCAGCCACGACGCCTGTCGCACCGGGTCGGGCTCGGAGAGGATGTGACAGGTGTCATAAAAGCGGTTGAAGCGCCCGGCCACCCCATAGGCGAACTCCGCAACGTGGTTGGGAGAGCGAAGGTCGATCGTCCGCTGGATCACCTCGGGGAGTCGCAACAGGTCGAGCATCAGGTCGCGCTCGACGCCGACCTCGGGCGGGGAGATGTCACCCTGGCTCAGCCCGGCGTCTGCAGCCTTGCGCAGGATCGATTTGATGCGCACTGCCGCGTACTGGAGATAGGGCCCGGTCTTCCCCTCGAATGAGCTGAAACGGTCGAGATCGAACACGTAGTCCGAAACCCGGTTGTTGATCAGGTCTCCGAACTTGAGGGCGGCAATGCCAACCAGGGATGCGATCCGCTCCCTTTCCTCGGCCGGGTACTCCTCGGCCAGATGCGCCTCGTCGAGTCGGCGACGGGCGGCGTCGGTCAGCATCTCGATCACGTCGGCGAGACGGACCAACCCTCCTTCCCGGGTCTTGAACGGCTTGCTGTCGGGGCCGTTCATCGTGCCGAACCAGATGTGCTCCAACGTGGTTCCGGCCGGGATCATCCCCGCCTTGTGCGCCGCCCTGAACAGTTGGAGGAAATGGTCTGATTGACGCTTGTCAACCACGTAGAGGATCAGATCGGCGTGAAGCTCCTCGATCCGCATCTCGATGGTGGCCAGGTCGGTGGTGCTGTAAAGGGCGCCGCCGAGCGACGACTCCAGGATCAAAGGTGGGATGTCCCGTTTGTCGCCTTCCTCCGCGACCCGGATGACAAGTGCGCCCTCCGACTCCTCGGCGACCCCGGAGTCGACCAGGGAGGCGACCAAGGGTGCGATCCGGTCCCGGACGTCCGACTCCCCGTACCAGAGGTCGAAATTCACGCCCAGGGCAGCGAAGTCCTGGCGCTGGGCCACCTCGGAGGCGTATTTCATGTGCCGCCACAGGGCCAGGTACCCCGGATCGCCCTGCTGGAGGCGGACCGTGGCCTCCCGGGCGGTGTCGGCGAAGGCAGCGTCGGCGCGGGCCCGCGCCGAGGCTTCGGGATAGAGCCGCTCCAGGTCGTCGAGGGTGACCGGCGACTGCTCCGGGTGCTCCGAGATTTGGGAGTCGAAGTAGGGGAGGTCGGGGTGGGTTTCTTCGATGGCGGCGATGAGCAAGCCCATGTTGAAGCCCCAGTCGCCGAAATGGGGGTCGCGTATCACCTGGTGCCCGGCGAAGCTGAAGAGACGGGCCAGCGAGTCACCGATGATGGTCGCCCGGAGGTGCCCGACGTGCATCGCCTTGGAGACGTTGGGCCCGGCGTAGTCCACCACCACGTTCTCCGGGGTCTCCGTCACCGGGTATCCCAGTTGGTCGTCGCCGGCGGAGCGGCCGGCCCAACGCGCCAGCGCGGCGTCGGTCAAGGTGAGATTGATGAAGCCGGGAGGCGCTACCTCTGCCCGTGCGATCTCGTCGTTGGTGCCGAGGAGGCTGGCCACCTCGGCCGCGATCTCCCCCGGCGGCCGGCCTGAGATCTTGGCCGCGCTCATCGCCCCATTGCACTGGAACTGGGCCAACTCGGGGCGTTGCGAGGGCCCGACCTCCCCGAGTGCGCCGGGAAACCCCAGGTTGGTGAAGGCCTCGCCTGTCAGGTGCGAGAGATGCGATAGCAAGGACAATGTTCAACGACAATAGGTGTACGACCGTTGTCCGTTCTCCGTTCTCAGTAAAGAGTTCAGACGGATAACGGATTACGGAAAACGGAATACGGCGCCCACAGGGCGCCTAATACTTCGCCAGATCCTGGGCGTGGCGGACGATTCCCTCAGGGGTGGGATAGAGCTGATTCTCCAGCGACCCGGCGTAGGGCATGGCGGGGACATCGGGCAGGGCGTATCTGCGAACCGGGGCGTCGAGCCATTCGAACCCCTTGTCGGCGATCTGGGCGGCGAGCTCGGCCCCGTATCCCCCGAACTCGACGTCCTCGTAGACAATGAGTGCCTTCGACGTCTTCTTGATCGACTCCTCGATCGTCGGCCAATCGAGCGGCTTGAGACTGCGTAGGTCGATCACCTCGGGGCTGATCCCCAACTCTTCGAGAACGGGAACGGCCTCCATCGCGAAGTGAGCCATGGCCCCATAGGCGATGATGGTGAGGTCCGATCCCTGGTGACGTATCACGGCTCTCCCCAAGGGCACCCGGTAGTCCCCTTCGGGGTAGGGGCCCTTGGCAAGCCGGTAGAGCTTCTTCGGCTCCAGGAAGAGCACGGGATCGGGGTCCTCGACCGCGGTGAACAGGAGCCCCTTGACATCGGCGGGGGTGGACGGGACTACGACCTTCAAGCCCGGGACGTGGGTGTAAAACGCCTCGATGGACTGGGAGTGATAGAGCGCTCCGTGGATCCCGGCCCCGTATGGGGTCCGGATCACGATCGGAACATTCCATTTCCCGTTGGAGCGATAGCTGACGCGGGCGGCTTCGGAGACGATCTGGTCGAAGGCTGGGTGGATGTAATCGGCGAACTGGATCTCGGCGATCACCTTGAACCCGGCTGCCGACATCCCGATGGCCGCTCCGATGATCGAGGACTCGGCAATCGGGGTGTTGAAACACCGCTGGGCCCCGAAGCGCTCGGTCAGGTCCTGGGTCGCCTTGAACACACCACCCTTGCGTCGGGCCACGTCCTCACCGAATAGGACCACGTCATCGTGGGCCTCGAAGATTTCGTGGAGGGCCCGGTTGATCGCGGTGATCAGGTTGACCGTCTCTCCTGTTGGTGCCGGCTCGGGCTCGGTGGCCGGGGGCCCGGGCTCGATGACCCTGGCGTACACCCGCGACGTCGACTCCTCCGGGGCGGGTGAGGCCTCGGCCACCTCTACGGCCTTTGCCAGCAGCTCGACCACCTCGTGATCGAGAGCATCCTCCTCGGCCTCGGTGAGCAATCTGTTCTCGATGAGGTATTGGCGGACCCTGGCCACCGGGTCACGCTTGCGCCACCTCTCTACCTCTTCCCGGCTCCGATAGAGGGCGTCATTGTCATCGGAGGTGTGGGCGTAGTAGCGATAAGTCTGTGCCTCGATCAGGGTGGGGCCCTCTCCGGCTCGCGCTCTGGCTACGGCCTCCTGCATGACCTTCAGGACCCGGAGGGTCCGGTTGCCATCGACTTCGACTCCAGGGAATCCATAGCCACCGGCCCGAGTGACAAGACTCCCGGCCACCTGTTCTTCGCCCGGCACCGAGATCGCGTAGTTGTTGTTTTCGATGACGAAAATGACCGGGAGCTTTCGGATCCCGGCCCAGTTCATGGCCTCGTGCCAGTCTCCTTCCGAGGTCGACCCTTCTCCCCCATATACGGCCACCACCGCATCTTCTCCTCTGGTGGCGATGGCGTGGGCGATCCCGACCGCGTGCGGGTATTGAGTCCCGATCACCGAGGATTGAGTGAAGACCCGGAGCTCGGGGCTCGACCAATGACCCGGGAGCTGGCGGCCCCCCGACATGGGATCGGCCTCCTTGGCGAAGGCCGCGAGGAAGATTTCCTCCGGGGTGAAACCCCACGCCAGGGCTACGCCCATGTCCCGGTAGTAGGGGAGGACCCAGTCCTTGGCCGGATCGAGGGCGAATACCGAAGCGACCTGGACCGCCTCATGACCCGAGGAGCCGACAACGAACGGGGCCCGGCCCTGGCGTTGTAGGGCGAACATGCGGTCGTCGACCCGTCTCGCGGTGAGCATCAAGCGATAGATCTCGACCATCTGGTCGTCGGTCAGGCCCAGCTCCCCGTGGTGCAGGTTCCTGTCGAAATCCATGCCGTAAGAACGATGACTCAATTCCGATCGTCCCCGCTTCTCCGGAAACGCCGCAAGTCGCCGATATCCCTGATTCGCTCCTCCGCCATTCTCACCGCAGCCGTGTGGGGGTTCACCCTTTCCTTCTGGGCCTTCTCCAGGATGCGCAAGGTGGCATCGAAGAGGGCATCCACCCGGTGCATGGCCCGGGTCTTGGAGTAGCCCTGCAAATCGTCGTAGACGTTGATCAACCCCCCGGCGTTGACCACGAAATCGGGGGCGTAGAGGATTCCCCGCGCCTCCAGGAGATCGGCGTCGCTCGGGTTGGCCAGCTGGTTGTTGGCGCTGCCCACGATGGCCTGACAGTTGAGTCGGGGGATCGTCGTCGGGTTCAACCCCGCCCCGAGGGCACACGGCGAATAGAAATCGCAGTCGACCGCGTGGATCTCATCGGGGCCCACGCCCTTGACGCCATAGTTCTCGACCGCGGCTTCTATTGCGGGCTCGTAGGAGTCGGTGACGATCACTTCGGCCCGAGCCTCCACCAGAAGCTGAACGAGGGCCGAGCCAACCTTGCCCACACCCTGCACCGCGAAACGACGCCCCTCCAGTTCGGGGTCGTGCCAGAGGAACTGGGCGACGGCTCGTGCCGAGGCGTAGAGGCCTCGGGCGGTGACCGGTGAAGGGTCACCGGACCCGCCTTCGAAGACACTGGTGCCGAGAGCCCATCGGGTCTCACGTCGGATCAGGTCGATGTCAATGGTTGAGGTGCCGACGTCCTCCCCGGTGATGAAACGGCCCTGGAGAGAGTCGACGATCCGCCCGAAGGCACGAAACAGACGTTCGCTCTTGTCGGTTCGGGGGTCGCCGATGATGACCGCCTTGCCGCCTCCGAGGTCGAGGCCCGCCACTGCCGCCTTGTAACTCATCCCCTCGGATAGCCGGAGAACGTCGGTGAGAGCATCATCCTCCGTCTCATATGGGAAAAAGCGAGTCCCGCCGAGGGCGGGACCCAGAGCCGTTGAGTGGATGGCGATGATCGTTCTGAGGCCAGATACTTTGTCGTACCCGAAGACGATCTGTTCGTGACCCTCCCGGGCGACCTCTTCGAATACCATCGAGCTCGGTCCTCCTTCTCAAACGGGTGGTGTCACTCCGTGCCTCGATACTACCCGTCGACCTCTGCCAGGATGGGGGCGTGATCAAGACCGCCTTCCTCAGGGTTTACACCCCCGAAGTGGTCGACGACGACGATCCGGTGCCCGGATTCGTGCGGTCCTACGGCCTTCTTTCGGAAACCGCGGGCGATGGCGACTGGGCGGTCGACTGGAATGGCCGCCGTTTGGTGTGCCCTCGCAATCTCCGACTGCGGGTCCTCGAATCGACGGTCGCGTTTGCCAACGCATTTCGGGGTATGGGAGCGGGGCTCATTCCGGAGGATGCCGCACGCTTCGCCGATCATGAGTTGCGTCGATATCACAAGATGCATCCCCTCCACCGCTCGCATGTGCTGACCTCGACCTGGCACGTCCCGGTTCGTTGGTTCACCGCCTTCGTAAGCGAGGACAAAGAGGTCTACGAGATCGGGGGTCAGGCCCGTCTCCGGTATCGGGTAGACCTCGAAGTGGCCCGGGATCGGGTCGAGCGGGTACTCGAAGTGCTTCGTGGATTGCAGATCTTCCAGGGCCCTGCCGAGGAGTTGGGTCAGCTCTCGGAGTGGCTGAGAATGTTCCCCAACGACTCGATGTTGGAGCTGGATTACGACGAGGTGTCAGAGCTCTTCGATCCGCAGGACCTGGTCTTCGACGAGTCGGTCGAGTTGGTCCAGCAGTCGCTGAACGCCCTTGCCGAGGGCGACATGCTCACCGCCGGCGAGAACTATGGCCGGGTCGTCACCAGATGGGCCCCCGCCTTTTCGCTCACCTTCAGCAATTGACTTCCGCCTCTTCGTAATTGGGACGCACGGGTCCGGATATGACCCCTGTAGGTCCCAAGAACGGTGTGTTGTCTTGACGAGGGGCACACAACGCCTACCATCGCGGCTAATGACATATCACGTCACCGACCGCGTCTGCGTCTGCACCTGTTGTTGTGCCGCCGCGCCGGTTGGGTTGTGATGTCCTGAACAAGAACCAAGAGCAGACACCAGACCCGCACCCGGCATTTGGATGCGGGTTTTTTCGTTGCCCGACTGAGGAACAGTGACCATGACAACAAGAACAGCCACTTCGCTCGACACCGATCGAGATGTGCGGCGTTATCGGGATGTGAGGGATTTGCTCCCGGGAGTGGATAACCCCACCCCTTTGTTGCGTCTCAACCACGTGGTGTCACCGGACCAGGGCGAGGTGTACCTGAAGCTGGAATGGCTCAACCCGTTCGGCTCCATCAAAGACCGGGCAGCCAGCTATCTGTTGGCCGGGCTCATGGAGCGCGGGCTATTGGGGGAGCGTGGCGTCGTGGAGGCCACCTCGGGGAACACCGGGATCGCCCTGGCGGCGCTGGCCGCGGTGAGCGGCTTGGCGGTCACCGTGACCATTCCCGACGGTGTCCCCGAGGAGAAGAAAGTCATCCTGCGAATGCTCGGGGCCGAGGTGTGGGAAACACCCGACGATCTCTGCCCCGTCGATCACCCCAAGGACGGGTCGATCGCCCTTGCCCGGTCGCTGGCCGCCTCGGAACGAGGTGCTCGTTTTGTGATGACCGATCAGTACGCCAACCCGGACAACGTCACCGCCCACTATGAGACGACGGGGCCCGAGATCTGGCGGCAAACCGAGGGCAGGGTCGGCTGGTTCGTGACCGGCATCGGCACCGGGGGGACGATCACCGGCGTCGGCCGCTATCTGAAGGAGCGAGATCCGTCGATACGGGTGATCGGGATCGAGCCACAGCCGGGCCATCGCATCCCCGGCCTGAAGAGCTTCAAAGAGGCCAAGGTGCCTGAGATCCTCGATTGGGACGTCATCGACGACGTGATCGGGGTGGACGACGACCCGGCCTACGACACCACCAAGCGCCTGTGGCGTGAGGAGGGCTTGACCGTGGGCCCCTCGACCGGCGCCGTGGTCCACGCCATCCATCAACTCGAGACCACCACCGGTGACGTGGTGGTGGCCATCTCGGCCGATTCGGGCTTCAAGTACACCAGCTATTTCGCGGAGATCCTCGGTGACGAGGGTCTGCCCCGCGTTTGAACAAGGAGGATCCGATGACAACCCAACACGACGTACCGATCGAAGAGGTGAAGGTGGATGCGGAGGTCGACACCTCCGGTCTGCTCTGCCCCCTCCCCGTCTACAAGGCATCCATTGCCTTGGGCCAGCTCTCCCGGGGTCAGGTACTGCATTTGATCAGTACCGACCCGGGCTCCCTGGAGGACATCCCGGCTCTGACCCGTCAACTTGGAGACACGTTGCTCGGGGTGGAGCGGCTCGAGGACCGCCAATTGTTCTGGATCGAGAAGGGAGACCGCCCATGACCGACACACTGGAGAGACTCGAGCCCCTCGAGGCGACCGAGCCGACAAAGCCAAAGCGGATCGCCCTGATCGCGTCCAAGGGGACGCTCGATCAGGCCTATCCGCCGTTGATCCTGGCCACTACCGCAGCCAGCCTCGGTTGGGAGGTCGGCATCTTCTTCACCTTCTTCGGGCTCGACATCCTCCATCAGGATCGGTTCGATAAGTTGAAAGTGGCCTCCCTGGCCAACCCGGCCGGCCCGGTCCAGCTCCCCAACATCCTCGGTGTTCTCCCCGGGGCAACCGCGGCGGCCACCGCGATGATGAAGAAGTGGATGGGTGCGGCCAACATGCCGTCGGTCCCCGAGTTCATCGAGATGTCCCAGGGCATGGGGGTGAGGTTCTTCGCCTGCTCCACCACCATGGGTGTTCTCGGGGTGGAGGAGAGCGACCTGATCAAGGGCTCAGAGATCGCCGGGGCCGCTGCCTTCCTCGACTATGCGGCAGAGGCCGATATCCAGCTGTTCATCTAGGAGGTCAGGCGGGGAAGGCGAGCACCCGGGCGTTCTCCATGGTGGTGGGGAGGGTGAGCTCGAACCGGGTCCAACCTGCCCGGCGCCGGTAGACCAGGTCGCCACCCATGATTCTGGCCAACTGTCGGGCCAGTGCCAGACCCAGACCCATTGAATCCGGGCGCGCCACGTCGGTTTGGGAGCGGTAGTACGGATCGAAGATTCGCTCAGCGTCAACGAGGTTGATTCCCGGCCCATCGTCGCTCACCACCAGCATCGCTGTGTCCCCCAGAGAGGACACGCTGATCCTGACCCGGCTCCCCCCGTATCGAGCGGCGTTTGTCAGGAGGTTGCGCACAATCTGTCGGGTACGGAGGCTGTCTGCCCAGGCCGGCGTGGGCTGGCCCTCCACCGTCACATCGACCCCCGTCCTCATCGAGTCGGCGACCGACCCTGACTCGTAAAGCAGGTCGATGGCAGAGGGCTTTATGGTCAGGTTTCCCGAAGCCGCCCGCTCCGCGGTGAGCAGATCATCGACAAGTTGCGCCATCTCGACACTCTGGCCGGCGATGAGTTGGACCATCTCGGCGATCTCCTCCGGGGAGTATCCTTCGACACCCGCGGCCAACTCCCCTGCAAACCCGACCACGGCGGAGAGTGGTGTGCGCAGCTCGTGGCTGACGGTTGCGATGAATCGATCCTTTGCCTGCGCCAGCTCCTCGAGACCTTCCCGGGCGTGCTCGCGTTCCCAGTAGGCGCCGATCATGTGGGCGGCGCGGGTCAGCGTCTCGACCTCCTCGGGAAGCCAGGTCCCCTCCCTCCAGAAGTCCGCGTACCCGATGGTGCCCACCCAATGATCTCGAATGAAGATGGGTGCCATCAACTCGGCCTTGGTCCCTTCAGCTTCGTAGCGGTCGCGAAGGGGCCGTGGAAGGTCGGCGGTAATCACCTGTGCCGGCTCTCCTATAGACAGCAACCTGGTCACGTCATCGAGTTGCTCGTAGTCACCATCGTTGAAGGCGTTGGCGCCGTCGGGCACATTGGGGCCCCTGGCGTCGGCCAGGATCTCCCATGTGACATTGCCCGCGCGATCGACCCGATTCACGTCGACGTAGGCGTAGTCGGCATCGGTGGCGTCGAGCAGCGCCTGCAGGGCGGCAGTCAGAGGCTCGTCGTCGCGCCCCGTCAGCAACACCTGGGAGCACCGAGCAAGCGCCCGTTGGATGCGAGAGTGGTTCGCATCCAAGCGTGAGGCGACGGCCAGTGAATCGATCAGCCGCCATGTGAGCCAGATCGCCAACGCCTGGCCCATGGTCCCGATCAACAGCGCATTGACTGCAGTCGAGAACCCCGGGCGTTCGATGAGAACCCAGGCAAGCGTGTAGACCCCGATCAGGGTCGATCCCACCACCAGTGGGATCGTGGTCCTGGAGCGCCGTGTGGTCACGTAGATGATGGCCATCAGGCTGAGAAACGCCAGGGTGGTTCCACTGTCGAAGCCGGGCACGTCCACCGCGCCAGAGGCGTCTGCCAGGCTCAGTGTGGCGAAGATGATGGCGGCAAGCACGATCGGGACCTCGGTGCGCAGTGAAGTCTTCAGCTCGTACAGCGAGACGATGGCGATCAGGCCGTAGGCGATGGCCCAGATGGTCGCCTCGGGGTCTGCGTTCAAAGCCGACCCAAACGCGGTGACGACGCCGATGGAGCCCCCAACCACACCTATCAGGAGGGTTCCTTTTCGTTCGCGTTCGTTGCCACCACTTGACGGTGGGGAAGTCATTGAGTGGTGTATCGGCCATCGGTTGGAATGAATTGATGCCTGGGCTTGGGTGTCCCCCTGCCAAGCGCGGGGACCGTCCGAACATCAGGTCGGGCGAGGGGGGCACCTCACACCCATATCAAGGCGATCGGTACTCTGGGGGCGATGTCGAGGGGAGCGCTTCGGTTGGCAGCGGCCCTGTTGCTCTTCGCCACAGCCTGCACCGGGGACAGCGGTGACGCCCCCAGCCCGGCCGCCTCCGTGGATCCGGGAACTTCCACTTCTGCGTTTCCGACCACGCCACCTGTCACCAACCCGAGAAGTGGGATCAATCGTCTGGTGGTGGTCGACGCGAGTGGGAACATCGTCACGATCGACCCCGACGGTTCCAACTCCTCGCACGTGACCAATAACGGGCGCGATGTTCGATACTTCCAGCCGGTCTGGTCACCGGTCGCGGACCGTCTGGTTTGGGGCCAGGCCACCTCCGAGGGCTTCGCCGTTGGCTCCAGCGCCGGGAACGGAACCGACCAGCGGACCCTGCCCACTTCTAACTTGCCGTTCTATCTGAACTGGGCGCCCGACGGGTCACAGGTTGGGATCCTCTACGGCGGGAGCCAGGGCGTCGTCCTGGAGGTGGTCGACATGGAGAGTTTCACCTCCTCGGAGATGGGCTCCGGTTCTCCCTTGTACTTCTCATGGAACCCGGACAGCACCGGGCTCGCGTTCCACGTCGGGGGGACCGATCTCGGCACCATCGAGCTCGGTGGGGACTCGATCGATCTCGGGGCGACCCGTGCGGTCTATCAGGCCCCTCATTGGACACCAACCGGGATCTTCCATTTCGCTGCGGAGGGCCTGGTGCTGATCGACGCCGTCGGCAATTCCCACCTTTTGGCCACTGTGCCTGGCGAGCCTGTGTACTTCGTGGCCAACCCACAGGGGACCAAGGTGGCGATCGAGTCGGTTTCCGATGACCTGGACGGTTCCACCGTGGCCCTCGCCGCCACCGCAGAGATCGAGGCCAACGCGGTGTCGGTCCTCGACGTGACGACAGGTGTGGTCGACGTCGCCTCGGAGACCACCTCGGTTGGCTATTTCTGGAGCCCCGACGGGGAGGCATTGCTGCTACTTCAACTGACGGGTGAATCCGGAGAGGTCGACGTGTCGATTTGGAGGGGCGGCGAGATCAGTCTCCTGACCACCATGACCCTCCCGATCTCGTTCTTCCGCGACGTGCTCCAGTTTTTCGACCAGTACGCCCAATCGCTCCGACTCTGGGCTCCCGACTCGTCGGCTGTGGCTCTGCCCGGGACCATCGATGGCGAGACCGGGATCTGGGTGATCCCCACCGACGGCTCCAAGCCGTCCCGGGTGTTCGGCGGGGAGTGGGTGGCCTGGTCCTATGGGTGAGCGGGAGGCGGTGGTCTAAGCGAGCGCCTTGCGCAGCGCCTCTTCGAAGAGGTGGGGCTCGGTGAGGAACGAGTCATGGCCCTTCGGTGAGGTGACCTGGATCCATTCCACGGGCACCCCGGCTTCGGTGAGGGCGGCCACCAACTCGGCCTGCTCCTCGGGGTAGAAGCAGACATCGGTGTCGATGGTGAACACATGCCAGGCCTGGTCGGCACACGGGGTCAAAGCCTCCACATAACTCTCCGCTCCGATGTCTTCGACCAGGTCGTAGTCGGACCAGGAGTCGATGAGCCGCAGGTAGCTGTTGGGGTCGAATCGAATCACCAGTTTCTGACCTTGTCGCCAGAAGTAGGACTCGACTCGGTGCGTCACATAGGGGTGATCGAGGATTTCGTTTCGGGCCCGTTCCTTTATTGCTTCGATGGAGACAAACGCCTTGTGACTGATGATCCGGGCCAAGGCCAGCCCGGCGGCGGGGAACTCCCCGTCGTAATAGTCGCCCCCCTTGAAGTTGGGGTCGTTGAAGATCGCCAATTTCTGTTCGAAGTTGTACATCCGGTGCAGGGTGGTGCCGGCCAAGCCTCCGGCGAGAACGATCACGTTCTCCACCAGGTCCGGGTAGTGCGCCGCCAGTGACACCGACAACAGAGCCCCCACCGAGGCCCCGGCCACCGCCTTCAGCCTCGTGATCCCAAGATGTTCGAGCAGAGGGAGTTGGGATTCGACGATGTCCGCCAGATGGAGCGGGGGAAAGTCGGGCCCGTACCGGGTCCCAGTTCGGGGGTCGATCGAGCCGGGCCCGGTGGTTCCGTAGCAGCCACCCAGGTAGTTGACACAGAGGACGGCGAACCGGTCGGTATCGACCGGCAGGCCCGGCCCGACGAAGCCCTCCCACCACCCGGTTTGGTTCTCCTCCACCCACCGTTCCACGCCCTGGACGCTCGGGGTGAGCCCGGCGACGTGCTGGCTGCCGGTGAGGGCGTGGAACAACAGGACGACGTTGTCCCGCTCCGGGGAGATCTCCCCATGGAGCTCGTAGGCGAGCCTGACCTCGGGCAACAGGTCACCGCTGCGCATCTTGAACGGCAGCACGTCGTCAGGCAGGTCGAAGAAACGAGTCTCCACCACTGGCTCGCCCGGGCCCGACTTGCTCATTGCTCCCTCCTCAGGACACCGCTTCCAGGGCCTGGTCGATGTCCTCTTTGATGTCCTCGATGTGCTCGATACCCACAGAGATCCGCACCATCTCGGGCAAGGTCCCGGTCGAGATCTGCTCCTGTTCCGAGAGCTGCTGATGGGTGGTCGATGCGGGATGGATCACCAGGGTCTTGGCGTCGCCGACGTTGGCCAAGTGGCTGGCCAGCTTGGTGGCATCGATGAACCGCTTCCCGGCCTCGAACCCACCGGTGATCCCGAAGGACAACACCCCGCCGAAGCCGTTGCGGAGGTATCTCTTCGCCGTCTCGTGGTAGGGGTGCGAGGCGAGACCCGGGTAACTCACCCAGTCGACTCTGGAGTGAGATTCCAGCCACCTCGCCAGTTCCAGGGCGTTGTCCACCTGACGCTGCACCCGCAGCGACAAGGTCTCCAGTCCCTGCAGGAACAGGAACGAGTTGAACGGCGACAGGGCGGCACCGAAGTCACGCAATCCTTCCACTCGGGCCCGAATGGCGAACCCGATGTTCCCAAATGGCCCGTCAGGGTTGAACACGTCGGTGAACACCAGACCGTGGTACCCGGGAGCCGGTTCCGTGAAGATCGGGAACTTGCCATTCCGCCAGTCGAAGTTGCCGGAATCGACGATGACTCCGCCGATCGAGGTCCCATGACCACCGATCCACTTGGTCGCCGAATGGACCACGATGTCCGCACCGAAGTCGATGGGCCGGCAGATGTACCCGGCGGCTCCGAAGGTGTTGTCCACCACCAACGGGATCCCGTTGCGATGGGCCACCTCGGCGAGTGCCTCGAAGTCGGGGATGTTGTACGCCGGGTTGCCGATGGTCTCGACGTAGAGGGCCTTGGTCTTGTCGGTGATCGCCTTCTCGAAATCGGCGGGATCGTCGCCGTCGACGAAGCTGACATCGAACCCCAGACGGGGGAACGCAACTTTGAATTGGTTGTAGCTCCCTCCGTAGAGGTATGAGGTCGACACGAAGTGATCGCCCGTCTCCAACAGGGTGGTGAAGGTGAGCAGTTGTGCCGCCTGGCCGGAAGCGGTGGCCACCGCTGCCGCGCCCCCTTCCAACGCTGCCACCCGCTGCTCAAAGACGTCGGTGGTGGGGTTCATGATCCGGGTGTAGATGTTCCCGAACTCCTCCAACCCGAAGAGACGGGCGGCATGAGCCGTGTCGTTGAAGGTGTAGCTGGTGGTTTGGTAGATGGGCACGGCCCGGGCATTGGTGCCCGGAGCCGGTTCCTGGCCGGCATGGACCTGGAGGGTTTCGAATCGGTATTCGCTCATGATGATTTCTCCGTGTTCTTTGGGAATGTTCAGGCGAGGGTGACTTCGAGGGGCACCGACCTCGAGAGGCAATGCCCGACCGGGGAAGACGAGACCACCTTGCGATGCAACGCCTCAATCGCTTCAGCATCGGCGTCCGCCTCGATGTAGACCGTGGCTCCGATCGAGGAGAACCCGGCGTTCCCATCGCCGAGCCCAAGGAAGGTCTGCAGATCGAGATCGCCTTCGAGTTCGATCCTCAGGTCCTTCAACGCGATGCCTGCCACGGTCGCGTTGGCCGCGTAGCCGATGATGAGGCACGAGCCGAGGGCCCCGAGGAGCTGTTCCACCGGATTGGGGGCGGTGTTGGTGCCACCCAAGCCAGGTGGCTCATCGAAGGCGATTGGATCCAGGTCACGGGAGCGGGCCTTGGTTCGGAACGCGCCCCCCCAGGTGACTTCGGATTTCCATGTGGTCTGTGCCTTGTCGGGGTCCGCCTGGATCTTCTTGACCAGGGCGTCGAACGTGAGGAGGTCGACCTCGTTGAGGTATGTGGTGGTCATGTGAGGGTTTCCTTCCGTTGCAGGAATTGGGTAAGTTGAAGCACCGCTGGGCGAAGGGGTGCTCTCGGGTGGGGCGGTGATCTACGAGCGTCGAACGCTCGGGCGTGCCACCCGAGAGCATCGACAACACATGCACCGGCAGAAACCGGGGATTCGATCTAACACTTGTCGCATGGCTGGGCCTCCTATGTCATCGTCTCAACGCGCTCATGCGAGCGCCCGAGGCGGAGGACCGCCATAGGCATCTCATCGATCAGGCATTGGCACCGAACAAATCGGTTGCCGCGGTTTCACAGGGCCTGTCCCTCCACCGCTCTAGATGAGCGCTGTCAAGTGGCGAGAAGTGTGGCCGCTGGCGACCGTCGAGTCAAGACCAGTATGTGTCAGGCCTATCGACAAGTGCAGCGTGGTCGTATCCTGTGCGCATGTCGATGCATCTGCTAGCTCTCATTGGGCACGATTTCGGCCTGAGGTGGCACGGTGCCGGTCTTCGCTGGATCGCCGTCCTCATGTTCTTGGGTTTTCTTGCCGTACTCGTCGTTGGAGTGGTTTTGCTGTGGCGCTATGGCGCATCCTCGTCTGCGGGCTCTCTGCCTCGAATGGACGAGGCTCTGACCACGATCCGCATGCGTTATGCCCGGGGTGAGATGACGAGGCAGGAGTTCCTCGAAGCCAATGAGTCTCTGGGCGGGCCACCGCCTCCTCCACCGCCGTCTCCTCCGTCGTAGCTCGTCAGGGAGCCGGGGTGAGCGAGTCGATGATCGTCATTGCCCCTTCTGAGAAGGCAGGGAACTCACCGGGCGGAGCGTCGATCAGGGCGAGCATGGTCCGGTCGCCCACATCGAGGGCAACGAATCGCAGCGTCGACTCTCTGGTTGCGCTGGTGACGAAGAAGCCCTCTGGGAAGTATCCGGTGTCGTTGAGGGCTTCGAGCCTTATCGATCCGGCCTCGATGCCATTGGCAGGGACCTCGGGGTGGTCCGGGTCATCGTTGGCTGTCGCCTCGAGTTGGGAGCCGGCGAAGTCGGCGACCTCGGTTGCTTCCGGCTCGGCGGTCGCTGTGATTGCAGACATCGCCGCCATGTCTGCAATCGCATCCTCGGGGGACAGATCGGCCGGCGCCCGTATGAGGTACAGCCACCGGCTCGGGTCAGCCGCCGCGTTCTGGCCTTGGGCGAACGCCACGAGGGCCGCCGATCGGCTCAGGCTTCAAGTGCAAACGGTGCCACGGTCTCTAGCTACCAGGTCGCATGCACCACTCTCCGCGGCATACAGATGCATCCGGGATTGATGCCGGTTATGGGCTGGGTTTGAGGGGGTCTTTCGCCTCTAGGGATCTCTGTCCTTCTGATCCGATCATAGATGTTGGATGGATATGCGCTGATGGGATCGTCCGGATCGAGGGCAATGGGAAACGGTACCGAGGTGGCCGCGGCCCGGCGCCGGGCGGGCGTCGTTGCTGCAGTCGCCGGACTCTCGCTGGCACCTTATTTCTGGCTATCGGACGCCGTGGTGGGCTGGCCCGCTCTGGAGGCTCCGCCCGTCGGTGCGCCTGCAACCGACTACGTCCACTTCTACGTCGACGGATCCTCACAGATACCCCTCGCGGCCACCGTGGCCATTGGATTGTGGGCCATCTGGCTGGTGCTGGTCATCTCGGTAGTGCGCGCCGCCTGCCGGCGACTCGATCTCGCTGCCATCCTCGCCGTGACGTTGGCGGGAGCGTCCACTGCGGTGTACGTGGCGGCTGAGGGCGTTCTGGCGTGGCCGACGATCGGGATGACGGCCGGCGAGATCCCCGAGAACCTCGACGCTGGGGTGGCCCAGGCGCTGGTTTTGTCGAGGGACGGTCTCCACGCGGCTGCGGCCGTGCTGCTCGGGATCTCCTTGCTGGTGGTTTCATGGCTCCTGGCCCGGAGCGACCTCTGGGGCCACTGGCTGCTCGCGGTGGTCGGGTTCCTCGCCGCGGTGTCGGCCTGCGCCAGCATGATCGTGGGACCCGAGGGGCTCGGACCCGGAGTCATCCTGGTGTGGGGCATCGTGGTCGCTTTCGTCGTCATCGTCGGCCTTCGGCGCGACGGGCCATGGGTCGACGGTGACACCTAAGGCGATCCTCGAAGCGAGATCAGATCTTCAGCGTGGGAATCCACTACCGCTTTCTGGACCTGACCCCGCCAGCAAGTGATGGAGAGCCTCGCCATCCTCGAAATGGGATCAAGCCCAGTGTAAGAGCAGTGCCCCGGGGAGAGTCCTACACGCTTGTGTTGCAGAGCGCGTGGAGACCAAGTCGAGGTGCCAAGAGTCCGTAGGAGTCCGCAAAGTCCGCAAAGTGATGCGAAAAGTCGCAAAAAGTTACGAAGTACCGGAGATCGGCCGACTTCCCAGAAACCCAATAGCTATAAGGGTATTCGGGCCATTGCGCGGCCAGTTTGATGGTGGTCAGGAACGGCGTCGATCCGTCGACCTCCGGTTTTTCAGACCGTTTTCGCCCGGCTTGGTGACCTGGGGATTCTTGGAAACACCGGTGTCTACCAGGAGTTTTGACCTCGCCTGAGCTCGCGCCAGTACACAGGTTCTCGCGTGTGTTGTGGCCCAGCCGTGGCCCAAGACCCGCTCGCCAATGGCACGGTCGGCCGTGACCTTTTCTGTTCTGGAAGCAGCCGACGTCTTCGAGCCGCGCGATCGCGTTTGTTGTCAGCCGAACGAGCAGTCGATGATCACTTTGCCCAAGGCGCGTTCGAGGATCGCGAGCTCCTGATCATCGAGCTGCTCGACGAACAGCTTCGCGATACCGCGAGCGTGGACAGGCGCGGTCTCTGCCAAGCGGGCAACGCCGACGTCGGTCAGGGCGACTACGACGCCACGGCCGTCCCCGTCGGCGTCGGTTCTCCGGACGAGACCTCCGTTGACCAACCGAGCGACACGTCGGGTCATACCGGATCGCGAGATGAGCGCCCGGGCCGCGAGCTCCGTCATCCGCAGCTCACCACCGGCTCTGGCCAGCTGAGCGAGTACGTCGAAATCGGCGAGGGCCAGACCGGTCTCTCGCTCGAGGTCGGACTCGAGCCGGCGCATGAGCGTGGCGTGCGCCTGCAGCAGCGCCACCCAGGCGCCCAATCCGCGCCCTTTGGGCATCTCAGCCGCCACCAGCCGATCGAGCAGCCCTGCGATATCGGTTTTCGAATCTATTTGCATATGCAATAACTTTCCCTTTACAATGTGCTTGCACTTGCAAGTATAGGTCGAAACCGGGAAACGAGAAGGGAGCGTCAATGGGACTTCAGGACCTCGATGGGGCAGTTAGCACCAGATTCGGGGAGTTGGCGGATGACGCCCGCGTGCAGCGGGCGGCTGTCGCGCTGGAAGCGAACGGGATCAACGTGCTCCGGGCCGCAGACGGCCCGGAGGCGAAGCGGATCGTTCTCGATTTGATCCCGAAGGGCTCCCAGGTTCATCACGGCGCCTCGGAGTCGCTCGACGCATGCGGTATCACCCACGAGATCGAAACCTCCGGTCGCTATGAGGACATCCGCTCGCGGACCTTCAGCATGGACCGCGCGACCCAAGCCGACGAGATCCGCCGCCTGGGGGCTTCACCGGACTTCATGCTCGGCAGCGTGCACGCGGTCACGGAAACGGGATCGCTGATCACGGCCTCGATGAGTGGCAGCCAGCTCGGGCCGTACAGCTCCGGCGCTGGCCAGGTCATCCTCGTCGTGGGGACGCAGAAGGTCGTGTCGGACCTCGAGGAGGGCCTCCGCCGCGTCGAGGAGCACTCCTTCCCGTTCGAAGACGCGCGCGCCCAGGCGGCGTATGGCGTTCGCAGCGGCGTGAACATGATCCTCATCATCAACCGTGAGATCACACCCGGCCGCATCACCGTCGTCTTCGTCGATGAGGTCCTCGGGTTCTAGCGCAGTCAGGGGATGCGCAGGAGAAGGAGACGTGAGATGACCGACACTACGGGACTGGTCACCGAGGCGCGAGACGGGAAGATCGATCGCAGCCGCCGGATCGCGCTGGTGGTCCTGTGCTCGGGGATGCTCATGATCATCCTCGACGCGACCATCACGAACGTGGCGCTGCCATCGATCCAGAGCGACCTGCACTTCTCGCAGTCCAGCCTCGCGTGGGTCGTCAACGCCTACCTGATCGCGTTCGGCGGCCTATTGCTGCTCGCCGGCCGCCTCGGGGATCTGATCGGCCGTAAGCGCATCTTCATGATCGGCCTGGGCGTCTTCACCTCGGCGTCGCTCTTGTGCGGACTGGCGCAGAGTCAGTCGATGCTGATCGTGGCCCGATTTGTCCAGGGCGCCGGCGGTGCCATGACCTCCGCTGTGATTCTGGGGATGATCGTCACCATGTTCCCGAGGCCCCGGGAGCAGGCCAAGGCGATCGGCGTATTCGGCTTCGTCGCGTCGGCCGGGGGGTCGATCGGACTCCTTGCCGGCGGCGCGCTGACGCAGGCGATCAACTGGCACTGGATCTTCTTCGTCAACCTGCCGATCGGCATCGCGACCGCGCTGGTGGCCGCGAGGCTGCTCGATCGTGACGAGGGAATCGGCCTCGAACGCGGAGTCGACTGGTTGGGCGCCATCCTTATCGTGAGCGCGCTGATGCTCGGGGTCTTCACGATCGTCGGAGCCGGCACACAGGGACGGGGCGCGGGGCAAACCCTGGGACTCGGGGTCGTAGCGATAGCGCTCCTCATCGCCTTCGTCGTGCGCCAGGCTCGCACGCCCCACCCGCTAGTGCCCCTGCGCATCTTCCGGTCGCGCGTCGTGTCGTCGGCGAACCTTGTCCAGGCTCTCATGTTCGCCGGGATGTTCGGGATGTTCTTCCCGGGCGCCCTCTATCTCCAGCGGGTGTTGGGGTACGACGCCTTGCAGGTGGGTCTCGCGTTCCTGCCCGTCGCAGTGGCGATCGGTGCACTGTCGGTCGGCTTTTCGGCGCGCCTCGTCATTCGCTTCGGCGCACGAGAAACACTCCTCCCGGGCCTCGCTCTGATCGTGTTAGGACTCTTGTTCTTCACGCGCGTATCGGTGGACGCGGACTACGTGAACGGCATCCTGCCGGGGATGCTGTTGCTCGGGGTCGGCGCTGGTCTATCGATCCCGTCAGTTATGACGCTCGCGATGTCGGGGGTCGCCCGGGGCGACTCCGGCCTCGCCTCGGGACTGGTCCAGACGACGCAGCAGGTCGGTGGGGCGCTGGGGCTGGCCGTGATCGCGACGCTTTCGACGACCCGGACCGCCGGCCTCCTCGCCGGCGGCGCTTCCACCGCGTCCTCGTTGACCGGCGGATATCACCTCGGGTTCGGCATCGGTGCCGGTTTCGTCGCCATCGCCGTCGTTGCCGCAGCGACCCTGCTGCGGCCGGAGGGCAGTCTCCCGGCCGAGGAGGGACGCGCCGAGGCTGGATCGGCCGACCACAAACCTGCCTACTCCGGCGAGCCCTCGGGCTCAAGCAATGCCTAAATCGACGCTGGGTGTCGGGATCATCGGGGTTAGCCCAATCAGGGGCTGGGCCGCCACCGCGCACATCCCGGCACTGCGCGCGCTGCCGAACTACGAGATCCGCGCACTGGGCGCTCGCAGCGCGAAATCTGCGCGCGCAGCAGGCGAAGCGTTCGGGGTCGACGCGGTGTTCTCAGACCACGAGCAATTGGTGGCCCAGCCAGATATCGATGTGGTGGCTGTCACGGTCAAGGTGCCGCACCATCGAGAGCTCGTCTCCGCCGCACTTGCCGCCGGCAAGGCCGTCTACTGCGAGTGGCCACTTGGCCGCGACCTCGACGACGCGCGAGCGATGGCCGTACTCGCCGCCGAGCAGAGGGTGCGCACGGTCGTCGGGTTGCAGGGTCGCCAGGCCCCGGCGATCGAGTTCGTGCAAGAGTTGCTCCGCGACGGGTACGCCGGCGAGGTCCTGTCGACGACGATGGTCGGGGTGTCGGTCCCCGGCGACGTCGTGGTGCAGGCCAACGCCTACATGCTCGACGGGAGGAACGGAGCCAACGCGCTCACGATCGCGGTCGGCCACAGCGTGGACGCCCTCAACTACGTACTGGGCGAGTTCGCCGGCCTGTCGGCGGTGTCGGATCTTCGCAGGCCGCTGATCACCATCGAAGAGACCGGACAGCAGATCGTGAAAACGGCGCCCGACCAGATCGCGGTGATTGGCACCCTCACGTCGGGGGCGACCGCCAGCGTCCACGTCCGTGAGGCCGTTGCCGGCGGTACCGGGTTCCTGTGGGAGATCAACGGAACTGCCGGAACGCTCCGGATTACAGCCGACGCGCCATTCCCCGGAATCTTTCCCTTGACCGTTTGGGGAGTACAAGGCCAGGGCGAGTTCGCCGAGCTTGATGTTCCGGCGGCGCTGACCCAGAAATGGCCCGCGCTCACCGGCCTGGAGGGAACGCCCGCATACAACGTCGGGCGTGCCTACGCCGCGTTCGCGGCAGACATCGGCAACGGGACTCACACCGTGCCGGACTTCGCCGACGCCGTCCGGCGCCACGAGGTCATTGCCGCCGTCGAGAGGTCCGCGGCATCAGGGGAACGCGTGAAGGCGCACGGTTCGCGGCCCGATGTCGAGGCGGGCCCTGTGGTGCGGCATCGCTCGCCATGACCACCACTTGCACCCATATCGGGCAGATCCGGGATGTCTCTCCGGAGGCGAATGGGTGTGTCGACTGCCTCGCCGATGACGCACCTACCTTGAGCTATTCACGGCAGAGACAGGAGAGGGCAGGAAGGTGATTTGACGAAAGACGATGCGGTGATGGGCATTGAACAACTCGCGCATGAAGAGCATGCACTCAGTGAGGCTGAGGGCCACCGGTCGTGTCGGAAGTCGAAAGAAGAAGTCTCGTCTGGCTAGAACAGCGACTTGATCAGAGTTGGGCCTTGTTGCGGCAACGGCATGCGCTGATCGACGTGGGCGGCGATCCCCAAGATGCCTCCGTTCGCGACGTCTGATCTACCAGGGTGTTTGAGCGTTTCTCCTGATGGAGCTTGGTGGTCAGGGACGGCGTCGATCCGTCGACCTCCGGTTTTTCAGACTGATCGTTTCAGGCGTCTGATGTGGTGGCGAGTCCGCGTGGAGTCCGCTTTGCTGGCGATCAGAGTGACCCGACGACACGGCGGGCGACGTCAACACATCGTCTGGCTCGTTCAACAGCTCCAGTGGCTTTCGACAGTGGGATCTCATCGGGCTCGTATTCCGCTGTCGTCTTCAACGGAAGCAGCCGCTGGAGGTCTTTGGCGAGTTGAGATCCGTCCTCTCCAGCACGACCGAGAAGCTTGATGGCCTCGCGATGGTCCTGCCCTGCTGCTCTCTCCTTGAGACGGGCACCGCAAACCGCATCAGCGGCGTTGATTCCGGCATGAATCGCGAGGCTGGTGGCGGCGATGCTCCTCTCCGCTTCCAGTTCTGAGGTCGCAGCCAGAAGGAACTCCTCGGCCTTGGCCAGGTACTCCTGCACCTGGATCATGGTCACCGGTCGGGTCTTGCTCCCCTTAGCCACGTACCACCGATCTGTACGAGTCGAGGGTTGCCCCGTGGATGATCAGCCCGTCTCGCTCGATCTCCCGCCACACACTCCTACCACCATCGAGCCGTGCGGGCACTTCGTCCTCATCCACCTCGAGCACCTCGACGCGATTCCCACTCACGTCGCTTACCCGGTCGATCCACTGCTGGACTGTGGCGGACCAGGCCTCATCCGACTCGCTGACACCGCTCGGACGGACGAGCAGGGTGTCGATGTCACTTTCGGCGTCTGCCTGTCCCCGAGCGAACGAGCCGAAGATGATCACGCTCGCGGGTGGGACAGACAGGCTCTCGGCGATTCGTCGCATCTCCTGAATCATCCGGTCTCTGGTCCTTGACAATGCGAGTATGGGTCCGGCGGCAATGTGCTCGCGGACTAGTCGGAACAGGGCGGAAGGCGGAGCCTCACGGCGCTCCACCAATCCGACGGCCACCAGCCCGGGGAGAACACGGGAAACCTGCGCCTCGCTGACGTTCGCAATGGAGGCAATCGTGCGCAGATTCAGCTCGCCACTGGTCTCTGCCAGCACTGCCAGGATGCGTCCTTGGACACCAGGGATGACTGTATGAACTGGGTGGACGAAATCCATCCTCACAGAATAGGCAGTTACCAGCATAAATAGGACAATTGTTTCATTTATGCCGGATGGATCTAGCGCCTCCGGCAAGGCAATTCGGGCGATCGCACAGCTGGATGGATGGTGGTCAGGGACGGCGTCGATCCGTCGACCTCCGGTTTTTCAGACTCCCGGACGCCGTGACCTCTCGTGTTGTCCTGTCGGGTCCTGCGAGGCAGTAGCAGGGTTTCCGACCTTGACCGTCTCCGCTCGTGTCCTCTGGCGCGGTGCTGTTTCCGCGATTGCGTTTGCAGATCGGTTTGCTACATCGACTGCCGCGCCTTGAACGCAGCCACGTCAGAACTGGACAACAGAGACCATTCGCCGTTCTGCCTCCGGGCAGCGATGCGGCGATGCCGGGACGCCTCGACCGAGATCAGCGGTAGGTCGGGAATGTCATCGTCTCAACGAGCTCATGCGAGCGCCCGAGGCGGAGGACCGACGTAGGCATCTCATCGATCAGGCATTGGCACCGAACACATCGGTTGCCGCGGTTTCACAGGGCCTGTCCCTGCACCGCTCTGGCTGAGCGCTGTCGAGTGGCGCATGTGTGGCTGTTACAAGCTGTCGAGTCAGGGCCACAATGACATCTCCTGAGCGACCGGATTCTTGTTCACAACATGGATCTCGACGATGCTTGGCGCTCACGGTCTCCTTCGCGAGCCGACACGGGAGGTAAACCGTGGATGTGGATCACCGGACGATGGCGGGGCTTCTCCTTCTCGCGGGGTCCGCTGTGTTCTTTCTCATGGGGTTCGGCATAGCTGCGGCGCGTCCGCGGATGGCGCGCTCCGGCGCGGGCCGAACGGACGATGGGCTGCGGATGCTGGGCGAGTATCGGTCGGCGTGGTCCCTGTTGATGGGTGTCTTTTCGACGGCGGTCATCCTGACACTGCTCGGCTTTGGGTTCCTTACTCTTGAACTCCTCGATTCGGGGGCATCGGCCGCAGTTGGGGCGCTTCTGCTGTACGCGGTAGGCACAGCTCTGATGATCGCGTCGACCATGTTCGGGATCGCGGTCACCGGAAAAGTAGGCGAGGATGCGGTGAAAGGGGAGTCGATCCCAGGGTGGTTTCGCCCACTCTGGAGGTGGTCCGAGACGCTCTACTCGGCGTACATGGCGCTGGCCTATTCGTCAGTCGCGGTTTATGGCGTTCTTTTCCTGAGGCAGTCGATGGTTCCCCCATGGCTGGGCTGGACGTCGCTGGCCTTCGGGGTTTTCGGGCTGTTGGCGATCGTGGTCAGACGTCCTCGTATCGGGGGCGAAGTTGTGGCGGATTTTCCGCTGCTGATCCACCTCGTCGCAATTCCGATCGGAATCGCTCTGCTCGTCGGCTGAAACCGGCTTTGGCGTGAGCGGATCGATGT
>Ga0209109_10000078_pt1 | contig 38557 bp, 28 predicted proteins | sample Rifsed10ft2_FD_184004 | JGI IMG/M metagenome (GOLD analysis project Ga0209109, IMG submission 184004) | Soil microbial communities from Rifle, Colorado, USA - sediment 10ft 2 (version 2) | ecosystem: Environmental > Terrestrial > Deep subsurface > Rock core/Sediment | place: Rifle, Colorado... | reverse complement strand
CAGACCCCGCCGCTTCCATTACTTCGTCACTGACAAAGTTCTCTGAAGCAATAAGTTCTAATCCGTGTATTTGTCTTTCTTGTTCTTCCAGAATAAGGTCAAAAATTTGTTTGTCGCGTTGCATTTTTTTGATTTTAGTTAATTTGAAGCAAAAATACGAAAAAACGTTTGTGAAACTGTTAGATTATAATATATTTGAAGTATAATTTTCAACAAAACAATTAACATCTTATGCCAATAACAGCCAACGATACAAGCAGAAAATCATGGTTAGAAGTACCAGAAAACAGTGATTTCCCAATTCAAAACATTCCTTTCGGCGTTTTCTTGACTAAAGAGAATGTGGTAACAGTAGGAACCCGGATTGGTGATTCAGCCATAGATCTGGGGGCTTTACAGCAAATGAATTACTTTGCAGGTATTGAATTGACTGATGATATGTTCATGCAAGATACCCTAAATGACTTTATCTCTGATGGACAAAAAACATGGCGACTAGTCAGAAATCGAATTGCCGAAATTTTTGACGAGACTAACCCGAAATTGAGAGATAACACAAAACATCGCGATATTGTTATTTTCAAAATTGACGATGTAGAAATGCAGTTGCCGGTTTTAATAGGTGATTACACTGACTTTTACTCCAGCAAAGAACACGCTACAAACGTAGGGAAAATGTTCAGGGACCCGGAAAACGCATTATTACCAAACTGGTTGCACATACCTGTGGGATACCATGGAAGAAGTTCTACAATCGTTCCTTCAGGAATTCCAATCCACAGACCTATAGGCCAAACGTTGCCGGCTGGCGAAACGACGCCTGTGTTCGGACCTTCACGTCTAATTGATTTCGAACTGGAAACTGCTTTCATCACTACCGACGCCAATGTAATGGGGGAAATGATCCCGATCAATGAGGCCGAAGACTACATCTTCGGAATGGTTTTATTAAATGACTGGAGCGCGCGCGATATCCAAAAATGGGAATACGTGCCCTTAGGTCCATTCTTGGCAAAAAACTTCGCCTCGTCGATATCTCCTTGGATTGTGACTTTGGATGCGTTGGAGCCTTTTAGGGTTCAAAGTCCTAAGCAAGACCCAAGTCCACTACCCTATTTACAACAAAAAGGAAAACATTCATTTGACATTAATTTAGAAGTTGCCATACAACCAGAGAACGTAGAGCCTACAGTAGTGAGTAAAACCAACTTCAAATACATGTACTGGACTATGAGCCAACAGTTAACGCACCATACCTCAAACGGTTGTCGCGTAAATTCAGGCGACATGATGGGATCTGGAACGATTTCAGGACCAACACCCGACAGCTATGGCTCGATGCTAGAATTGACATGGGGAGGAAAAAACCCAATAAAACTGAAAGACGGAACGGAACGCAAATTCATCAATGACAATGACACGGTGATCATGAAAGGATTTTGCAAAAACGGGCGAGTGAGAATCGGTTTTGGAGAAGTTTCTTCAAAATTACTGCCGCCGTTCGTAAGAAAATAATTTTCGACAAATCATAAAAATAAAAAAGTCCCAAACTTAATGTTTGGGACTTTTTCTATTTCAAATAGTGATCACTAAAAAACGATCATTGAATGCTTCTTTTTATTTGTTTCCTTTCTCGAAATCAGCAACAAACTGAGCCAATCCGATATCAGTCAATGGGTGTTTCAACAATCCGTAAATTGCAGATAGCGGTCCAGTCATAACGTCAGCACCAATTTTAGCACAGTTTACGATGTGCATCGTGTGACGAACAGAAGCTGCAAGGATTTCAGTTTCATAACCGTAGTTATCATAAATCAATCTAATTTCTTCAATCAAAGCCAATCCATCTGTAGAAACATCGTCTAAACGACCAATAAATGGAGAAACATAAGTAGCACCCGCTTTAGCGGCCAACAACGCTTGACCTGCAGAGAACACTAATGTTACATTCGTTTTAATTCCTTTATCAGAGAAATATTTGGCAGCCATAACACCCTCTCTAGTCATTGGCAATTTAACCACGATTTGATCGTGCAAATCAGCTAATTCTTCACCTTCTTTTATCATTCCGTCGTAATCCAAAGCGTTCACCTCGGCACTTACGTCACCATCAACCAGATTACAAATGTCAACATAATGCTTCAAAATACTGTTCTTCCCAGTGATTCCCTCTTTAGCCATCAATGATGGGTTTGTAGTAACTCCATCCAAAACGCCTAATGCTTGCGCTTCCTTAATTTGAGCCAAATTAGCCGTGTCAATAAAAAATTTCATAATATGTTTGTATTTAATTGTGTGTTTCTTTTTTGGGCGTAACCCTCCGTAAATACCTCGGGTCGGGCTTTTTACTATATCTTTTTTTTCTGCTTTTGCTTCGCACAGCACAATAAAAAAGGATGTCGTTTCAATCCCTTACGCAAATTTGCTGCAAAATTACAACTTATAATGGTTCATTAGCATTTTTTCATACACTTTATCAGGAAGAATGCGTTTCAGAACGATCGAAAACTTCTGCATGAAAACCCCCACTTTGTAATGCACCTTAGGTTCCTTGTACTGAATAATCCTATAAATCGCTTCGGCCATTTCATTTGGATTGCTGCCACTATCCACATGTTCATCCATCATTTTTAACGTATTCCCGTAAGGAATCTCGTAAGCCGAGCCCGCTATTACCGGAGCATGATAGCGTCCCGCGGCAATATTCGTGGCAAAATCTCCAGGCGCCACATTTGTGATGTGAACTCCAAATGATTTCACCTCCATGCGTATGGCCTCCGTAATCAACTCAAGCGCGCCTTTTGAGGCAGAATAAACTCCTCGATAAGGCAATCCCATATATCCCGCGATAGAAGTTATATTGATAATTAGACCCGCATTTTGCGAACGCATCTGAGGCAATGCCGCTTTCATCACTTCAATAGGACCGAATAAATTAATCTCGAAATTATTCTTGATTTCCACGCTTGGAATTTCTTCCAAAGGTCCCGTAATCCCAACTCCTGCATTATTGATCACGATATCCAACCTTCCCGAGATCGAAATTATTTTCGCCACAGCAGCCTTTATTGAAGCAGTGTCTCTTACGTCCAAGGCCACTAATGGAAAAACGGAATTGAGAATCCTTTCTGGATTCCTACTGGTTCCATAGACAATAAAACCTTTGTTATGTAAAAATTCTCCAATAGATTCCCCTAGTCCCGAGGAACCTCCGGTAATTAAAACCACTTTGCTCATATTGCTTGTTGTTTAGCTGCATTTTAGTATAGGCCAAAAATAAAAAAATCCTCCAAAAGGAAGACCGTTATTGTTTTTATTTTGAAAACATTTCAAAATTGACATAAAAAAAATCTGAACCGCCTTAGCGAACAGATTAGAAAAAATGGCAAGCGACCTACATCGCACCGCTCAACCACGTACCCTTGCTATGTTCCCATCCTGGGGGAGTCTGCAGGAGCTGGTCGTGTAGGACTTGCCGCTGCAAATATACAATCTTTTTATATTTTTGCAAGCGCTTTGTGCTCTTAAAATAACATTGTATATTGGTATCTTCAAAATTTAAACAATGAAAAAATATAACTTACTATCTATCATTTTATTAGGAATCACTCTTTCTGGTTGTGAGGATACAAAAAAAGGAGAAAACACGATATTTAATTTCGACACTTCGAAATTTGCTGCAAAATACCAGCCACAAGAAGCGCTTACCTTGGCAATTTTGAATCCGGAATCCAAGAAAGTCGACAGCATCATATACTATGTGAATGATAAAAAAATAGCTTCGAAAAACAACCTAGACAAACTGACTTTTGAATTGAAAGACCAAAAATTAGGCTATCAAAACCTAAAAGCGTTGGTGTATTATGATGGAGAAAACTCAGAAGCAACGACAAGAGTGGAACTAGTTTCAAATGTGAAACCCAAATTGCTTAAATACACCATTGTAAATACCTACCCGCATGATACGGCATCTTTCACGGAGGGATTAGAGTTTTATAGGGATACCTTGTACGAAAGTACCGGTCAAAAGGGTTCGTCTTTTTTCAGAAAATACGATTACAAAACCGGCAAAATATACAAACAGGTTGATCTTGATTCAAAATATTTTGGAGAGGGAATTACCTTCCTTAACGGCAAGATGTACCAATTGACTTGGCAGGAAAAAACAGGTTTTATCTACAATGCAAACACACTAAAACTCGAAAAAACTTTTACCTACGACAAAGACATCGAAGGTTGGGGAATGACTAATGACGGGAAATACATTTACCAAACGGATAAAACAGAGAAAATTTGGAAAATGGATCCAGAAACACAAAAAATGATCGACTATATCAATGTCTATTCGGGTGATTCAAAAATCAAATCGATCAATGAACTGGAATGGATCAACGGAAAAATCTACACCAACGTTTGGCAAAAAGATGCCATTGCCGTAGTAGACCCTAAGAATGGTGCTGTTGAAGGAATATTGGATTTGTCTGGTTTACGAAAATTTGTAAAAAATGAAACCGCTGAAGTTTTAAACGGAATCGCTTATAATCCCAAAACAAAAACCATCTTTGTGACCGGTAAAAACTGGGATAAACTCTTTGAAATTAAAGTTTCTGAATAAACAAAAAATGACAACACTAATCACCAATATCAAGGAGCTGCTGCAAATACGGGAAACGGGAATCACAAAAGTTTCTGGGGCCGAAATGGCTATCCTTCCAACGATCAAGAACGCATACTTGTTAATTAAAGATAATTTGATTGCCGGTTTTGGCTCCATGGAAAATTTATCCGAAACAGAAGCCGACACCCTTATTGATGCGACAGGAAAAATGGTTTTACCTACTTGGTGCGACAGCCATACCCACATTGTGTATGCCGGGAATCGAGAACAGGAGTTTGTGGATCGTATCAACGGAATGACCTATGAAGAAATAGCCAACCGTGGTGGTGGCATCTTAAATTCGGCCAAGAAACTGAATGAATCATCAGAAGAAGAAATCTACAGCCAATCAAAAGAACGACTGGAAGAAGTGATGCGATTGGGAACTGGAGCGGTCGAAATTAAATCCGGATACGGACTTACTTTGGATGGTGAATTAAAGATTCTTCGTGTAATTCAACAATTGTCACAACATTACCCCATCACTATAAAAGCCACTTTTCTGGGAGCTCATGCCTTTCCATTGGAATACAAAGAAAACAGAAAAGGCTACATTGATTTGATCATCAATGAAATGCTTCCTGAAATTGCAAAGAACCAGCTCGCCGAATACATAGATGTTTTTTGCGAAACGGGCTATTTTACCGTTGCCGAAACGGAACAAATTATTGAAGCGGGAATCCGTTTTGGCTTAAAGCCAAAAATTCACGTGAACCAATTCAATTCTATCGGTGGGGTTCAAGCAGCCGTAAAATATGATGCTCTTTCTGTCGATCACCTAGAGGTAATTAAGCCGGAAGACATTGTTGCCTTAAAAAACACCGAGACGATGCCGGTGGCTTTGCCATCCTGCTCCTACTTTTTGAGTATCCCATATACACCGGCTCGCGAAATGATAACCGCTGGACTTCCGATTGCGCTTGCAACGGACTACAATCCCGGATCAACCCCATCCGGAAACATGAATTTCGTCGTGGCTACTGCCTGCATAAAGATGAAAATGACTCCCGAGGAAGCAATAAACGCAGCTACAATAAATGGCGCTTATGCGATGGGAGTATCAGACTCGCATGGAAGTATCACCATTGGCAAAAAGGCGAATCTTATTATCACAAAACCGATTCCCTCCTACTACCAACTGCCCTATGCATTTGGCAGCAACTTAATTGACGCTGTATTCCTGGAAGGACAACATATTATATAAAAAAAGAGGAGCTATTTAGCTCCTCTTTTTTTATGAATTCAATAAACTTATATCCATTAATTCAAAACAAAACTAGTTTTAGAAACTAACTCGCCTTGGTTAAATATATTGATATAATACGTTCCTTTAGCAAAGTCTTTTCCTTTCAAATCTCTTGAAACATTCACCGTTTTGTTTTCATAAGCAACATTAACCGCAAAGCTATACGTCAAAGTATTGTCTCCAAAAGTTTCCGTTTTTTTATCGCCTAAAACGTTATTTTTACTGTCGATGACTTGAACTTGATACGTTTTGTCCCCTGATTGGGCAATTTGATTTTCAGCAATTGTAAAATTAACTCTAAGAACATCAGCTCTGCTTGCTTTGTCAGTTTCTATCTGTTTACCAGAACTTCTTAGTTTAAAAGCGGATCCACTAGTGTTCAATACCGTTAATTTCGATCCTTTTTCGACCGCTTTTGCCAGTTCCTCGTTTTGTCCCGCTAGCGTTTCAACATTTTTCTTAGTTTCATCCAATACAACGACCGTACTGTCACGTTGAGTGGTTAGAGTCGTGTTTTCCTTTTTCAAATTTTCATTTTCTGCCATTAAAACTTTCATATTGCTTTGCAAAGCATTAAATTGAGTTCTGTATTTCGCAAGTGAAGCAACATCCCCTTTAGACTTGTTCAGATCAGCCATCAAGTTTACCACTTTGTCCCTTTCTTGAATCAATTCGTCTGACATGGAGGTGTTTTCGGAAATTGCGGCATCATAAGTTGCTTTTAAATCTCCCAAATCCTTCATAACTGATTCTTTTTCAGTCATCGTGGTTTTCAACTCAGTTTGCACTGTGGTCACATCAGATGTAACTTTAAAAATATAAACTAAACTTCCCACCAGTAAAACTGCTAATACAGCAATTATCGCTTTAAGACTTGAACTACTTTTTTGATTTTCCATTTTTATTAATTTTTTTCCAAATTTAACAATATATATTAAAGTTAAACGAAAGTTAACACAATTATAGTATTTTTGAAAAATATTTTTTTTTTTATGGAAAAGCTTCTGCCTTTTACAACGAATGATCTCGCCAAAATTACCAACCATAGAAGCGGGGAAATAAAATTTGGGGAAAAAATGATTACAATTCCCAAAGGAACTGATCCAATATCATTTTTAGAAAGCTGCGAAGCGAAATATGTTCTGTTAGGGATTCCTGAAGATATTGGAATAAGAGCCAATTACGGAAGACCAGGGGCCGCATCCGCTTGGGATAGCGCTATAAAAAGCATTGCCAACATTCAACACAATCGTTTTTGCAAAGGAAGCCAGCTGATTGTTTTGGGACAGGTTAATGTTTGTGACGAAATGAAAGAAGTCGAACATTTAGACTTCCATGATGTGGACGACCGTTCCAAATTAAGTCAGTTGGTGGAAAGAATTGACAAGGACGTTTCCCATATTATTTTTAATATTATCAAAGCAGGAAAAACCCCAATTATTATTGGAGGAGGACACAATAATTCTTACGGCAACATCAAAGGTGCCGCACTTGCGAAGGGTAAACCTGTAAATGCCATAAATTTTGACGCACATTCCGATTTTAGAATCTTAGAAGGGCGCCATAGCGGAAATGGTTTTTCGTACGCTTATGAAGAAGGCTTTCTGAAAAAGTATTTCGTTTTTGGTTTGCATGAAAATTACACTTCCAAAAGTGTACTGGACCTAATTAAAAAAACCGAAGATCGCGTACGCTACAATACGTACGACAGTTTAAAAATAAGAAAAGAAAAAGAATTCAAACAAGAAATGAATAATGCGCTAGCATTTATCGAAACTGATTTTTTCGGAATCGAAATTGATTTGGATGCAATTCCAAATATTGCAAGCAGCGCAATGACTTTGAGTGGTTTTTCTGTAGAAGAGCTAAGACAGTTTATTTCCTTTTTCGGCAAAAACAAAAATGCCACTTACATTCATATATGTGAAGGGGCTCCTGATTTAGACGAAGAGAAAAACAATCACCTGATAGGCAAATTGATCGGTTATTTAGTCACTGACTTTATAAAATCAAACAGTATCGTCGCATAATCAAAACCTCAAACTTTACAACATATAATATGTTTTACTTCATCTGTATATTTTGAACAAATAGGCATCAAAAATAATAATCCTATCTTTGCAAAAACTATCCATGTACCTAATACAGGATATTTAATTTCAAAAACATGTTATTCGAAGATTTATCGCTTTCAAAAAGTATCCAAAGAGCCGTATATGAACAAGGCTATACTACCCCCACTCCCATCCAAGAACAATCAATCCCTCTCGTTTTAGCAGGCAAGGATTTGATTGGTTGTGCACAAACAGGCACCGGAAAAACGGGAGCATTTGCCATACCCATTATACACCAGTTACACCGTATTGTAGGATCGTCAAAGAAAGCAAAACAAATTCGCGCCCTAGTTGTAACTCCTACACGAGAATTAGCGGTTCAAATAGGCCAGAGTTTTGACACCTACGGGAAATACACCAATTTAACGCAATTGACCATTTTTGGAGGGGTTTCCCAGAATCCCCAAGTAGATGCGCTGAAAAACGGTGTTGACATTTTAATTGCAACCCCAGGAAGGTTATTAGACTTACATAAGCAAGGATTTATCGATCTTGACCATTTACATGCGTTGGTACTTGATGAAGCAGATCAAATGCTTGATATGGGTTTTGTAAACGATGTGAAAAAAATCGTGAAACTTACCCCTAAAAACAGACAGACCTTATTTTTCTCTGCAACGATGCCAATCGCCATAAGAGAACTTGCCGAAATGTTCCTGACTAATCCGGAAACAGTAACCGTATCCCCAGTTTCTTCAACGGCGGAGAATGTGGAGCAACATGTTTACTTTGTTGAAAAAACAGAGAAAAGAAACCTGTTGTATCATTTGATCAAGAATCAAGATTTATCGGATGTATTGGTTTTTTCAAGAACAAAACACGGTGCTGACAATGTTGTTAAGGCTTTACGTAAAAATAACATTGCTGCTGAAGCCATTCATGGGGACAAATCACAAAATGCCAGACAACGTGTTTTGGAAGCATTCAAAAACAAAGAGGTTGGAGTTCTTGTTGCTACAGATATAGCTGCTCGTGGAATCGATATTGACCAATTACCATATGTAATTAATTTCGATTTACCCAACATCCCTGAAACCTACGTACACCGTATTGGTAGAACTGGTCGCGCCGGTAACGGCGGAGTTGCCATTTCTTTTTGCAGTAAAGATGAACACGGCTATTGGAAGGACATTCAGAAATTAATAAAAGTTGACGTTAAAACTGTTAGCGACCATCCTTACCCATGGCATTCCGGTAGTCCCGAGACCGCGCCAGGAGGATCAACCAAACCGAAAAATTCAAATAGAAGTGGCGGCGCGCATAAATCCAGAAAATCAGATGCTTCGAAACAAAATAAGAAACGCTGGTACTAGTTAAATTATAAAGCGAATAATGAAACTGTAAGAAATGCCTTTTACCACACCGGTAAAAGGCGTTTTTTATTACGTAATACCTTAATACAGAGTTAATTAACCGCTATTCTGATGTTTTTATAAAAGATTTTTGTAATTTTAAATAAATGATTAACAAACCTTTAAACTTTTAAATTATGAAAACATTAGTAAAAAGAAATGGCGGTTTTGTGCCTTTAGTGACAAGTCCGTTTTTACCAACAGTAGACACGTTTTTTGAAGATTTCGCTCCGCTGGATCTTATGGACTGGACCGACAGAAGCCTCGCTTCAATTGGCGGCAGTTTGCCATCTGTAAACTTAAAGGAAACGGACAAAAAAATTGAAATTGAATTGGCTGCCCCGGGTTTGAAAAAAGAAGATTTCAAGGTTGAAATTGACAATAATATGCTTTCTATTTCTTCAGAAAAAGAACAAGAAAAAGAAGAAACCAGAAAAAAAGGCAATTATTACAGGAAAGAATTTAATTACCAATCATTTCGCAGATCATTTAGCCTTCCTGATTATGCGGATGAAAATAAAATCAGTGCCAACTATAAAGACGGCATCCTTCACGTGGAAATTGATAAAAAAGAAGGATCAAAACAAACAATGGCCAAGACTATAGCCATTAAATAAAAAATAAAAGTCTTAAATAATTAATCGCAAAATCACTTTAAACTGATTTTGCGATTTTTATTTTATAATTCAACGTTTATACTAAAGATCCTTCCGCTACTTTATATATTAGTTGATTAATCGTTTTAACCAATAGTGCAGGTGCGAATGGTTTAATAAGAATATCGTTAATTCCGGCTGCAATGGCTTCTTCCGATATTTCCTCTTTATCAAAAGCGGTTAAAGCGATTATACTGGTATTGATCCCTTTTCTGCGAATTCTCCTTGTGGTTTCAAACCCATTCATCACAGGCATGTTGATATCCATTAAAATAACATCAAATTGCAAAGTGTCTAGCATTTCAAGAGCTGCCAATCCCGAATCCACAACTGTACATTTGTAATTGTATTTTTCGATTATTTTTTTTGTGATTAACTGATTTATCGAATTGTCATCAACCACTAAAACATTAAAAATTTGACCGGCAGTTAAATCGACCTGAATATTGTTTATGAGATCATTGGTTTTAACGGGGTCGCAATCAAATGCAATTGTAAAAGTGAATGTGGTACCCTCTCCCACTTTACTTTCGAGGGAAATCGAACTGTCAAATAATTCCAATAAACGTTTCACGATAGATAGGCCTAAACCCGTCCCTTGATAATCAATTTCTTTTCTTCCTATCTGTACAAATTTTTCGAATATTTTTTCCTGATCCTCTTCGGCAATCCCTACCCCGTTGTCCTTAATTTCAAATTTAATAAAATTCATTTTATTCTCTACCCGTATCAAATTTGCATTTATGTTAACCTCGCCGTTCCTGGTAAATTTCAATGCATTGCTGACTAAATTTATGAGGATTTGAGAGAACCTTAATTTATCGCCAATCAAATATTCAGGAATCGCAGGATCAATACTAACATTAATGGAATTATAATGATTCTTGGCAATAAACGACAATGAATTTTTGATCATATTGATTTCATCCGTCAAATTAAACGTCAAATTTTCAAGAACGATCCTGTTTTCTTCTATTTTATTAATTTGAAGAACGTCGTTAACGAGTGACAACAAGTATCTCGCAGAAAATTTAAGAGAACTTAAATGTGGACTGTTCGCTAATTCCTTATGCTCGTCCTGCAGCATATTTGTTATCCCTAAAACTCCGTATAAAGGCGTTCTTAGTTCATGGGTAATTGTCGAAACAAATTGGGATTTAAGTTGTGATGCCATTTCGGCTTTTTCCTTAGCGACACTTAATTGGTCGTTGGCAATAATAAGTTCGGAATTCTTTTTTTTCTTGAAATTGTAATTTTTATAAAGAGAGTAGAATAAAAGTAAAAGCACTCCCAAAACAATAACGAACAACAGAACAATAATCTTGGATTTTTGTAAACTTTGGTATTGCAGTTTTTTTTCAATCTCAATTACATCGACTTTTCTTTTGTATTCATCCAATTCGAGATTAACTCCCACAACATTGGCTTTCTTTTGCATTTCCGAATCCTCGAGCCCTTTTCGAATGTTGTGGTAGAGAACCAAATTTTCATAAGCTTCCTTGTATTTACCCATCTTCCTCAATAATACAGAGTACTCTTCATGCGCATATGACAAATCTGATTTTTCATTCCCTTGGTTACCAATCTTAATGGCCTTTAAAAAAAATGAGCTTGCCTTTTCATATTCCAATTTATTCCCGAAATACATCCCATTTAACATGTTTAACGCAACTGTAGTTGTCTCGTCACCATATTTATTTTTGTGTGCATTTATAAAATCCAAACTAGGTTTCCCTTTTTCAAAATTTTTAGAATAAAAATAGGCCCAAGCAAAATTTAACTCAGTGACATATATCTGGCTAGTATCAGCTATTTTATACCCATATTCCAATGACTTCTTATAATAATCCAACCCTTTGTCAAATTGCTTTTTTTCAAAACAATATACATTACCTAAATTATTATTTAACGCATTCTTAATGTTGTCATTTTCCGTCTTATTGGCGTAACTCAAGCCTCTTTTATAATAAAAAATGGCTTTGTCGTATTCGGACAAGTCCTCATAAGTTGCTCCAATATTGTTGTAGGATTTGGCAATAAGGTAGTTATCTTTAATCTTCAAAGCCTCTTGCAATGCGACTCTGGAGCTCGAAAAAGATTTTTCGTAATTGGCCTCGTCCAAGTAACATTGGGCTTCTTTTATTAATGAAATTGTTCTTTCTCTTGCCGTCAAAGTCGTTTCAGTAATGGATCCATTACTAAACATGTTCAATGAAATAAAAAGAAACAAAACGATTCGCATCTGAAACATAAGTAGCTATTGGTTTACAAACATACATCTATATGTTTGAAATTTAACACTTTTAGAAACCAAATATTAACAAAGTAATGAACTTTTGAGGCATTCTATCTATGCTAAAAAGAAAAAAATTATAGAAAAAAAAATCCACAGCAGATTCCACCAGTGAAATGGTTAAAATCCCTTGGGTGTCTTTAATTTCCCCACTGATTTTGCCACGATCGCCGCTATTGTAGAATCACTCGTAACGTTGACAACCGTCCTACACATGTCTAATGGCCTGTCAATCGCAAAAATAAGGGCTAATCCTGCTTCAGGAATGCCGGCTTGTCCCAGGACGATCACCAGCATCACCATACCGGCGCTGGGCACTGCTGCTGATCCTATTGACGCAAGAGTCGCTGTAACGACAATCATCAACTGTGTTTGAAGGTCTAATGCCTCAGGAAGCATTGCCTGGGCAATAAAAATGGCGGCCACCGCCTGATACAGACTCGTTCCGTCCATATTTACTGTTGCGCCTAATGGCAGTACGAAACTAGACACCTCCTCGTCAACTCCCAGATTCTCAGTCACACATTCCATGGTGACAGGAAGTGTAGCCGCACTTGAACTGGTAGAAAAAGCAAGCAATTGCGCGGGAGCAATAGCTTTATAGAATTTAATAGGATTTACTTTAGCAAAAATCATCAGTAATGTCGGATAGAATATAAATGTCATTATAAACAAACCCAATAACACAGTCAACCCATAAATCCCCAAGGCGCCTAAGGTAGAGAAATCCGGTATTTCTACCATCAAAGCTGCCATCAGAGCGAAAACACCATAAGGCGAAAACAGCATAATAATGTCGATGATTTTCATGATAACCTCATTCATCCCTTTAAAAAATTCCACAACAGGTTTAGATTTTTTTTCTTCGATTAAAATAAGTCCAATACCGATAAGAATGACAAATAATATCACCTGTAACATACTTCCATTATCGCTCAAGGCTTTGAAAAAATTGTCTGGAACAATATCTATCAAAGGCTGAAGTGGTCCGCTATTCTTGGCTTTTACCGCCAACTCTATTTTTTGTGAAGCATCAGTCGAAAAATTTTTGATCAGGCTTTCTCTAGATTCGTCATTTATGTACTTCCCTGGTTTAATTAAATTGGCCAGTACTAAACCAATGGAAACCGCGATAACCGTCGAACTTAAATAAAACAATACCGTTCTGCTTCCCAATTTAGAAAGTTTTGAAATATCTTTTAAATCGGCTAATCCCACGATTAGCGAAACTACTATCAGCGGAACGGCTATCATTTTAAGCAGATTGATAAAAATGGTCCCAAAAGGTTTTATCCAATCGACTACCAATCCTTTTTGCTCCAAATTTTTCATTAATAATCCAAAGAGCAACCCTAATATCATTCCTATCAGAATTTTCCAGTGCATCGCGAGATTTCTCATAATTTTAATTCTATTATATCCGACAAACTGAAATTAAAAAATTCATCTGATTTATTGTTAATGATTGGGTTTTAGCCCTGATTACAACGACATCCTTTCCTTGCTTTCTTTAAGCAAGGAAAGATAAAGCGGAAAGCGGGTGACAGCTCCTAAAGATGTGAATTATAGGTTTTGTTTATCAAATAAAAATCGGCGAGAACTATGGCCGCCATAGCTTCAACAATAGGTACCGCACGTGGCACCACACATGGGTCGTGACGCCCTTTGCCTGTCATTTCGGTTATATTTCCTTTATTATCGAGAGACTCCTGTTTTTGCATAATGGTGGCAACAGGTTTAAACGCCACTCTGAAATAAATATCCATTCCGTTACTGATTCCCCCTTGAATACCACCAGAAAGATTCGTTTTCGTGGTGCCGTCTGCATTGTATAAATCGTTGTGTTCGCTTCCTTTCATTTTGGCGCCGCAAAATCCACTCCCATATTCAAATCCCTTTACGGCATTTATGGATAACATCGCTTTACCCAACTCCGCATGAAGCTTATCGAAAACCGGTTCGCCCAATCCGATTGGCACATTTTGTATTACGCATGTTACCGTTCCTCCTACTGTATTGCCTTCTTTGCGAATTTCACGGATATAATCTTCCATTACTGCTGCCATTTCTTCATCCGGACACCGCACCGGATTATTCTCCGTTTTAGAAAAATCCAGTTCTTGATAAGGTTTTTCCAAAAAGATTGGTCCTACGGAAGAGACATAAGCATTAATTTTTATCTCCGGTAACATCTGTTTTGCAATTGCACCTGCAACCACTCTACTTGCCGTTTCCCGAGCAGAGCTTCTTCCGCCGCCCCTATAATCACGCACACCATACTTTTTTTCATACACGTAATCCGCATGGCTGGGCCTGTAATTGTCTTTTATGTGGGAGTAATCGTCTGATTTTTGGTTTGTGTTTGGAATGATAAAACCTATTGGTGTTCCAGTGGTTTTTCCTTCAAAGATTCCAGATAAAAATTGAACATCATCTGGTTCTTTACGTTGTGTAACGATTGCCGATTGACCGGGTTTTCTTCGAGACATTTCAAGTTGAATTGCCTCCAAATCCAATTCTATTCCTGATGGGCAACCATCTATAATTCCGCCTAGGGCTTCCCCGTGTGATTCTCCGAAAGTGGTTATCCTAAATAGTGTCCCGTAGCTATTTCCTGCCATTATAATTAGTTTTGAACAAATATATGTTTTATGGCTTAAAGTAAAAAATTTAAAAATAGGATTATTTAACAATTTGCTAACGCCTCGCGTTACGTTTTATTAATGCCAAAAAAGAATTGATAACATTATATTAAAACAGAATCCGTCAGGCTATCGTTAAATTTGTGAAACGTCAAATTTGAATCAAATTGAAAAAAAGAAAGCTTGAGTTAGTTGTGATTTCTGATGCACATCTTGGAACATTTGGCAGTCATGCCATAGAGCTCAATAGATATCTCTGCTCCATAAAACCAAAAGTTCTGGTTTTGAATGGCGACATTATCGATATCTGGCAGTTCCGAAAATCCTATTTCCCCAAAACGCATTTAAAGGTCCTGCAAAAAATCATAAGCTTAGCCACGAAAGGAACTAAAGTCTATTACATTACGGGAAATCACGATGAGATGCTTCGCAAGTTTAGCGATATGAACTTGGGAAATTTTGCACTGCTTGACAAATTGGTTCTGGAACTGGACGGCAAAAAAGCCTGGATTTTTCATGGCGACGTATTCGATGCCTCAGTTCATCATGCCAAATGGATTGCCAAACTAGGTGGCTTGGGCTATGACTATTTGATCCTGATAAATCGGTTTGTGAATTGGTGCTTGAAAAAAATGGGGAAAGAGCCCTATTCCTTTTCGAAAAAAATAAAGGCAGGTGTTAAGAAAGCGCTAAAACACATTTCGGATTTTGAAGAAACCGCCGCCGATATTGCCATCGAAAAGAAATACGATTATGTCATCTGCGGACACATCCACGAGCCAAAAATAATAAAAAAAGAAACAAAAAATGGCTCTACCCTGTATCTGAATTCTGGAGATTGGGTGGAAAACCTGACTGCATTGGAATACAATAAGAAACGCTGGAAATTATACCGCTATGAAGAGTCTAGCTTTACAGCCGAGGAAAACCTATTCGAAATGGAAGATATCGTGAGCAGGCAAATGACAAATTCCATCGCTTTTTAGAAATAATTGACGCAATATCCTTTTTCAATAAAAATTGGCATTTAATTAATAGTCCTTAAAAAACACTAACTGATTGTTCACAGGGACTTTAGAACATAATTTAACAAATATAATATGTGAATTTTGAAACAATTAACATTTATTTTATAATTCTTAGGCAAACCTTTCGTTGTACATTTGCAATAACAAAAATTTATTTATGAAAAAAATTATTTTATCCGCTGTTATGCTAATTGGATTAGCATTTAGCGCACAGGCACAAGACATATCAAAAAATGCACTAGGACTTCGTTTTGGAGATAACGGTGGATTTGGAGGGGAACTTTCTTATCAAAGAGCTTTGTCTAGTAACAATCGTTTAGAATTAGACTTAGGTTGGAGAAACAGAAGTAATTTTAACAATAATGGTTATGACGACAACGCTATCAAATTAACTGGTTTATACCAATGGGTTTGGAACATCGACGGCGGTTTCAACTGGTACGCTGGTGTAGGTGGTGGTGTAGGTAGCTATAATTACGACTATAACGGTAATTCATACAATGACACATTTGCGTTTGCAGCGGGAGATATCGGAATTGAATATAATTTTCCTATCCCATTGTTAATTTCATTAGATTTCAGACCAGAAATTGGTGGAAGTGGTTATTACAAAAACAATTATGGTTCTGATGTTGCATTAGCACTTAGATACCAATTCTAGTATCAAACATACATTGCAAAAAACGCCACTAGAAATAGTGGCGTTTTTTTATTTAATGATTATTTCCTTTTTAGAATTTATCTTGACTACGCAAAAAGGATAGGTGTAATCCTGGGTTATAATCGAATCCGATGCAGGTCCATTCTCCTTTACGCTGATAATTATATTTTTATCTGTTTCCACAACACTTTCAACTGCAATCGAATAGCCTCCCGTATTTTTCTCTCCCATATTCAAAATAACGAAATTTGATTTTTGAACATCTATAGGGCTAATTTTATTTTTTAACTCACTGTCATTTTGCAACATTCTGATCTCATTTGGTTCCGTCAGAATTTCAAAAAAATGGATGTTAGCCCCACCATCAGTCTTTTGTGCCAAAACTTCATATAAAGGCTTTTTCCCCGAATCTTTAGGAGCACTCGCACCGCAAGCCATAAGCAGCAACGTAAGCAATGACATACTGATTTTCTTCATTTTTTTACACTTAGAATCAAAAATTAATAGCTATTTTGGGTTGTTCAACAACCTGTTCTTTTTCGAATATTTCTTTATCGCTTTTTGATACAGATCCACATACAGCGGCAAGATGTTTTTAATATCAAATTTTTTCGCCACCGATAACGCGTTTTCTTTAAATTTTAATAGCGTTGCATCCTCCCTTAAAATTTTCAGGGCGTTCTTTGCCATGGCGTCCGTGTCGCCAACATTACTCAAGTAGCCTGAAATCCCCTCAAAATTTACTTCGGACAGTCCCCCTGAATTACTCGATATTACGGGAACGCTCCAAGCCATAGCCTCTAACGCCGCAAGACCGAAACTTTCTGTTTCTGAGGGCAACAAAAATAGATCCGTGTAGCTCAAAATCTTGTCAATCTCATTGCTGTTCCCGAAAAAGATCACTTTGTCAAGTATGCCCAACTCTTGGCACAAATACTCCGCTTTTTCTTTTTCAGGCCCATCACCCACCATCATTAATTTGGCCGGGATTTCTTTTTGAATTTTGTAGAATATTTTTATTACATCAGGAATCCTTTTTACTTTTCTAAAATTACTGATATGGGTAATAATACGCTCACTTGGTTTCGCCATAACCGAACGGTGACAGGCAATACTAGGGTCATTATTGTTTTTATCCAATTCAATAAAATTCGGAATCACGTGAATGTCCCTTTTAATATTGAATAATTTATAGGTATCATCTTTTAAACTTTGGGAAACCGAAGTCACCACATCCGATTTATTGATGCTAAAACTCACGGCCGGTTTATAGAAAGGGTGATTCCCAACCAAGGTGATGTCCGTACCGTGCAATGTGGTAACCATGGGGATTTCAATACCTTCATCTTTTAGCATTTGCTTAGCCATGTATCCCGCATAAGCATGGGGAATGGCATAATGCACATGCAGAATTTCTATTTTATAAAGTTTGACCATATCCACCAATTTACTCGACAAAGCCAATTCATACGGCTGATAGTGAAACAGTGGATATTCCGGAACATTTACCTCATGGTAATGCACATTTGGATTTAACAATGCCAGTCGCACCGGTTGACTGTAGGTAATAAAATGGACCTCATGACCATGACGGGCCAATTCCAGACCCAGTTCTGTAGCGACAACGCCACTTCCGCCGAAAGTGGGATAACAAACTATTGCAATTTTCATCTATGTATTTTAAAGTAACGAATTTATGAAAAATAGGAATGCCATTTCTTTAAATACAGAAAAATTGCACCTTCTACTTCCACTTATAATTGTGTATGGGCGCATTTGAGAAACACATTAAAATTCAATTGAATCATAAATAATTTCTTGGATGTCTTCCCTGATATTCTCTCTAGACAATTTATTTACAGATTCACTCGGAAAGGTTCGATTTGATAAAAAGATATAAACGATCTCGGTTTCGGGATCTGCCCAAGCCATCGTACCCGTAAATCCGGTATGACCAAAACTAGTCATTGAAGCACAGCCACAAGTGGGCCCGCTATTTCCTAACTGCGGTTTGTCAAAACCTACCCCTCTACGATTTCCTTCAGTGCAAAAATAACAGGTGTTAAAATCATCGAATGTCTTTTTGGAAAAATACTGTCGGCCGCCATAATTCCCTTTCTGCAGATAGAGTTGCATTATTTTGGCAACATCCATACTATTAGAGAAAATTCCTGCGTGACCTCCAATCCCACCTTCCATCGCAGCTCCCATGTCATGGACATAGCCTTGTATAATCTGGTGACGGAAATAAGTATCAATTTCAGTGGGTGCAATTCTGTTTTTATTTATCTTTTGCAACGGATTATACATGGTATTATTAGCCCCAAGTGGTTTATAAAAATTTTCGAAACTTAATTCATCCAATTTTTTCCCTGTTAACTTTTCCAAATATTCTTTCAAAATCATAAAAGTAAAATCACTGTATTTATATCCTTTTTGAGGCAACAACTTACTGTCTACAATTATCTTCATGATGGTATCGTGATAATCATCCCTTAAAAATAGGCTGTCGGCTATTTTTGTGAAAAATGGAACACCCATAACCTTCCGGTAATAGCTATCTAAAGGATTGCCATTTTTATCGACGGTTCCTTTATAAAAAGGAATCCAAGGTTGCAATCTAGCATAATGGGAAAGTAATTCCTTAAACCGGATGTCTTTCTTGTTTGAGTCCTTAAAAATAGGCAACATGGAATCTAACCTCGTTTCCATATTTATCTTTTGAGCGTCGTATTGCAGCATGGCATTGGGCAAAGTAGACAAAATCTTTGTCAGCGATGCAACATCATACAAGTCCGTGTTTAAAACTTTAGCATCTCCGTCGTATGTATGATGGCCGTATGATTTCTGAAAAATCACTTTTCCTTTTCTCGCAACAAGAATTTGCATTCCAGGTGTCATTCTTCCACTGATTGCTTTTTGGGCAAGATTATCAATCTTTGATAAAATCGCAGGATTCATTCCTACATTTTCAGGGGCAGTAAAACCCAATACATTCAACTTTTCAGTGGAAAGACCATAGCCGGCAACGAAATCAGCGGAGATCGTAACGGGTAGCTTTCCTTTGGAACTTATGGCGCCAAAAATTAATTCGGCAGAAACTTCCTGTACAATAGTGCTATTTTGATAGGAAATAACCAATCCCCCAAGATCTTCAAAATTATTGACGGGCAACAACGAATAAGGGGAAGCAAAAACATCCAGAATAACATTGTTGTTTTTTGCCAAAAATGCCAGCCTCGATAATTCTTCGGATGTAAAATTATAGCTCTTAAATGGGACATTAGATTTATGATAACCAATAATTACGGTGGTAAAAGGTTTTAATTTTTGTTGCAAGCTATCCAAATTCGTATCCGCTATCTCGGTTACTTCAGCGTACTTTCGTAACGTTGAAATAAAAGTTGTATTTGTGGCATCACCCATTTTTATATAGGCTACCTTTTGATTTTCCAATTCTTTGACAGGCAAAACAGAATTTGCGTTTATCAGAACTGTGATTGCGTTCTCGTATAATTCATATTGCAATGCCTGATTTTTGGACGAATTAAGATCTTGATACAAATTCTTTATTTCTATAGGCTTATAAGAATTTAAACCAGCCAAATATTTAAATTTAAGAATTTTTTTTACCGAAAATGAAACTCTTTGCTCGGTTAATAAAGAATCTTGATAGGCCTTTTTGAAAATTTCAATCGCAATCGGTACGTCTTCAGGAAATAACAAAATGTCATTCCCCGCCATAAATGCCTTTAGATCTACCAATTCTCCTTTATTAAAATTGCTTACCGCTTTCATATTGAGCGCATCTGTAAAAATAAGTCCATTGAAACCGAGTTCTTTTTGAAGAATGTCAGTGACAACGTTATAGGAAATCGAAGACGGATAATTACTTCTGGACTCCAAACTAGGCACGTTCAAATGCGCCACCATGACGGAAGAAAGTCCTTCCGCAAACATTTTCTTGTACGGGTAAAACTCCATCATTTTCAGCCTTTCTTTCGAAAAGTTAACCGTTGGTAAGGCTTTGTGAGAGTCAGTTTCGGTATCTCCGTGACCGGGAAAATGTTTTCCCGTAGCAAATACACCCTCACTCTGGATCCCCTTTACTAAAGCGGCGGCCCTTTCTGTAACTTTATACTTATCCTCGCCAAAAGAACGAAAACCTATAATAGGATTTTTGGGATTCGTATTAATATCGAGCACGGGAGCAAAATTAAACTGTAGTCCCAGCCTTTTGCTTTGCTCTCCCAATTGCATACCCATTTTCTCAATGAGTTTCAGGTCTTGAACCGCTCCAAGAGTCATGTTATATGGATAATTTGACGTTGAATCGAGTCTCATGCCCAACCCCCATTCCGCATCATTTCCGATAAATAACGGCACTTTTGATTTAGCTTGAAACCTATTGGTCAATTTTGCCTGACGCACCGGTCCGCCTTGAAAGAAAATCAGACCTCCGATTTTATTTTCAGTTATGAGATTGTCAATTGCTTTAAAATGAATATCATCCTTATTGGAAAAGGCAGCGACCATGAACAATTGCCCTATTTTTTCACCAAAGCTCATTGAATCATAAATACTGTCTACCCATTTTTCCCCCTTATCCGATACATTAAAACTTGTAGCTTTATTTTGTGACTTGTCGATTTCTACATCAACAACCTCGGTAGGAATATGTGAGAAGACTGCTTTCGTCTTGTTTTTTTTTACGCCGCTACAACTGGCTATAAAAAAAAATAAGACATAGAGAAAATAAATTCTGATGCCTGTATTTTTCATTCTAGTATATTTATTTTAAAAAAAACGGCTATGCCAGCTGTCAATAGCAGGAACTTCCCAAGATTCATTATATTCTTCTATATTATTAACCAAATTATTGAAAACTATAGTATTTTCAGTAACGGCTTTATCTTTAACCATTCTTTTGAAGTCAATTAATGGCTTGTGAGCTATGTGCTCTCCCAATTTGAAGGTGACATTCATTTTATCCAATAAATCGACATTATATTTCTGTTCCAAACTTTGTATGAACTCTACGGAAGAATCGATTGAACATCCTGTTGCCGCCTGAACGTCCTGATCAACGGCTATTATAATGAATCTATTGTATTTTAGTTGATATGAGGATGCCAAGCTAGTGCCGTGTGCAGCCCAACCTTCAAGAAAGGATTCCAAGGCCGTTTCTATTTCGGAAAACTCCGCGTCCGAAAATTTGCGATTGCACTGATAGATCCAAATTCTGGATTCTTCAGGAAGTGTATTAAAATCTACTAGCATAATAATTGTTTATTCTACAAAAATAAGGCTTTCAATTTACATAACTAAATCTATGTCCATAAAAAAAAATATTCTATTCTGAAATGCATTAAAAAATATACTGACCAAGCTGGGACAATCATCAAAAAACAAAAAAAGGTTAAAACGAATGACGTTTTAACCTTTCAATTATACTTTTGTTCGCTTAATTACAAATCTTCTGCATTAGCAATCAGTTCGGCGATGTCCATAACTTTTACATCTCCTTCTCTTTCCTTGTTTTTCACTCCGTCGGTCATCATCGTATTACAAAACGGACAACCCGCAGCAATAATATCAGGTTTCATTTCTAATGCCTCTTCGGTTCTTTCGATATTGATTTCCTTGTTTCCGGGTTCGGCATCTTTAAACATTTGCGCTCCACCGGCGCCACAACACAATCCATTAGCTTTAGAACGTTTCATTTCAACTAATTCGGCATCCAGTTTAAGAATCAAATCTCTTGGAGCTTCATAAACTTTATTGGCCCTTCCCAAATAACATGGGTCATGGAATGTGATTCTTTTCCCTTTGAACTGTCCTCCCTCGATTGTCAATCTTCCGTCATCTAAAAGGGATTTCAAAAACTCTGTGTGATGCACCACTTCATATTTCCCGCCCAGTTCAGGATACTCATTTTTTAAAGTATTAAAACAATGCGGACAAGCAGTCACAATTTTCTTCGCTTCATAAGCATTCAGAACTTCAATGTTCATCATTGCTTGCATTTGAAACAAAAACTCATTTCCGGCCCTTTTTGCGGGATCTCCAGTACAACTTTCTTCCGTACCAAGCACAGCAAAAGAAACGTTTGAACGATTTAAAATTCGTACGAATGCTTTCGTTATTTTTTTTGCCCTATCATCAAAACTTCCTGCACAACCCACCCAAAACAATACCTCCGGTTGCTTCCCTTGGGCTAGCATTTCTGCCATAGTTGGCACTATTAAATTCTCTGACATATATTTTTGTTTAAAGTTTAAAGATCAAACTTTCATGTTTTGAAAATTCGAAATCTAATTTTTATTCCTGTTAGTTAACCGTGATGGTCATTTTTTGCTAAAAAATTCCCGCTCTGCCTTTTTGGGAATGCTTCTATTTCCGGTTAATTTTCGTTTTTCCAATTTAACCTGTCCTGTTGATTGTACTGCCATGGCGCTCCGTTATTCTCTATATTGGTCATCATGGTGTTTAACGGCATTGGCGCAGCGCTTTGTTCCATAACTAAATAACGTCTCATGTCCATGATAATAGAAAGAGGACTTATGTTTACGGGACATTCCTCAACACATGCATTACAGGATGTACAAGCCCAAAGTTCTTCGGCTGTAATATAGTCGTTTAACAAGGTTTTGTTGTCCGGAATAAAAATGCCCTTATTGGCATCAATATTTCTACCTACTTCTTCCATCCTATCCCTGGTATCCATCATAATCTTTCGAGGGGACAATTTTTTACCCGTTATATTGGCTGGACAGGCCGAAGTGCATCGGCCACACTCGGTACAGGTATACGCATTTAACAATTGCACCCAATTCAAATCCTGAATGTCGCTCGCTCCAAATTTAGCGGGGACATCTCCTTCTACCGGTGCTGGCGCTGCCGCAAATGGATCAGCGTTTGGATCCATCATCATTTTAACTTCCTTGGTAACCGCCTTTAGATTATCAAACTGTCCCAAAGGATTCAAGTCGGCAAAATAGGTGTTTGGGAAAGCCAGTAGTATATGTAGGTGTTTTGAAAAATATAAATAGTTCATAAAAACTAGAATACCCACAATATGCAGCCACCAGAAAACTTCAAAAAGAATCATCACGGACTCATTTGCCATTCCGTTAAATATTGGCTCAATAAATTGACTTACCGGAAAAGAGCCTGCTTTTATGAAATGGGAAAAACCACCCGGTACGTTTTGCAAATGCAAATCAGATGCATCCATCAATAAAAACAAAGCCATTAAAACGACTTCAAAATAAAGTATATAATTGGCATCATTCTTAGGAAATCCTTTCAAATCCCCCATAGCGAAACGTCTCAGCTTTATTACGTTCCTTCTTATCCAAAAAACACTTACCGCAACCAAAACCAGCAACGCCAATATCTCAAAAGAGGCTATTAGGACGTCATACAATGACCCTAAAAAGGCAAAAACTCTGTGCGTATCAAATAAACCATCGATGATGATTTCCAATAGCTCGATGTTAATGATTATAAAACCTAAATAAACAACAATATGGAGCGCACCAGCTATCGGTCTTTTGACCATTTTGGATTGGCCCATGGCTATCATGGCCATGTTTTTCCAACGAGCACCCGGATTATCTTTCCGGTCCACTTCTATACCTAAATTTATGTTTCGTTTGATTTTTTTTATGTTGCTAAAAAAGTAACCAAATCCAACGACCAATAATATGGCAAATAATATATTGTCTAAATAGCTCATTAAAATTTAGTTTTTGTTTTGTGAAATTGAATCGCTAACTGGCGCTTTGTACGGCTTGTCCTTTTTCCCGAAAACAGAAATGTTTATATATCTTGTAGGATGAAGTCTGACGTCTTGAAGTAAAAGTTCTAACTCTTTGGAGGTTTTATCTAAATTATTATACAAAGCATCGTCATTCAACAATTTACCCATTGTTCCATTTCCGGATTTCAAACCGTTCATTATACCATCAACTTTAGCTAATGTTTCATTCAGGTTTTTTACCGTTTTTCCTAGGTCGGCTTTATTTAATGAATCGGAAATTTTTGAAAAATCGTCTGAAATTTTACTGAAGTTGGTTACAACTCCTTTTATTTGAGCTTTATTATCATCCAAGATGCTATTCATGCTCAAAGAAGCTTTATGGAACTGTTCCATAGTAAAACTCAATTCACTTAGGCTTTTTCTTAAATCTTCCTGGGCTTTCTTATCTAAGACGTTATTGACCCCTGTAATCAGAACATCGGCGTTAGCCATTATCTTTTCTAATTTTTCTTGAATGGGCGCTAACTTATCACCCACAGTTTCTGTAAGTCCCAATCTAATTTCCCCTTTTAATCTTTGCCCATCTTCTGACACCGATTGATCGTTAAAATTAGGCTCAATCGCAATTTGTTTTCCTCCAATGAAACCTGGCTCATATATAATTGCAACACTAGATTTTGAAATTGGAAAATCGGTTTTTATCTGAAGTTCAACTACTAACTTGCCAGTATTTTTCTCAATGGTGATATTGTTAACTTTACCTATAACCAATCCGTTTAGAGTTACCGGAGCAGCTGTTGCTAAACCTTCGACGGTTTGATATTCTACGTAAAATGTTTTGTAGCTGCTGAAAAGGTCTCTTCCTTTTAAGAAACTGTACCCCCAAATAAATAATAATATCGACGCAATTACTAAAATTGCTGTTTTTATTTCTCTCGTTAATTTCAAAATGTAAGTATTTTTGACAAATTTAATATAAAATAATGAACTTGCTATAATTTTATTGCTTCTTGAATACTAATCTTTCTCCCGTTTTTGAAGGCAATCAAAAAAGCAGAATCATAGCCTTTTGCTTTTGCCTCCTCCAATAAACGCATTGATTCCGTATAATCAGAAGTCTCACCGTACATGTATTTGTATACATTGTTGTCGTAGTCCATCGATATGCTTCTTAGTCCCCTGAAATTTCTTGGGCTCAGTTCCATTTTTCTTCCGCTTGCTGAAATTTGCACTTTAAACAGAACATCGGAACTGTCTTGCTTGGCTATTGGCTTTTTAGACTCAACCGAGGTTGAAACTTCCCTACTGTTATTTTCTACATTTTTTTGGGATGGCCTTACTTCATAGGTTTCGACAGCCCCAGTGCCATAATATTCGTTTTTATAACTGATGATTGCGCTCGCAATTGCTGTCGCTATTTCAATTTGCCCAGATTCTGAATCTAACAGATTCCCCTCAGTATAGTTAGAAATAAATCCCATTTCTATTAAGACTCTTGGCATATATGCTTTGTGAAGCACCATAAACGGAGCTTGTTTCACACCACCTCCCCTTATTTTTTTTCCTAGTGCCTCAAATGAATTTTCTATTTTACTTGCCAACGATATACTGTTGTCGAGATATTCTTCCTGCATCAAAGTCAACCCTATCATGGTTTCCGGGGAGTTTGGATCGAAACCTTCATATTTGCGTTTGTAATCTTTCTCCAATGTAATTACGGAATTCTCCTTTTTGGCGGCCTCTAAATTAGACGCGACCTTATTCATACCCATTACGTAGGTTTCCGTACCATCAGCAGCAGTATTTCGATTTGCATTGCAATGAATCGAAACAAAAATATTGGCATCAGCCCTGTTTGCAATATTGGCTCTTTCAACTAAGTCAATAAACACGTCCGTTTTCCTGGTATAAGTAACATCAACCTTAGAGTTAGCCTCCAATAGTTTGCCCACTTTTAACACAACCGCTAAAGCAATGTTTTTTTCGACGTGCCCATTATACACAGCGCCAAAATCATGGGCGCCATGGCCTGCATCTAAGGTTACTTTAAAGTTGTTGGTTTGACCATAAGTTACAAAAGAGATCGTAATTAGAAAAAAAGTAAGTGACACTTTAATTTTATTTAATATGAGCATAATTCTAAGGTTAATTTAATTAAAATACTAAGGCTATAAAAAATTTTATTTGATTATTTTTGACAAAAAATAATATGTAAGTTTGACACTTCAAAAAACAAGCCATAATTTTACAAAAATAGCATTTAAACCTTTGCAGACAAACTTATTTAATATCGTTTTACTATCATTTTTCATAACAATGGGATATGGAAATTTATATTCCCAAGATATATCAAAAAAAACGACCGCCATACCCAATAAAAAAGAAGCGGTTACATCCTCATCTATCGTTAATGCTGAAAGGAAAGAGACAGTAGACACCAAAACACAAGCCGATACCATCATAAAAAAAGATAGCATAAGACCCGCCAAAGTGTTTCTTGACGGAAAAGTAAAATACAAGGCCGAGCAATATGCCCGCATTGATCAAAAGAAAAAACTCATTACCCTCTACGATAAGGCAGAGCTATATTATCAAGACATTGAATTGAAGGCAGGAATAATAGTGATGGATTATGAAAAAAATGAAGTCTATGCCGGAAGAATAAAAGATTCCACAGGTAAATACACCCAATACCCCAACTTCAAGCAAGGGGAGAATGTGGTGGAGCCAGACTCTATTCGATTTAATTTCAAGACAAAAAAAGCCTTAATTTGGAATTCACGGTCTGATCAAGGGGAATTTAAAATCAAAGCCGAAATCACAAAAAAGGAGAATGATTCCGTTTACTTTCTAAAAGGCGCTCGATTTACCACTTCAAAAAACATCGATAATCCTGAATATTATTTCCAAACCGATAAAGTAAAATTTATTCCGGGCAAAAAAGTGGTCACGGGTTTAACCAACATGGTCATCGCAAACGTTCCAACCCCAATAGCGCTGCCCTTCGCTTATTTTCCAATGAGTAAAGAGACTAATATTTCAGGATTGATATTACCCAGTTATAATGACTCCAATCTTAGGGGGTTTTCGCTACAAAACGGAGGCTACTATTTTGCTTTAAACGATCATTACGATTTAACCGTATCGGGAGACTACTATACCAATGGGAGTTACGGGATGCGTTTTGAATCATCTTATGCAAAAAGATACAGCTACCGAGGCAATCTAAATTTCAGGTTCGAAAACTTGATAACCAGTGAGAGGGGTTATCCCGATTATCTAAAACAAAAAATCTATAATTTACAGTGGTCCCATTCCAGGGATTCCAAAGCGAACCCTAATTCCAGTTTTTCGGCCTCCGTGAATCTTGGAAGCAGTAAATACTTTAAACAATCCATAAACCAGGCGAATATTGGTTCAAATCTCAATAATACTTTAAACTCGTCCATTTCTTATTCAAAAACATTTAATTCCGTACCACAAGTTAGAATGTCATTGTCTGCAACACATTCGCAAAACACACAAACGGAAGTAATTAACATGACATTGCCTACACTTCAGCTTAGTGTGGATCGCATTTATCCTTTCGTAGGAAAAGACGGGGTTAAAAAAGGTTTCATCAAGAATCTAAATTTACAATATAATCTAAGCGGCAGAAATACCATAACTACTACAGACTCACTATTCTTTAAACCGCAAATGTTTAGAGATGCCCAGCTGGGTGTACAACACTCCATCCCTTTAAGCACCAATTTTAAATTGTTTAAATATTTTAGCGCGTCTTCTTCTTTAAACTACGAGGAAGTATGGTATGCCAAAACAATTGAGAGAAATTATGATGCCGACCAAAGTAAAGTAGTGGACAAAACCGTAAATGGTTTTGATGCTTATAGAACCTACTCTTTTTCATCCAGCGTGGGAACCACCATTTACGGTACGTTTAATTTTGGCGAAGGCAAAAAAATTCAATCTATCAGACACGTCATGCGACCATCCGTTTCCTACGGTTACACCCCAAGTTTCGAAAAATATTATGACACCTATGCTTTGGATGCCAGCGGAACTACAATTAAACAATATTCACGTTTTGAAAAAGGGATTTTTGGCGCTCCAGGTTTAAACAATTCGAACACATTGGGGTTTGACTTGAGCAATACTTTTGAAGCTAAAGTAACAGACAAAGACAGCACCAAAGTCGAGGCTAAAAAAATTATGCTGCTCAATAACTTTAATTTATCAAGCAGTTATAATTTGGACGCAGACGGAGTAACTGCGCTTGCTTGGTCGCCAATCAGGGTTAGCGGCGGAACTCAGCTATTGGACAATAAAATGAATGTCAATTTTGGGGCAACCTTGGACCCCTACGCCATTGACAATTCTGGAAAAAGAATTAATCTCTTCAATATTGATAATGGGGGGAGTCTCTTTAGGATGACGAGTGCCAATATGACTTTGAATTATTCCCTTTCGAGCTCGGAAAAAGACGGAGCCAAGGAAGATAAAAATGTTCAAGGTCAACGAAACGGTGGACGTGAGGATGATCTTTTCGGAAAAAATACGGTGGTAAATGACAATACGAAAAGCCAGTTTGACGGAAGTGAAGAAGAGGGTGAAGACAAAATAGCAGCGTTTTTCAATTCTAAGCTGCCTTGGGATATGACATTTGCCTATTCCTTAACCTATGGGAACAACAATAGGGAGAATAAAATTATCGGAAACTCGATAATGATTTCCGCCAATGCTGATTTGACGCCCAAATGGAAAGCAGGAATATCAACCGGTTATGATTTCGTACAGAACGGTGTAACCTTCACCCAATTGCGTTTCGAACGCGATCTATTGAGTTGGAGAATGGATTTTAATTGGACTCCATTTGGAACAAATGCCAATTGGGGCTTCTTTATTGGAATCAAATCAGGTGTCTTAAGTGATATCAAATGGGAAAAACGAAGTACAAACACAACTCGTTAATTCCAATTATTTTCACATCTTTAATATTTAAACATAATTTTACCATATAATCCTTTGCAGCATGAAAAAGATAATTTTTACCGAGAAAGCCCCCGCTCCTATTGGTCCTTACAACCAGGCTGTCCTTAAAGGGAACACGCTTTACACTTCAGGACAGATTGCCCTAAACCCAGAAACGGGAGCATTAGTGACAGATAATATCGAAGCTGAAACGCAACAAGTAATGCAAAACATGAAAGCGGTATTGGATGAAGCGGGAATGACCTTTGAAAACGTGGTCAAAACGACCATATTCATCATGGACATGAATGATTTCGGCAATATAAATACGATCTACGCTTCCTATTTCAACGAGAAAACCGCTCCAGCACGTGAAACGGTTCAAGTGGCATGCTTGCCAAAGAATGTAAATGTAGAAATTTCTATGATCGCGATACTTTAATTAGTATCGCCAACACAAACATTACAAATTATTTGTTTGCTATATGGTAAGCAATTAGTCCATCTATTGGTCGACGTAGCACGTTCCCTAATTTCATATCGTATTTGTCAAAAGTCTGTTGCAGCTCATCCTTCAAATAGAACGCTATAGAACCTACAAAATGCACTGGCACTTCCTTGCAATTATCGTATTGTCTTATATAATTTTTCACAAAAGACTTCATTCCCCTAAAAATAATTTTTTTGCAAAACTCCGTGTCTTTATGCTGAATTAAAAACTTGGCAAAAGTGGCCAAATACGCATTTGGGTTAGGCTCTTTGTATAATTTGTGTTTCACGGCATCCGGATCTAGATCATAATCTTTTTCAAATTGTGCTGCCAATTCTTTTGGCATTTTATTGAAATAGTATTTTCTGATTAATTCTTTTCCAAAAACATTACCGCTACAATCATCCATCACAATATAACCCAATGATTGCACTTTTTGTTGCAGTTCTTTACCGTCAAAATAACTACAGTTCGACCCAGTTCCTAATATACTGACAATCGCTTTTTGTCCCTTAGGCGTCGTCGCATAGACAGCTGCATAAGTATCCTCTTCCACTGAAACAATCGCATTTTCGAAATAATTTTTAAAAACTTGCGACAGGTTAAGTTTCATTCTATCCGTTCCGCAGCCCGCACCATAAAAAAACAAATGCGTTGCGTTTTTCTTGTTTTGTAGAATATCAAAACGATCGTTCAGACGTTCGATAATTTCATCCGATTCAAGTACCTCAGGATTTAATCCTAATGTTTGTGTCGTAAACAACACTTTGCCATTATCATCAATTGCTATCCAATCGGCTTTTGTAGAGCCACTATCAACTATTAATCTCATCTTTTCGTGTTTTTGGTTTTTGGTTTCTCTTTCAATCTGAGATCGATATGGTTAAAACCGATACAATATAAATATAAAAAAATAAAATCCCGTTAAAATAAAATAATAACGGGATTTTGTAAAAATATTCTGTTATTTCAATCCTGCAACATGCACGGATAAATCGATCAATTTACTTGAGTAACCGTATTCATTATCATACCAAGATATGATTTTGAAAAAAGTAGAGTTCAATCCGATTCCTGCATTGGCATCAACAATAGATGTTCTAGGATCTGAAACGAAATCTTGAGACACTACTAAATCTTCAGTGTATCCTAAGATACCTTTCATTGTAGTTTCAGATGCGCTTTTCAACACTGCCATAATTTCTTCATAAGAAGTCTCTTTCGCTACTTTTACAGTTAAGTCGACCACGGAAACGTCTACTGTAGGAACACGCATAGACATTCCTGTCAATTTCCCGTTCAATTCAGGAATTACTTTTCCTACTGCTTTAGCAGCTCCCGTAGAAGATGGGATGATGTTGCATGAAGCAGCACGTCCACCTCTCCAATCTTTTTTGGAAGGCCCGTCAGTTGTCATTTGAGTCGAAGTGGTAGCATGAACAGTAGTCATTAAACCCTCAACAATTCCAAAATTGTCATTTATAACCTTAACCAATGGCGCTAAACAGTTCGTTGTACAAGAAGCATTAGAAACGATCAAATCAGAAGCTTTTGCAGTTTCATGATTTACACCCATTACAAACATAGGCGCATCAGCGGATGGGGCAGAAATAATCACTTTTTTTGCACCACCTTTGATATGCTCATTTGCAGTTTCAATTGTAGTAAAAAAACCAGTACACTCGGCCACTACATCAACATCAACCTCATTCCATTTCAAGTCAGCAGGATTTCTTTCTGCAGTAATACGGATGTTTTTTCCGTTTACAAAAAGTTGTCCTTCTTTAACTTCAACTGTTCCATTAAAACGTCCGTGAACTGAATCATATTTTAACAAGTACGCTAAATGGTCTACATCTAATAAATCATTTATTGCCACAACCTCTACATTATCTCTGTTAATAGATTCTCTGAAAACAATTCTTCCTATTCTACCAAAACCGTTTATTCCTAATTTTACTTTTGACATCTTTTTTAATTTTTGTTATTGTTTAACTTATTCAAAGTCTAATTTCCTCACAATAAACTTCAATTTCTTTTTATGTTGACATTATGTCCGAAACTCTCAATAATTCTCTATCAATTTCAGTTTTACCTTTTATTGCTTGTTCCAGCGGCGTCAATGTCACCTTATCATTTTGCAAACCAACCATATAATTTGATTTTCCTTCTAATAATGACTCGACCGCCTTCACACCTAACCTACTGGCCAGAACCCTATCAAAACAAGACGGGGAACCACCACGTTGCATATGGCCTAAAACGGAAACTCTCACGTCATATTCAGGTAAATTTGCCTCTACGTAATCTTTTAATTCAAATACGTTTTTACCAATTTTATCGCCTTCTGCGATTACCACGATACTTGAAGATTTCCCTGAAGCCTTACTTTTTTGTAATGAATCCAGTAATCTCTCTAAGCCTAAATCTTCCTCAGGTATTAAAATTTCTTCGGCTCCCGCACCTATTCCTGCATTCAAAGCAATATGCCCCGCATCTCTACCCATAACTTCCACAAAAAACAATCTGTTATGTGAACTGGCTGTGTCTCTAATCTTATCGATCACTTCCACCACCGTATTCAAGGCTGTATCATACCCTAAAGTATGGCTGGTCCCATATATATCATTGTCGATAGTTCCCGGTATTCCCATTACCGGAAAATCAAACTCCGCATTAAAGATCATACCTCCGGTAAATGTCCCGTCTCCTCCAATTACCACCAAAGCTTCTATTCCTGCTTTCACAAGATGTGCGTGCGCTTTTTTTCTGCCTTCTGGAGTTTTAAATTCAAGAGAACGAGCCGACTTTAAAACCGTACCGCCTTTATTGACAATATTATTCACACTTCGAGGTCCCATTTCTTTGAAGTCACCTTCAATCATTCCCTGATATCCCCTATAAATTCCTATGCATTCTATGTTATGGTAAGCGCAAGTTCGAACGACCGACCTAATTGCGGCATTCATTCCGGGCGAATCCCCACCTGAAGTAAGAACCCCTACTTTTTTTATTGTTTTTGGCATTATTTAAGTGTTAAAGTGTAAAATTAGCAAACATATTGCACTTTTAGCGTTATGTTTTTACTAATTTAGTTAAGCGGACTAAATTCAAACGTTTTCGTTAATAAGTTTTATTAAAATCAAAAAAAGAACCGTTTTTTTTAACAAAAGTTAATTTTTCTAATTTTTATTTGATAATTAACTAATTCAAGGCAATAACCTCTGGATTTTGGCGACAGCTATTAAAAAATACGAATTGGGTGTGCAAACTTCCTTTTTTGCGAGCATGAAAAACGGGAGAAGTATGTGTAAGCTGTCTTTTTTGAAAGAAAAAAAGGCAGTCCGTCGATTATTCCGAGCGCTATGCAACATTAAAATGACTTAACAAGCTGCTAAATTACGCAATAATATCAATCCCTAAAATAAGCTAGTCTTCCTCCGGTATTATAGCTTCCTGATTTTTCTTGGGATTTTCAGGCATCGGACCTTTAGGTTGCGAAAAATTAATGTACTCTGGAGCTAAGTTCGAATCTTGAAATTGGTCAGTAGCCGCTTTTTCAGAACCTAATATGTGGTTTTTGAATATTTTGTTGACCAGTTCTTTGAAGGTATCGAAATCGACCTCATACGAAACACCAATTCCTTGAGTATAACCGATTCCCTGTCCTATATAATTAATGTCGTTTTCCCTATTGAACATACGCAAGTTTAGTGTTCCGTCTTCATTTACCCTGTATTGAATTTCTAAATCCCCTACAATTGCGGACTCATTTATCCCTCCAAATGGAACCCCTACCTTCCCGTTTATCGTTATCCTTTCATTAATTTTCGAAGAAATGGTCGCCACAAATCTACCGTCCGTTTCTCTTCCTATCCTTCTATCAGCCGATATGTAATTAAGTCCGACCTTAAACTTTTCATTATCCGACTGGATTATTCCGCCCAATAAACTCGAAGCCGTTTCAAACAGACTTCCCGAAAAATCAGACTGACTCACCCCTTCAGAACTTAAAAAACCTCCCGAGGATAATAAATACAGCGCTTGTGTTTGTCTAACGTCCTTATCATTCAGTTTATATTGAATCTCTGACTTCAAAACATTACTGACCGTAGGGAACTCGATATTGAAATCAGGTTCCGGACTGGCCAAATCACCATGAATTCCGATGATCACTTCCACTGGCACTTTCCTGTTAAAAGAGGAGTTATCCAATAAAACTGCAGGGTTAGCGATGGTTCTATACACCGCCTCCAAATTCAATTGCGCTTTCATTGGATTCCCTTCCCATATTATGGAGCCACCTTTTCTGACATCAAATTTCTTGTCTATAAGCCCTCCATATTTGAAGTTATAGCTTCCTTCATACGCCTGGAAATCACCCCACATATTAAACTTCCCTAATGTGTTGATTTTAAGCAATAAGGAACCAAAACCCTTTCCTTTCATTCCATGCCCTGAATTCCTGTCTAAAATCACTTCAATTTCGGCATCAGGAGTGATATCAAGATCGAATTCTAATTCGAGTCCTTTATATCTTCGGGTATCCTCAACGATTCCCATCTTTATGTTGTACTTTTCTTTTTCGGTCAAAAAATGCACAAAAGCGTTCTCGCTGACACTCTCGGCGGAATTAATGGGTATTTTAACCTCGGTGCCTTTTTCGGATTTTGCCTCTACCTTAATAAAAAGACCGTTGGTGGGGCCTTTAATAGTTGCACTACCATCAATAAATGCAGTACCATAGTATGCGGCATCTTCTTTATCTTTTGTATCGAGTACCAGCAACCTTTTGGAATCAACAGATAAGTCTAATTTCCAGTCCGCAAAATTATTATGTTCAATATTTCCATTTAGCGTTCCCTTGGTGCCAAATTTTGAATCGGTCAGCGTATTGTTTCTAAACAAAAACCTTTCATCGGCCAGATCAATAACTGATCGGTCAGCCAGCTCATAATCCACATTTAGATAAGGAATTGTCAAACCTGCATCATCTACGTAAAGGCGTCCGCTAATGTCCGGTTTGTTTACATTTCCCTTGATTGTCGCGTTTCCTGTGACCAGTCCTCTAATGTTAGATATTACATCCCCTCCTAATGAACTTAATACGCCCAAATTGAATTTGGCCAACTTCAAATTCATATCCAGAACCGTTTCCTTATTTACAATCTTGAAATTCCCATAGGCGTTAAAGGATTCTATATTTTCATTTTCCATAAAAGAGTTTATGGTAAATTTCTCCAGGTTTTGGTCCCCTTCAATATCGAATTTAAAAACTCCCAGATCGGTTTTATTAATGTTTAAATGATCAATGACTAATGAGGCGGTTGGTTTATAGACTTCGTTATTTTGCTTGAAATTAACAGCACCGTTTATATTTCCGTTAAATACAAACCCGCTGCTTTCGGGCGTGATTTTAAATAAATCCACATCCTTAAAACTTAATTTCAAATCCTTATTTATTTTGTCTTTTATAGTCCCCTTAAGCGATATGGCTTGATTTTCATGTGACAGTATAATGTCATCGATATTGAAATTCTCAAAAGACTTGTCGAAAACGATCTGATTGTTTGGAGTTTCATTTTCATTCAAATACCATAGATAATCTTTAAATCTCATCTCGGATTTGTTGATACCTACTACATTTTCATTCTTCTTGTTTATCGTATGGTATAAATTCAGATTGAAATAATCCTCCCCTTGTGGTCCTCCTTTAAATTCAGACCTGAAAAACAAGGTGTCTTTCATGGTTACATTTATCAAGCTGAAATCACGAATTTTATAGTATTTGGTTTTGATGCTGTCTAACTCTAAATAGGCGTTGTAGAGCGGGTTTTTATTATCGATGGATACACGGATATTATCGAATGTGTTTTGCGAAGCGATAATCTGTGGAGAATTAAAATTGACTTTAAACTCCTGAATATCAGATTTAATATTCCCTTTTACGACTGTATTTGATCCAATGGAAATTTCAGGATAAAATATTTCGATGATTTTATTATAAATGGTGAAATTAAACTTTAAAAACTGCCCTTTATTTACCTTGTTGGGTTTGAAATTTGTATATAAACTGCCCAAAGAATTCTTAACCAAATTGCCTAACTGGTCGAACTGAAATTTACCCACAATTTCCCCTTGAACGATATCAGGAGAATTTACGGTAATCGTACGTACCCGATCTTGATCAAAACTTGAATTTATATTAAAGTCGTCAAAACTGTAGGTGTCTTTTTCATTTTGGTACGATGTTTTTGTAATGTAGATGTTTCCCTGCAGGTTGTCAATTGTGTTACCGCTGACCTGAGCAATCACGTCCCCTTTAAAAACCGAAACGGAATCCTTAACCAGCTTTAACTTGTGCAAGTCGGCGTTCTCAACATTGATATGGAAATCATATTTATTGTCCTTATTACTCAAGTCCAACAGCCCATCAAAATTCATGGTAAGATTCGGGTCGTTTACAGAAATTTGTCCCTTGTAATTGGGAGCCTTAAAGTTCCCGTTTAGCACTAGATTATTATAGGTATAGTCCTTGAAATCTATTTTGCTAACATCCCCTTTTATGGCCGTATTCAGATATTTTTCAGTGAACCCTATACCATCGACGTCAATGTTCATTGTGATTTTGCCCAAATCTTCCCGCTCCAATAAAGTTCCTATATCAAAATCTTCCAAAACAATATTACCCGTATATGAAGCTTTATCGATAAAATCGATACGTTTCATCTCCAATTGCGATTGCACTTTTCCCAACTCGGTATCCATAGAGAAATCGGCATCAAGTTCAGTCGCACTCAACTGCGAATTACCGATTAAGATGAAATTCCCAAATTTCTTCAACTCTTTGGGCAATTTCTTGCCCAATACATTTGGAAGCAAACGCGCCAATTTTTCATAGCTGCTTGAAATTTTCTCGAAATTTCCGTCCATGAAAAATTTTTGTTCGTCATTCCCGAAAATATTTTTGAAGTTTACATTACCTATTATTTGAGAATTATTGGAATCAACGAGCCTTAACTTTGTGATATTTAAATTATTTAGGGGGCCCTTAATGCTTGCTTTGATTGTGAAAAATTGATTTTTGCCTAATTCATTGTAAAAATATCTAATGTCATTAGAAGCCAATTTTGAAGAATTAATCTGTATATCAAACTTGACCCTGTCAGTAAAACCCGAAAAATCCTCGATGTTGTAGTTTAAAAAGACATCCCCATTAAATTTTGATTCCTTAGTGGATAAATCAAGAGCTTCAAGCTTTATACTTTTTTTGGTGTAGCTAAACTTAGAGCTCAAATTCACCACATACAAACCATGATGGTCTTGAAACGACATTCTATTAATGGTTGTTTTTACGGCAGGGCCATATAACAGGAAATCGCTGATGCTTGCATTCAGTCTGGTTAAGTCGACTTCTTTGGGGTTTTTCTTATTCTCATCGCTCAAGATAAAATGTCCATTTGAAATGTATGCCCGATTTGCTTTCAGTAAAAAATGTTTTCCTGACGGTTTTCCAGTGTTAAAAGCATTGATGAATTTATCAATATTGGTTTCTTTTTCGCCCTTGTAGGTTTTCAAGTTAAACAACAAGCCATCTAAACGTATATTCCCAAAAATCAAATCACCATCTAATATTTTTTTACCTTCTAAAATGTTGGTGTTAATAATTTTAGAATAAATTAGTGTATCTTTATGATGATCCAAAATTAAGACATTCTTAAATTTCACACCGCCAAAAACAGAGACCCTAACTCCTTCAATAGCAATATTAGTTCCGTAATCTTTGTTAATACTGTTTGTGAAATGTATCGCTATTTTAGTCTGAATGAAAGGCAAAGAAAGAGCAATACCGAGTGCCAATAATAGCAGGATAAGCCCCAGAATAACGCGGAAAATTATTTTAACGAATTTTTTGATACCTAAAGTTATTATATTTTTTAATTAATTATTTTGCCCAAGGAAAGAGCGGCACCTTTAATAAAAATTCTTTAATTTTGGCTGCGCCGTAAAAATAAAAAAATTAAAGCGGCACGTCAAATATAATTCAAAATTTGTGCCCTTTTATGCAAAATACAGAGGTTTTTATTTTAGCTATCGAAAGTTCCTGTGATGACACGGCGGCAGCCGTATTACATAACGATAAAGTACTGTCAAATGTTGTTGCAAATCAATTGATTCACACACAATATGGCGGTGTCGTTCCAGAATTGGCCTCACGTGCACATCAACAAAATATTGTTCCCGTGATCGATGCCGCACTTCGCAGCGCCAATATTAAAAAAGAGCAGTTGTCAGCGATAGCATTTACTCAGGGTCCGGGATTAATGGGGTCACTCCTTGTGGGAAGTTCCTTTGCTAAATCAATGGCTTTAGCCCTCGAAATCCCGCTTATTGCGGTCAATCATATGCATGCCCATATATTAGCCCATTTTATTGTTGAAGAAGGATATGAAAAGCCGAGTTTCCCTTTTTTGGCGCTAACGATAAGTGGCGGCCACACGCAGATCGTCAAAGTGAATGATTATTTTGACTTGACCATTATCGGAGAAACAACGGATGATGCCGTGGGTGAAGCTTTTGACAAAAGTGCAAAAATACTCGGACTGCCCTATCCTGGAGGGCCACTGGTTGACAAGCACGCGCAATTGGGGAATCCAAAGGCCTTTGCGTTTACAAAACCCA
>Ga0209109_10000076_pt1 | contig 38829 bp, 27 predicted proteins | sample Rifsed10ft2_FD_184004 | JGI IMG/M metagenome (GOLD analysis project Ga0209109, IMG submission 184004) | Soil microbial communities from Rifle, Colorado, USA - sediment 10ft 2 (version 2) | ecosystem: Environmental > Terrestrial > Deep subsurface > Rock core/Sediment | place: Rifle, Colorado... | reverse complement strand
CCGCCAGCGCCTCTGCCGCGCGCAGAGTCCCGACGTGCGCCAGCGCTTCGGCGGCGTGCTTCCGCACGGCGTCGGCCTGATCCTGCAGCAGCACGGTCAGCACGTCAATCCCTTCTTCGTTCCCCAGATCGGCGAGCGCCTCGGCGGCCTCCACACGGATCAACTCGATCGGATCATCGGCAAGTGGCGCGATGTGCTCGACGGCCCTCGGGCCGCTGAGTTGAGCGGCGACGCGCGCCGCCACCAGCCGGATCTGTGGGCTGGGGTCGGCGAGGCACGTCTCCACCGCCTGCGCCGTCGCAGGATCGCGCCGCCGCCCCAGAGTGATCAGCGCTGCCCGCCGCACGGTGAAGTCCCCGTCCTCCAGCCCGCGCAGCAGCACCTCCGAAGCCCGACTGTCCTCCAGGGCCACGGCTGCGTCCATGACGGCGCGGCGTACCCACCGGTCCGGGTCGCGCGCCAGTTGCTGCAACGGCTCGTAGATGCGCCCGTCGTTCACGCGCGCCAGTCCCATCACCAGCGTTTTGCGCACGCGCCACTCCGCGTCGTTGACCATGGGGAGGAGCGCCGCCACCGCGCGGCCATCGGGGATACTGCTGAGCGCTTCGACGGCTTTTTGCCGCACCAGCCAGTCGCGGTCGCCCAGGGCTTCGATGAGCACGTTGACGGCCCGGTTGCCGCGCACGCGGGCGAGGGCGTCGGCGGCGGGGCGGCGGATAGTTTCGTCGGGGAGGCGCGTCGCGTTGAGCAGGATGCTCACCGAGGTTTCGTCGCTGAACAAGCTGAGGGCCTGCGCGGCCGCCCAGCGGGTGGCCGGTTTGCCCTCGTACAGATATCGCTGCAAATAATGCGTCAGGCTGCCCATCACATTGCTGTGGCGCAACTGGCCGAGGATGCCCAGCGCGGTGTCCTGAGTGGCCGGGTCTTCCAAGGCTTGCAGCAGGCCTTCGTAGGCGGCTTCGCTGCCCAGTGAGCCTAATGCCCGCAGCACGGCCTGGCGCACCGTGATGCTGTCGTCTTGCCGGTGAGCCAGCAAGGCCGGCACGGCGCTGGGATCCGCCAGCATACCCAACAGCTCGGCGGCGTTTTCGCGGATGAGGGACTCCGGGCTGGAGAGTGCCTGCAGCAAAGGCTCGTGCGCGGCCGGGCCGTAGCGCAGCAGCGCTTCGACGGCGGCGTAGCGAATGGCCTCGTCGCTGTAGCCGAGGGCGGCAATCAGATCGGGCCGGGCTTCCGGCGGGACAAGCCAGCCGAGCAGGTGCGCGGCATACGCGCTGCTCGGGGCGATGCGGGCGTGGAGCTCGCGGAGGAGCGGCGCAATCGGGATGCGGCGGCGCAGCTCGGCCAGCTTCTCGGGATCGAGTCGATCAGCGGAGTTCGGTTCGACGACGATTTTGATGAGCGCCTCCATGCTCGCCACGCGCACGGCATCGTTGTTGTCCTCCAGCGCCGCGACCAGCGTCTCGACGGCGTCCAGGTGGCCGATGTTGCCGAGCGCCTGAACGATGGCGGGGCGTGTCCAGGCATCCTGCTGTATGAGGCGCAGCAGCGCGCCGACGGCACGCTCGTCCCCAAGGCGGCCCAGCGCCTCGACCGCCGCATAGCGCACCCAGAAGTCGCCCTGCTCGGCGGCGGCGATCAGCGCCGGGGTGGCCGCGCGGTCTCCAATTTTGCCGAGGGCCTGAGCGGCGGTGTGGCGCACGTTGGAAAGCTCCTGCGGGTCGCTCAGACGCTCCAGCAGGGCGGTCGTCGCGCCCGGCTCACGGAGGTCGCCCAGAATTTCCGCGACGTGCAGCCGGACATCCGCGTTCGGGTCGCGGAGGGCGGCGGGGAGCGCCTGCGGGGTCTGCGTGCCGATTTCGATGAGCGCGCTCAGCGCGGCGTTGCGGCGCGTGGCGGGGCTCTCGCGCAGCACCGCTACGAGGCGCGGCACCAGATCGGCAGCTGGCTGCTGAATGAGGGCGAGAATGATGGCCTCGTTGGCCTGCACGTCGGCGTCGCCCAGCGCCTCCAGCAGCGCCTCGAAGGCCGCCAGGCCGGGGTGGTTGGCCAGGTAGAGCGCGGCTTCGCGCCGTTGATGCGGGGCGGCTGCCTGCAGCGTTGAGAGGGCTTCTTCCAGCGAACTAACCACGGCGCTGATCTTTCACGTAGGCGCTGCCGCCACGCGCTTTGGCATACTGCTTGAGTTCCGCGCCCAGCTCGCCGATTTCCCAGTGGCTGGTCACCATATGATACTGATTGTGGACAATGGCGATGGCGATGCTGAGCAGCGGAAATTTCTTGATCATCCCCTGCCGATCTTTCGTGGTCAGGTAGCCCCGGCGGCGGTCGGCGGGGGTGTACAGCTCGGGAACCTGCCGGTCGAAGTCGGCGATGAGGCGCTGGGCGATCGCGTCGCAGCGGTCCGGGGTGGAGATGACCACAAAGTCGTCGCCGCCCACGTGGCCCACAAAATCGGACGGGTTGCCCATTTCGGAGACGGCGGCAGTGAGGACGCGCGCCACGAGCCGGATGGCGTCGTCGCCCGAGGGAAAGCCGTACACGTCGTTGTAGGCTTTGAAGTGATTGAGGTCGGTGTACAGCACGGCGAAGAGACCGTGCCCCGGCGAGGTCAGCCGTCGGATTTCCGCCTCGATGATCAAGTTGCCGGGGAGTCCGGTGAGCGGATTGAGCGCCGGTTTGAGCTGTGCCCGCCGGATGTGCGCCCGCACGCGGGCGATCACTTCCTGAAAATCGAGCGGCTTGACGAGGTAGTCATCCGCTCCGGCCTCCAACGTGGCGATGATGTCTTTGCTCCCGGACTGGCTGGACATGATGATGACCGGGATGTGGCGCGTGCGGCTGTCTTCCACCAGCTGGTTGCAGACCTGGAGGCCGTTGCTGTCCGGGAGGAGCGCGTCGCTGAGCACCAGGTCGGGCGAGCTGGCGCGCGCGGCCTCGACGCCTTCCTTCGCAGTGCGGGCCGGGATGACGCCGTATCCGCTCCGCTCCAGGTTCACCTTGAGCAAGCGCAGGCTGACCTCGTCGTCGTCAATGACCAGCACCATCCCGGCAGCGTTTTGGAGGAGAGTCATAATGGCATGTCTATTGAAACCAACGGGCCACCCATTCCCAGGAATAAGCCCCGGCGTAAGCGACCAGGATCATCTTCGGAATTTTTCCCAGCGCGCACCACCACAGGAAGCGGTGCACCGGCATCTTCAACGCGCCGGAGAGCATCCCGGCCAGGTCAAAGAGCGGGTTCGGGATGAATGCCAGCGCGACGATGGTCACCGGGCCGTAGCGCTTCATCCAACGCTCAAAGCGCTCGTACGCCTGTCGATTCTCGATCACGGCCTGGCCGCTGAACCCCGCCATGTAGCCCGAGAGTTCGCCGAGGGTTGCGCCCGCCCCGGCGACCACGCCCACCCACAGGGGCGAAAGCCCCTTCAGCGTCCCGGCTCCAAAGGTGAGGGCGATGCCCGGGGCCGGTAGGATGATCGTGGCGTTGGCGAGGAGGGAGAGCAGGAAGAGGCCCGAATAACCGTAGCGCTGAAGTTGTTCGGTCTGGTTGCGGATGGAATAGACGTACAGGGTGATGGCGATGACGAAGACGAGCATGCCCGCACGCGCCAGTTGGAGGCGCAGCGAGGGCTTCGGGCGCGCCGGAGGTGCTCCCGGCGTGGCCGGGGTAGGCGTGCGTTGGGCGGTGGGCGACCCGGCCTCATCACTCATATGGCTCTTTCAACTCTCTCCCCTCTGGCGTTCCAGCCCGCGCTGAAGAACACAGCGAAGTGTGGGCAGTCCGTCAGCTCTCCGTGACCTCGATGGTGATGATCTTTGTGCCCAACTCGCGGGCGCGGCCCGGATCGCGGTCCGGGATAGACAGGACCACGTCCATGCCTTTGATGACTTTGCCGAAGACCGAGTGCTTGTGATCCAGGTGCGGCGTGGCCCGGTGTGTGATGAAGAACTGGCTCCCGTTGGTGTTTGGCCCGGCGTTGGCCATGGAGAGGATGCCGGGCCCGTCGTGCCGGAGTGCGGAGTGGAACTCGTCCGCAAAGTTGTAGCCCGGCCCGCCTGTCCCGGCGCCGCTGGGGTCGCCGCCCTGCGCCATGAAATCGCGGATGACGCGGTGGAAGGTGACGCCGTCGTAGAATTTCTCGCGGGCGAGGAAGACGAAGTTGTTGACAGTCTGCGGGGCTTTGTCGGCGAAGAGCTCGACCACGAAATCGCCCTTCTCGGTCTTGAAGGTGGCAGTATAGCGTTTCTTGGGGTCAATGACCATCGCGGGTGGAGCGGAATATTTTTGGGCCATGCAGCCTCCTGAGCAGGCCGCCGAACGTCTGCGGCGGCGAGAGCCGATGTGGGGCTATTTTACACCCGACTAGATTTGGCTACTATGCGTTGTCCAAGTTCGACCCGCAGACACTGCGGGGCGCTGGCTGGTAAGATCACGGCGTGATAGTCGTCATTGTGTTCAACCAGGCCTGGACCTGGGGCTTGTTGGCTTCTGGCGCGCCATTCAGCGCGAGTTGGCCGTAGTTGAGCGTCTGTGCTACATCGCCCATCTGCCGGTAGAGTTCGGCCACGGCTTGATAAATCTGCCACTGGTTCCCCCCGGCGTCGGGCGCGGCGAGCAGATATTGGTCAATCGCGGCCTGCCGCTGGTTGGTCTGCGCATAAACAGAGGCCAGGCCGATCCGCAGGTTGAAATCCGATGCGCCGAGGCGGGCAGTCACCTCGAGGCCCTGCAAGTAGGCCTCCAGCGCTTTCTGGAGGTACGCCTGTTTCGCCGCCGCGTCCGTGGTCTGGTTGGCGCGCCAGGTATCCAGGTTGCCCTGAATCTCGTAGGTCTGCGGGAAATTCTTGTCCAGCCGGAAGGATTCGTCGAGCTTGACTTGCGCCGTGTCGCCGTCGCCTATCACCTGATAATTGAGCACAGCCCATTCGTTCCATAGCCCGGCGTGGTGAGGGCTCAGGCTCAGCGCCTGCTGGTAATACTCGTTGGCGCGTTGTGCCTTCTCGGTGTGGACGGTTGCGTCCGTAGTGACCAGCGCCCACTGGCGGTTGATCCGGCCCAGGTTGGCGGTGTGATCGGTGTTCAAGGGATTCAGGTCGCGCGCTTCCTTGAGCTGCGTTTCGGCGCGCTGATATAGATTGTCGCGCTCTACCGGGTCCGTCAAGGCGGCGGTGCGGTTGAGGTAGGCGCGTCCCAGAAAGAGATAGTAGTAGTCCTGGGACGGGGCCAGGCGGAGGACCTGGTTATATAGGTCAATGGCGATCTGGGGCTGGCCCCCATCGTCGAACTGCAAGCCGGTCTTGTAAATGACGTCGGCCTGAATGACCTGCAGGTTGAGGATCATGGAGAAGAGGATAGCCGCGCCTGCCAACACGGTATACACGATCATCATCAGGGCGTTGACCGAAGACCGGGACGAAGCTGGCCGGTGAGCGGGGAGCAGCGCCGCCACGGCGAGCAAGAGGGCGAACATCGCCAGATAATAGAATGCAAGCAAACCGGCAATGCTCGTCGCCGACCTCAACACTCCGGCGCTCAGGTTTTGCGCGTCAACCCGGAGAGCAGCGATGGCGGCGTGGCTGGCGCCCAGCAGCATCCAGCCGGTCCCGCCGATGGTCAACGAGAGCACCGCGGTCACGCTCAGGCCTTCAAGCCAGGTCTGGCTACGCGTACTGGGCGCCTCTTCCAAATAGGCCAGCCCGCTGCCGATGAGCCATGTGATGACGATCAAGATCAGCACACCGTAAGGACGGAGGACGGGTGGGGGAGCGCCGGGCTGGGGGGTGGCGGCCTGAAGCGCTGTGAAAGCCTGCCAGAGAATCTCGCCCGCTCGGGTGGCGTGAGTGGAATTCGTGATGAAATCAAATCCGAGTGTGAACAGCACGGCCGTCATCACCCCGACGGCCAGGCCGACCGGCCGCCAGAAGGTGCGAGACTGGTCGGCCTCGGACGAGCTGCGCGCGAGGGCGCGTTGGCGGCGGCGGGAGATGCGGCCAGTTTCGGCGGTCACGGGCGCGGCCGGCGGCCCGTTCGCAGACCGCATCAGCGGGAACACGAAGCCGAGGACGACGAGCAATCCGGCGAACACCCAGAAGTGCGTGCGCGTCGAGACGACGGCGATGCCGAAGTGAATCTCGCCGACATGCGCGACGATGGCGGCGAACAGGCTGATGAGGGTGATGGCGTGCCACGGTTCTTGAATGGCCGCCGCGGCCGCGGCCGGTCCCTCGCCCCCCATGTCCGGGGACTCGATCGCGCCGCCCTGCGCCGCCCGCAAACCCCTCACGGCCGCCAGCAGCCCGTATAAGAGCAAAAACAAACTCAGCCCGGTGACCATCCCAAACGGAAGCGCGACGCCGAAGAACTCCGGCCCCTGCCAGAGGACAAGCGTGACCGTGCTGACGAGGCCGCCGCCGAGGATCAGCCCCAGCAAGACGATCCGGCGGCCGGACGTGTCCACGAACCCCAGCCACTTCAGACTGTAATAAAACACGGTGACGTACAGCGTCATGGCGACGACCAACCCGATCACTCCGGTGAATGCGAGCGCGTCGAAGGTTTCGTCGTGCGAGCGGTCGGGCGAGGCGTTGCGCGCTTCAATCTGTCCCAACTCGGGGGGATAGAAGCGGTTGTAGGCCACGTAAAGCCCCTCCGGGCCGTAGCCGATGAAAGGGCGGATGGCGTTCCACAGGTCGGGGCGGCCATCCGGGGGATATTGCAAGGGCGGGTGCGGCGTCATCAATTGGACCACGCCGCGCCAGATCAGCACGCGCACGCGCCCGGTTCCGGTGCGGCCCTCGATCTCGTCGCCGATCTGAGCGAGGCGGCCGATGGTCGGGGTATCGCGCAGGGATTGAAGCGGGCCGCTGGGGAGATTGAGGACGACGACGAAAGCCACCCCCGCCGCGATCAGCATCATGGATAAGAGCGCCGCGCCGTTGGCGAGGACGCTCAGCCGGGGCTGGCGCGCGCGCCAACGGTTGCCCCAGTACAACGCGAGCAGGACGAGGAATAAAAAAAACCCGACTCCCAGTCCGAACAATGGGCCGCGGCTCTGGGTAAACCAGATGGCGACGAGGTTGAGGGCGAGGATGACCACGTAGCCAGTGAGGCGCACCATGTGGCGCGCGGCATTCGCCTCTTCGGTCAGGATGGTGTGGGCGGTCACGGCCACGCGCCCGAGCGTGACCAGTGTGGCCATGATCAGATACGCCGCCAGGAAGATGGCGTTGCCCATGTTCCCGGTGACGCGCTGGACGGTTTCGCCGCCCCACGGCAGCGGGTCGAGGTGATAGTGCTGCATGATGCCGTACAGGCTGATGGGCAGGCTGGTGATGATGACGATGGTGAAGATGCGCTCGACCTGCGCCCGGCGGCGGACGTTGGCGGCGACCGCCGCGAACAGCACGAGATACGAGAACGTGGTGAAGGTGCCCTGCATGCGCTGGTAGGAACCGAACCAGCTGGTGTACGGCGTGACCGAGAACACGGAAGCGATGAGATACACCACGACAAAGGCGCCGACTGGAATGACGAGAGGCAGGCGCAGAAATCCTCTGAGCGACCCGAAACGGCCGGCGGGGAGGTTTTCAAAGCGCAGGCCGCCCTCTTGAATGATCTTGATGAGCCAGGCGGCCAGCACAATCAGCGCCAGCGACCGCAGGAGGGCGATCTTGTCCGGTTCGAAGACGCGGGAGGAATAGACGTTGAAGAAGAGGGGGGTCACGATAAGTGCCAGCAGCCAGCCGGCCTCTATGACCCCGTCACAGTAACGGCTAAGACGATTGGGCATGAGCGTGCATCTTACCCCGTTCCGGCGTAATCTACAATTCCGTTATCCTTCCATGGGGGGAAAAGAATAGTTTTGAAAGGCTTCGTACCTCTTCGTGGATCATCCTGACAGAACCTCGCGGTAAACGGCCTCGACGCGCGCAACCATGTCCTCAAACCGGAACAATCGCACAGCGCGCTCCCGCCCCGCTGTGCCCATCTGCGCCTGGAGCGTGGGGTCCGCAACCAGCCGGTTGAGCGCACCCGCCAGCGCCTCCGGCGCACGCGGCGGAACCACAAACCCTGTGGTATTGTGCTCGACCACATACGACGTGCCGGAACCAACCTCGGTAGTGACGCACGGCAGGGCCGCCATCATCGCCTCCACCATCACGAGGCCGAGCGCCTCGGCGCGCGAGGTGGCGGGCAGAACAAAAATGTCGGCGGACTGATAGAGCGCGGGCAAATCTTCGTCGGGCACGCGGCCCAGAAATGTCACGCGATTGCGCAAGCCGAGTGCGTCGCGCAACGCCTCCCACTCGGCGCGCATCGGGCCGTCTCCGGCCAGCAGCAGGCGCGTCTCCATCGGCAGATGCATCATCGCGCGGAGCAAGACATCCACGCCTTTGTAATGCCGCATCAGGCCGACGAAGAGCAGAGTAGGCGGGTGGGGGGGCGCGGCGCCGGGGCGCGGCGTGAAGCGACGCGCGTCGACGCTGGAAGTGACGATGCTGACCCGGTCGCGGACGGGACGCAGGTGGGGTGAAGTCTCCACATAGTTGGGGCTGGTGGCGATCACCCGCGCGGCGCGGCGCAGGACGAGGTGCAGCACGGGCGCATACAAGCGCATGATGGCGAGTTGGACGGGCCGGGTCACATCGGCGTGATAGGTGACGACGTAGGGACGGCTGCGGCCCGCCAGGAGTTGCGATACTTCGCCAACGGGGTAGGGCAGGTGCAAATGGGTGACGTCGGCCGGGATGGAGCGCAGGACGCGCGGAAAACTCAGGCTGAGCGGGGTCGAGGCGACCGTCGCCAGCCGCCCGACCTTGACGACGCGCACACCGTTGAGGTTCTCTTCCACGGCGGCGCGGCCCGGATGGGTCACGAGCGCGGTGACGGTGTGTCCGCGCCGGGCGAAGGCTTCGGCCAGATCGCGCATGTTGTTCTCGATGCCGCCCACGACCGGGTAATAGTCTTTGTAGACTTGCAGGATGCGCATGGGAAGTGCAGAGGTGAAGGCCGCGCCCTACTTCGGGAATAACGCCTGCTCCACCAGCTCGCAGATGATGTGGGCGGCGGCGAGGTGCGCTTGCTGAATCAGGGGTGTGTCGTTCGATGGGACTTGCAGCAAGTGATCCGCATGGGCGGGCATGTGGCCGCCGCTCGCGCTGGTGAACCCGACGGTGCGCGCGCCGCGTTCCCGTGCGGCTTGGAGGCCGCGCAGGACGTTGGGGGAGTTGCCGCTCGTGCTGAGGCCGATGACGACGTCTCCGGGGTTAGCCAGCGCGCGGACGGGGCGCTCGAACACCTCGGCGTAGGAATAGTCGTTCGCAATCGCAGTGAGGGTTGCCGAGCTGCCGGTGAGAGCCAGCGCGGGCAGAGCCGGGCGGTCGCGCCGGAAGCGCCCCGCCAGTTCCCCGGCGATGTGGTCCGCGTCGGCGGCGCTGCCTCCGTTGCCGAACAGCAGCACTTTGCCGCCCGCCCGAAAACAATCGGCGATGGCCTGCGCGATGGCCGCAATAGCCTCAGCGCGCTCGTCGGCCACTTGCGTGAGGAGGTGTGCGCTGCGGCGCAGATAGTCAGAGATCGCGTCCGTCTGATTCATCCGTTCACCTGCCAGGTTTGCAGCCCTCTGAGCTCAAAACCGAATTCCACCGCCTGCCCGCCCAGCGCTTCCAGTTGCTCCGCGACGATGTGCTTGCGGTCAAACTGGCAATACAACAGCAAGTAACCGCCGCCGCCCGCCCCGGAGATCTTGCCGCCGAGCGCGCCGTGCCGGCGGGCCGCCGCGTACATCTCGGCGATGTGGCTGTTGCTGATCTGCGAGTCGAGCTGCTGCTTGTTCAGCCAGCCCTGGTGCAGCAAGTCGCCGAAGTCGTCGAGCCGGCCTTGCAGGAGCTTGTTTTTCATCTCGATAGTGATGTCTTTGAGGGCGTCCAGAGCGCGGACGACCTGCTCCTGTTTCTGGACGTAGCCTGCAATCTGCCGGTCGAGGATGTGCGCGGAGAGCCGGGTCTGGCCGGTGTAACACAAGAGCAGATTGTATTCTAATTCATTCAGGTAGACCGGGTCTATACGGAGCGGATTGACGATGACGGTCTCGCCGAGGAACTCGATAAAGTTGAACCCGCCGAACGTGGCCGCGTACTGGTCTTGCAAGCCGCCTTTGATGCCGAGGTCAACCCGCTCGATTTCGTAGGCGAGCTTCGCAATGTCATAGTCGGTGAGCGGCTGGCGCTGCCAGTGCTTGAAGAGGCCGATGAGCGCCACCACCATGGCCGACGAAGCCCCCAGGCCGGAGCCGGGCGGCGCGTCGCTGTGGATGAACAGGCTCAGGCCGTGTCGGCGATCTTCCGGGAGCATCCGGCGGGCAGCGGCTTTCACCAGATCGAGCTGACCGTCAAAGGCGAGGTCCGCCTCCCGGTGATACTTAGCGACGATGTCGTAGTCCAACGATTTCACCGTCAGCGCGGCCGCGGGGTCGGGGCGCAGGGAACCGTAGGCATACTTGTTGATGGTGGCATTCAGCACGACCCCGCCGCGTTCCTGAGGGTAGGGGGGCACATCCGTCCCGCCGCCCGCAAAGCTCAGGCGCAGTGGCGCTTTGCTACGCACAATCATGGACCCGTCCTTCCAGTAAGTCTCGTTCAAATTGCTGCCAGGCGGCGGGGGTGCCGATGTCAACGAAATAACCTTCGGCCACATGCCCTGCCAATCTCCCGGTCGCCGCCAGGCCTGGGAAATATTCGCGCTCCAGCGAGAACGTCGCTTGTACTGGGAAATGCGCGAAGGCTTCTGGGTCGAACACGTACACCCCGGCGCTGATCAAAGCCTCCCTGGCCGTCTCCGGTTTTTCGGCGAATGCGCGAATGCGGCCATCCTCTGCGAGTTGCGCGCACCCCCGCGCGAGGCCGCTCGCCTCCCGCTTCAGCGCGAGCGTGACCCACGCGCTGGTTGATTGGTGTGTCGCCAGCAAGCCCGCCAACTCGAAATCAAAGAAAGTATCGCCGTTGAGCACCAGCGCCGGGCCGGTGGAATCTCGGGAGGCGAGCTTGAGCGCGCCGCCCGTGCCCAGCGGTTCGGCCTCGACGGAGTAGCTCAGTCGCAGGCCCAGCCCGGCGCCACCGCCCAGTGTGTCGATCACCGCCTGGGCCTGATAGCCGAGGCACAACGTCACCCGGTTGATGTCTTGCTGGCGCAGCCAGCACAGCAGGTGGGTGATGAATGGTCGGCCCGCGACGGGCGCTAACGGTTTTGGCCAATCGGGCAGGGCCGCGCGCAGGCGCGTGCCCAACCCTCCCGCCAGAATAAACGCTTGCATCATGAAGACAGGGCTTCTATTTTACGGCGTCTGGATGGTCACTGACGTCAACTTGAGCGCGGTGTGATTGAGCCAGCTCTCTCCTTCCGTGACGGGCAGCCGCTCGCCTGTCGCCGAGTTGTACATCCCGACCCCGAGCCAGTAGTCGCCCGGCCCGACGTCGGGCGGAATGAGGAGGCCGTGATGATCGGTGATCAGTTCACCCGGCTGCCAGGTCCCGGTAGGGCGAAGCCACATCATAGGGACGGCGTCACGGAGCGCGGCGACTTGCTCGGACTGGTTGGCGAGGAAAATAAACACCCGATAATCCGGCGCCAGAGCGGTCGTGCTGACCCAGTTCAGTTCAATGCTGAGCGCCTGTCCGGGGGCGATGGTCACCTTGTCAATACCCCACCGTGCTAATGAAATCGAGTCGCCCAGTTGGCCGACCTGTGTCCCCTGCGCGCTGAAGTCGGCGGCGATGAGATAGCGCGTGAAGAGGTTGTTCTGTTGCAGCCAAAACTCCTCGGCGGGGTAGGCGTGCTCCGCCAGCCACCGGGGGACGAACCCGGTTGGGTCGCATTGGACCGGCATGGTGCGCATGAGCCAGATTTCGCGGCGGCCTTCCGTGATCTGGCGTAACTGTTCTTCCAGCACGACCTCGGTTTGCCCAGAGCAGTCTGAGGGTATGAAGGTTTCCCGGTCACGCCCATAGAAGTGCTCGAAGGCATCTTGCCATTGGGGTGGGGGCCCGTCGCGCACGAGGACGCTGCCCGGCGTCTGCTTAATCCGCGCCGTGAGCGCGCTGTAGTCTCCACAGTCCGGTGAAAATAAATCGGTGCAGGTTCGCGCATAAGTCGGATCGGGTTCGAGAAGAGGCGTCCGCCAGGTGGTGATGGTCTCGAGGCCCACGACGATGACGGCGAGACTCAGCCAGAGCGATTGATGCTGCTCGATAAACGGTTTCATTTTTCCAGCCAACCGCCAGAGCCAGACCAGGTAAAGCCCGAGGCCCAGGTACAACGCCGGCTGGAGGTGACGGATATACATGTTCGGATGCCACAGAAAATACCACCCGGTATATGCGCCGACGCCGCCGATGATGACCAGCGTGAACCACCAACTCAACCTGTCTGTAATCAGGCGTGGCTGCCCCACCAGCAACCCGATGCTCAGTATCATGGACCCGAGCGTCAAAACCAGAATCTTGACCTTCCAATCCCAGGCATAGGTATGCCACTCCAGTTCAGGAGAGTTGAGGCGGGCGATCAACCCGTAAACTTTCGGCGCATCAGCCAACCGGGGCGGGCCGTAGGGAGTCCAACGTTGGATGGACCCCTGCATCCACCCTGCCATTCCCTGCATCCATGCCAACACCGTGGCGCTACCGAACCGGACCCCCATAAACACCAACCAGAGCAACAGCGGCGTCAAGAACCAGAAGAGAAAAATCGCTGCCCGTCGGAGGCGGACCGCCCACGGTTCCGGCGCTGTCATGAACCAGACGGCCCCGAAGCCGATGACCACTGGGAAATAGATGAATTTGCAGAACCAAACCGCAACGCCCCAGGACAGCGCAGCTGCGTAGGGCGACTTTCGTAGCAGAAGCAGTCCCAGGCCGACCCACAACGCCCCGATGAGTTCTCCCATATTGGTTAAGAGCAGAGGGGCGTTTGGCACAATGAACAAGCTCAGACTCCAGACGCCAGCCAGGAAGCCGATCGTCAGGGGGATGGAAAGAGCCCGCCCTCGCAAAAAGAGCCAACCCACTATCCAGTAGAGGCTCCACACTGCACCTCCAACCACCAGGCGCGAGGCGAACAGATTGGAATTGAATGCCCAGGCGATGGCGCTCGGCCAGGTCACGGCGAGGCCGGTGCTAATAGCGGGCTGAAAGTTGCCCGTATAGATATCCGACGTGTAATTTCCCGATCGAAAGAAATTCACAGCCGCCTGAGTGTACGTCAACTCATCCACGTGAAAGGGCCACGCGTCGGCGTAGTGCACCAGGCTGCGCCCGGCGTTCACGCTGGTGACGAGCGCCGATGCCAAAATGACCAGATGGGTGACCGAGCGAGACGACGAACGAGTATTTTGCGCCATGTTCCCGGATGCCACGAGCGTGAGGTGCGGCTCGCAACCCGATTATAACTCGACTACTTCTATCCGGAGGCCACCGCCTGCGTGTAAACCTGCAAGGTCGCCTCAGCCGTGCGCGACCACGTCAGTGTTTGCGCACGGCGTAGCCCCCGGGTACGTAAATCCGTTCGCAGTGCAGAGTCCGTGAGGGCAGTAGAAAGCGCGTGGGTGATCGCCTCAGGTTGGCGCGGGTCGAAGAGGATGGCCGCGCTGCCCGCGGCCTCCACCAACCCTGGCGCCTCCGAACACGCGACGGGCGTGCCGCACGCCATCGCCTCGACGACCGGCAGGCCGAAGCCCTCCGTCAGCGACGGTTGCACGAAGAGCGCGGCCCCGGCGTACAGCAGCGGCAGTTGCGCTTCGGCGACACGCCCGAGGAAGATCACACGCTCGCCGAGCGGCGCGGCGGCAGCGCGCATGTCGGTGGAGTAGCGCGGGTCTTCCGGCCCGGCGATCACAAGCGGCGGCGCGGCGGCGGGCAGCGCGGCATACGCGCGGATGAGGCCGGGGAGATTCTTGTGTGGCTTGTTGCTCCCGACGGTGAGGACGTAATCGCGCGGCAGCTTCCGCTGCTCGCGAAACGCGGCGACCGCCTCGGCCGGCCGGAGCACGAACTCCGGCCCGAGGCCGGGTGGGATGGCGACGATTTTTTGCGTGGGCAAGTGAAACCGTTCGATGAAACTTTGCCGCGCGGATTCGCACAAAGTGATGATCTTCCGCGCGGCGCGAAAGGCAAGTTGGTGAGTCGCGCGGTAGGCCGCGCGTTGAAACGCGGAAAAACCATCCGGGATGATCAGCGGGATCAAATCATAGGCTGTGACTACGGCGGTCAGGCCGGGGGCGTATGGCATCAAGTAATAGGGGGAATGATAGATGTCTCCGCGCGCGCGGCGCACGTGTGCAGGGACGACCCACTGTTGTTGTAAGCTGCGCGGCGTGCGCAGGACGGCGATGCGTTCCGCGTTCAGAGAACGCAGGTCGAGTTCCTGGGAAGCCTGCAACGGGTTGATCAATAGCACGAGGTCGGTGAGCGGCGCGAGGGCGCGGGCCAGCTCAAACGTGTAGCGGCCTATGCCAGGGTAATGGTCGTTGACGGTGCGGGCGTCGAGGATGGCGCGCATGGATGACGAATGACAAATGACGAATGACAAATGGCGAATGACGAATGGCGAGTGGCGAATGGCGAGTGGCGAGTGGCGAATGACAAATGACGAATGGCGGAGGGCGAGTGACTTCAGACTTGAGACTTCGGACTTACGGACTGATAGACTTGCAGTGTGTGGAGGGCGGCGGCTTCCCACGTGAAGAGACGACTACGGGCGAGGCCGCGCGCGCGGAGGTCGGCGCGCAGTTGCGCATCGGTCAGCAATCGAGCCAGCGCGTCGGCCCAGGCCCGCACATCGTGGGGGGGCAAGAGCAACCCGGCCTCCCCGACGACCTCGGGCAGGCTGGAGGCGTTGGAGCATACGACCGGGACGCCGCAGGCCATCGCCTCCAGCGGCGGCAGGCCAAAGCCCTCGAAGATGGAGGGGAAGGCGAAGACCTCGGCGCAGTTGATGAGTGCCGCGAGGTCGTCGTCTGGGACGTAGCCAGTGAGCGTGACGCGCGTCTGCGTCTCCAGCCCGAGCGACTGCAGGCGCTCGAAGAAACTTTGATAGAGCCAGCCCTTGCCGCCCGCGATCACCAGTCCAAGCCGGGGATAATGCGGGCGCAGTGCGGCGTAAGCGTCAAGCAGGATGGGCAAATTCTTGCGCGGCTCAATGGTGCCGACGCAGAGGATGAAACGTTTGGGGAGCGCGTACTTCTGGCGCACGGCGGCGAGGCGAGCGGGATCGGGTTCGGGCCGGAAGCGCGGCTCGACGCCCTCAGGGATCACGACGACTTTCTCCGGATTCAGACGGTAGAATTGCAGGGCGTCACGCCGGGTGGCCTCCGAAACGGCGATGACGCGATCGGCGCGCGCAAGGAAGCGCGGCATCATCAGCGTCAGGTAGACACGATTTTGTAGCAGATGGTATTGGGGAAAGAGCAGATAGGCCGTGTCGTGCAGGGTGAACACGCTGCGTGCATGCGTGAGTTTGGGCAGAAGATGCTCGGTCGCATGAAAGAGCGTCACGCCCTCGAAGGCGTGATCCATCGAAGGGCCGCCGAAGTACGAGATGGCGGCGCGTAGCCGCCAGCCTTTGCGTGGCAGGTTCGCCGTGCGGGTCGGGAGGTCGCTCAGCGGTGGGCGCAGGCGCGACTCACGTCGGTCGTTGACGAACGCGGTGAGGCCCGGCTCCAATAGGAGGAGGGCCTGCGCGAGGCTGGCCGCGTAGCGGCCCAGCCCGGCGCGCTCGTGCGCGGCGGCGGAGAGGTCGAGGCAGAGGGTCATCGGCCGGCGGCCTCGGTCCAGACTTGAGTGAAACGTTCGGCCATGCGGGCAAGAGAGTATTCACGTTCGGCGCGCGCGCGGCCTGCGGCGCCGATCTGTTCGCGTAGTTGGGGATTCTCCAGCAGTTGTCGAATAGCGGCGGCGAGCGCGTCTACATCCCCCGGTGGGGTGAGCAAGCCAGTCACATCCGCTTCCACAATCTCCTGCGCGCCCCCAGCCTGCGCGGCGACGACGGGACGCGCCGCCGCCATCGCCTCGACGATCACGCGGCCAAATGGCTCGGGCAGGGTGGACGTGTGCGCCACAATATCTGAGGCGGCAAAGGCCAACATGATCGCTTCCATGTGGCCCGCAAAGGTCACGCGTCCGGTCAAGCCCAACTCCTCCGTGAGAGCAAGTAGTTCTCGGTAATACGGTTTGCCGCCGCCCAGTGGGCCAGGGCGGTCATCCGCTTCAGAATAGCCGCCGACGATCAACCCATGTAGTTGCAGGTAATGGGGCGCGAGTTCGGCGAAGGCGCGGAGAAAGATCGTGTGCCCCTTCCAGCGTGCGATGCGCGCGGCCAGCGTCACAATGCAGGTGTCTATAGGCAAGTTCAGCTTGCGGCGGGCATCGGCCCGTGAAATGAGGGGGGGAAGCACGACGCCGTCGGGGATAATGTCGGTGACGGGCAGGACTCCGGCGTAGTGTTCACGCAGATGGCGAGAGACGGCGATGATGCGCTGTGGCGCGCGCCCGAACGCAGCGGCGAGCGGGCGATAGAGCGTATCGTCGTTCACACGCCAGACAAGCGGCGTCCGCGCGAGCGGGGCGGCCAGCGCGCCGACGAGATGGGTGCGCGCAGTGAAGGTTTGGATGAGGTCGGTGTGGGAGGCACGGGCCACGCGGGCAAGCTGGAGCGCGGCTTTGAGCAGGCTGAGGGCGGCGAGCGGGTTGCGCTTCAAGCGCGTGAGCGAGATGGCGATTTCTGGGTGAATCGTACTGAACTTGCCGCGCATCGGGCTGTGGAGGTCGCTGACCACGGTGGGCGCGACGAGCGCTGGGTCGAGGCCGGTGAGCAAGTCGCGGATCATCAACTCTACTCCGCCGATGATGGGGGCGTGGTCAACGAGCAGAACCTTGAGGGGCATGGTCTATGGACGAAGTGACATCAGTTGCTGATAGAAAGTGAATGTCCGCTCGGCGATCCGTTCATGTGTGTAATGCGCCTCCACACGCGCGAGGCCGCGCGCGCTCAAATCGGCGCGCAGAGCGGGGTCGGTTTGCAATTGCAGCAGGTTCGTCCGCAAGGCCTCCACATCACCCTCTGGAAAAATCAATCCGGCGTCGCCGACTACTTCGGGAATTGCACCGGAATTTGAGCCGACGACTGGCACGCCTGCCGCCATGGCCTCGATGAGCACATGCCCGAATTGTTCTTTCCAATTGGGGCGTGTGAGCGAGGGCAGGATGAGCACGTCGAGCGCGGCGAGCGTTTGCGCGGTTTCAAGATGGGAGAGGCTGCCGGCGAGAATCAATCGCTCTTTCCAGATGGTTTGGCCCTGCAGGTTTTTCAACTCGGCCAGCAACGGCCCTTGGCCGACGAGCAGCAACTGTACACCTGTGAGCGGTGCAACGGCCTCCAGCAGGGTTTCCAGACCCTTTTCTGGCGTCAGACGGCCTATGTAGCCGGCCGCAAATGCTCGCAGATTATAGCGGGTTCTTTGCGCCTCCCGATGGCGCGGCGCAAAATCGGCGGGGTCCACGCCGAGCTGGGGGATCACGGCCATGGGGCCGCGAAAGCCATACGCGTGCGCAACTCCCACCGCTTCACGGTTGCCGCAGATGACGCCGCCGGCTTGACGCAAATTAAAGCGAGTGATAATAGCCACCAGACGGTTGGTCGGGCGCAGAATGTTTTGCCATGTGAAGAGCAACAGTTTGGCACGGGGAGCCAGCCACATCCGCAGCAGGCCGAATTCCAGCGCGGCGAGGCTGTCCGGCTCTTCTTCCAGGTGAATCAAATCCGGCTTGAGCGCGCGGATGAACCACGGCGGGGGCCAATAAAAGAAGCGGTGAATGTCGGGGACATTGCGGACGGGATGCGCGATTTGCTGATAGCCGCCCCGGTCGCCGCTCGTGGCCCGATATTCGTTGAATGCGTCGCGCCAGCGCTCCGGTAGCAGATGCCACAATTGCACGCCCGGTTGCCGGCTCAGGCAAACGAGTTTTTTCTGGTTGACGCTCTGCAGGTACCGCGCGACGAAGAGGATGCGCATATCGCAACACAACGAGGGGCTAACCGCCGGGGGTCAGTACGTCGCTCAAAGCGGCCCTGGCTTCCATCAAGTGCCCATGCCATTTCTCAGACCAGAGAGGTGAGGCGCGTTGCAGAGGCCGATGGAGCAACAGCACGCCCAAACGCAGCCCGGCTCCGAGGCCATACAAACCAGCGAGCATCCGGCGACTGACTTTCCCAAAGTGCTTTTGGTGAAAATGTAAATTGGCCTGCACCACTCGGGCTCGCCGCGCCACACCAAACTGTTGTTGACCGGCAGCATTTTCGTGGTGCAGGATATGCGCGGATGGCACGAAGTAGACTTGCCAGCCCGCCGCGCGCGCGCGGTAACACAGGTCCCAGTCCTCTCCGTACATGAACTGCGTCTCGTCAAATGCGTGGATGTCGTTCAGGCATGCGCGCCGGAGGAGGAGGGCTGCGCCCATGAGCCAGGCAACTGGGCGCGGCGGCCCCGTATACGGTTGCCAGGGGCCGAGCCGCAGGCGCGCCAGCAGGTTGTCGCCAAACAGGAGCAAACGCCAGGCCTCGCGCAAGAGGGTCGGGTCCGGGAAGGCGGAGGCGAGCTGTCGCCCGGTCGCGCCGGGGCGGGCGGGATCGGGCGCGTATTGTGCGGGGCCGAGGATGCCTGCGCGGGGCAAGCGGGTGGTGGTTTCCAGCAGGGGCGGCAGAGTATCGGGCAGGAGTTCAGTGTCAGCGTTGAGGGCGAGGACGAGTGGCGCAGCGGCGAAGGCCAACCCTTCATTCATCCCCCGAGCAAAGCCGACATTGGCCGCGTTTGCCTGCAAGCGCGCCCACGGAAATTGTTGTTGAACCACTCTCGCCGAGCCGTCTGGCGAAGCATTATCTATTACGATCGTTTCGGCGTCTGGCGCGTATCGCTGAATGGATTGCAGGCAGCGCGCGAGCAGGTCACGAGTATTGTAATTCAAGACGACGATCGAGAGGCCGGAGTCAGCCATGGGACGAGAGATTTAGCAGAAATTGTGAGGCGAGCAGGGTGGGACGCAGCCACGCTTTGGGAACGCGAGTCCGCTGCAACAGCCGCGCGAAGTTGGGGCCGAGGGTGAAGTCGAAGGCTTCTTCGCGCCAGCCGCACTCACGCACGAGTTGGCGGAGCGTGTCAAGCGTGAACCAGCGAAGATGAGTTTTGTCCATGATGCCCTCCGGCGTGTAATCCCAGCGGCCTCGCAGGTGCATGAGCCGAATGCGGATTTGCGCGACGTTGGGTGCTGAGAGGAGTAGCCGCCCGTGCGGCTCGATGAGCCGGTGGAGGGCGCGCAGAGGAATTTCCGGCTGCCGCAGGTGCTCCAGCACGTCGCCGCAAATGATCACGTCGAACCGTTCAGAGATCGAGGCGAGCAGGGCCTCATCCTCGGCGCTCCCGGCGATGACGCGGTCGTAGCCCTCACACTCGTGGGCGAAGTTAGGGTTGATTTCGATGCCGACGACGGTGCAGCTAAACTGCTCATGGAGGATGCGACCCATCTGGCCTCGCCCGCAGCCGATATCCAACACCCGTTTGTTCTGCCCGGCCCATTGGATCAGCCGTGTCCAGGACTGGTTCGGATTGTTCAAGTCGATGGCGTAGGCGTACGTTTTCATCGCCCGTCCCATTGTCCCCGGCCCGTGATGAGACTCTCGGCCAGCTTGACCAGCGCCAAGTTCGGGGCGGGCATTCGCCACAGGTCGAGAGGAAAATCCAATGACCGGCGCACGACCCGCAGCGCGATCTTGACCCGGCTAGGGTATCCAGCCCCGTGCAACTGCTCAAAGTAATTGCGCCCGATGCCTCGGACTCCGACGCCCACGACTTGCGGATAGCGCGCGTACCCATTGGCCAGACGCGCCAACCAGTCTGGGGGCGGGAGACAGTCGTCGTCGGTAAAGGCGATGACATCGCCTGTGGCGGCCTCGATGCCCCGGTTGCGGGCGGCGGCCCGGCCGCCGTGGGTTTGGCGCAGCAATCGCGCCGACGGAAATGCGCGTTGAACCATCTCCGGGGTACCGTCCGACGACTCGTCGTCCACGACGATGATTTCGTAGTCGGGGAAGGCCTGGACCGTGGCGGCGGCTAGTGTCCGGCGCAATGTCCCGATGCGATTGTAAGTGGGGATGACGACGCTGAACTTCATGCCGGGCGGCTCCGGAGTAAGCGCCAGATATATCCGATCCGCTCGAACAAAGCGCGTTGTTCCAACAGCAAAATGATAGCAAAGAAGACTCCAGCGGCAAAACCACCCTTGCCGAGTACCCGCAGGAGCAAGGGTAGCACATTCAGATCCACCAAGTGCGTCAATATCCAGTAGAGCGCCAGGGTGCTGATAGTGGCCAATGTGGGGGGGGCGAAAACGCGCACCAGATTGATGATCAATGTTTTGGACACAAACCAATATGTCAGGCCAATACCGACCACGAAAGCGACGCCGACGCCAACGGCCGTGCCAGCCGCACCAAGAGTCAAGGTGAGCGGCGTGGCGACGGCGACCAATGTCACCGCTTGTGAGATCAGCACGAGTGTGATGCGCCTGGGCTGGCCGATGGCCGCAAAAAGCGCCCCAGTATCATCCAAGAGAGGCCGCAGGACGGAATAGACGATCAAGTAGCGAAGCAAAACGGCGCTCGGCAACCATTTCTCGCCGTAGAGCAAGGTCAGGAAGTCAGGGGCTGAAACAAAGATGGCGAGCGCGATGGGGACGGCGGCGGTGAGGATCAGCCAGAGGCTTAATTCAAATGCCTTGCTCAACCGCCGGGGATCATCCTGAAGTTTGGCGTACGTTGGCAGGGAGGCGCGCGCGACGATGTGCGTGACCAGGCCGGTGGGCCACTGGGCGACTTTGTAGGCCTGCACGTAATAACCAGCGGCGGCGCTGCCGACGAAGGTGAGGACGAGGAAGTTGTCGAATTGCAGCAGGATCACCGTGGCGACGGCTCCCAGCGCAACAGTCGCCCCGAAGCGCAGCATCCAACCGGCCAGCGCGCGATCGAAACTGAAGAGGAGGGAGGGGCGTCGGCCCAGTCGGCGGTAGGCCCACCAAAACCCGGCGCTGCTCACGACCGCATTGACGGTGACCTGCCCGACCAGCGCCCAAAAGGCGTATCCTTGCGCTGCCAATCCAATCGCAGCGGCATAGGAGAGCAAGAGCGCGCCCGTCACGACAATGGTGGAGCGCCCGAAGACCAGCTCTTTTTCCAGCGCGGCCCGGGCCGTCGCCCCGGCCGCTTCAACAATCATCGCGCCTGCTAGCGCGATCATTATGGGCGCGGTGGCGGCGGCATAATCCAGCCGGGTCACGACGGTGGCGGTCATGGCAACGGCGATCAGGGTGATGAGGGATGCGCCGACTTGCAAGGCCCAATGGGTGCCGACTAGCGAGTCGGTCGTCGGCTGACAATGAATGAAGGCATAGTCGAGGCCGAGTTTGCCGCGCAGGTCAAGCAGGGTGAAGAAGAACATGGCCCCGGCGAAGATGCCAAAGTGGCCGGGATCGAGCAAGCGCGCCATGATAATCCCGTAGGCCATGCCGATAGCCATGTTGGTGTACGAACTGGCAAGAACGAACGCCGTCCCGCGCACGGCGCGCTGAGCGAGGGTCATGGGCGCGAGGCCTTTCGAGCCATGATGGTCAGGCTGGCCCCCTTCTGAACGAGATTGGCGGCCAGATTGGGCAGGGTCATCAGCAGGTGCATGGCCCGGATGAGGGCTTGCCGAGCGGCGGAGGGCGGAGACGTGGGGGCGTCCGAGGCCGCGCTCGCTTTCGGTTCCCCATGGCGGAAAACCAAATCTCCGCCGAGGCGGAGCACGTTGCTGGCTAAGCTCAAGACCGGCGCGGCGGCCTGCAGACGCTCAATTTCAAAGTCGCACTTGCGCAGCAGCCGTGTGATGGTCCGCGACGAGAAATGATAGAGATGGCGTGGGGCATCGAGGGCGATCCATCGCTCACGGAAGAGTTGACGCTCAAAGCTGTCCCAGTTCGGGACACTCAGGACCAACCGGCCGTCCGGCGCAAGCAGCATATTCGCGTGTCGCAGTGCGTGGGTCGGCGAAGGTATGTGTTCAAGCACATCCCACATCGTGATCAGATCAAACTCCAGTTCATCGTTTATTGCGAAGAGGTCTCCCTCTTTGACATCCAGTTGCAGGCGGGTGTGGGCGAACTCGACCGCTTTTCGGTTCGGCTCAATGCCAACACAGGCCCAGCCCAGTTTCTGCATAGCGCTCAAGAACAGACCATCGCCGCAACCCACATCCAGCACCCGCCCCGGCCTGGAGGCTGGCGTCAACCGCTGTGCGCGCTTCCATTGGACCGAGCCGGGGGCGACGCTGGTTGCGCTGAACACGGCACGGAACGGGTGATAGCAGGTTTCTGGATATGCGGCCGGCAGTTCGGCGGCGACGGGCCGCGGATTCAGGTAGACCAGTTCACAGCGGCTGCACCGGACAATTGAGAACGGGCCGGGTGTGCCGTAGTTGGTGTCGCGCACTCGATAAGCGAGGTGTGCCTCCTGACTGCCGCACAGATCGCAAGTTACAGTCTCCAACTGACTTCGCCTATTTGTGAGACAGGGCTGTTCGATGTCGTCAACATCTGCTGTCTACCTGTGGTGGGGTTGGCAAGCGGTCTACTATGATCCTCTCGAACCTACGTCGAAAGGGAGCGGGAGCAAATTCTTGGACTGCCTCAGCCGCATAGGATACCACGCGCTGATAAAATGCCACATCCTTGAGTAATCGCTCGCACAGAGTGACAGCTCCAGCGATGTCCCAGCTATCGCCGAGAGTTGTGTCGGGGAATAAGCGAGCTTGCATGTCGGAACGGTTGGTCGAGACGCAGGCGATTTCGAGTGCTGCGCAATCTAATGCGTTACGCCCAACAGTTTCGCGGTTGTTCAAGTCAATGAGGACGCGAGCCGGCGCGAGTTGGGCCACGTAGTTCGGCCAATTGTGGCGACGGTACAGGGTCACACCTCTGATCGTCAGGGTGCTCGAGACGGGCGCTGTGACCAGAGGCTGGCGTCGCAATCTGTCCTTCAACTTTAGCAGGGATCGGTAATCTATGCGGTTGGTCAACAGCCATCCGCGCCAGTCAAAATTCCCGGCACGCTGGGGCGGGGTGAAAGGAGTCGCAAAGAGAAAGTGCGCGATAGCCTGGGCATCTTGTACAAAGGTGTTGGGTTCGAGCCAACAAGCCAGTTCGGTAATCAAGCCTGTGTTGAGCAGTTCTTTCGCAACGGCCAGCGTCGCCAGGCCATTTCGCGTATTCCCCGCTAGACCGCTGGGCAAAGCCGCTCGCCACGGCCGACCAGAAAGCGGCATAGATTGTGGACGGACGCTGTCGAGTAGGTAGGGATAGGGAAGAAACTCGACAGGTACACTAGTCAAGGCCCGGTAGAACGGGATATATTTTTCCCAGTACAGAAAATTGATGGTGGCTGCGCGGATCGCTTTGACAAAGGTGACCTGTCCAGCAGGCGACAACCGCTGATAGTCGCCAACGTGATTTTCGCTGTAAGTGACAGCACGGCCTTCGCAGGCTTCGATGATCTGCCGGACCAGATTAATCGCTTCGACGTCCAGCGCGACGAAAACGAGGTCGTAGGGCCGGAGTTTCATCTTGATCTCGCGGGGCGATAACGACTTCAGGGAATAGAAGCTGAAATAGTCGCCGCCCAACGCGTAGGCGATATTGGCGGGATCGCTTTCCGGGAACGGATGTTGAACCGGGCCATCAGGAAATGGGCGGTAGGATGTAAAGCAGATCTTCATTCTTGGGCGAAAGCCTGAGTAACAACTCTCCGGATATACATCTTGATTATACCCGGAGGGCTGTTTAATGGGGGGAACAACCACTAGGTATTTTGGAGGTAAGAGTGCTCAGTGGTGGCTATTTGTGAAGAGGATGCTTTTCAGGGGTATCGTCCAACCAGTGTAGGTCTTCCAACCACAGTGTCTCGAGGGCCGATAAACCGCTCGTGCTCACGTTCGAGAACACTACCTGGTACGTGTCAAGGGCGACGCCGGAGCCGCCATCCGGGCTTTCCACCACCACATCCCATCCATACGGCGTGCCCGGACTGAACCCGCCGGGTAGGCCATACACGGTGACGCCGCTCACATATCCCAGCCCGTCAGTCGCGGCATAGGGATCGCCATCCACCGGATCGAACACCTCGAGGGCGTAGCTATCTGTGGGAGTGGCTGGCCGTCGCATCCAGTAAAACGTGTACGGCAGCCAGATTGTCGCCCCGTCGGGCGGCGATACCAGCGTGATATCCGCAATGTCAAAGTCGCCGATGTCTGTAAACGTGCCGCTCGTGTACGCGGTCAGGGTGCGGGTCCCCCAAAACCACAGGCGGCCCGGCGTCTGGCTGGAGTTCAGATACCGCACATAGTAGTGCTGACCAGGCCCCAGGCTGGGCACGTTGGTGAACAGGAACAGCCCGTTGCTGTCCGTGGTCAGGCTGGCTCGCGTGGACCACGATGCGCCGTTGTAAAACCGCAGATCCAGCGGCACGCTGGGAGTGGGCGCGCCGTTGAGCGTCACACGGCCCCGGATCCCGGGCGACGGCTTGGCGATGAGGGGTAAGTAAGTGTAATGGATCTGGACGGAGTCATTCGTCTGGACCTGAAGATTGTCAATTCCCCAGCTCTCGTCGGCTAGTGGTTGCAGGCCCGAGGCCGCAAAGTTGAGCACCGTAAAGGTAGACGAATGAGGGAATGTTACCTGGAGGCGATAAACCGAGTCTTGGGGTTCGCTATAGTAAGTGTAACCGAGTGAGTCGCTCTCGCGGGCACCCGTGCCGGCCGCGTAGTTGTCGTCTGGATAAGTGCCGGGATAGGCCTGCCGGAAATCCGGCCAGTTGGTGAACGAGGTATGCAAGAGAGTAGGACCACTTAAGAGGCTTAGATCCCAAACGTCGGGGCCGATAGCTCCTCCAGTCACCGGATGGACGGCGATGTTGCCGTCCCACGAGCGGATGACAAACAGGTCGAAGCACATCGTCAGCTCGGTATGGGATGGGAGGCCGGTGAGCACTAGGCTGACCGTATCGTTGCCAAACTGACCGAGGAAACGCCGATTGGTAGGCGTAGTATCGGTGGTGGTAGATGACCATTCAGGGCCGACGTTCCCTTCGAAGTTATTGCTGTAGACCAGCGGCTCTGCCAGACAGGGCGCATCCGGGTTAAGCCGGACGCCGAAGTGATTATCCAGATCATCCGCTGCGGAAGTCAGATTGACTACTTGCGTGATCGCGGTCGTGGGAATGTAGCCTGCGGGGAGGCTGGCCAGATCGAGGCTCACGGTGTATGTGGCTGGCGGGATGTTCGGGAACAGGTAGTTCTCGTTGGGCTGGTTGGTGGAAACTGTCTGGCTGATGACCGGTCCGGCCAGATTGACCGTCGCATTCGCAAGCGGGACGTCGGTTCCGAAGGTATATTGGCCGTTGTTGTCTTGATCCACGAACACTTGCCCGCCGATATCAGAGCAGGCGAGGACGGTCGAAATTTGTGAGTAGATTTGGGTCAGCTGTGTGCCGGTCGGGGCGAAGTAATAGTAAGCCGGGCTGGTGGCGACTTGTTGCAGGAGAGCGGCATCGGCATCTGGCCCCAGGCCAATGGTAAAGAGGGTTGCGCCTTCGGCTTTAGCGGCGTTAGCCTCGGCCAGGACCGGGTCGTTGCCAGCGGGATTTTGCCTTCCGTCGCTGAGGAGGATAATGATTTTACGATGGGCGCTGTCGTGATCCAGGCTGGCCAATTCCAGTCGGGCCCGTTGCAGACCCAGGTCAATGCGGGTTCCGCCGGTCGTCGTCAACGCCTGTGTGGCGGCGATGACGGCGGCCTTGTCGGTCGTCAATGGTTGATTGAGGGTGGCCGTGCTGCCGAACGAAACCAGACCGATCTGATCGGGCGGGGCATTCGTGGCGGTGATGAACGAGGAGACGGCCATCTTGGCATCGTTCAACTTGTTATTGTTGTCCATGCTGCTGGAGCGATCCACCACCATCATGATATCGGCGACACAGGGATTAGTCACGCTCGCGCCTGGACCTACAGATGGCTCCCAGCCGCCGTAGGTGGTAATTTGCGTGAGTTGCGTGCCATCCCGCTGCACGCGCCACACTTGGCCGTTCTTACCAAAGATCAGCCATTGACCGTCTTTCGACCAGGAAATGTTGTTGCCACTGCCATTTGGAGAGTCGATGCCCTGAACAAGTATACGCCCGTTGCTCCCATCAGCATTCATAAGCCACAGGTCATACGGACCCGTTCCACCGGCCGGCCAATGAACGGCGGCGATCTCCGTTCCATCGTGTGACCAGGCAGGTAGATGATTGGAATAGCCGGTGGCACTGGCAGAAATCAACAGGGTTTGTCCGGTGCCATCGCTGTTAATCGTGTAGAGATCATAGTAGCGAGCCACTGGCTCAGCGACATAGACGAGTTTTTGTCCATTGGGCGACCAGGATGGCTCCGCAGCGGCTCCTGCCTGCGAGGTTAGGCGGCGGGGATTGGTTCCGTCTGCATTGATCACCCACACTTCCCAAAAGTCTATACTGTCGTTCCCGAAAGCGATTTGGTCACCGTCTGGTGACCATTCGGGTCTTTGAGTATTGCCGGGTGCAGGAAGTTGAGCCACTTCAGTGCCATCGCTATTCATCAACCAAAACTGCTGCTGGCCGTTGCGTATTGAGACATAAGCAACCCTTGATCCATCCGGCGAGAGCGCCGGCCAGCGGTCTTCGCCATCATAGGTTGTCAACTGAATCTGATTGGACCCATCGAAGTTCATGATCCAGATATTACTATCCGCGCCGCTCCCGGGCTGAGGGCGCACAAAGACAATGGTGTCAGCACTGTTCGGCGTAGGCGGGAGCACGGCGAACAAGATCATGTCTCCCCATCCGCCACTCCAGTCGGCTGCATAGATTCCGACGTAGCGTGCGGTGACGTCCTGGGGCAGGATAAACGTGCGCTGGGGGCGCGATACGGCGTTGTTGTAGTTAATCTCGTCAGCCACGATTTGCCAGGTCGCAAGATCGTTTGAAACGATGTAATAGTTGTGTGGGGCCGTCGAAAAATTGATATCCACGAAGAGAGTGGTGACGATTTGGTGAATAGTGCTCGGCGTGCCCAAATCTACGTAGAACCACGTACCCGTGGACGAAGCGCTGATCCACTGTTCTGGCGGGTCAGTCAAACCGTCCGTTACGCGGGCCGGATAGTAATTCTGCCAATAAGTTGATGCAAATGCGGGCTTGTTCCACGCCAGATCACCCGCATAGAGCGGCGCGGCGGAGTGTGAAGGCGACAAATTGACCGGGACAACTGGAGTCTGAGGTGTAAGATTGAGAGCGAGCGTGGGATATGGGTAGAGTGTTGTGCCTGCGGCTGTGGCAATCCTGGGCGTGTGAGTTCCCGCGTTGATCAGGATGAAAGAAAAAAGGGCCAGGACAAGAAGTGCGCCAGCCTTAATCCCACCTATGTGGTCTATTTTGTTAGTCATGGAAGTCTCCCCTATGAAAGCAGATGAAGTAGTTTTAGTTTACTCCCGAATACACAGGCCTGTAAACTACCCTTTATGGCTAATCATTTCCGTAACGCGCGCGACAATCATATCCATCGCCACCTCATTATAGCCCCCCTCCGGAATGATGACATCCGCATAGCGCTTGGACGGTTCCACAAACTCCAGATGCATGGGGCGGACGGTTTCGAGATACTGGCGGATGACGGATGCGGGCGTGCGCCCGCGCTCGGCGATGTCGCGCTGGAGGCGGCGGATGAAGCGGAGGTCCGGGTCGGTGTCCACGAAAATCTTGATGTCGAAGAGCGCGCGCAGGTGCGCGTCGGCCAGGATCAGGATGCCTTCGACGAGGATGATGGGCTGTGGCTCGACGCGGAGGGTGTGCGCCGTGCGCGCGTTGGTCGTGAAGTCGTACACCGGAAGCTCCACCGCCTGCCCGGCCTTGAGCGCCTGGACGTGCGCGCTCATCAGATCGGTTTCGAGCGAATCGGGGTGATCCCAGTTAATCAGGCCGTTGTGGGCCTTGGGGAGGTCTGAGAAGTTGCGATAGTAGGCGTCGTGGGGGACGTAGGCGATGCGGCCCGCGCCGACCCGGTGCAGGATGACGTTGGCGACGGTGGTCTTGCCGGAGCCGGTACCCCCTGCGACGCCGATGACGAGAGGAGACGTAGGCATGCAGGGAATCATAGCATACCTGACAGTGGGACAATAAAAAACGCCCTGGTCCAGCAGGGCGTTTGCGTGAGCCACCTTTGGGAGTTGAACCCAAAACCTACCACTTACGAAGCGGGTGCTCTGCCGATTGAGCTAAGGTGGCGGGCGCTTTCGCACGCGCGAGATTATACCAGCAAGAATCGCATCCTTCAATTACAGGCCCAAACCTGGCGCGGTTGTTGCAACCCCAACAATTGTTCGAGTAAAGCTGCGCTTTTGGCCTGCCTCCCTCGCAGTGCTATAATCCGGTGGGGCTAGGATGAGACTGCATGTCATTTGAGTTTTCCGGCTTCGACGGCGCACCCTTTCTGGATCTGCCCCCGGGGCTATTCGGATACGCGCTCATCGGTATCTACGCGCTGGGCCTGCTGGCGGTGCTGGCCTTTCAAGGGCCTACCTTCCGCCGGCTCACGGGGCTGCGCTGGCTGGGATTCATCGGGCTGACCGTTCTGGGCGCGGCGCTGGCACAACTCTTCATCCTCCACATCCCTGCCAACATCCTGCCGCCTCCCGGCGTGCCTGCGGAACCGCAGCGGCCGGGCTTTGCGCTCTTCGCGCTCGTGCCGGCGTTTCTGGCGGGCGGGTGGCTAGGGGTGGGACCGGCGCTGGTGGTGGGCTTTGTCACCGGCCTGACGCGCGGCCTGTGGGAGACGTATTCGCTCGTCACGCCCTTCGACTATGCCATCATGGCGGGAATGGTGGCCTGGTGTCTGCGGCAGGATTATCGAGGTTGGCCCTCGGCGATCTTGCGCCATTCCGCGATCAGCGGACCACTGGTCGGGCTGATCTTGTGGGTCATTCTCATCTTCTCCTATTATGCCTATTCGAAAACCACCGGCCTGTCTGGCTTGGACTACGTAGTCTCGCTCGTCTGGGCGGCGGCGCCAGTGCTCTTCGGGGAGGCGGTGCTGGCGGGTGTGATCGCCGAACTGGCGCAGGCGGCTGTCCCGGCATGGTGGCCGCGCCGCCACGGCTTCGCGCCGCCCCCGTATCTCGCCAGCCTCAATCGCAAGCTGCAGTTCACACTCATTCCGCTGTTCAGTCTCGGCATCGCCCTGCTGTTCTGGGCGGATTTCACCATCGCCACGCGCGTGTCGGCGAATCTCGTCGTCGCCGAGATGAGCCGCGCGGCGCAAAACGCCGGGCGCGGGATGCCGATGTTCGTCCAGACGGGTGGCAATCTCCTGAACCGCATCGCCGAACAAGGCGATTGGTTCACGGGCGACAGCCTGTCGCAAACGGCTCGACTGTCCGAGAGCACACGCTCACTGCCCTTCTTCCGGCAGTTGACGTTGTTTGACTCGGAAGGCACGGCGGTCGCCGGCTATCCCTTGACCGCCGGAGACAACTTCGGCCTGACGGGCGACGAGACGCTGCTGGTGGACCTGGCCCGCAAAGACGGCGTTCCTCAAAACACCACCGTGTACACGTCCACGGCTAAAATGCCGGTGGAAGTTCTGTTCACGGTCCCCATCAAGGATCCTGATACGCAGAAGCCCGTCGGCGTGCTGCTGGGCCGCACCGATCTGGTCACCAATCCGATCATGCAATCGGTGACGAACAATCTGGAGGGCCTGGCCGGCGGCGCGGGTGAAGGCTTCATCGTGGATGATCAGGGCATCATCATCTATCACCCGAACTCTGAGCAGTGGCAGCAGAAATTCGAACCCAATCTGGCGGCCCCGCTGGTGGTAACGGCGTTGAGCGGCGCCACGGCCTACGAAGATCGTGCGCCCGACGGGACCCGGCAACTCGTGCTGGTCTACCCGGCCCCGGGGCATTCGTGGAGCATCGTGATCCGCGTGCCCCACCGGGTGGTGCTGGAACTGGCGACGCAGATCTCCACGCCCATCGTCGTCATCATGCTGTTGATCGGCCTGATAGGATTGATTCTGGTCTCGCTGATTGCCAGCCGGATCACGCACCCGGCGGAAGCGTTGGCGCTGGCCGCGCGGCGCATCTCGGAGGGCCGCCTTGATGAGCCGGTGATCGTGGGCGGCGAAGACGAAATCGGGCGGGCAGGCCTGGCCTTTGAGCGCATGCGGGCCAAACTGCGCGCCCGGCTGGACGAGCTGAGCCTGTTGTTGCGTGTGAGCCAGGGGGTGGCGAGCAGTCTGAACTTGAACGAGGCGCTGCCGCCCATCCTGCACGGCGCGCTCACCGCCTCGGGCGCCGCGGGAGTGCGAGTCATCCTTGTTCCGAATGAGGAACTTCCCCTGCCGCTCTCTGGCGCGCTGCCGCTGCATCAAGCTTTCGCCGCCGGCCCGTCCGCCGAGATGATGTCTGCGCTCGACCGCGGTGTGCTCGTCCTGACCCGTGACGAGGGGCGGGCGGTGATCGAGAATCTGGCGCGGGCGCGGGCGGTGCTGGACGTGGCCCCGGTCCTCGGGAAGTTGCACGCCCTGCTGGCCCTGCCTTTGCGACAGGAGCATCAATACTACGGCGCTCTCTGGCTGGGCTACGACCAGCCGCACACTTTCACCGAAGCCGAAGTCAATTTCCTGACCACGCTGGCCGGGCAGGCGGCGGTGGCCGTTGCGAACGCGCGCCTGTTCGAGGTGGCCGAGCAGGGCCGCCAGCGCCTCGCCGCGATCCTCGCCTCGACCCCCGACGCGGTGATCGTCAGCGACCGGAACGCGCGCATTTTGCTGTTGAACCCGGCGGCGGAAGCCGTGTTCGAGCTGGGCGGCAAACTCGTCATCGGCAAGGTGGTGGGGGAGGTGTTGCCCAACTCCGAGCTGGCGCGGCTGCTCCAGGATCATCCCGCTGGCCCTGCCACGGGTGAATTCGAGACCGCCAACGGGCGCACCCTGTACGCGTCGGCCTCCCCCATCATCGGCGCCGACGGCTCCATCCTCGGGCAGGTGTGCGTCCTGCGCGACGTGACCCACTTCAAAGAGCTGGACTTGATGAAATCCGAATTCGTGGCGACCGTCAGCCACGACCTGCGCGCGCCGTTGACCTTCATGCGCGGTTATGCCACGATGATGCCGATGGTCGGCCCGCTGAACGAGAAGCAGCAGGAGTTCGCGACGAAGATCATTACCGGCATCGAGCAGATGACCAGGTTGATTGACGACCTGCTCGACCTCGGTCGGATCGAGGCGGGCGTGGGGCTGGCGCGCGAGGCCTGCCAGTTGGACGAGATCGTGCACGGGATTGTGGACACCATCAAGCCGGCGGCGATGACCAAGGGACTGACCCTCACCGTGGATGTGCCGCAGAACCTGCCCGTTTTGTCCGGCGACGCCACGCTGCTGCGGCAGGCCATAGCCAACCTCGTGGACAACGCGATCAAGTACACGCCCTCCGGCGGGCAGGTGCGCGTCATCGTTTCCACCGAACCGGACAAATTCCGCCTCGCAGTGGCCGACACCGGCCTCGGCATCGCGCCCGCCGACCAGGCCCACCTCTTCCAGAAATTCTTCCGGGTGAAACAGCGCGGCAGCACGCAGGTCAAAGGCTCCGGCCTCGGGCTGGCAATTGTCAAATCCATCGTCGAGCGGCACGGCGGCCGGGTCTGGGTAGACAGCCGGCTCGGGAAAGGCAGCACCTTCTATCTGGAGCTGCCGCAGAACGGCGTGGCATAGGCCCCCCTCCCCTGTTCGGGATGTTCCGAATGGGGGGGTTAGGGTGGGGGCCTTTGAGATCGGGCTTGTCAAACTCTGCCCCCCGTGTTAACATGCCTGCCGTTGCGCCGGGGCCATGCCCCGTTCGCTTTCTGCTCTGATTAGGCCGCGGCCTCCCCGCCGCCGCCGAAAGGGGCATATCCCACAGAAAGGAGAACTTCCACATGCGCAATTACGAAGTGGCGTTCATTGCTCATCCGGAACTGGATGAGGCGTCGCTCAACACCCTGGTCGAAAAAGCCAAAGGCTGGGTCAGCGCTGCCGGGGGACAGGTCATGCAGGTGGACCTGTGGGGCCGCCGCCGTCTGGCGTATCCCATCCGCAAGCAGCGGGAAGGGCAGTACGTCCTGATGCAGACGCAGATGATGGCTGTGGCGACGCACGACGTCGAACGCAACCTGCGCCTGACCGAGCAGGTGATGCGCTTCCAGATCATTCGCACGGACGACTGAGCAGCAGGGACGCTGCGGCCTTTTTAGCCGAAGGAGGACACCATGAGCCGGGGATTGAACAAGGTCATGATTATTGGCTACCTCGTGGGCGATCCGGAAATGCGCTACACGCCCTCGGGACGCCCGGTGACGTCTTTCAGCATCGGCACCACGCGCTCGTGGAACACGCCCGAGGGCGAGCGCCGCGAAGAAACGGAGTGGTTCAACGTCGTGGCGTGGGCTCACCTGGCAGAGATCTGCAAGCAGTACCTGACCAAAGGCCAACAGGTCTATCTGGAAGGCCGCTTGCAGACCCGCCACTGGGATGATCAGGAAGGTAAGAAGCACGAACGCATCGAAGTGGTCGCCCACGAGATGATCATGTTGAGCGACCGGCCCCGGCCGGGCGGAGAGGCTGCCCCTGCGAGCGGCGAATCCCCGGTCGAAGAAGACGAATTTCCGTTTTAGCCTTTTGTCGGCCTGACAGGTCTCCGCCCTCTCCGCTTCGCTACGAGGGTCTGCGAAAGACTTGTCAGGTCTAAGATACCTATGGAGATGAGATAATGGAACGAGGCAGAGACTCCGAGAACATGGAAGAAGAGGTTGAGGGACGAGGCGGTCGCGCCATTATGGTCCGCAACCGCGTCTGTCAGTTCTGCGTGGATAAGACCAAGACAATTGACTACAAGAACGTGGAGACGCTCCGCTCGCTGGTCAGCGACCGGGGCAAGATCCGTCCGCGCCGCCAGACCGGCACGTGCGCGCGCCATCAGCGCCAGGTCGCCGTCGCCATCAAGCGCGCCCGGCACATGGCCCTGCTGAGCTTCGCCGGCGAGATGCCACGCTGAGCGGGCGAGGAGAGTTTCGCGTCTATCACGCGCGTAGTCAGCGACGTGCATCTTCGGGGCATAGGCAGCGGGATGCCGCCTATGCCCCGACTTCGTGAGGAGAGTTCGTTATGAGCAAAGCCAGGCCGTCGGTGAGCGCGCCGCTCACGCGGAAGCAGCTCTCGCGCTCGGCGCGCGAGCGGCGCCTGCGAGGCTATATCCTGATCGGCACCGTGGTGGTGGCGGTGATCGTTCTGGGCCTCATCGGCTATGGGGTCCTCGATCAAGTTGTGCTCCAGCCGCGCCGGCCGGTGGCGCGCGTGGCCCAGGCCGAAATCAGCATCGCCGACTTCCAAAAAGCCGTGCGCTTCCGCCGATACCAATTGGTGTCTCAATATCAGCAGATGGCTGCCTTCGTCGGGCAAGACCCGCAAATGCAGCAGTTTTTCGGCAGCCAGTTGCAGCAGTTGGCGGGCGAGCTGCAGAATCCGACCGGCCTGGGGCAGCAAGTCCTCAACGACCTGATTGACGACCAGTTGATCCGGCAAGAGGCCGCGCGGCGCGGCATCACCGTGAGCAAAGACGAAGTCGAGGCGCGGATGGGGGACTCGTTCAACTACTACGCGAACGGCACGCCCACCCCAACGATCACCCCCAGCCCGCTGCCCACGTATGTGGCCCCGACGCTGAACCCCACCACGGTCGCGCAGTGGACGCCCACCCCAACGCTCACCCCTACCGCCACGCTGACCCCAACTGCGACCAGCACTCCGGGGCCAACGCCGACGGCGACGGCCACCGAGACCCCCGGCCCCACCGCCACCCCGTTCACCGCCGACGGTTACGCCGCCGTCGTCGCGACCACGGTTAAGAACCTGCAAACGCAAGCCAGTTTCAACGAGGCCGATCTCCGGAAATTCCTCGAGTCACAGATCTATCGGGAGAAAGTCTTGCAGGCCGTGACCGCCGACGTGACCGCTTCCGAAGATCAGGTGCACGCGCGCCATATCCTCATCAGCGTGAGCGAGACGGCGACCGACGCGGAAAAGGCAGCCGCCAAAGCGAAGGCCGATGAAGTGTTGGCGAAACTCAAGAGCGGGGAAGACTGGGATGCGCTGGCCGCGCAATACTCGGGCGATTCTTCGAATGCCCGGAACGGCGGCGACCTCGGGTGGTTCGGCAAGGGCCAGATGGTCGCGGAGTTCGAGACGGTGGCGTTCGCCACGCCCGTGGGCCAGATCAGCGACGTCGTCCAGACCAGCTTCGGCTACCACGTCATTCAGGTGCTCGGCCACGAACTGCGCCTGCTGAGCAGCGACCAGCTCGACCAGAAGCGGCAGACCGAGTTCAACGCCTGGTTGCAGAAGCAGCGCGACGGCACGGACGCCGGCGGCAAGCCGACGGTCGAAATCTTTGACCGCTGGCAGGATCACGTGCCCACTACGCCGGACATCCCGACAGGCAATCAATAGGCTGAAACGAAAGAGCCGGCGCATGCGCGCCGGCTCTTTCGTTTCAGTGATGCAGCGCTTCACGAATGCGTTCCGATCTGCTTATCAATTACCATTCGCTCCATCCGTTGACGCCACCCTCTCTCCATCCAGCTTCAAGCCGATCACTTGACTTGCGCTGTCCGCGCCCATCGTGACGCCGTATACCGTATCGGCGACCTGCACCGTATTGCGGTTGTGCGTGACGATGATGAACTGCGTCTGCGACGACAAATCCAACAGCATGTCACGGTAGCGGCCCACGTTGGCCTCGTCGAGCATCGCGTCTACTTCGTCCAGCACGCAGAACGGGGTGGGGGAGACGCGCAGGAGCGCGAAGACGAGCGCGCAGGCGGTCAGGCTGCGCTCGCCGCCGGAGAGCATCGAGAGACTCTGCGGGCGGCGTCCGGGGAGCCGGGCCTGAATATCCACCCCGGTCGTCGAGAGATGGTCTGGGTCGGTCAGCACCAGTTTCGCCGTGCCGCCGCCGAACAACCGCGCAAACGTCTCGCGGAATTCGTTCGCCACCGCGTCGAACGTCTTGCGGAAGTCGCGCTCCATCAACACGTCCATCTCGGCGATCACTTCGCGGAGCTGCGTCTGCGCCGCCTGCAAGTCCTCCACTTGCGTCGTCAGGAAGTCGTGGCGCTCCTTCACTTCGAGATACTCTTTTTCGGCGTCGGGGTTGATCAGCCCCATGCGGCGCAGTTGCCCGCGCTTGCGGTTGAGTTGATCCTCCAACCCCTCGGGCAGAAAGTCCACACGCTCCAGCTTCTCCACAATCGGGTAGAGAGGCAGGGGCGTGGGGCCGGTCACGGACTCGCCGTAATCAAACTCCACCAGCCCGAAGTCTTCTTCGACGCGGCGGCGCAGGCTTTCGAGTTCTTCGCTCTTGCGCACGAACTCCAACTGCGCCTCCGCGTTGCGGCGCTCGGCGGCGTGCAGGGTGGTGCGCGCCTCCGTGTCGCCGGACTCCACGCGCGTCAACTCGGCTTCCAACTCGGCCAGCTCGTGCTCGGTGGGGATGACCTGCTGATTCAGCGCGGCAATTTGCGCCTCGACCGCAGACGCTTTTTGGCGTTGGTCCGCCGCCGCCTGCGCGACCGGTTGCGCTTCCGCTTCCAATCCTTCGGCGCGGCTGCGGCGTTCGTTCAACAACCTTTCGGCGGCGGCGCGGGCGCGCCCGGCGTCGTCGGCGCGCGTCCCGGCATCCTGCGCAGCCTGGGCGGCCACCGCGGCCTGCGTTTGCCAGTGGGCCGCCTGCGCCGCAAGCTCCTCTGCCGAAAACCCTGTGATGGCCGCGCGCGCCGATTCCACATCGGCCTCTGCTGCCCGCCGGGCATCTGCCATACGCGCCAGTTCTTCTTGAGCTGCAATGACTTCCAAGTCGAGCTGCGCGATTTCGGCTTCGAGCGCAGCCAGTTGTTCACGGTGAAATTGGGCGTTGTGCGAGAGCCGCTCGGCCTCGAGACCGATGGAGTCGCGCGCGACGGTGGCCTGCCGCTCGACGGTCTGCGCTTCTTTGAGCGCGGCTTGCATTTGGACGAGCGCCTCGCGCGCTTCGGCCACCGCGCGGGCTGCGGCCTCGCGCCTGGCCTCCTGTTGCTCGCTTCGAGCGCGGGCGTTTTCGATTTCAACCGACAGGTCACGGCGCTCGCGAGCCTGCTGGAGGGTGGTCGGCGCGGAATCCCGGCCCACGGTCACCGGGCCGGAGGCGTGGTAGACCTCGCCGTTCAATGTAACGAATATGGCCTCACCCCCAACCCCTCTCCTGACGACGGAAGAGCTGTCGTCAGGAGAGGGGAGCACAGCCGCGTACTCCCCCTCTCCCGAAGTGAGCCTTTCCACTTCGGGAGAGGGGGGCAGGGGGGTGAGGGCGAGCCTCTTCGCCGCCGCCGCGTCTTTCACGACAATCACGTGTCCGAGCAGGAGATTCACCGCAGGCTGGAGCGCATCGTCAACGGTAATGAGCCGCGCGGCCACGCCGAGGACATCGGGATCGCCGGGCGGGGTGAGCGGCTCGGGGGATGAGAGATGCTGAAGGGGCAGAAGGGTCGCGCGCCCATTCGCCTCGCCGAGTGTCTGAATGGCGGCGTCAGTTTCGCCATAATTGTTCACGACCAGCGCTTCGAGATACAGGCCGAGCGCCGCGCTGATCGCGGTTTCGAGTTCGGCGGGGACGTCGAGCAATTCCGCGAGCGCGCCGCGCGCGGGAAAGTTTTTGGCGAGCAGCGTCTTCGCACCGGACGCAAAGCCCCCGGGTTCGGCGCGCGCCTGCTCGAGGACTTCCTGCCGCGCGCGGAGGCGTTCAATATCGGCGTGGGCGGCGGCGGCGTGTTCGGTCGCGCTGGCGAGTTGGGCTTCCGCTTCCCGGATCGCTTCGATCTGCGCGGCCACACCGGCCTCGGCCTCGGCGCGAGCAAACTGCAAAGCATTGAGCGCGGCGTTGGCCTGCCCGGCGCGCGCGCGCGCGGCTTCTTCGGCGGCGAGTTGTTTTTCGAATTCGGCGCGCTGTTCGGCGAGCGTGGCCGCGAGGCGTTCGCGGCGCTCGCGGCGCTGGCTCTCGTGGGCGCGCAGTTCCGCGAGTTGTGAATCAAGGCGGGCGAGCGCGGCGCGGGCTTCGGATTCGCGCTGCTGGATTTCGGCGCGCTGGGTGTCGCGCTGAGTGAGCGCGGCCTGCGCGGCTTCGAGTTGTCGCCGGGCCTCGCCGGCCTCGGCGGCGAGGCGCGCGACCTCGGCGAGCGCGGCGGCGGCGCGTCCGGTCTGCTCGTCGAGCTGCGCTTCGAGCGGGGTCAGCTCGGCGAGCAGGGATTCCCGTTGCGCGGCGAGCGAGCGCAATCGCTCGTCGGCGACGGCCAACTCGCGGGCGAGCGATTCGCGCGCGGCGTTCAGCCGGTTCGATTCGCCGCGCCACGTGTTGAGTTGGCCGCGCAGCGCGGAGACGCGCGACCGCAGTCCGGCGACTTCCTGATCGTAGCCTTCCTGCTTACCCTGCAAATCGGTGAGTTCGCCCTGCGTGAGCTCGGCTTCGAGCCGGGCGCTCTCCAGGGCCTCGACGGCGCGATGCCAGTGGTAGCCGTACCAGATCTTGAGAATTGCATCCAGGTCGGCTTTGACCTGGTTAAAATCGCGCGCGCGCTGGGCCTGCCGTTCGAGCGAGCGCAGGCGCGGCTTGATCTCGGCGAGGATGTCGAGGACGCGCTCGAGGTTGCGCTGGGTGGCTTCGAGTTTCCTCAGCGCATCTTCGCGCTTGTTGCGGTACACGCCGATTCCGGCGGCCTCCTCGAACAGCGCGCGGCGCTCCTCGGCCTTGAGCGAGAGCGCAGTGTCAATCAGCCCCTGCCCGATGATGGTGTAGGTGCGCTCGGAGAGGCCGCACCGGGCGAGCAGCTCGCTGATGTCGCGCAGGCGCACGCGCTGGCCGTTGAGCAGGTATTCATTCTCGCCGTCGCGGTACGCGCGCCGGGCGATGGTGACCTCGCTGAAGTCAATCGGCAGCCAGCCGTCGGAGTTGTCGAAGGTGAGGGCGGCCTCGGCCATGCCCGCACGCGGGCGCTGCTCGCTCCCGGCGAAGATCATGTCCTCGGTCTTCTTCCCGCGCAGGAGGCCGAACGACTGCTCGCCGAGTACCCAGCGGATGCTGTCTACGATGTTGGACTTGCCGCTGCCATTGGGACCGACGATGGCGGACACGCCCGCGCCGAAGGTGAATTCGGATTTGGTGGCAAAGGTTTTGTAGCCGTGGAGGTTGAGTTGTTTCAGGCGAAGGGGCATTGGGTCAACGGATGGAGCGGATTTGGTGGAGCGAGGGGATTATAGCATGGGGATGAATAAGAAAGCATCCCCGTGGGCTAATTCTTCCACTGGATGGGTGGATGAGCAGTAAACCACGATACAACCTTGCTTTCGAGGGCAGCGTCTGTCTTGGCTTTTTGAATCAATTTGTATGCTGATTTCTTGATGTCCGAAAGGAAGTCCTCTGCTGGGAAGTATAGCCCCGCGCAATGGGTGGGGCAAGCGGGGGCGGCCCCCAGGGTGCATTTCAGAATAGGGGCGACTTTTGCCCTTCGACTACGCGGCGCGCATCCTGAGCGGACGCTGAGCGAAGCCGAAGCGGCAGTCGAAGGCC
>Ga0209109_10000075_pt1 | contig 39497 bp, 30 predicted proteins | sample Rifsed10ft2_FD_184004 | JGI IMG/M metagenome (GOLD analysis project Ga0209109, IMG submission 184004) | Soil microbial communities from Rifle, Colorado, USA - sediment 10ft 2 (version 2) | ecosystem: Environmental > Terrestrial > Deep subsurface > Rock core/Sediment | place: Rifle, Colorado... | reverse complement strand
CCCCCCCACACCCCCCCTTGAGAGGGGGCTAAAGGGCGGTGGAGAGGAGAGATGGGGACATAGCTGGTCGAAAGGAATCCGCCTTAGAATCCCAGTGTCCGACGCACTGTGCTAAGCCGCCCTCCACACCATGAGCGAAGCTCCGACCCCCTCCCGCATCTCCCTCCGCCTGCGCTACTTGCGCGCCATGCTGTTCGCCTCCCGCACGGCGATCGGAATCCTGTGGTGGGACGTGTTCCTGCGGCGCGTTGGGCTGCGCCGGCTTGCCCGCCGAACCCGGGCCGCCCGGTACGCCCGCGTCGCCCGGCGTTACCGCGCGTTGGCTGTCTCACTCGGCGGATTGTGGATCAAGGTGGGGCAGTTTCTTTCGTCGCGGGTCGACGTGCTGCCGGTGTTCATCACCGACGAACTGGCCGGGCTGCAGGACGAGGTCCCGACCGAGCCGTCCGAACACATGACGGCGGTCGTCGAGGCCGAGTTCGGCCGCCCGATCGGCGAGACCTTCGCCGGGTTCGATTCCGAGGCGCTGGCCTCGGCCTCGCTCGGTCAGGTCCATCGCGCCCGGCTGCCGGACGGGCACCCGGTGGTGGTCAAGGTCCAGCGCCCGGGGATCGAACAGATCATCCAGGTCGACTTGGCGGCACTGACGCGCGTCATCGGCTGGCTGAAACGCTACAAGACGATCACGCGCCGGGCGGACCTGGACGCACTGCTGGCGGAGTTCAGCCGCACGCTCTGGGCCGAGCTCGACTACCTGGCGGAAGCGGAGAACGCCCGGGCCTTCCAGGCGATGTTCGCCGACGATCCGTCGGTGCGCATCCCGGCCGTCCACACCGAGCAGACCACCGTGCGAGTGCTGACGCTTGAAGACGTGTACTTCATCAAGGTCACGGACTACGCCGAGGTCGAGGCGGCCGGCGTCGATCGGAAGGACGTCGCCGACCGGCTGATGCGGACCTACCTGCGCCAGATCTTCGTCGAAGGGTTCTTCCACGCCGATCCCCACCCCGGCAACCTGTTCGTCCAACCGCCGGAGGGCGAAAGCGGCTGGCGGCTGGTGTTCGTCGATTTCGGCATGGTCGGCCGGCTGACGCCGGAGACCAAGGCCGGGCTGCGAGACATGGTCATCGCCCTCGGCACGCGCGACCTGGATCGGCTCGTGCGCGGCTACCAGACGATCGGGGCCCTTCTGCCCGGCGCCGATCTGGAGCGCCTGAAGGATGTGCAGCGGTCGCTCTTCGACCGCTTCTGGGGCCGCAGCATGCGCGATCTGATCGACATCCACCCGCGCGAGATGCGTCAGTTCACGGCGGAGTTCCGAGACGTCATCTACGAGATGCCGTTCCAGGTGCCGGCGGACCTGATCTTCCTGGGGCGCTGCCTGGGGATTCTATCGGGCATGTGCACCGGGTTGGACCCGGCCTTCAACGTCTTCGAAGGGATCGCGCCCTTCGCCCGCGGCTTGCTGGAGGAGGAGAGTGGTGATTGGCTCGACCAGATCCTGAAGTGGTTGGCGGAGAGCGGGCGGATGATGCTCTCGCTGCCGGGCCGGCTGGATTCGGCGCTGGCGGATCTCGAAGCCGGGAGGCTGACGGTCACAGCGAAAGCCGATCCGGCGCTGGACCGCAGCCTGACGCGGCTGACGCGGGCGATCAACAACCTGGTGGCGGCGGTGGCGTTTGCGGTGCTGCTGCTGGTGGGAGCCCTGCTCTACATCAATGGGGCGGAGGCGTTGGCGGCGATCGCGGGGTTTGTGGCGCTGCTAGCTGGATTGGTGATACTGCGCCGATAGGCGCGCGGGAGCGGGCGAGGGCTCCCCGAAGAAGCCCTGACTCTTCTGGTCGAAGTGGGGGTGCGGCCGGGGAGGCGCTAGGCCTTCCCGACATCCTCCATCCGCTTGAGGGCGTGGTCGATCAGACTTCGGGCGGCCAGCAGCACTTCTTTGCGGGCCGCGCGCCGGTGCTCGAGGAACTCCGGCGGGAGCATGCCCTCTACGCTCTTGCGGAACTCGTCCCGGGCAGCCCGGAGGTGCTCCCGGGCTTCCTCGGGCATGTGGCCTACCCACGGTGTTTCACGACTTCGCTTGGCTTCCGTCATGTGGGCCTCCGATTCGATTATACGGCGGGTTCCAACACCCCGCTTTTGTTGCCTCTCCCTTCTACCCCCCTTTGGCCCCCCTCAAGGGGGGGCAGTGGGGGGAATGAGCTTCCCCCCACACCCCCCCACTATGGCTTGAGGTCGACGGAGATGGAGTCGCGCTCGATGGCGCCTTCTGTCTGATTCGTTAGAGAGATCATCCCGCAAGGAGCGTCAAGACGTGTGCGCAAGACTCGCTCCCCTTCGGCCGCGCAGCCCCCCTCGCAGGGGGGACCATAGGGGGGTTGAAAGAGAAGTGAGACCATAGGGGGTGGAAGATTGGGGCGCTTCCTAAGGCAGACTAGTCGCGGTGGCAAGTGGATCGAGTATTCCAGGTAGTTGGCCGGTCGGTTGACGGTCTTCGCCCAGACCGACGGCGTCGCAGGCGGTGTAATCGCTCACGGCAATGTAGAACAGGCTGTTGGCCGGGATCTCGCTTGTCGGCACAAAGATAAAGATCTGGGTGCCGTTGATCTCGACCCAGAAACCCGTGTTGGCGTTGGCGGGCCAACCGCTGACCGGATCAAACTGGTGCAGTTCGGGAACGACGTTGGGGCCGCGGCTCGTGAAACTGAAGTTCTGGTTGCCGATGCCATCCAAGAACCACTGCGGGTTCAGGGGGCTGATCGCGCGGGCGGTGTCGGCGAACTCGACGCCGCCGAAGAGGGCCGTGTCAGGCGCCGGAGACTGGTCGAGCTCGATCATGAACTGGACCCGTTCAGGCTCGCCGCCGCTTCCGGCGGGCAGGACCTCGACCACGGCGCGCGAGATATCGACGCCGGGCGGGGTCTCGGTCAGCGGCTGGCCGGTGACGCAGTTCAAACCGTCGCTGAGCCCGTCCTCCAGGACGGTCGTCGTGGGCACGACGGGCGTCGGCATAGGCGTAAAGGTCGCCGTCGCCTGCAGCGCAGGGTCGCCACCATCAAGTTCGCTACCACCAATCACGTCGCTACCACTATCATCCGAGCATCCGCTGACGAAAAGGGCCAGCGCCGCCATCAAGATCAGCGGGCGAACAGAGACACGATCGGGCACTTGGAGCACGATCTCCTCCTTGGCTTGGCGGCACGGGCCGGCTGCCCCGACGACTTTGTGCATCACCTCACGTAACGGCGTCCCCGGCGCTGCTCGCGTGGGCGTGTCAGACGCCGGGGATCAGGAGAGAAGAGTGCAGCATGCGCATTTAGGGCCGGCGGCGTATTCAAATCCGGCGGGCGTTGCCCGGCCCTGAGGATTGCGCCCCCCGCGCAAGTCGGAATCTTCGAACGGACTCCTCTCTTGAGGCCTGTCATGAGCGTGCCGCCGCCCCAAGGGAGCCACGCCCCCTCCATCTTCCCTCCACAATCTCCTGCCAGACTGCCGCCATCAGAAAGGAGACAGAAATGGACGACAAGATGTCTGGTGGAAATGGTTGGCGATTTGCGATCGGGCTGGTGCTGGTGGCGGCTTTGATCCTGGGCGCGGCGGCAATTGGATATGCGGCCTACACGGCCGGGATCGCCCAAGGCGCGGCCATAGCGGCCGATGCACCGGCTGTTGTGCCGGCCGCAGTGCCGGCCTATGCACCGTACGGCCCCTACCCGTACAGGATTCCGCACTTCGGCTTCGGGTTCCTAGGCTGCCTGATCCCGCTGTTCTTCCTCTTCGTCGTCTTCGGGCTGTTCCGCTTCGTGGTCCGGGGCGGGATGTGGGGACACCGGGATGGGGGTTGGGGCCCGGGGGGCTTCATGCACGGGGGGATGCGCGGCGAATGGCTCGAGCGCGCCGAGGAGTGGCATCGCAAGCAGCATGGAGGCGGCGAGGCGAAGGCCTAGCCGCGGCGCACCGCAACTTCTCTCAGGGGACAAGGGGAGGGGAAAGTACTTTCCCCTCCCCTTGCCCCCTGACCCCCAGCCCCCCTCCCTCGTAAGCGGCGGAGGGCGGACCCTTTGGCCAGCGGTTGCGATCCGCCGCTCTTCATTCCCTCGGTTGCGAGGAGCGTCCCAACGGGGTGTCCGGAAGCGGCGCATAGTAGTAGCAGACGGAGGAGTTGTGTCTGCGCCGCTTTCAGGGGAGGGGTGACGGGGGTTCGGGGGCCAAAGGGGAGGGGGCTGTAAGCCCCCTCCCCAAGGCCCCCGGAATGAGAGAGACGTGGGGCCTGGCGGTGCTGCGCGAGGGAGGGGGCTGTAAGCCCTCTCCCCAAGGCCCCCGGATGGAGAAAGGCGGCGCTTGGGAGATGTAGGTGATGAGGGACCGCTGGTCCGAGGATTGTGATTTCGCAGGATGCTTCCTTGCGTTCAGCGCAGTCCGGCGGTTGAATAGACTCAGATGCCCACCATCCTGATCGTCGACGACGAACCCAAGATCGTCACGCTGGCGCGGGACTACCTCGAACGCGCCGGCCTGGCCGTCACGAGCGCCGCCGACGGCGAGACGGCGCTGTCGATCTTCCGCGCGCAGCCGCCCGACCTGATCGTGCTGGACCTCGGGCTGCCCGGCCGCGACGGGCTGGACGTCACCCGCGCCGTCCGCCGCGAGTCGGACGTCCCGATCATCATGCTGACGGCGCGCGGAGAAGAGTCCGACAAACTGGTCGGCCTCGAGCTGGGGGCGGACGATTACATGGTCAAACCCTTCAGCCCCAAGGAGCTCGTTGCTCGGGTGCGAGCCGTGCTGCGGCGGGCGGAGGGCCGCGCCGGCCCGGCGGCGGACGTGCTCCACGCCGGCGACTTGACGCTCGATATCCCGCGGCTGCGCCTGACCGTTGGCGACCAAGTCGTCGAACTCACGCCGACTGAGTTTCAACTGCTGGCGGCGCTCGCCCGCCAACCGGGCCGCATCTTCACTCGCGCCCAGCTGCTCGACGCCGTCCACGGGGTGGCGTTCGAATCCTACGAGCGGGCGATCGACACGCACATCAAGAACCTGCGCCGCAAGATCGAGCCGGATCCGCGCCAGCCGCGCTACATCCTGACGGTGTACGGCGTCGGCTACAAGTTGGCCGAGTCATGAAGAACGCCTTCCCTCACAACTGGCGTCAGCGTCCGCATCGCCGCCCGCCGTGGTGGCCCGAGGACGAGGCCTGGCCGCCGGCTGGGCCGCCCGGCATGCGCCGCTGGCAACGGTCGAGCCGCGGTTTCTTGTGGCGAATGGGCCTGATGGTCTTCCTGGTGTGGATCGTCGGGACGGCGGTGTGCGCCGGGACGCTGTGGTTGACCGGGGTCCTCATCGGGCAGAGCGGCGGCGGTTTCAGTCCAGCGACCTGGATCCCGCTGCTGTTGGCATTCATCCTGTTCTTCGCCCTGCTTCGCGGCCTGCGCCTGCTGGCGCTGCCTCTGCGCGACCTGATCGACGCTGCGCAGCGCGTGGAGGCCGGCGATCTGACGCCGCGCGTCCGTGAACGCGGGCCGCGCGAGCTGCGGGCTCTGGCCCGCGCCTTCAACTCGATGCTCGATCGCCTGCTGCGCAGCGAGCGCCAACGGCGGCAGCTGCTGGCCGACGTGACCCACGAGCTGCGCACGCCGGTCGCCGTATTGCAGGGGAATCTGGAGGGGATGCTGGACGGGGTCTACCCGGCCGACGCCGAGCACTTGGGGCCGCTGCTCGAAGAGACGCGCATGCTGTCGCGCCTGATCGACGACCTGCGCACCCTGTCGCTGGCCGAAAGCGGCGTGCTCGTACTCCATCGCGAGCCGACCGATCTTGGGGTGCTCGATGCCGAAGTGATAGCCGCCTTTCGCGCGCAGGCCGAGGCGTCGGGCGTGAGCCTGCGCCTCGAAGTCCCCGAAGATATCCCCCTGGTCGAGATCGACCCGCTGCGGTTGCGCGAGATACTGGTCAACCTGGTAGCCAACGCGCTCCGTCACACCTCGCACGGCGGCGAGGTGCGCATCACGGCGGCCGTGGATTCACACTCGTTGCGTCTCGCCGTGGTCGACAACGGATCGGGCATCGCCGCCGAGGATCTGCCGCACATCTTCGAGCGCTTTTTCAAGACGGCCGATTCGTCCGGCAGCGGCCTGGGATTGGCGATCGCACGCAACCTGGTGCTGGCCCACGGCGGCGAGATCGAGGCCGAGAGCGCGCCGGGCGCGGGGACGACGATGCGGATCACGATCCCACTAGACGAACCGGCCCAAGACGACATCGAAAGGAAACTGTAGGCCGCCGGGCCCCGCTGCCCCTTGCCGCGGCCGCCCGTCTCGCACTATCCTTGGGGCAGCACCGCCGCTTCACCCATCCCGCTCCATCGAGGCTGCACATGAATCGTCCCCTGACGGTGGCCCTGCCCGTTGTCCTCGGCGTTGTCCTGCTGGCCGCCTGTGACGTCGTCGGCGGGGAGTGGAACACGACGATCGAGGACGACGGCTCCGGCTTCACCCAGATCGGCATCGGTTATCTGCTCGAAGAGGGCGACACGGTCGACTGCGAGTCGGAGGAGAGCACGCTCGACGCCGGCGTCTCGGTCGAGCAGCGCGGCGCCGAAGTCTGGTGCATTTACACCTTCTCCTTCGCCAGTCTGCGCGAATTGCGCGCCATCTACAGCGAGATTCTGCCGGAGATGCTGCACGTCCACTGTCTGGAGATCGCCGACGAGCGCCTCCTCTACGATGTCGAGATCGTCCCCACCGGAGACGACTCGGGCGACGGCGAGGGGACGCTCTACTGGAGAGTCACGGCGCCCGGCGAGGTCGCCTCGACCAACGCCGGCAGCCGGGAGGGCGACAGCCAGGTCTGGGCCCTCACCAGCACGAGCAGCACGCTGCGCTTCCGCATCAACGCCCCCGAGGGCGAGGCTTGCCCGTCCTCGGCCGTCCATCTGACTCTGTTCGTCAACGACGACGGCAGCGGGACGGCGACCCTGCGCGCCCCCTTCATCGGCGACGACGAGCTCGACCCGGTGCTCTTTTCGTCTCTGAGCGACGCCGGCTGGTCGGTCGAGGAGCAGGACGCCGTCGTCGAGGGGCGGCGTACGTGGAGCAGCGAAGACGAATTCGCCGCGATCCTGGAGTCGCTCCCCGGGATCGGCGGATCGCCGTCCGAGCTGACCCTGAAGATGACCGAAGACGACGCGACGCTCCAGCGGTCCTTCGATCTGCGCGGGCGCCTGGACTTCGCGCTCTGGCCGGACTACTGGGGCGCGATGCTGCCGGATGGCGGGACGCCGCCCTTCGTCCTGACCTATCTTCCGGCCGGTACGACCGAGACGGTCAGCGGCGGCTGGACGGCGGAAGGACCTCTCACCCTGACTCGCGCCGCGGACGGGGAGCTGGCCATCCCGCTACGCGCCGTCAGCGTGCTGCAGCCGGAGCTCGAAGTCGAGATCGATCCGGACCTGACTGCCGAACTGCTCGGTGCCCTGGGCGAGCAGTTCCTGGACGAGATCCCGGTCGGCCAGGTCAACCAGAATCCGTCGCTGATCCAGAGCGCCCTGGGCGTCGTCTTCGCCCCGGGCAAGGTCAACAATATGACCAACTGGACGACCTTCGCCTGCGGCGACTACCAGACGCGCGTCATCAAGTGGCTCGACGCCATGCGCACGCACCCCGATCCGCTCGTGCGGGCCCAGCTGGCCGGCCTCGACTACGGGCCGATCCAGGCCTACCGCGGCGGGCATCAAGCGGTGGTCGTCTTCCCGCGCGGCACCGACTGGCAGGAAACCGGGACGGTCTTCGACCCGTGGCCCAACCAGCGTCCAGAGATCTGGACGATGCAGCGTTGGACCGACAAGTTCTGGTGGGGCGTCGGCGTCGGCGAAGGCGGGCGCGACTACCCGCACATGTTCGGGAATCCGTCGCACTACTCCGGCACTTCAATCGCACGCGAGCGCCTGCACCCGCGCAAGATCGCCGTCAACTCGCCGGTGGCGGTGCTGGTCGTCGCCGCCGACGGCCGCCGGCTCGGGATGACGGCCGACGGCGAGTTCGTCAATGAGATCGAGGGCGCCGACTTATACCCGGAACCGCGCGGCGACGGCGAATATGCGTGGTACTTCGGTTTGCCGCAGGACGAGTACGAGGTGCAGTTCACCGGGACGGCCGACGGCGAGATGCACGTCCTCGTCGGAGATCAGGACGGCCGGCTGGTGACCTACGGGCCGCAGCCGATCGAGCGCGGCGGCACGGCCGCCCTGTCGCTCAATCCGGACTCGATCGATGAGGCGCTGGAACTCGCCGATCGACAGGTCGCCCCGATCGCCGTCACGGACGACAACGTCGCCGAGCTCGAGCTCGGCGAGCCCGAGGCCGCCGAAGCCGCCGCGCCCAACGACGCCACCCGCTTCATCTATCTGGGCGTTCTGGGCCTGTGCTGCCTCATCCCTCCGTCCGCCGTCCTCGTCGCCTACGCGCTGAAGAAACCGCGGGCCTCCTGAGGCCGTCAAGACCCTTCTCCCTCGTCAACCGGGAGGAGTGGAACGAAGCAGGACGGGCGGGGCGGCGGATCGGATGGCGATCCGACCGTTGGGCCAACAAGCCCCCGCCTTTGGGGAACTCAAGCTGAGGAACCTGCCAGGCGGGGCGGCCGCCTGTCCATCCGGCATGGTAAGTACCCTACGGAATCCTCCGGAGTCAACGCTGCCGGGGATGGGGCGGCTTCGCTCCGGCTTCCGTCAGGATAGGAAGGTGTGCCGTGTCCCCGGCCGCCGCGGCGGCACCGGGGAACTCATACCGCCGGTCAGCGGGTGAGCGCCTTCCAGCGGGCGATCGAGCCGCGCTTGCTGACGGCGGCGCGCTGGATCGAGCGCGCCGACGGCTTGGCCCAGTCCGGCATCGGTACGTCGTAGTCGAAGCCCGGCAGAGTCACCCGCTCGACCTTCTCCCCCAGCAGGTACTCGATGGCGGCAATGTCGCCCTCGTCTTCGGGGGTCACCAGCGTCCAGGCCACGCCCTCGGCATGGACCCGCGCCGTGCGGCCGATGCGGTGGATGTAGTCCTCCGCTTCCTCCGGGACGTCGAAGTTGACGACGTGCGAGATGCCCTCGATATCGAGGCCGCGGGCGGCGATGTTGGTCGCCACCAGGATGGCGGCCTTGCCGGAGCGGAACCCTTCCAGCGCCTGCTCGCGATCCTTCTGGCGGAAGTCGCCGTGCATCACGGCCACCGACAGGCCGGCCTCGCCCAGCTTGCGGGCGACGACGTCGGCGTCCTGCTTGGTGCGGGTGAAGACCAGCGTGCTCTCCACCACCGCCTCGCGCATCAGCGCCACCAGCAGCGGCACTTTGAGGTGCGTCGGCACCGGGTAGAGCTGCTGGTGCAGCGCTTCCGGTGGGCGGGCGTTGTCGATCTCGACCCGTACCGGTTTACGCATAAAGCGCATCGTCAGGGACAGGATCTGAGCCGGCATCGTCGCCGAGAAGAGCATCGTCTGGCGCTCGGTCGGCATGCGGCGCACGATGGTCTCGATATCGGGCAGGAAGCCCATGTCGAGCATACGGTCGGCTTCGTCGAGCACCAGGACTTGCAGGTCGTCGAAGCGTATGTGGCCGCGGTCCATATGGTCGAGCAACCGGCCGGGTGTGGCGACGATGATGTCGACGCCCTTGCGCAGCTGTTCGGACTGGCGGCCGAGCGAGGCGCCGCCGTAGACGGCGCACACGCGCAGGTCGGTGTAGTGCGCCAGCTGGCGGGCGTCTTCGGTGATCTGCATCGCCAGCTCACGCGTCGGGGCCAGCACGACCATGCGGGCGTTCTTGCCGCGCACGCCGGCGCCCAGGCGCTGGAGCGAGGGCAGAACGAAGGCGGCGGTCTTGCCGGTGCCGGTGCGGGCCAGGCCCATCACGTCGTGGCCTTCCAGCGCCGGGGGGATGGCCTGCGCCTGGATCGGCGTCGGGGCCTCGAAGCCCAGCTGCTTGACGGCGCGCAGCAGGGGTGCATCCAAGTTGAACTTCTCGAAACTCATTCTTCCTTTTACTTCCATCCTTTTTGGGTTGGATCTCCGGCAAGAAAACACCGCTCCGGATCCTGGAGCGGTGTGCCGGGCCGATCCTGTTTCACTGAGGCGCAAGTATACCACACTGCGTAGCGGGGAGAGCCTACCCTTGTTCGCCCCCTTCCCCTTTCACCCCCCTTTAGTCCCCCCTCTAGGGGGGACACCGGGGGGCATGAGCTGCCCCCCGGACCCCCTGCAATGGCCTGAGCTTGACGGAGAGGAGGGCGCGTACATTGCGCTAGAGGTTGCATCTGATTCGACATCAATGAGTCGGGGTTGCCGCCTGTTAGAACGAGTCCTTCACCCTTCACAGATGTCGAGGGTAAACCTCCGTATTGCGCAAAGTGCGCATCCTCCTGGGCTGCGGAACCCGGCCATTGCAGGGGGGTGTGGGGGGGAATGAGATTCCCCCCCACTGCCCCCCTCCGCGAAGCGCCCCGGAGCGAAGCGGAGGGGTGAGGGGGGCCAAAGGGGGGTGAAAAGGGAGATGAGTACCCGCTAGAATGCGCGCGACAACCCCTTCGGCCAGCGCTCGATGACCACCTTGGTCTGCGAGAAAAACTCGACGGCGTGGCGTCCCTGGCCGTGTAGCGTGCCGAAGAAGGAATCCTTCCACCCGCTGAAGGGGAAGAAAGCCATCGGCGCAGCCACGCCGAGGTTGATGCCGATGTTACCGGCCTGGGCGCGATGGCGGAAGGCGCGCGCCGCCTCGCCGCTGCGCGTGAAGAGACAGGCCATATTGCCGTAGCGCCCGCCGTTGACCAAGTCGATCGCCTGCTCGACGGTCTCGACCCGCATCAAGCCGAGCACCGGCCCGAAGATCTCGCTCGTGGCGACGGGTGAAACCGCCGGCACATCGCTCAGCACCGTCGGGCCGACGAAGTAACCGCGGGCGTAGCCCGGCACGCGGTGACCGCGTCCATCGACGAGGGCGCCGGCGCCGTCGTCGACCCCGCGCTGGATCATCGCTTCGATGCGTTGCCTGGCCTGGGGCGTGATCACCGGCCCCATCTCGACTCCGTCGTCCAATCCGTACCCGACTCGCCGCGTGGCGGCGGCCTCGGCGATCGCCGGGCGGAACCAGGCGTCGGCCTCGCCCACCGTCACCGCCAGCGAGCCGGCCAGGCAGCGCTGCCCGGCGTTGCCGAAGGCGCTGTCGGCGACGATGCGGGTCGTCATCACCGGGTCGGCGTCGGGCAGGACGATCAGCGGATTCTTGGCCCCGCCCTGCGCCTGGACGCGTTTGCCGGCGGCGCTGGCGCGGGCGTAGACGTGGCGGGCGACCGCCGTCGAACCGACGAAGCTGACCGAGGCCACTCCTGGGTGATCGAGCAGGGCATCGACCGCCGCCGCTGCGCCGTGGACGAGGTTGACCGTCCCCGGCGGGAAGCCGGCCTGGCGGATGAGCTCCGCCACGAGCGTCATCGTCAGCGGGCAGCGCTCGGAGGGCTTGACGACGACGGCGTTGCCGCAGGCCAACGCGTACGGCAGAAACCAGAAGGGGATCATCCCCGGGAAGTTGAAGGGGCAGATGATCGCCGCCACGCCCACCGGCTGCCGGATGAGGTACTCGTCGATGCCCTGGGCGATGTCCTCCGAGAACTCGCCCTGCAACAGCGATGGAATGCCGCAGGCGACTTCGACGTTCTCGATCGCCCGCTGCATCTCGCCGCGCGCCTCGCCCAAGGTCTTGCCGTTCTCACGGGTGATCGAACGCGCCAGTTCGTCGAGATGCTGCGCCAGCAGTCCTTTCAGGCGGAAGAGCGGCTGGATCCGCTCCCCGGCCGGGATTTCTCGCCAGGTCTCGAAGGCGGCGCCGGCGGCCTCGACGGCCGCCGCCACCTCGGCCGCGCCGGAGAGCGGCACGCGCCCCAAGATCTCGTCCGTCGCCGGATCGCGAACCTCGGCCGCGTCCGGCGTTCCGGCCAAACGGGCCTCGCCGCCGATGCTATTCGCCAGGATGTCGAGTGAACGAGAAAGAGAGGCCATGGTTCCTCGAGCGTTTCATTCGAACTCGCACAGCAGGCGAACGACGGTTTCGTGCGCCTCGTCCGACATTCCCAAGGTAGGTACATTCGAGATCCGGTCGCACAGGTCGTGGCGGATGCTCTCTCGGTCGCGTATGTGTGAGGCAATCTGCCGGGCCTGGTCGATCTGCCCGGCCTGGGCGTACCCTTCCAAGAAAGGCAGCCACTCCGACCGGTCGGAAGGGCGGAGACCCTGCTCTTCGGTCTGCTCCGCCAAACGCACGAGTTCATCCCAGTCTCCTCGCTGCCGGGCCAGCGACGCCTGCTGATAAAAGTAACACCAACCGTGGTTGGGCTCGGGTCCGAACAGGCGGGGGAGGTCGAGGACCGGCGGCGACAGAAGATCGATGAGACCGGGGTCGGAGTAGGAGGACAGGCTGCGCACCAGCCCGTCGGCCCCGACCGGGAACTCCGGGCGGCGGCCGTCCAGGATGTGGACACAGGAACCCTCGGTCGGGCGGCTGGCGACGAGGAGGCGGTGGTAATCGCGGGCAAAGGAGACGATCTCGCGCATGCCGCGCTCTTCCTGGACCCCCTGGCGGACCTTCTCCGCCGTCGCCTCGGTGAAGACCTCGGCGGCGATCCGAACCGTGGCGGACTCCGGATAGTAGATCAAGTTGGCGGGGGCCCAGACTTCATAGTCCTCGTAGAAACCGGCGACCGGGAGTTCCGCCAGCAGCACCGTCCCCGGCTCAAGTTGCGGGGCGCGCCAGGAGACCTGCCACCAGAGCTCCCGCTGCGCCTGCCAGAACTGCGCCCAGTGGAGCCCATTCAAGGAATGCGTGACGATGGCTATCGCCAACAACCCGAGCAGAATCCACCGGCGAAACGCCGGGCGGGTGTACGTCCACAGCAGACCCACGATCACCAGCGCTGCGGCCAGCGTCGCCTGGAGCGTGTAGCGGTCATAGCCGTTGCCCCACCGTACGTCGCGGAAGGCGAAGATCAGGGGAATCTGGCCCAGGACGAGCAAGATGGCTCCAACGACGGCCATTTGACGACCGTCGCCCTGCGGGTCACCGGCGGCTCCGGCGTATCCCGTTGAGGCGCGGCGCACCCACCGGGCGTAGGCGACGGCGGCGAGTACGCCGGCGCCGGCCAGGAGAAATGCGCTGACGATCGGCCGGAGTTCGGCCGAGCTGCTCAGTTGGTAATACGGAACGCCCCAACCGGCCACCAGGATGTCGGCCATGTCCTTGGCGAGTTCGGCTCCCTGCTGCACCGCAAGCCGCAAGGGCTGCACCAGGTAGGCTTGGGAAATCCCGCCCAGGTCGGTGGCGCCGCGCCCGCTTTGGAAGATGACCGATCGCCACAAGACCTGGCCAAGCGTGAGCACGACGTATGGGATCCACCATCGCGCGACCCAGCGCACTCTGCCACCGGCCTTCTCATCCATGGGCGAGAGCAGGCACAGGACGAGAACTCGCGCGACCTCCAAGCCGAGCATGTACTCGTAGAGCAGCTGGTAGAACAAGGCTGTGAGCAGCGCCGCTGCCGTGAGGCCCCACGTTACCCAGGGGCGCCTCGACCGGACCGCCAACATCGTCAGCGTGATCGACAGGATCGCGGCGGCATACGTCGTCAGCTGATTGGAGAAGGTCATGGCGTTGGGCTGCTGCAGGAAGCCGGGATAGAGCAGCACCACGGCTGCTGCCGCCGTCGTGGCGATGCGGCGCGTCGGCCAGAGCCCGCGCAGCAGCACCAGGGTCAGGGCCGCCGTCAGCCAGCGCAGGCCGAAGGAATAGACTTGCCAGGCCAGGGCGCTTTCCCCAAACCAACCGTAGGCCCGGGCGAAGAGATGCCCGACAAGCGGTCGGTCGATCGAGAACATCGTGATGATCGCCTGCGGACCGCGGACGGCGCCGGCCCACAGGACGTACCAGTCGTCGCGGTAGAAACCCAGCTGAGCCAGGGACGGCCCATAAGCCAGAAGTCCGAGCAGGAGGAGAAGGCCGAGGGAGGCGAGCCACTCGAGGCGGGAGCGTCCGATCATGAGGATGATTCTACTCGTGGGATCGGCCGCGAGCGCCCGGCGGATCGGCGCGGCAGGGTCACCGGCTCGGCCGCGCCCAATGACCCCTGTGGGTGTTTGACTATGGCAGACCGGGCCGAACGGCCTTCACCTCATTGGAGCAAGACATGTTTGCAGGAGTCAACTGGTTGGCCGTCGTCGTGTGCGTCGTTGTAGCCATCGTCGTCGGGTTTGTGTGGTACTCGAAGCCCCTATTCCTCAAGCCGTGGCTGGCTGGGATCGGCAAGCCGGCGGAGTTCGCTCAGCAGGCGCGGCCGGTCAATTACGTCATCACCATCGCCGCCGCCTTCGTCGAAGCGCTGTTCCTGGCGGCGCTGATCGGCGTGATGGGCAGCGCCGGCGCCGCGGCCGGGCTGCAAGCCGGCTTCATGGTCTGGCTCGGGTTCGTCGCCACGACCTCGGCCGCCAACGCCGCCTTCGGCGACCGCGGCTGGACGGTGTGGGGGATCGAGGCCGGGAACCACCTGGTGACGCTGTTGCTGATGGGGCTGGTGCTTAGCCTGATGCCTTAGCGATCCCCAAGCCGCGGCGGACGGAGGCCTTCGGCGCGGTATAATCCGCGCTCTCGGCCGCTTTCCGCCGCGGCCGATGTTCTTTCCCGCGACGAGTGCGCCCGCCTTCTCCAGGGGGAGAGCCGCTTCCGACGGGACGTGCCGTCGGCGGATGCATGCCTCGGCTGTTGCCAAAACCATGATCGACCGCCTGCGATCCACCTATCGCGATTACCCCAGCAACTTCTGGGTGCTGGTCGGCGCGTCGTTCATCGACACCATCGGCCGAACGGCGATGATTCCGTTCTTCGCGCTGTACGTCACCCAGCGCTTCAACGTGGGGATGACCGAAGCCGGGATTCTCTTCGCCATCTTCTCCATCGCCGGGTTCTTCGGGAACATGATCGGCGGCGCGCTGACGGACCGCCTGGGCCGCAAGTCGATCATCCTCTTCGGCCTGGTGGTCAGCGCGCTGAGCAGCCTGGCGATGGGGCTGGTGGACAGCCTTTCGGCCTTCTACGTCCTGGCGGCCCTGGTCGGCCTGCTGTCCGATGTGGCCGGGCCGGCCCATGGGGCGATGGTGGCCGACATGTTGCCGGACGCCAAGCGCGCCGAGGGCTTTGGCGTGCTGCGCGTCGGCGCCAACCTGGCGTGGGTCATCGGGCCGTCCCTGGGTGGGTTGCTGGCAGCCTACTCCTATCTGTGGATCTTCATCGCCGACGCCGTCGCCAGCACGATCACCGCCGTCATCGTCTACCGCTTTATCCCGGAGACGCGCCCACAGGCCCAGGCGGTGGCCGAGCGCGAATCGATGGGCCAGACCTTCCGCGGCTACGGCACGCCTCTCACCGATCGGCCCTTTGTGGCCTTCCTGGTCGTCTCGGCCTTGATGAACCTGGTCTATTTGCAGATGTACTCGACGCTGTCCGTTTTCCTGCGCGACCAGCACGGCGTAAGTCCGCGCGAATACGGCTTGCTCATGAGCCTTAATGCGCTGAGCGTCGTTCTCTTCCAGTTCTGGCTGACGCGCCGCCTGCGACCGTACCGGCCGATGGCGCTGATGGCGGTCGGGGCCGTTCTGTATATGATCGGCTTCACCCTGTACGGTTTCGTGGCGGCCCTGTGGATGTTCGCCGCGGCGATGCTGATCATCACCTTCGGCGAGATGATCGTCATCCCCACAGCCCAGGCCCTGGTCTCGCGCCTGGCGCCGGAAGACAAGCGCGGCCGCTACATGGCCGTCTTCGGATTGTCGTGGGGAATTTCCTCGACCATCGGGCCGTGGGGCGCCGGCATCATCCTCGACAACTACAACCCCAGCTGGGTGTGGTACCTGTGCGGCATCCTGGCGGCGGCCTCCGTCGCCGGGTTCCTGGTGCTGGACGCCCGCACCCGGCAGCGCCTGGTGTCCGAGCCTGTGCCCGAAGCCGAGCCGGCGGCGGCCTAGCTCGCGGAACGTCGGAGGCCGGGTTGGCCCCAATGTCCCAGTCGCACGCCTTTCTTCTCGCCTGATAATCGGTCCGATGCGCCGCCGCACGGCGCGCCGCCCCCTTTCGCCAAAGGAGGAAACCATGCAACGTTGGGTCGGTGTTCTTTTGTTCTCGATCCTGGCCTTCGCCGCCGCCGGATGCGGCCCGGCGTCCGACGCAGGCAGCGGCTCAGTCGGAGACTACGTCTGGCTCGACGCCAACGGCGACGGGATCCAGCAGGAGGAAGAATCGGGCGTGCCCGGAGTCCGCGTCGGGCTGCACGCCGCCGATCGGACGGCGGAGGTGGCCTCCACGGTGACTGGTGACGGCGGCGACTACGCCTTCGCCGGCGTGGAACCGGGCAGCTACCGGCTGTTCTTCGACCCGCCGCCCGATCTGGATTTCACCCAGAAGGACAAGGGTGACGAGGACGATCTCGACAGCGACGCCTACCCGAGCGGTCCGGACCGGGGATGGACCGATCCCTTCGACGTCGGCCAATCCGCCGACGTCAGTCGCGATGCCGGCCTGATCCCCGGCGGCGGGGCGGCCACGGCGACGCCCACGCCGCTGGGCAAGGTCGGCGGCGGTGAAGTGGCGACGATCACGCCGACTGCGCCAACCGGCGGAGAAGTGCTGGTGTGTGTGCGTGTCTTCCAGGACGCCGCCGGCCATGCCAACTTCATCCGCCTCGGCGAGCGCACGACGATCGTCGTGCGGGTCGAAGGCAGCCAGGTGACCCTCGAGATCCGGGGGGAGGCGCCCGAAACGACGAACATCACGCTCAGCGGCGACATCGACGATCAGGGGGGCTTCGAAGCCAGGGGCACCGGCATGGTGGCCGGCTTCGAGAACATCGCCGGCGTCTTCGTCGGCCGGCTGACGCTCGATGACTATGGTGAGCCCCAGCTGACAGGCACGCTGTCGCTGGGGGTCGACGGGAGGCTGCCGCAGGGCCTGGACATCACCTACGAAATCGGCCCCTGCTGAACGGGCGCGACGGCCCGTCGTTCCATCAATACGGCGGCGCGGCCTCCGGCTGGCTGTGGACCACGGCCATCCGGCGCCGCGCCGCCGGCGCCATCGCCAGATAGCCGGCGAACAGCGCCACGCCGACCAGCAGACAGGAAAGCCACAGGGCGGTGGCGCCGCGCGCCTGGTAGATCCATCCTCCCAGCACCGGCCCGGCGAAAAAGGCCAGGCCCCACGCCGCGCCGAATACTCCCTGGTACAACCCGCGCTTGTCGACCGGTGCCAGGTCGGCGACGACCGAGGGCGCGATCGTGGCGCCGAGGATCTCCCCCAGCGTCCAGATTCCCACACTCAGGCAGTAGCCGCCGAAGGTGGTCACGAACGCCGGCAGGCCGAAGCCGATCCCCAACAGCAGGCCGGCGATCGCCAACGCGCCGAAGCGCGGCCAGCGCGGGGCGGCGTTGCTGGCCGGGATGCCGAGGACGACGATCAACGCCCCGTTGAGGGCCACCGCCAGGCCGTACTGCTCCGGCGTCAAGCCATGGGCGCTCATGTCGACGGGCAGCGTGACGTGGCCCTGCGCGTACACCGTCCCGAACAGGAGGGCCAGGCCGGTGAACGCCAGCAGCACGGGCTCGGCCCACAGCGCTCTCGCGCGATCGCCGAGCGGCAGAGAGGCGCGGCCTTCCAGCTCCACCGGCCGCGTCTCGCGCACGCCCCACAGCACGATCAGTCCGAAGAGGAATGTCGTCAGGGCATCGCCGACGAAGAGCAGGAGGTAGTTGGTCCGAGCCAGAAGGCCGGCGGCCGCCGGCGCGATGGCGGCGCCGACATTGATCGCCCAATAGAGATAGCCGAAGGCGCGTGGGCGATCGGCCGCCGGCACCAAGTCGGTGATGGCGGCGCTGACCGCCGGTCGATACAGGTCGGTGAAGAATCCCAGGACCAGCGTTCCGACGGCGATCAGGGTCACACTGTGTGCCAGCCCGACGGCCAGCATGGCGGCCGGCGCCGCCAGGAAACTGAGCAGCATCACCGGACGGCGGCCGAGTCGGTCGGCCAGGTCGCCCCCCACCAGGCTGGCGACGAAAGACCCGCCTCCGAAGAGCGACACCATCAAGGCGGCCTGACTGACAGGCAGGCCGCGCGGGCCCGTCAGGTAGAGAGTCAGGAACGGGACGACAAAGCCGCCGAGGCGATTGACGATCGTCCCGGCCCACAGCAGCCAAAACGTCTTGGGCAGGCCGGCGCCTTGCAGGAAACCGATTCGGGCGGACATGGACGGACGGCGCGCCGCTCCTGATGCCGACAGCATCACCCTGGAATGGCGAGTGATTTTATCCGAAAGACGGGCGGGCGGATTGTCGACGCTTCGGCGAGGCGCTAGAGCCCGTGACCCTCTGTCAGTCGGACGGGATGACGTAGATCTCCCAGCCGTACTCGAGCAAGCGCCGGTCGAAGGGCGTGTTGGGGACGGCGCAGTAGCCTATCTGAGGCGCCACCGGGCAGAAGAGGCGGGCGGCGTCGACGTTGAAGAGGCGGAAAGTACGCACCGCCCGATGGACGGGAGGCGCGCCGTCGGCGAGTTCTCGGGCGGCCTCGTTGGGCGCCGCCGTTTGGTGGCCGTAGAATCCGACTCGCACCGAGGGGTAGAATTCGTTCTTGAACACGGGCAGAACGAGCGCCACCCCCCGACCATCCCGGGCCGGGCTCTCCGGATCTTCCGCCGCCAGGAGACCCACGGCCAGGTCCGTTCGATCGCCGAAGGTCTCGACGATTCCCGGAAACCGGGTGCCGTACTCGCCATCCACCGGCAAGTTGATCAGGACGACACTATCTTCAGGCATCGCCGCCGACAGGTAGGCGATCATTTCGGCGTTGGCCGAATCGATCGCCAGCTGGAGCCGGCCGTTGGTGTAGCTGTTCGGCAACGTAAGAGCCCAGAGAATCCCTGAGAGCGCCAGGGTCGTCCATCCGGCGATCCGCATGGGGCGAGACGACGCCTGCGCCGTCTCCAAGGCCCACGACACGAGCTGGGCACCCAACAGCGCCGCGCCGAGCGCCAACGGCAGCAAGTAATACTCGGGGGTGAAAATCCATGGCAAGTAGATCGCCAGCCAGATGGCCATCCAGATGGTCCACATGAGGATCGGCGCCAGGCGAGGACGCCACGCGCGGAAACCCAAGAGGGCCAGGACGAACAGCGGCAGCAGGTACAGGTAGTCGCGATTCAACCAGTCGAGCCAGATGCGGAAGTTGGCGACAACGCTCGCCAGATGGAAGGTGAAACCGCTGGCGTAGCCCTCCCGCAAGCGGTCCGCGGCCAGGTAGACGGAGCTCGACGCGAGGTAAACGAGACCGCCGCCGAAGCAGGCCAGGGCCAAGGCCGGGTCTCGCAGGAAGCCGCGATCGCCGCCCGGGGCCTTCAGGCGACGCAACCCCCAGCCCAGCGTCAGCCACAGGGCGCTTATCGGCAGAAGCAGGACCGTCGTTTCCTTCGTATTGCACGCCGCCAAGACGGCGAGCCCGCCCAGGAGGATGGCTGCCATGCGGCGGGCGCCACGCCATCGTCCCGCGCGGTGGGCCAACAGCAGGGCCAGCAAGATCCATAGGATCTGCTGCAACTCGGGCTTGGAGAGGGTGTAGACGTTCTCCAACACCGGGCCGGCGAGCACGAAGAGCAGCCCGGCGAGCGATGCCTGGCGCCGATCGGCGCCCAGGTCTTGCGCCAGCAGAATGACTTCGACGACGATCGCGCACAACAGGATGGTGTTGCCGAGGAAGAACCAGAACGGCCGCGCCCCGGCCAGGGCGTAGATCGCCGTGTACAGGAGCCAGTAGAGCGGGCGAGCCCGACCTCTGGATCCTTCCAACACGGCGGTCCACTCGCCGTCCAGGACCCTGCGTGCGATCTGGATGGTGGAGGTGTCATCGAAGAAGCCGAAGTGGGGATCGGCCAAGCGCGGCAGCATCAGCACAACGGCCACCAGCAGCGGGGCCAGGAAAAGGAGGACCGTCTGTTGGCTGCGCGGGCTCATGTCGGGCGTCCGCCGGACTCAGAAGCGAATCTGATTCTACCGGCGATCCCCCGCGACAGATACAGCGAAACGTCGGCGCCTCGAGATAAAGCAGAAGCCCCCGCAGGGGGGCTTCTCGGTTTCAGCGGTCGCAGATGGCTAGCTAAAGGATGGTGACTGAGGCGGCCTGCAGCCCCTTCGGGCCCTGCACGATGTTGAACTCGACGCGCTGGCCCTCTTCCAGGTTGCGGAAACCGTCACCGGTGATGGCGGAATAGTGGACGAAGACGTCCTCGCCGCCTTCTCGGGCGATGAAGCCATAGCCCTTCCCGCTGTTGAACCACTTGACCGTTCCCTCAATTCGATCCGACATTGCTTTGCCTCCCAGGCAAAATGAAGATTAGGTGCCTGCTTGTTCTTCGGAGGTCGGGAGCCCAGGCAACGCCGGCGGTGGAACAAACCGGCCCGAGCTCGCTTCAGCCCAGGCCTTGGTCCTTCGACTTCCAGACTGAACTTACATGCTACCTTACTCGAAATCCTACCATGGGCCGGGTCAACCCTCAAGACCGATTTTCGTCTTCCGGCCTGCATGATCCTGGCTCCTTCACCAGCGTTCCAGTCCGACCTGTCGCTCCGTGGGAAGGAATCCGACCGAGCGGTAGAGACTCTCCGCAGGTGAACCGGCGTCGGCCACCAGGACCAGGGTCCCCAGCCCCATCTGCCCCAAGGCGTGGCGGGACGCCTGATAGACCAGACTGCCGGCGTAGCCGCGGCGACGATAGTCCGGGTGGGTCTCGACCGACTGGAACCGTCCGAGGTTCTCGCTGTGGTAGATGCCGAGGTCGGCAACCAGGGTTCTGTCGAGAAAGGCGCCGAACCAGGCGCCTCGGCCGGCCTGCTCCATGGCGCGGTAGCGCTTCATCTGGGCCTCCTTGAAGAGGCGGTAACCGGCCTCGTCGTGCTCCGGTCCGCGGCAGCGGATCTGATTCTCGATGGCCTGCCGCCAGTCGTCATCCGACTCCAACGGGCGGACGACGACAGCGGTTGCTTCATGCGGCGGCGCGGCGACGTCCGAAGCGGTCAGGACCGAGCTGTGGATGAGTTGGAATCCGCGGTCCGCGAATGCCTGCGCCGCGCCGGCGTCACCTTCCGGCGAGTCCCAGCCGAAGGTCTGATGGCGTACCAACGGCGGCGCCCCGATCTCCTCCACAAAGAGGCGGAGCCAACGCTCGTCGTCGCCCGGCGCCGGCGGGCCCTCGAACAAGAGGAAGTTGCCCCAGTAGAAGGTCGGGTTGGACGGGGTGCGAATGACGAGATAGCGGCCGCGATCGATGATCTCCCCGTCGAAGGCGGGGAAAATCAAGTCGGTGCGGTAGGCCAGGGAGCGGAGGATCAACGTGGTCCACCCCCCTGTAGTCCCCCCTTCCAGGGGGGACGGTGGAGGGCCAATCGCTGGCCCCCCACACCCCCCTCGCGCTGGCGAGGTTCCGCGGCCGAAACCGAACGAGGCATGCACATGAAAACTGGCTGCCTATGCTGGAGTCGCGTGCAGCCGAGGATCAGGGAGGCCCCTCTCTTAGAACAGACCGGGCCTTCCCCGATAACGGTCGGAGTGCAACCTATTGCGCAGACCTCGCGCCTTCTTCGGGCCCGAAGGACGGCTTATCACCCAGCCTTCTTCCCCTGCTCCTCCGCCCAAACCTGCTGCAGGGCGGCGACGCAGCGTTCCATGTCGATCCCCGGGCCCAGCACGCCGCCCCACAAGTCCCCGACGCGATCCAATCGGGCGCGCATCGTCTTGATCGTGAATTGGGTCGGCGCCAGGCCGGGGTTCAGCTCGTCCCACGCCAGCGGTGTCGAGACCGGGGCACCGTCGCGCGGGCGGATGGAATACGGCGCCGCCAGGGTCTGGCCGCGGCGATTCTGGTAGACGTCGATGTACATCTTCCCCTTACGCGAGCCCGGCACCCGCTCCAGGCTGGTGTTCGACGGATGGCGGCCGTGGAGGATGTGGCCGACGACCCGCCCGAAGGTGCGCGCCTGCTCGTAATCGTAACGGGCGCCGAGCGGAACGTAAACGTGAAGACCGGTCGCACCCGAAGTCTTGACCCAGGCGTCGGCTCCGATCGCCTGCAGAACGGCGCGCGTCGTGCGGGCGACCTCCATCACCTCGTCGAACGTCTGGCGGTCCGGGTCGAGGTCGATCACCAGGTAGTCCGGGTTCTCCAGGTCGGCCAGACGCGAGTTCCACGGATGGATTTCGATCGAGCCCAAGTTGGCGACGTAGACCAGCGACGCCTCGTCCTGGCAGACCAGGAAGCGGATGGCTGCGCCCTTCGACTCCGACTCGATCGGCACGACGGTGGCCCAGGCCGGCGCCTGCTCGACGTCCTTCTGGTAGAAGCTGCTTTCGGCGATCCCGCCTGGGAAGCGGTGCAGCGACAGCGGGCGGTCCTTGAGGTAGGGCAGCATCAGCGGCGCGACGTCGCGATAGTAGGCGATCATTTCGCCCTTGGTATAGCCGTCCTTCGGCCAGTAGACCTTGTCGAGGTGCGTGACCGTGACTTTGTGGCCCCCCACTTCCAGCGCCGTCCCGGCATCCTCCGATGGGCGGAACCTGCGGCGCGCCGGCGGCGGGGCTTCGACCACCCGCTCGCGCCGCGTCACCAGATGCGGATTGCGATCGGGCAGGATCGCCTCGTAGACCGGCTCGCGCAAGAAGTTGTCTTCCGTCCATTCGATGAAGTTGACGACGCACACGACCTGCGGAGCGACCCAGGTGGGCGTGGTGTCGACCTCGGGCAGGGTGGTGAAGGGGCAGGCGTCCTGGATGAGCGGGGCGAGCACGGATTTGATGCGGTTCCGCTCGGCGTCGTCGAATCCGGTCCCGACCCGGGCGGCGAAGACCAGCTGCGGGCCGTCGAAGGTGCCAACCAGCAGCGCCCCGAAGGCCAGCGGTTGACCGCGCGGCGCGGTGTAGCCGCCGATGACGAATTCCTGCTTGGCGCGGGCCTTGACCTTCAGCCAGGCGCGCGAGCGGGCCCCGATCTGATAGCTACTGCTGCCGTCTTTTCCGATGACGCCTTCCAGGCCGGCATTCACCGCCTGGGTATAGAGCGCCTCGCCCTGCTCGGGGATCGCCTCGCTCACGCGCAAGTGCGGGAGCTTCGGCAGAACCTGGCGCAGCAGTTCGCGCCTCCGGACCAGCGGCAGGCCGGTCAGGTCGTGACCCTCCAGATGAAGCAGGTCGAAGATGTAGTAGACCAGCGTCCCCTTGCCGGTCGTGCGGTAATTGCGCAGGAGCCGGATCTGCGATTTCCCTTCGCTGTCGACGGCGACGATCTCGCCGTCGAAGGCGGCTTCGAAGCCGATCTTCTTCAAGTCCTCCACTACCGGCGGGAAGGCCTCCAGAAAGTCGGCCTGGTTGCGCGAATACAGCCGCACCACGTCGCGGCGGACCTCGGCGACGGCCCGAAAGCCGTCCCATTTGATCTCGAACAGCCAGCCCGCCCGGCTGAAGGGACGATCGGTGAGCTCGGCCAGCATCGGCTGGATCGCCTCCGGCATCGGCGCCGGCGGAGCGCCACTCAGGTCGAGCTGAGTCAGATCGAGGCCGAGGCGGTCGCCGCGCGGCCGGCCGATCTCCTGCCGGCGGATCTCGGCCATCGTCCGCCCGGTGCGCGCCGAACGGTCGAGCTCGAGGATGTCACGCGGCGTGGAGAAGGCATCGCGATCCTTGATTAACAGCCAGTTCTTCCCTTCGCCGTCTTTCAACCGCACCAGGGCGAACTGGCCATCGAGCTTGGTCCCCTTGAGGATGATCTTGAGGGTGCCCTTCTCGAGGCCGGCGTGGAAGGCCCGCTCGACCTCGGCCGGCGAGGCCGCCCCGGGCGAGAGGTAGGTCCCCTCGTCCCAGATCATCGTCGTGCCGGCGCCGTAGTTGCCCTCGGGGATGACTCCCTCGAACTCCCCATATTCGTAGGGGTGGTCCTCGACGAAGACGGCCAGGCGTTTCTCGGCCGGGTCGAGCGAAGGACCCTTGGGGACGGCCCAGCTCTTGAAGACCCCGCCGAGCTCGAGGCGCAGGTCCCAATGCAGGCGCGAGGCGTCATGCATGTGGACCATGAAGCGAAGCGCGCCGGCGCTCTCCGCCTTGGCCGCTTCGGCCGCCGGCTCGGGCGTTCTGCTGAAATCTCGCTTGCGATCGTAATCTTGCAGGGACATGGGGGCGATCGTCGCTTCCCGGAAGCTCTCAGCTTCCGGGAAGCTCAAGGACCGAAGGGTGACGGCTGACCGCTACTCCTGCTCGCTCTTCTGCTGCTTCGCCTGTTCCAGGCTCTGGCTCAGTTTGGCGAACAGGTCGGTGACCTCGATCGGGATCGGCGCCTCGGCCTCGGCCTCCGGCTCACGGCCTTCGACCTTGGCCTGAATGATGCGCTGCAGGTCATCGGTGTAGGTGTCGTGGAATTCCTGCGGATGCCACTCGCCGGAGAGCGTGTCGATCAGGCTCTGGGCGAGCTCGAGTTCCTTCTCCGAGACCTCGCCCGTGCCCGGCAGCGTCAGCTCCTCGGGCGAGCGCAGCTCGCTGACGTAGCGTAGCTGATTCAGCACGATCACCTGTCCTTCGGGCTTGATGACCCCCAGCGTCTCGCGGTTGCGCAACACGAAGCGGCCGACGCCGACTTTGCCGCTGCGCTGCAGGGCGTCGCGCAGCAGGGCGTAAGCCTTGGCGGCGCCCTTGATCGGCTCCAGGTAGTAGGGCTTCTCGTAGAGCTTGTAGTCGACCTGGGCGGCATCGACGAAGGTGACGATCTCGACCGTCTGGGTCTTCTTGACGTTGGCCTTCTTGAAATCGTCCTCTTCCAGCACGACGTATTCGCCCTTGCTGAACTCGTAGCCCTTGACGATTTCGTCGTTGGGGACCTCTTCGCCGGTGTCGGCCGAGACGCGCACATAGCGGATGCGGCTCTTGTCCGAGCGGCGCAGCATGTTGAAGCTCAACTCGGTGGTCTCGCTGGCATTGTAGAGCTTGACCGGGATGTAGATCAGCCCGAACGAAATAGCGCCCGTCCAAAAGGATCGCATGGCAACCTCCTCACCGCCGCCGGCGTACAAGAATGGCATGATAACACGGCGCCCACAGGCGGCGGGGACGGAGGTTGTGCCGTCGCTCACAACTCGTTCTGGACGGCAAACAACGGCGTGGCCCACATCTCCAGGCGCAGAAGGGCACGCCGTTGTGTAAACCGGCTCAGGGGTCTTGGTTGGCAGGATGAACAGCTGGATCGTCGGCCTGGGCGTGAGGGTCGGCCGCTGGTAGACGGTCGCCGTGGCTGTCGGTGTGACACCGGGGGTCGGTGTGCGCGGCGGCGTGCGCGCGGGCGTAGGGGTCACGCCTGGGGTGGGAGTCAGTTTCAGAGAAGCGGCGACAGGGGAATCCGGTCTGGCGGCGCCGCCGAGGCGCAGGGCCGGCCCGACGGTCGGTAGCCCCCAATCGGCGCCGGTGCTAGACTTCTGCCCAGCGACCTCGGCACCGACTCGCTTCGCATGGAGGAGACCAATGAACGCCAAGGATGCTCTGTCGAGTCTCGAGCCCGTCGGCGGGGCCGAGGGCCTCAAACAGACCTATGACGTCCTGCACGGGAAGCGCCACTACATCGTCGGCTCGCTCTCGCGGGTCAAACGGCATTCGGGGAATTTCAACATCGTCCGGGCCGAGGCGGTCGAAGCGGCGGGCGAGTCGTTCGCCGGGCAGGAGGCTGTGACGTCAAAGATGGTGCGCCAGAGGCTGGCGCGTCGCGGCATCGACGTCGAGACGCTCGAGGCCCTCAATATCCTGTACGTCCTGGTGGCGCTGGGCAAGGCCAAGGTCGACCGACGCCGCTCGCAGCACGCCCTGTTCTTCAACCTTTCCGCCTGAGGCGCGTCAGGGGGCACAGGGGTCCGGGTGCTGGTCGGGCGACAGGGCCCGGGCGATCTCCTCGTCTCCGCTCAGAGCGTTCCACAAGGCTTCGTCCTCGGCCGTGTCCCAATGCCAGAGAAGCCAACCGTCGAAGCCGAAGGCGCATGAGTCGGCCTGCCACTGCTGAAGGGCCAGGGCCCCGCGCGCCGGCGACGAGTAGTTCTGGCGGAAGGCGCCGAATTCGCCCATCACCATCGGCGTCCGTTCCATCCCCTCCATCCCGAAGTTGACCGCATGACCGCGCACGTCGAGTTCAAAGCCCGGATAGCCGTGCAGATCGATGAAGTCGGCGGTCGAGTCCCAGATCGCCGGCCGCGTCTCGATCCAGCGCGTGTCCCCCACCCGCGCCGCCAGGGGACCCTGCGGCACGAAGAAACCGACGCTGACCAGCGCCGTCGGGTCGGCCTCCAGGATGCGCGCCCGGGCGGTGTCGATGAAGTAGACCAGTCCCTCGTCCATCAACCGCTGCCGGTCCCGGGCCATGTCGTACGTGACCCCATTGGCGTGCTCGATGGCGCCCTCGTTCCAGGAGAGCGGCGGCGAGGTCGAGTCGAAGTACACCTCGTTGCGCAGCTCCCAGCTGAAGACGTGTTCGACCGGCGCCCCACGATCGAGCAGCGCCCGGTACAGGTCGACATAGAGTTCGCCGATGGCAGCGACGCCGCCGGCGGAGAGGATCTGCAGGTTCGTCGAGCCGAAGTCCTCGCAGCACTGGGCGTTCGACATCTCGCCGTAGCGACCGCCGGGAAGCCAGTCGCTGGTGAACCAGACGAAGATGTCGTTGGCCGCCGCCTGGCGCAGAAAGTCAGCCAGGTTATTGACATAGGCCGGGTTGAGGAACGTCCCTTGGCCGGTGACCCCGGCGAGGCTGTCGATCAGGAAGACGCGCACCACGTTGTATCCGTACTCGTGCATCCGGGCCAGCGCCGCGCCGGCCGCCTGCGAGTCGTAGACATCGGTGGCGAAGGTGGCATCCTGGTAGCGCTGCTCGCCCCACGGCATCTCCTGCCAGGCGAAATGCAGATAGTTCGCCCCGCGCGGGATGAACGTCGCGCCCGACCGCCGATCGTAGAACTCACTGACACCTTCGACCTGACGGATGGCGATGTGATGCGGCGGCCGAAGGTCCTGCGTGGCGGTCGGGGGTGGAACGGTGGGGGATGGAACGGTCGGGGGCTGCGTCGCCGGCGGAAGGGCGGAAGGCCCAAGCGCGGGGGTAGACGGCGCGGCCGGGCTGCCGCAGGCCAGCAGCCCGATGACCAGGGCAAAGGCGGCGATTCCCGGACGCCAGGCCAGGACGACTGCCGTGAGCCTCATCTTCGCCCTCCTTATCGAACGCGAGTGTAGACGGCGAGACGCTTACGAGATCGGCGCGGATTGAACCGCGCCGTCTCCGATGGGCGATGATCACAGCTTCGGCCACCGCCTCCGATGCTGCGAGAGGTCGTCGGCTGGCCCGCCTCCTTCTATGCCGGCGGAGTGGCGCAATCCTAGTGCAGCTGCATGCTGAGAGCAACCAGGACCGAAGTCAGCGGCGAAAGGAGGAGGCGAAGGACACCCCGGCCGGCCTGACACCGGCCGGACCGCCTGACACCGGTCAGCAGAAGTCTTGCGCTGGTGACCGGCCGGGCTCGTTTCGGGGATGAACTCGATCCGGCTAGGCGAAGGGACTCCGAGACCGAGATCGACGGCGGCCAGCCACCCGCCGGCCTCTCCCCCGCCTTTCCCCCTTGCCAGGCCGCCGCCGGGCCTTAGAGTGGTTGTGCGGGCGGGCTGGGAGGCACGGATGAATGCGGGCAACGCCGCCGTTGCGGTCAACGGCCCCTCGCGGCTCGGCCGGCCCGACCCGGACCGGATCGACCGGCGGGCGCTGGCTGCCCTCGGGCACCCCTTCTCCCTCGCCGCCGCGGCCCTGCTTCTGCTCAACGACCACGTCCTCAAGCGAGCCTTCCCTTCCATCCTGACCGGAAAGGTGAGCGACTTCGCCGGGCTCTTCTTTTTCCCATTTCTGTTGGCCGTCTTCGTCGGATGGATGGGACAGCGCGCCCGGCGTCCACGCGGAGCCGAGGCGGCCATGGCTGCTTGTTTCGTCGTCACGGCATCGTGTTTCGCCCTGGTCAAGATCGATCCGGCGAGCAACGTCCTGGCCGTTCGGCTCCTGGAGACGGCCCTGGGTGTGCCGGTTCGCATCGTCCGGGATCCGACCGACCTGATCGCCCTGGCGGCCCTGTGGCCGGCATGGCGTCTGTGGCGCAGGTTGGATGAACGGCGAGGCGGGAACACACCTCGATCGCTGCTGGCTCTCGGGCTGGCGTCGTTGGCGGCGCTGGCGACGGCCCCCTGCCTTCCGGAGATGCCGGTGTCCCATTTGGCGGCGACCGAGGCCGGCGTCTACGCGCTGACGAGTCCTTGGAACCCCGTGGAGGGCGTCTACCGAAGTTCCACCGGCTCGGGCTGGGAGGCGGTCCATCCTTCCCAGGTGCCGCCCGAGATCGTCGAAGTCGCGGGAGCACCGGTCGAGCTGCCGAAAGTGGTTTGTGTTCCCGACCTCGAGCAGACGTGCTATCGTGCCGCCGGTGAGGAACAGCTGCAAGGCTCCGCCGATGGCGGCGCTACCTGGCAGACCGTGTGGAGCGCGCCGACGACGCGGCGGGCCTTCATGCAGCGCATCGCCGACGGTCACGGACAACTGCTCTCCTGCGGCAAAGAGCTCGACTTCCGCGCCAACGACCTTGTTGTGCTGGGGCGCGGGGAGGACCACGTGGTGGTCGTCGCGCTGGGGAACGAAGGTGTGCTGCACGGGCGCCCGGGGCAATCCTGGGTGCGCCGAGGGGTCGGCGCTGCCGAGGCGACGCCCGAGCGGAGCGATATCCAAGACCTGCTCTTGCCGTCGCTGATTCTCGAGGAAACGGTGGCGGCGGTGTTGGCCGGAGCGGCGGCGCTGCTGCTTTTCTCCAGCCTGGCCTGGCGTCGCCACCGGCCCCGTCCGGGCGAGAGCGTGCCAAAGCGGAGCGACATGCCGTGGAAAACCGGCGTGGTCATCACGCTGCTGGCCTTGATCCTGATGTTCGCGCTCGACGTCGAGGCACTGATCCCCTACGCCCTTGTCCCGCTGGTCGCGATCATCGCCTGGGCCGTCATCCTGTGGAGTGGCTGGCTCCAAACGCTGCGAGGGACGGGCGAAGGTCGCCGAGCCTGGACGGCCCTCGTCCTTTCGGCGTTGGGGAGTCTGTTGGTGGCGCTGGCGGTGTGGATCCCGTTCGCCCTGTGGTTGTTAGGCGTCCTTGCAACCTACCCGGCCGCGCTGCTGCTCGCGGTGGCAGCCGTCGGCGGGTTGACCGCGCTCTTCTGGAAAGCGATTGCGCCTCCCAGACCGACGCCGGCGGGGGCGTAGCTCGGGCCGGAGGCGCCCGGCCGGTCGACTCTCAGGGGATCTGAGCGACGATCGACTCCGGGACGGTCACCGGCGCCGGGACATGCAGCTCGAGGATGCCCAACCCGGACCGCGCCCTGGGACTGGGAACAGGGCGGCGAGGGTCCTCGCCGCCCGGCAGGAGGGACGGTTATCCGAGGCCCAACAGGCGTCTGGCTTCCGCCACGGCGCCGCGGGCGTCATCGGCGTAGCCGTCGGCGCCGATCTCCTCGGCCCACGCCCGCCCGACGGGCGCGCCGCCCACCAGCACTTTCACCTGACCGCGCACCTCGGCCGTGCGCAGGGCTTCGATCACCCGCCGCTGGACGACCATCGTCGTCGTCAGCAAGGCGGAGAGGCCCAGGATCTGGGCCCCGGTTTCCTTGACCTTGGCCACGAACGTCTCCACCGGCACGTCGACTCCCAGGTCGTGGACTTCGAAGCCGTTGGCGGTCAGCATGATGCCGACCAGGCTCTTGCCGATCTCGTGGATGTCGCCCTTGACGGTCCCGATGACGGCCGTTCCGACCGGGGCCGTCCCCTCGCCGCGCTTCTTCAAGTCCGGCTCGAGCACCTTCATGCCGGACTGCATCGCTCGCCCGGCCAGCACGAGATGCGGGATGAAAGCCTCGCCGCAGGAGAATCGTTCCCCGACGACGTCCATGCCGGGGCGCAGCCCGCGCTCGATGATGGCCAACGGCTCCAGGCCGGCGGAAAGGGCCTGACGCGTCAGGTCGGCCGACTCCTCGACCTTGCCGTTGACGACCGTGGCCGTGAGTTGTGACAGCAGATCTTCGCTCATCCGAGTCCCCGTTTCTGAAACGCCCGGGCTACCAGATCCCCGGAAGAAGGCGGGCCCTCGTGGTGGACCGATACTCGCGGTAGCCGGGCAGGTCCCGCGTGAGCAAGCGTTCCTCGTCGAGGATCCGCACCACGAGGATCAAGGGCAGGAGCAACGCCGGCGCCACGGCGTAGATCGACCCGAGCGCCAGTGGGGAGGCGAGGTAAACGACGATGATCGCCACGTACATCGGATGCCGCACGACGCGATACGGCCCCGTCGTCACGACCTGCTGCCCGGCCTCGACTTCCACGACCCGCGAGGCGAAGCTGTTCTCGCGCAGCACGAGGAAGAACAGGCCGTAACCCATCAGGAAGACGAGATCGGCGAAGAGGACGACGGCCCGCGGCAAGTCCGACCAGCCGAAGCGCCGATCCAGTCCGGGGAGGACAAAGGCGAGCAGGATGATGACCATAGCCAGCGTCAGAGCCGCTTTCTGGCGGGTGCGGCGCTCGCGCTTCCGCAGGCGGCGCTCCAGAAGGGCAGGGTTGCTGCGCGCCAGGTAGACCAGGACGAGCCCGGTCGGCAGGAACAGCACGACCAAGTAGACCCAGGCTTCCCAGTAGACGAGCGTACCCGCGGTTCCAAAGAATAGGGCGGACAGCGCCAGCGCGGCCGCGACCAAACGACCGATGATGGGACCGATCGGCAACGCGTGACCCTCGCTCATACGGCCATCCGCTCTGTCAGGGCAGGCAGCTCATCCATCCCAAAGGAGCGGGCCGCCGTCGCGGCGATACGGCGCAATTCTGCCGGGAGCCCCTGGGGAAGGCTTGGCGGCTGATAGGTTTGGAGGAGATCCTCGACGCGGAGGCGCGCCCGCTCGAAAGTCGACAGGGCGCCGGCGGCCCGCCACGCGTCCAGCGAGCCGCGGTCGATGATCCCCGAAGGGATGTACGTCTCCTGCTGGAACCAGCGCAGCGTGTGTTCCTGGGCCAGGTAGTCGGCGCGATGGCCGAGCTGGCGCATCAGCGGCAGGGCGATCGGATCGTCGCGCCGTTCGACCCCGGCCAGCAGACGCTTGGCCATCCCGATGATTTCGGCGTCGATCACCAGCTTCTCCAGGCTCTGGCACGACTCGAAATCCATCATCCCGGCGCCGGAGACCATGTTGACTCCGGCCAGCGCCGCCAGGATCGTGCCCCCGGCCGATTCGAGGCCGGCCTGGGCGTCGACGATCTTGGCGTCGCTCATGCCCAGGTAGGCATGCGTCGGCAGGCCGAGCGACTTGCCGATTTCGGCGTAGGCGCAGTCGATCATCCACGTTCCGACATCGCCCATCGGCGTCGTGCCGTGGCGCATGTCGAAGACCGCCGGCGAGCCGCCCCACACGATCGGAGAGCCGGGCCGCGCAAGTTGTCCGATGGTCACACCGCTGAGACTCTCGGCCGCGTGCTGGACGAGCGCGCCGGCCAGCGTGACCGGGGCGGTGGCGCCTGCCAGGGGCATCGACACCAACTCGGCCGGGATCATCGCCCGGGCGCAATCCATCAGGTTCTGGCAGGTCAGGTCCGACCACAGCAGCGGCGGCGACGGGCACACGTCGAAGACGGCGATCGGCCGCTCGGCCAGCGCCTGCTCGCCGCCGGCGACGACCGTCAACATTTCCTTCATCGTCCACCAGGTGTCCTTGCGGAAGGCGCCGGTGACGATCGGTTTGCGCATGAAATGCAGCGCCAGATACAGGCGGTAGAGGTCGCCGATCTCCTCGGCCACATCGGCGCATACCAGGGCGGTGCTCTGGGCGTCGATCTGCGGCAGGGTCTCGACGAGCTGGACCAGGCGGATCAGGTCGGCCGTGAGCGGCGGCCGCTGCTGCTGGGTGTTCGGGTCGAGGATGGAGATGGCGGCCGAACCGGGATCGAACTGAACATGGTCGCCGCCGTAGTGGACGGCCGGCTGTCCGTCCAGGTTGTACAGGCTGAACTCACGCGGGGCTTGCTCGAGAGCCTGGCGCGCCAGAGCCTCGGGGATGTGGGCGATCTGCCGTTCCCGGTCGACGGTGGCGCCGGCGTCGGCCAGCAGGTGCAGCGCCTCGTCGTTGTGGACGCGCAGGCCGGGGTCGACCAGAAGTTGGAAGGCCTCGTCGAGGATCTGAGCCATCAGGCCGAGGCTGAGGATCTGGAATCGGGGTCGCATGCCAGCCTCCGACGCGGGAGACACATTCTCGCGTGGCCCGGCTGAACGGGCACCTTGCGAACGGCGGCGCTTGCCAGGATGAACGGCCCGTCCGGCGCTTCAGGGAAAGCCGGGAGGGCGCCGTCGCCGTCGTCACCACGCAACGCAGCGGCGGGCAGGCGACCGACGAGGAATCTGGCTCAACGCGCCGCACGCCGGAATGGGGGATCCCAGGCGCGGCGCCGGTGGGTTGGGACCGAAGCTCAGGGGAAGGCGACGGCCGTAGGGGTCGAGTTCGGATGGAGCGGCCATTGGACCAGGCGCCACTCGGTGTAGCCGTGTTTCTCGGCGGTGTAGACGCGCGCGCTCGATGCCTGCTGGCAGCCGGCTTCATCGTGCACGGTGTAGACCAGCCCATCCACGGCGATCGGCGTGAAGAGGATTTGGCCGTCGACACACAGCCAGGCCTCGATCAGGTAGCCGCGGTAGTCGTCTTCCGTCATCCAAACCGCCGACCAGCTGATGGTCACTTCGTCGCCATTGCGAACGGCGCTGACCGTACGCGGCGGCTTGTACAGCTCCGAGAAGGGGAGAATCCCGTAGAACGGCCGTAGCGTGGACGTGTCGCCGCGCAGGACCTCGATCAGGTCGGCGCGCACCCAGCAGTCCCCCAAGAAGTACCAGGGGTGGATGTAGTACCAGTCGCCCAGCTGATTGGTCGCCAGGATGTCGACATGATTGGCCGGGTAGAGGCCCCACTCGTAAAGGTAGGCGCCGCCGGGACCGTAGCGGCAGTTGGCCTGCTGCAATACGCGGCCTTCGGGAGGGTCGAAGGTCGGCGTGGGAGTGATCGACGGCGTGCGGCTCGGGCGCAGAGTCTCGGTCGGCGGGCCGGCCGGCGTCGGCGTATCGGCCGGCGTCGGGCTGAGGGTCGATGTCGCCGTGGCCGTGGCGGTCGGGATCCCTGAGGGTACTACCGTTCGGGAGGCCGTGGGCGGCGGCGCTATCGTAGACGTGGCCGTCGGCGTAGCCATCGCCGGCGCCAGTGGACTCCCCGGCACCGCCAGGCCGGCGGCGAAACCGGCGATGAGAGCAAGTCCGCCGACGGGGAGGGCGATCAACAGGCCGCGGGTCACGGCCCCAATCTAGCGCAGGCGGCGCCCTTCTGACAAGGGTGCCATGGGTCCGGGGCCGAGGTCGGCCCCGGCGACCTCAGCCAGCGGCGGACGGTTGTTCACTCTGGCCGGCCCACGCCAGGAGTCGGTCCTGCATGGCCTGCGCCCTCTGTGGTTCGTCGCCGCTGCGGTCGTTCTCATCGAGCGGAGTTTGGTCGAGGGCGTACAGCGCCGATTGGCCCTTGACGAAGTTCCAGCGGTCCGTGATCCAGTGATCTGCGAAGGCGTGGATCAACTTCCAAGGGCCGTCGATGATGGCCGCCTGTGTGGCGTAGACGCCGAGAGAGAAGACTTCGCGCGACTCGAGTCGCCCGCGGCCGGAGATCTCTCCCCAGCGCGAGACCGAGTCCATGCTCGGCGGAATGCGCAAGCCGTGGGCCACCAACAGCGTTGCCGGCAGGTCAAGGGTGGAGAAAGCACCGCCGATGACCGCCGGCACGGTTTGGGCCAGGCCGGCCGCCGGCTTGACGATCAAGGGCACGCGCAGGCAGGGCTCCTGCAGGGTGTGGTGGTGGAAAACAACACCCTGTTCGCCAAGCGCCTCGCCGTGGGGCGAGGTGAAGACGATCGTCGCTTCGTCAAACGACCCGCACGCCTTCAGGCCGGCGACCAAGGCGCCGACGTTCCGGTCGATATAGCCGACCTGGGCCCAGTACTGGCGCCGGGCGGCATCGAAGCTGCGGAGCCCCTGAAGCGGAAGCAGAATCTCGGCTTCGATCTCCCGCAGGTACGGGAGCAACGCCTCCAGCCACGAGACGATCTCCTCCGGAACAACACCTTTCTGAAGTTGCCGGGCGAAGCCGGCGATGCGCTCTGGAGGGAGCCGGAGGGCGTCCACGTCGGGGTACTGGGCGGCCAACCCAGGGAGATGCGCCGCCAGATCCGGCCGGTCGGCCCCGCCCTCGAGGGCTCTGGCGGTTGCCTCCAGCCGAATGGCGAGCGGGACATCGCTGAGGCCTCGCCGCAGGCGGGGCAAGGCGCGTTCGATCTCCAGGATCGACTCGACACCACGGATCTTGGCGAGCCGCCCGTCATCGGAGTCGCCCTCGTCGAACGGGATCTGGTACGCGTCCGCCTCGGGCTGCGGGACGCGCGTCGGCGGATGGCTGTCGAAGTACTGGAGCCAGATGAACTTCGGACGGTCGTCGGCGGACGCCAGCCACTGCAGGAGGCGGCGAGTTGTTATGGCTCCGTCCTGGTCCGGTCGGCCGAGGAGCGGGAGGACCTGCTCAAAACGAGGGGTGACGCCGACCGCTTGCATCAAATGATCGTGTTCGCTGGAGGCGACGACCGTCTCGTATCCGGCATCGGCGAAGGCACCCACCAACTCGGCTTCCGCCGTCGGCAGCGTGCCCCATTCGGAGTGGATCCCCAGCCGGGCAGGGTATTTGCCGCTCATCAAGGCAGCGTAGGCACCGATCGTGGCCGGGGAAGGCGTCCGGGCGTGCTCGAACTGCCATCCCTCGGCCGCCAATCGGTCGATATGAGGCGTGCGGATCGACGGGTGGCCGTAACAGCCGAGATGGTCCGCCCGCAAAGCGTCGCTGGTGACGATGATGACGTGCGGGGCCCGGCTCGCCCGACGGCGGAGGAGGGTCGGCGGCGTCGCCCCGTGGATCGTTGGATCGGACCAGCCGACCCAGGCGTAGGACGGATCTCCGCCCCGGGGGACGCGCGTCTCGAAAGTCAGCTGGACGGTGTCGCCGGCTCGCACCGGGAGATCCACATCGAAATCGAGCCAGCGGTGGTGGCCCGGCTCCCGACCGGGATCGAGCGAAAAGAAAAACAGCGCCTGGCGCCGGCCCCATCCCCATCCCCTCCGGCGGTAGATGCGAAACTCGACCGGCGACGTCAGGCGGTCCCAGCAGGTCTGGCGCAGGCCGAGGCCGAAGGATAAGCGAGCCGTCCCGCCTATGCGGACGGGGGGGAACGTCACGCACGAGTCGGGATGCGCGAAGAGCACGGTGCGACTCTCACCGCCGATCGTGAAGCGCTCGAGCGCCACGAAGTTGGCCCGGGGGGCATCGATGCTGGATCGGTCGAGTTGATCGACCAAATGGATGGTGCCGGTCACGCCGATACCTCGTGGTAGATCTCGAAGATGCGGCGAGCATGGGCGCGCCAAGTCGGCAGGTCCGCCACCGGAACAGGAACGGGGAGTCCGCCCGAGATCGCGCGCCGCAAGGCCTCGGCCCAGGCGGTCGCGTCGCGCGCCGGCAGGAGCAGGTGTCCCGGGCGACCGGCAAGCATCTCTTCGAGAGTGCCGAGCCGGCTGGCCAGGACTCGCACGCCGAGGGTCAACGCCAGCTGGACAACAAGGGGGCTGTTCTCGTACCACTGGGCAGGCATCACCAGGCCGGCGCAGCCCCGGAGAGCGGCGGCCAGCTCCTCCGGCGGAAGAGTCCCCTTCCACGTGATGCGCCGGTCGGAACCGAGGCGTTGCTTCAGGTCGGTGACATACGCCGACGCGGAGGAGGAATCGCCATAGACGTCGAGCCGGACTTCCAGGCTCGGGTCGAGGGCCAGCGCCTCCACCAGGATGTGCAGTCCCTTGTGAGGCACCAGACTTCCGACGAAGGCGAAGCGGCGCGGGTCGACGCGAGCGGGCGGGCCGAGGTCGGGGATCGGCTCCAGACCGTGAGGGACGACCTCGAGCGCGTGGTCCGGCAGACCGTTTTCGACGAGCAGGCGTCGCTGGAACTCGGACAGCACGACGATTCTCGATAGTTGCCGCAGGACGCCGCGCAGGAACGGGTTCCGAAATGGAATCGCGGCGAGATCCCCGACGAGCTCGCTGGGCCAGAGACGGCCCGTGCGCAAGGCCCGGCGGGCCAGCGTAAGGCTCAGCGGGTGAACTCCCGGCCAGGATCGGGCCCGGGTGAAACCATAGGTGTCGCGCAAACAGGGCAGGCAATCGAGCGGATGGCGCGGCCCGCGGCACAACTGACCATTCGAGCGGAGCAAGGTGTGCCGTCCGCAGACCGCCCAAAAGTCGGTCAGCGTGGCCACGATGGGCAGCCGGCGGCGAAGCGCCGGGCGCAGCGCGGCCCCGCCGACCTTCATCAAGTGCGTGGCATGGACCAGATCGGGGCGCACCTGGCGCAGAATCCCGTCCAGCTGATGCTCGGTGAACGGGTTGGCGTACTCGTAGCGTGCCCGCCATGGCGCAACGCTCAAGTTGTAGTGAATTTCCGTCACCGGGACATCTTGAACTACGGTATGCGCCAGCTGGAATTCCGCCGGATCCGCCGCAGGCGACTCGACGTAGGTGACGACCTGCGCCTCCGCCCCGTTGCCCAGCAGCTCCCGGGCCAGCGCCAAGGTGTAGAGCTCGGTCCCCCCGAGATGGCGGGGAAGGAACTGGTGGGTCAGGAAGAGGACTCTCATCATCCCGATGGCTTCAGCGGCACGGGTGCGGCGGACTTTGTGGAGCGGAAACTCGGGGACTTCCGGGGATGGCCTGAGAAGGCGTCCATCTGGGCGGCAGGCTCGTTCGCCCTCGCCGGCCTAACCGGCGGGCGGGCCGGCACGCTTCTCGACGATCCGCTGCAACTCGTCCTGGACCACCTCGGCCGAACGCGAGGCATCGACCGTCACCCAGCGCTTCGGGTCGGCCGCCGCCAGCGTCAGGTACCCCTGGCGGACGCGCTGGTGGAACTCGAGGTTGTAGGCATCCAGACGGTTCCAGCCGCCGTCTTTCTTGCGGCGCAACAGACCTTCCTCCGCCGGGAGGTCGAGCAAGAGAGTCATGTCGGGGGCCAGGCCGCCCGTGGCGAAGGCGGTGATGGCACGCAGCGCCTCCAGGTCGAGGCGGTGTCCGTAGCCCTGATAAGCGAAGGTCGAATCGAAGAAGCGGTCGGAGACCACGATGCCGCCGGCCTGCAGATGGGGCCAGATAACCTCGTGGCACAGTTGGGCGCGGGAGGCCGAGAACAGCAGGATCTCCGTGCGCGGATGCATCGGCGTGTTGCCCAGGTCGGTGATCACGCGCCGGATCTGGTCGCCGATGGCCGTCCCGCCGGGCTCGCGCGTCATGAGGACATCGTGGCCCAGGCCGCGCAGATGTTCGGCCAGCTGCCTGGCCTGCGTCGACTTGCCCCCTCCGTCGGGGCCTTCCAGGGTGACGAAGAGGGTCACACGTCCCTCGCGGTGGTCGGTGGTATCGCCGCGGCCTTCAGGCTGCGTCCGGGACGCAGGCTGAAGCCTGCGGCACCAGGACGGATACTCACTCTCGGAAAATCCGCACCCGCCGGCGCGGCTCCTTGCCGTAGGAGTGGGAAATCAGATTGGCCTGTCGCGCCAACTGATGCTGCAGACGGCGCAAGTAGGCCGAGGCCGGAGGCAGATCGACGGATCGAGCGCCGTCCAGGATCGATTGGATCGCCTGCTGCGTCTGGTCCAGCGCCTGCTCCATGTCGGCGTTATCGATGCGCGGCTCCTGCAGGTTGAACAGGTCCGACAGGAAGTCCTCCATCTGCCCGACCGAGTTCGAGCGCAGGACGTAGACCGGCATGCGGCGGGCCTCGGCCTCGCTCAGGAACTTCTGGCGCCGACGGTAATACGACCGCAGCGTGACGATGGCATCCGCCTGGGCGGCGTCATCGGCCATGATCACCGGCAAGTGCATTCGGCGCGCGGCTTGCTGCAGTCGGCTGCGGGCGACGCCGTAGGGGTAGACCCGAATCGACTCGAGCGGTCCCCCCGGCCGGCGGGGCGGTGTGGGGGAGAAAGGCAGGTCGCCGTTGCCGGAGGGCGGAGTCGTCGGCAAGGCCGCCTGGCGACGATAACCGGCATCGCCCCGTCCGAACCAGGGCTGAGCTTCGGCGCCGCGGACCGGCTTGGGGGTCTCGATCCGGATCTTGCCGGACTCGTCGTGCCCTCGCAGCTCGGAAGGGAGCGGACGTCCGCGCAGCATGGCGTCAACGGCGGCGGCGACGTCGTGACGGACGGCCAGCCGCTCGCGATCGAGGATCTCGATGAGCACGTCGAAGGTCGGCGCCGCCCGGCGTTCGAGGACGGTCTTCTGGGTGCCGCGGCGGCGGGCTTCTTCGTCGGACAGGGTCACCGACTCGATCCCGCCGATCAAATCGGACAGCGTCGGATTCAGCAGCAGGTTTTCGAGCGAATTGCCGTGAGCGGTGCCGATGAGCTGCACCCCGCGCTCGGCGATGGTGCGGGCGGCGGCCGCCTCCAGCTCGCGCCCGATCTCGTCGATGACGATCACTTCCGGATTGTGATTTTCGACGGCCTCGATCATCACTTCGTGCTGCAGGTTGGGCTGGCGCACCTGCATCCGCCGCGCCCGGCCGATGGCCGGATGGGGCACGTCGCCGTCGCCGGCGATCTCGTTGGAGGTATCGACGATCACCACCCGCTTGTCTTCGGCCAGGATGCGCGCCGCCTCGCGCAGCATGGTCGTCTTGCCGACGCCCGGCCGGCCGAGCAGCAGGATGCTCTTGGATTGGCCGACGATGTCCTGGATGATGTCGATCGTGCCGTAAACCGCCCGGCCGACGCGGCAGGTCACGCCGACGACGTGGCTGCGTCGATTGCGGATGGCCGAAATGCGGTGCAGCGTGCGTTCGATGCCGGCCCGGTTGTCGGCATCGAAGTCGCCGACATGGGCCACGACGAACTCGAGGTCCTCGCGCGTCACCTCGCGCTCGAGCAGGACCACCTCGCCGTCGACGAAGCGCGCCGTCGGCGTGCGGCCGAGGTCGAGGATGACCTCCAGCAGGTCGTCCTGGCGGTTGACCTCGATCAGGCGCCGGGCGACGTCCGGCGGAAGGATGCCGAGCATCGCCTCGAGGTCGTCGGTAATGCGCGTGCCGGTCATGCGGCTGGACCCCGTTGATGACGGTGCCGATTCACCCCCACCCCTACCCCTCCCCCTGCATATGCGTGCCGATTGCCCACCGCGGGTATCGCAGGGGGAGG
>Ga0209109_10000072_pt1 | contig 40191 bp, 46 predicted proteins | sample Rifsed10ft2_FD_184004 | JGI IMG/M metagenome (GOLD analysis project Ga0209109, IMG submission 184004) | Soil microbial communities from Rifle, Colorado, USA - sediment 10ft 2 (version 2) | ecosystem: Environmental > Terrestrial > Deep subsurface > Rock core/Sediment | place: Rifle, Colorado... | reverse complement strand
GTGTTACTGAGCCGTCCGCCGAGGTCTTGCACCTCTCGACTCGCATGTCTTAAGCGAACTCCCATAGCGGTGCCCGCCGGCAGGATCAACCGGAGTTGAACGTTTGCACACTCGTTAGTGGTTTTCGGAAATGGCGTGTATTTGCACCTCTTGATGCGTCGAGCGTCGGATTTGAGAGGGCACGCGCGTCAAACGCGCGGGGTTCTCAAACCTCCACCGTGTCGGCAGCTACAGAACGGACCCCTCACAGTTCCGGGCCCTCGCCGAAAGCTACCGTCTGGCTCGGTCGTTCGAGGCTTATGTCAAAGCCTTGGGCCAAGCCTTCCAACACATAGATGGACGCGCGATATAAGGGTTTCGACACGTCTCTATCGACTCGATGCGGCCTCGCGCACTTTCGCAGCGACGACCGCGACGATCCCTCCCGTGAGCGCGAGCGAGGAGATCACAAGGACGGGCGCAAGCGCTTCGACGACGCTCGTGATCGAATAGAAAGGTTCCACGAGTGCGAGTGCGACAAGGCCCACGAAGACGAGGATCGATGCGAAGACGATCGAGGCGAAGAGGACGAACGTGTAGCCGATCCGCTCGAGGGTCCGCGTGTCCATCGCGCGCGGCATCGCCGGGCGCGGGAAAAAGGCATCGACCTCAGGAGGCGAGGAGCTCGAGCGGAAGGAGGATCGCGACGAGGAGGATCGCGAGCTGGACCGGGAGCCCCGTGGCATACGCGATGAGGACGCCCACGGCCGCGACGCCGCGGCTGAGGTTCAGGATGGCTTCTCGCGTCGCCATGAGCGGACCGATGCGGCCCGCCATTCGGTCTGTTGCGATCACGAAAACGAACATCGGCGCGACCGCCAGCGTCGCAGCAAGGGCGCCGTTCGCGACGGCGAACACGGGCAGGGTCGGAGCGAGACCGACAGCGATGACGATCGGGAGTGAAATCGCGACCCCGAGCGCGATGAACCGTCGACGTCGCTGAATCCGATCTGAAATCCGTCCGAGGACGACGGAGAAGACACCGCCCGTCAGGGCGAAGAGGGCGAAGAGGGCGCCGAGTTCGACCTTGCCTTGGACGAAGGCGAACGCGGTGAGCGGAATCGCAGTCGAGAGAATTCCTTCGATTCCACCCTGGGCCAGGATCGCCGCCGTCATGCCCGGTCCGAACTCGTGAAGATTCCATCCGAACCCGACACGATCACCACGCCGCGCGAACGCCGACGTCACAACTGCGCTTCCTGCGAGCGCGACGGCCGAGAGGAGGAAGAGGCTGCGGAACCCGAACCGCTCGGCGACGAGGCCGCCAGCGAATGGCGCGCCAACGCTCGCGAGGGCGAATGCGAGGTTGATCCCGCCAAACTTCGCTCCGCGATCTTCGGTATGCGTCTCCGCTGCGAGGAGCGAGTTCCATGGGAGGAAGAAGAGCGGAATCGAGGCGCCGAAGAGAATCGAGAACAAGAGGTAGAGCGGCGGTCCTTCGAGGAGGGCGAGCGCGAGTTCCGTGACCACGAGGCAGCCGATGCCGCCGACCATCGCGGGTGTCGCCGGGACCGACGACGCTACGGTGAACGCCATCGAGCCGAGGGCCGCGACGAAGAATCCGATTCCGTATAGGGAAGCGATGAAGGCGGGGGAGAGGCCGAGGTCTCCGGACAGGTATACGGCATAGAAGGCGGCTGCGATCGAATGTCCGAACGTGAAGATTCCGAGGACGATGAGGAGCTCGCGGTAGCCGCGGCGGCGCGCTCGCCGCATGGGATCACAGGCCCCTGCGGAACAGCATAGCGCGGCGGGGAAGCATCGCATGGGCATTCGCCTCCATGGGAAAAAGTCAGCGCGCCGCGTCTGTGTCGCTTCATGAAAAAGGCTTTAACGAAATGTCACCGTGGCGCCCATCGCTGCGGGGATGGCCCAGCTCGGTAAGGCGCTGGATTGCTAATCCAGTGCGCGAAAGCGCTCGGGGGTTCAAATCCCCCTCCCCGCGTCCGCCAGCTCACCTGGAGAACAGGCCGTTCTATCGTGCTGGACGCTCCGGATAGGAGCGCGGTCGAGCGCACCCGCCAGAAGTGATCGCTTGTGATTGGATCCAGGAAGCGGAGGCGACTCGCATAGCAGACGCTCTTCGAATCGCTGTTGCGATCGTGCGCACATTGAGCGCGCCCGGCGTTGGGTGGGGCCGATGCACCCCCAACTAGATGAGGCCGTGGCCCGATAGCTTCGTCAAGGGGTAGTTGATGCACCCATGGCAAGCAGTCTCGGGACTCGCACAATGCCGGGGTTGGATTCGCAACAATGCGTCCGGGCTCGTTGAGTCCGTCGCGGCGACTTCGAAGGTCGAGCCTGAAATCGTGCTGCGGGTTCTCGATGCGCTCCATTGCCAGGCGATGGGCGGTGAAGGAGCAGGCGAGCCATGCCTTCTTGAGGTCGTCCACGGGAGCCGGGGCACGGGCTAGGCGCCCGCTCGTCGTCGGTTCTTCAAGTACTGGATGCCCCCGCCTTCGAGCAAGATCTCGCGCTGTCGGGATGAGAGGTCGTACGTGAGCCGGAACGTCGTGCCCTTCGTGAGGTTCTGCGCGACGACGGGCGCTCCCGTGCGCAGTCCGTCTGAGAGTCCCGCGACGCGAATCCGATCGCCCTGGGCGATGCCATCGTATCCCCTCGGATCCGTGAACACGAGGGGCGGGAGGCCGAAGTTGACGAGGTTGTCCCGGTGCATCCTCGCGAACGTCTTCGAGAGGACGAGCTTCACGCCAAGGTGCATCGGTGCCGCGGCGGCGTGCTCCCTCGAGCTTCCCTGACCGTAGTTCTCCCCGCCAACGATGATCCCGCCGCCGGCGGCCTTCGCTCGGGGGACGAAGGTCTTGTCCAGGTACTTGAACGTGTATTCTGCAATCGCGGGAATGTTGCTGCGGAGCGGGAGGACCTCCGCCCCAGCCGGAAGGATGTGGTCCGTCGAAATCCCGTCGCCGAGCTTGATGAGGACCTCGCCCTCGGCGACGTTCGCCACCCTCTCGGGCACGGGGACCGTTCCGATGTTCGGACCGCGATAAACCTCGACCTTCGCGCGCCTTCGCGGAGGCCACAAGTAGCCGGAGTCATCGATCGGATACGAGGTGAGCTCGCGGACCTTCGGCGGCCGTCCGAGGGTCCTCGGGTCCGTGATCTTGCCGTTCAGGGCGGTCGCCGCCGCGGTCTCCGGGCTGGAGAGGTACACCTGGTCGTCCGCGGTCCCGCTGCGGCCAGCGAAGTTCCGGTTGAATGTGCGGACAGATGCGCCGAACGTCGGTGGCGCGAATCCCATCCCGATGCACGGGCCACATGCGACTTCGAGCTCCCGCACGCCCGCGCGGATGAGCTTCGTCATCACGCCGCCGAGAAGGCACGCCATGAGGACTTGCCGGGATCCCGGAGACACCGCCATCGACAGTCCGGGATGAACCTTGTGGCCGTCGAGGATCTCCGCGACCATCGCGAGGTCCCGGTACGAGGAGTTCACACTGCTCCCGACGGCGACCTGCGTTACGTCCGTGCCCGCGACCTCCGCAACGGTCTTCACGGTTCCGGGGCTCGGCGGGCACGCGATGAGGGGCTCGAGCTCGGAGAGGTCGACCTCGACGCGGTCGTCGTACTTCGCGTCGTCGTCCGCGGCGAGGGGCCGGAAGTCGTCGAGACGCTTCTGCCCTCGGAAGAACCGCTCCGTCATCCCATCGCTCGGGAACACGCTCGACGTCGCGCCCATCTCGGCGCCCATGTTCGCAATCGTGCCCCGGTCCGGGACGGCGAATTGCTTCAGGGCGGGGCCGCCGTACTCGAGGACTTTCTCCTTCCCCCACTTTTCTCCATGGCGGCGGAGAAGTTCGAGGATCACGTCCTTCGCCGAGCACCACGGCGGGAGTTCGCCTTTGAGGTCGACCCGCACGACTTGCGGCATCCGGAACCGGTACGGTTCGGCCGCCATCACGGCGGCGACCTCGAACCCGCCCGCGCCAATCGCGAGCATCCCCGTCGCGCCCGCCTGGCACGTGTGGCTGTCGCAGCCGATCATCGTGTGGCCGGGCACGTCGAACCGCTCGATGTGGCTCCAGTGGCTGATCCCGTTCCCGGGGCGGGAGAACACGGCGCCGTACTTCCCGCACATCCCCTGGAGGAAGAGATGGTCGTCTGCGTTCTCGAAACCGGTCTGGAGGACGTTGTGGTCCACGTACTGCGTCGCCTGCTTCACGCGGACCTTGTCGACGCCCATTTGCTCGAACTCGAGCCACGCGAGGGTGCCCGTCGCGTCCTGGAGAAGCGCTTGATCCATGCGGATCGCGATTTCGTCGCCGGGGACCATCCGGCCCTCGACGAGGTGCTTCTTGATCAGCTTGTGCGTGAGGGACATGCCTGCCATGCGATTCCCGCTTCCACGGATGTGGACGTGGGATTTGAGCCTTGGGCAATGACTCGGGAGTCGAACTCGGGCCGGTCCAGGGCAAGCCAGAGGATTGGAAAAGGTCATACAGTGCTCAATGTCTCCTCATGGGAGAGTGTGCGCGACAGGGCGGTAGGTGTCGTGGACGAATTGTCGACAACGAGGAAAAGGAAAGTAGCTGTCGGCGTGGGTCTCGCCGCGGTTGGAGTCTTCATCCTTCTCTTTTCACTAACAGTGCTAACTGTGACGATTCACGCGGAACCCGGAGGTCGGCGATACGAGTACAACTGGCCAACAATCCTAGCGGGTCTAACATTGATAGCCCTAGGCTTCGTGGTCTCGATGATGCGATTGCGGAGCGAGAGACGCTGAGGACTCAGGCCGACCACATGTCCTAATTTCCGCCGAAATGAACGGGCGGGTCGTGGTCTACGCCACAGTGGCTCGGTCGGTCGAGAGCGGGGACCTCTCACAGGCCGCGTCAGTGGGTGTGTTCGTGGCCGTGCTCGGGGCCGTGAACGCCCTCGGGGATAAGACTCTCCCTCACGTCCTTCAGCGGGAAGTCCTTCTCGCCCGCATCGATCCGGATGTCGAGCCAGTTCTCCCGCGGGGGGAACGGGCACACGTAGTCGTCGCTGTACGCGCAATACGGGTTGTATGCCCGGTTGAAATCGACCTCGTACTCGTCGTCCGCGCGGATCGGGAGATCGAGGTATCGCGCCGCGCCATAGCTCTCCTTCCCGCTCGTCGCGTCACGGAACGGCACAAAGAGGGACTCCTCACCGGGCTCGGGCCGGATCGACTTGTACGCCTGGAGCCGTCGCATCTGGCCGTGGATCGTGAACTCGAAATAGCCCCACTTCGACATGTGCCGCGGGATACCCTTGCTCGTCGCGAGGACGACAGGTTCCGGATTCGGGTAGCGCTGAAGCGTGACGTGGATCCCGTACGCGGGGTTGGCCGGGAAGTATGCCAGGCCCGCGAAACCGTCCCGGAGCGCCCAAGGGATCGGGGATTGCGGGTGCTCCTTGAAGAAACGGTCCTTCTCGCGCCGCTCCGCCTCGAGCTCCTTCACGTATCGCTCGTCATCCGTGGACATCGACGCCATGGCGGGTCGAATCGATGGCGGGCGATAAAGATGTGGTTCCGACCGTGCCCTCTAGAGCGACGTAACGTCCCCGATTGCGCGGGCCATCAGCTCCGTCTCCGCGGCGGTGAGGTGGGCCGCGTTGATTTTCGCGGTCGCCGTCCGCGCGATCTCGTCCGCGACCGCGCGTTTCTGCGCCACGACCGCGGTCTTCATCATCTCCGCGGCGAACCGCCACTTCGTTCGGGAGTAGTTTGCGTCCTCCGGCGCGATCTCGTACAGCTTCAGCATGAGGCGATGCGCCTCTTCGAACGCGCCGCGCTGGGCCATCGTGCGGATCGCCCGCTGTAGCATCGTGAATTCGTGTAGGTGCGGGTCCGCGGGCACACTGGTGGAATGGCTATCGGCTTCAAAGGCTTTGTCGGGGCTTGAAGTGGACCGAGTGGGATTTGAACCCACGGCTTCCGCCTTGCGAAGGCGGCGATCTTCCGCTGATCTATCGGCCCGCAGGCGATTGTGAAACAGGAGCGCCGCAAATATCTTTCTGTCACCGGTCGACGCCCCGCCGAACGGCGGGCGAAGGCGCACAAGACGCGAGGGGAACGTTTAATTGTGCCGTCGCGTCCCTTTTGTCGCGTTCCGACGATGGCATTGCGGATTTATGACACGAAGAGCCGGCGGAAAGAGCCGTTCTCGCTCGACCTCGTCCGCGAGGTCCGGATGTATGTCTGCGGCCCGACCGTCTACGACCACAGCCACCTGGGCCATGCGCGGTCGTACGTCGCGTTCGACGTCGTACGGCGGTACCTCGAGTTCCTCGGCCTGAAGGTCCACCACGTCCAAAACTTCACGGACGTCGAGGAGGTCATTACGAAGCGCGCCCAGGACGTTGGCATGGAGCCGCTCGCGTACGCGGAGAAGTTCATCCGTGCGTACCTCGAGGACATGGACGCGCTGAATGTGAGGCGGGCCACGCGGTACGTCCGCGTCACGGAGCACATCGAGGACATCATCGCCGCCGTGAAGGCCGTGATCGACCGAGGGTTCGCGTACACTACCGAGGGGGACGTGAACTTCCGGACCCGCAAGGCGAAGCACTCCTTCGGCATCCTGTCCCACCGGAAGTTCGAGGATATGGTCGTCGACCCGCTCCCGCTAGACAGCAAGAAGGAGCACCCGCTCGACTTCGCGATCTGGAAGAAATCGAAGCCGGACGAGCCCGCGTGGGACAGCCCGTGGGGCCGCGGCCGGCCCGGGTGGCACATCGAATGCTTCGCGATGGCCTCGAAGTACCTCGGCCCGCAGGTCGACATCCATGGCGGCGGCGCGGATCTGAAGTTTCCGCACCACGAGAGCGAGGCGATGATCTGCGAGGCGATCCACGGGACCGAGTGGTCCCGATGCTGGATGCACAACGGGTTCCTCCAGCTCCAGCACGAGAAGATGTCGAAGTCCCTCGGAAACTTTGTCACAATCCGCGAGGTCGTCGGGAAGTGGGGCGGGGAGGCCGTCCGGTTCTGCCTGCTGAAGGAGTCATACCGGAAGGACGTCGAGTACGACGCGGATTGCTTTCGCATCGCAAAGGAGCAGCTCGACGGAATCAACCGGGCGATTGCTAGGGCGCGGACGCCTGCCGGCGATGGCGGAGACCTGGGCCCTGTAATCGATCGCGCACGCAAGAAATTCCTCACTGCAATGGACGACGACTTCAACACGGGCGAGGCCGTCTACACGATTCTGGAGCTCACGGAATCGGTGAGCGAGGTGACGGCGCTCTCGAGGGATGAGGGGAAGCGCCTCCTAGAATTCTACCGGGACGCGTCTCAAGTCCTCGGGGTGTTCAGTTCCGCTCTGACCACGTGACCGCCCCAAATCCTTTTATCGGGGTCCCACATCGGAGCCAAAGCGTTCGAAGGTCTGAGCGATGGTCGAATTCAAGGCCGTGATTGCAGACCCGAAGTCGGGGAAGACGTACAAGCGAGACATCACGGGACAGTATGCGAATGTGCTCGTCGGTCGCAAGATCGGCGAGGAGATCGACGGCCTCTTCGTCGGACTCCCCGGGTACAAGCTCCAGATCGCGGGTGGGAGCGACAAGGACGGATTCCCGATGCGGCACGACCTGCCCGGCCCGCGGCGCCGACGGGTCCTCCTCTCTGGCGGCGTCGGGTTCCACCCCGCTCGCTCGGGCGTTCGGAAGAAGAAGACCGTGCGCGGGAACACGGTCTCGCCGGACATCTTGCAGCTAAACCTCAAGATCACGCAGCGGGGACCGAAGTCGATCGAGGACGCGTTCACGGAACAGAAGAAGTGACGGATCGCGTCCGCGCCACAAACCTTCTTATCAGACCTCCCCTTTCGAACGTCCCCAGCTTGGAGACGAGTCCCTGAAAGCCCCCCTGCAGCCCTCCGTGAACATCGGTACCGTCGGCCAGGTCGACCACGGCAAGACCGCGCTCGTGAAGCTCCTCACAGGGGAATCGACGGACCGCCACTCCGAGGAGATCAAGCGCGGGATCTCGATCCGCCTCGGATACGCGGACACGGTCTTCTACAAGTGCCCGAAATGCGAGCCGCCGCAGGCGTATGGGACGAGCGAGACATGCAAGCACTGCGGGTCGAAGGCGGAGATACTCCGCGCGGTGAGCTTCGTGGACTCGCCAGGGCACGAGACGCTGATGGCGACGATGCTGAGTGGCGCCGCGATCATGGACGGCGCCCTCCTCGTGATCGCCGCGAACGAGAGTGTCCCGCAGCCACAGACGAAGGAGCACCTCATGGCCCTCACGATCATCGGCGTGAACAAGATCATCATCGTGCAGAACAAGATCGACATCGTGACGGAGGAGCAGGCGGAGGAGAACCTCCTGCAGATTCGCGAGTTCGTGAAGGGCACGATTGCGGAGAGCGCGCCGATCATCCCGATCTCCGCGCACCACGACGTGAACGTCGACACCCTGATCGAGACGATCGAGAAGGTGATCCCGTCGCCGAAGCTCGACGAGAAGAAGCCCGCGAAGATGTACGTCGCGCGGTCGTTCGACGTGAACCAGCCCGGAATCACGCCGGACAAGCTCATCGGTGGAGTGATCGGCGGCTCCCTCATCCAGGGCAAGATGAAGATTGGGGAGGAGATCGAGATCACCCCCGGGCGCCAGGTCGGGTCCGGCTCCCGGACGGAGTGGGTGAGCATCACCACGTCCGTCAGATCCCTCCACTCCGGCGGACACCCGCGGAAGGACGTGCGGCCCGGCGGGCTTATCGCGATCGGAACGAACCTCGACCCGTACCTCACGAAGTCCGATTCCCTCTTGGGCCGCGTCGTCGGCCCTCCGGGATCGCTCCCCCCGGTCCTCAACAAGGTCAGTGTCGAGGTCCACCTCCTCGAGCGGGTCGTCGGGACGGCGGAGGACCTGAAGGTCGAGGAGATCAAGACGTCGGAGCCCCTGATGATGAGCGTCGGCACGGCCACGACGGTCGGCGTCGTTACGAGTGCGCGGGAGAACCTCGCGGACATGTCCCTCAAGATCCCCGTGGCCGCCGAGGCGGGCCAGCGCGTCGCAGTGAGTCGGCGGATCGGCGGGAAGTGGCGGCTCATCGGATACGGCGTCATACGGTGAAATTCGGACAATCCGTTGGCGTCGCTCCTTAGTCCGATTGTAAGTACGGATTCTCACGTCGCTCCCTTTATGTGGTCCCGCGTTGAATGTGATTCGGAAAGCGGGTAGAGATAAGTCCGCTCTCGCCGGACCACACGGTCGGCTCCGAAATCGGAAACCTGGAGCGGCGCTCGCCAGGAACGTGCCCCGCTGCGCCCCTGCGGGGCTTGCCTGCCCGCTTTCCGTTATCTCATCCCTGATTCCTGGGTCCGTCCCGCGCGATACTGAGAAATAACGCGGGTCCGTTCGAGAGCCGATGCGGGTCCTCCATCGCGACCTGAAGGCGGGAGAGGTTCGCCTCAAGATCCAGAACGCGGACGACCTGTGGCACCTCTTCAACCTCGTCGAGGCGGGAGACCTCGTCCGCGCGTACACGTTCCGACGCGAGGAGGCCGTCTCCGACAAGATCCGCCCAGAGCGGATGGAGAAGGTCCGGATGAAGATCGGGCTCCGCGTCGACAAGGTCGAGTACCAGGACTTCTCGGACCGCCTTCGGATTACGGGCGTGATCGAGGACGCGCCACAAGACCTCGGCCGCCATCACACGCTGAACGTCGGCGTCGAGGATGACCTCACGATCGTCAAGGCTTGGCGGGAACACCACTTCCGGAGGATCGAGGAGGCCGTCGCGGCGACGGAGGCGCCGCTCGTAACGATCATCGCAATCGACGACGAGGAGGCTCTCCTCGCAGAGGTCCGCCAGATGGGGATCCGCGAGATCGCCGTGATTCGCGCGGAGCGGCAGGGGAAGATGTTCCCCGGCGCTGACCGGAGGACCGCGTACTTCCAGGAGGTCCTCGACAAGGCGGCCACGATCAATCCGGCATCCCCCCTTCTTGTCGTTGGGCCCGGGTTCGAGCGGGAGGACTTCGCGCGACACGTGCAGGGCCGGGCCCCTGATGTCGCGGGGCGGATCCGGCTCCACGGGACGAGCCAGGGAGGCGTCGCGGGGATCCGGGAGGCGATGAGAGCGGGGCTCGGGGCGAAGGTCCTCGAAGAGACGCGGGTCGCGCAGGAGACCCGCCTCGTCGAGCGACTACTCGAGGAGATCGCGAAGGACGGACTGTTCGCGTACGGTTCCGCGGAGGTCGCGTCCGCGGTTGAATCCGGGGCGGTTGAGACGCTCCTCGTGACGGATACGCGGGTCCGCGATCTCTCGGTCGAGCAGCTCATGAGGACGGTCGAGTCCGCTCGGGGCCACGTTGCGATCGTGAGCTCCCGCCACGAGGCGGGCGCAAAACTCGAGTCCCTCGGAGGGCTCGGCGCGATCCTCCGGTTCCCGATTCGCTAAGCCCTGCCTTTCGATTCGCCCCGCACAATCGCCGTCGCGATGACGTGGGCGATCCGGAGGGGCTCCGGAAGCGCGCCGCGGATCGTGGCTCGACGGAGGGCGTCACCCAGTTCATGCGCCGAAATGCCGACCGCGGTCGCGAAGAGAGGCTTGTGCGCGGTCTCGATCTCGACGAGCGCGTTCCTGCGAAGGACCTCGAGGCGGGATTCCCAGTCCGAGAACCGCGCCCGCAGCGCCTTCTCAATTGCCGCGAGGTCCGGCCTATCCCGAGTCACCGTCGCGACGGGAACCTTCACAGTCCGGTGCAGCGCATCGATGTCCACGACGTTGAAGCCCCCGAGTGCAGCGCCGTCGAGAAGGACAAGCGCGAGTCCCGCGCGATATCGGGATCGGCCGATTGCACCCGCGAGGACATCCGTCGCGTCGTCCCCATCGACATGGACGCGAGTCGTCATCACTCCCTCGACGTAGTTCGGTGCACGAACAATTACGCCGACGACGGGAACGAGATCGTCCGAGAATCGGAACGGCGCGTCGTCGACCCCGAGAATCCGGGACTGGGGCTTCACGCGGCCAGAAACCCCAGCGGACGTATATCCGCTTGCACGGGGTCACACGAGCTTCAGGGAACCCGTGACCTGGTTGACGAGGGTGACGGGTGCAGGGCCGACCGCGAGGCATGTCGTCGTCCCCGGCGGGAGCTCCGTGAGTCCCGCGTCCTCGATGAGCGCGGTCGGGAGCTTCAGCGAGGTCGCGTGCCGCTGAAGGTCCTTGAGGTCTTCGAGACCCGGCACGCGCACGACGACCTTCTTCTGGCCCTCCCGTAGCCACGCGGAGAACCACTTCGGCGCGTGGGTCTTCGCCTCGAGCGCGGCGGTCACGGAGGCGTGGGCGACCTGGACCGCCATCTTGCCCTTCGAGAGGTCGAGATCCTCCCGGACCACGACGACGAGCTTGTGGTCGGTCGTCCCTCGCGCTCGTTCGGAACCGGAGCGGCGGGGAGCGGGGTCACGTCCCATACAGCTCCTCCGCGCGCGCCTTCTCGAGGGCCTTCAGCTCCGCGTCGACCTCGCGCAGCCGCCCCTGCGCTTCGTCCCGCTTCGCGACGTAGTGCGCCTTCGCGTCGCCCGTGTGGAGGGAGATTCGGCGCTCGTAGTCCTTGATCCGACGTCGGAGCTGCTCCCGCTCTTCCGCCAACGCCCGGAGCTTCGCGAGGGTGGCGCGGTCGTGCTCGAGCTCCGCGGTCATGCTGTCCTTGTGGGGCAGCGGCGACCGCGCGAGCTTTGGGTGGAGCTTGCCGAGCCGGGGGTAGGCGCCCCGCCACCAGCCGATTGTGAAGAACCCGACGGTGATCGCGGAGAGGCCGATCCACAGATTCGTCGCGGTGAAGTAGCCGAGCTCGCTCGCCGGGTTCACGCCGAGGCTGTTGAGCCCGAACCCGTACAGGATCACGACGACGATGCTCATCACGATCCCGAGGGTGATCCGGTACAGCGCGTCGTACTCCCGGTCGAGCTCGCCGCGCCGAGGGAAAAGCGCATTGACGAGAGTCCAGCCGGGGAGGAAAAATAGGAGGATGAGGGCGACGATGAGGTGGAACACCGCGGCCTTCGAGCGGTCGCCCCGGCTTAAATCTTCCTTCCTGTCTCATCTGGCCGCCGCGAAATGCGTGCCATGGGAGAAAAGCCAGTATGGGGGCGCCGAATATCGTGCGAAGAGACGGAGCGAATTTCGATGACGATTACCCGCGTAGAGACGTACGTCCGCGGCCTCGACGACGCCCTTAGTGGCGGGATCCCCGGCGCTCGCGTTCGACGATGGGCGGTTCGAGCTCACGCGCGCGGTGAACGGTGTCGGATAGACACGTGCCCCAAAGCGAGAAGTATCTTGGGGCCGATCGCGACCCATGGCCGATGACACAACCGTGATCGCGGAGCTCCGGGCGCGCGTCGCAAACTTCGTCCGGACACGGGAGTGGGAGACGTATCACAACCCGAAGGACCTCGCGATCGCCCTCAGCGTCGAGGCGTCGGAGCTCCTCGAACTTTTCGAGTGGAAGCGGCCTGAGGAGATCGATCTTCAGGACGCCGCGTGGCGGGCTTCGCTCGAGGAGGAGCTTGCAGACGTTTTCATCTACACGCTCCATCTCGCGAACGCGATTGGGTGCGATCTCTCCGAGGCCGCGATCCGGAAGATCGCGAAGAACGCGGAGAAGTACCCGGCAGAGACCTACCGGGGCCGGGCGCGGACGGGTGCGTGAGGCCTATTCGAAGACCCAGAACTCGTTCCCGTCGGGGTCCGCGAACGTGAAGTAGGTACCCCAGTCCTCCTTCGTCGTCGGCGTCGTGATCTTGACGCCCTTCCTCCGGAGGGCCGCCTCGTCCCGCGCGCAGCTCTTTGTCCCGAACGCGAATCCGGTGTTCCCGCGCTCCGGTGGGGAGTCCGGGCAGAGATGGATCTTCACGGACGACCCGCGGGGGCGGACCGTGTGCCAGTGCGGGTACCGGTCCACGACCGTGAACCCGAGCTTCTCCTTGTACCACTTCGCAGCCTTCTTCTCATCGCGGACGACGACGGCTAGGGTGTTCAGCGTCAACATGAATGCGGCGAATGTAGAGTCCCTCATAAGCTTGGGCGTCGGGGCTCCCGATCTCCGAAACACCGTGCGCGGAGGGCCCCATACGCGTACCGCGCGAGCGGCCGGAGGTTCTCGACATCCTCCCGGTTGTACGCTAGGAGCGCGTCGAGCGCGTCTTCGTCGCCCCGTTCGTACCGCCGCCAGAGTCGAGCGGCGTCCGCGCCCGTCAAACCTGCGACGTCGTCCGCCCGCTCGAGGCCGAGATGCCGCTCGATTCGCTTCAGCCCGCCTTGGAGGCCGAGCTGGTGGAACGGATACCGCAGGTCAACGTGAATCTGGTCGAACCGGAGCTGTGGCCATGACGCCCGGAGGAACGGAACATCGAACGCGGCGCCGTTGAACGTCACGACGAGGGGGGCCTTCCCGATGGCGGCGGGGAACTCCTCGAGGTCGACACCCTCGATGAACGACCGCATCCGGCGGCCATCGTGGAGGCCGATAATCGTCACGTGATGGCGCTCCCGCCGGAGCCCCGTCGTCTCGATGTCGAGGAACGCCGCACGATCCCCGAACTCCGCGAGGGTCCGCCACGCATCGCGAGGCCGGAGGCGGCGGGCGAAGTAGCGGTGGTTTCCCTCGCGCAGGCGGTCGAGGGAGCGCTCGACTTCCGTCCGCACGACATGGAGCCTCCGGTCTCCGAGCCGGACACGGGGGCGTCCTCCGAGGAAGGCGTCCCACGTTCGGAATCCGGTGTGCCAGAGTCGGGATTCTATTGTGTATCCGACACCGGGCGCGTGAATGAACGTGGAACGGAGCACGGACGGACCGACGCGAATCGGGTTGAAATCCGTTTCCCCGGGACGAGCGAAAGTGCCGCAGTCAAAGTCTCACCCCAATCCTCAAGCCCGCGGCGAGGCTCTCGAGACCGTGTTCGAAGTTCGAGACCGCGACGGGCTCGCCCGGCTCGGTCGGATCACGACGCCGCATGGCGAGGTCGAGACCCCCGCCCTCCTCCCGGTGATCAACCCGAACCAGGTGGTCCTCTCGGCAACGGAGATGCGAGCGAAGTTCGGGGCACAGATCGTGATCACGAACGCGTACATCCTCCACCGGACGATGCGGGATCGCGCGCTCGCGGAGGGCGTCCACGGCGTCCTCGGGTTCGATGGGGCCGTGATGACGGACAGTGGCGCGTTCCAGCAGCATGTGTACGGCGGCGTCGAGGTCTCGAACGAGGAAATCGTCTCTTTTCAGCGGGACATCCGAGCAGACATTGGCACGTCGCTCGACCGGTTCTCGGAGCCGGAGCACGGGCCCGATCAGGCGCGTGCGGACGTCGAGGAGACGCTCGCGCGGACCCGCCGGGCGGCGGAGTTGAAGGGAGACATGCTCCTCGCCGGCGCGGTCCAGGGAGCCCTCGACCCGGACTTGCGCCGCCAGTGTGCGAAAGAGCTATCGACGATCGACGTCGCCGTGCACGCGATTGGAGGCGTCGTCCCCCTCATGGAGTCCTATCGGTTCCGCGACCTCGTCCGCGTGATCATCGCCTCGCGACAGGGACTTCGGCCGGACCGGCCCGTCCACCTGTTCGGCGCGGGCCACCCCATGATTTTCGCGCTCGCGGCCCTCCTCGGCTGCGACCTCTTCGACTCCGCGTCGTACCACAAGTACGCGCGCGCGGGCCGGATGATGTTCCCGGATGGGACGCGCCACATCGAGGAACTCTCGTACGTTCCCTGTGAGTGCCCCGCGTGCGTGGGAAAGACACCGGATGCGCTGCGGAGGGACGAGCGCGCACTCGCGGAGCACAACCTCTACGTCTCGTTCGGGGAGGTCGCGCGGGTCCGCCAGGCGATCCACGCGGGAGACCTCTGGGAGCTCGCGGAGCGGCGCTGCCGCGCGCACCCCGCTCTGCTCGACGCTCTGAAGGAGTTGCGCCGCCATAGCGAGTGGCTCGAGCGGTTCGAGCCCGTGAGCCGCCATGGCGCCCTGTTCTACACGGGGGCCGAGACGATCCACCGACCCCTCCTCGCGCGGTACCGGCAGCGGCTCGTGGAGCGGTACAGCCCGCCTCGGCGGCGCGCCCTCGTGATGTTCCCGGAGGGGGCGAAGCCGTACGGCGCGCACTATGGAGATGCGATCCGAAAGGTCGAGGCCGTGTGCAACGCCCACTTCCTCGTGAAGTCCGCGTTCGGACCCGTGCCAATCGAGCTCGACGGGATGTATCCGATCGCGCAGTCTCTCGTTCCGGAGGAGCTCGACCTCGAGGTCGTCGAGGCGTCCGAGGTGTTCGCGCGACAGTTCATCGCGGGCGCGGGGTACGAGTTCGGCATCTTGTGGGACGGCGAAGCGACCCTGAGGGATCTCGACGCATGGCGGGAGCCGCCGGTGCCCATCGATTGGAACCTCGCGCGGGTCCGTGCGGTCGCAGACATGCAGTTCGGTCGCGGCGCCGCGGACGCCCTCCTCGCAGGCCGCGTCGACATCATCCGGTCTCGGCGGACGGGGCGGATTCGGAACGTCCGCGTCGACGGTCGCCACATCCTCTCGATGCGAGCCCACGACGGGCTCTTCACGCTCCGCGCGGAGGGCGCCAAGGTTCTTCATCGCGCCTTCCCGAAGCCTGCGCTTCGCGTCGTCGTCGTGACGGAAACGGCCGAGTTCAACCGCGAAGGCCGGAACGTGTTTGCGAAGTTCGTCGTCAAGACGGATCCGAATCTGCGACCCGGGGACGAAGTCCTCGTGGTGGACCAGGACGACCGCCTCGTGGCGGTGGGCCAAGCGTTTCTGAACCCCGAGGAAATGATTGCGTTCCAGCGCGGGGTCGCCGTGCACGTCCGCGAGGGCCTACCCGCGTAGGAGCTTCTCCGCCACGGCAACGCATGCGAGATAGTCCTCGAGTGTGTGCAACAGGCTCCGGAACGACTCCGCCTTCGCCTCCGCGACGACGGTGCGCCCGCGCACGCGGGTCGTGATGTACGTCTCGTCGTCGACCTTCAAGGAGCGCGCGACGACCTTCGCGTTCCGCGCGGAATCGTATACGAGCTCGAGGCGGCACTGGACGTGCACGACCCCGCGATTCGCCGCGGCGGTTAAGAGGTTCGCGTCCCATCGCGGGCGGCGATGCGGATCCGGATCCACCGCAACGCGGTCCTCGTCGCGCTTGTGTTCGGCGTCATCGCGCTTCTCGCGAGCGTGACGTTCGCGGCGTTCCTCACAGGCTCATTCGAGATCCTCGCCCTCGTGCCCCTCTCCCTCTTCCTTTGGATTGTGATCTTCGTTTGGGCCGCGGCGCGTCTCGCCCGGCGGGGGAAGGGTGAGGAAGAGGAGTAGCCCCGGCCAGATTCGAACTGGCGTCGCAAGCTTTCCTCCCCGCGCGGCGCGCGGGTCCAAAGGCTCGCAGGCTTGACCGCTACCCCACGGGGCTGAGGCGACGCAATCGATGGGCCGGCTTAAAGGATTCGAACGGGCGCGTCACTTGATGTGGCCGATTCCCGCCATTTCGTTGTCCTGGACCTGCTGACCGGGCCGTCCGAGGGTCTGCGCCCCCGTGCCGTACTCCTTCCGCGCCTCCTCCTGTGGGACCGCGCGGAGGATGGGGACAAGGATCGAGAGCCGGTCGAACGCCTCGAACCACGTGAGGAGCGTGAGGTACGCGAGGATCCCGAAGATCGGCACGACGGTGATCTTCGCGCCGAGCGCGGCGAAGTAGACGCCCTCGAAGCCGCGGAACGGGACCCAACCAAGGGGAAACGCGGCGACGAAGGCCGTGAGGGCGAAGTTCACGATCGCGAACCAAATCCATACGGACCGTCGGAGCGGCCGCGGCGGCACGATCTTCGTCGGGAGGCGCCGCACGAAGAGGCGGAGCTGGGCGGAGCCAAACAGGAGGGCCCCGCACGCCACGATCCAGAGGAGCATCATCGAGGTCACGAGGCCCGGCGCCGCGAGGATCGCGCCCGTCGCGGCAAACTCCGCCAGCATCTCCGCGGCGGTGCGGCCGATACCCGAGGGGTACCACAACCGCCAGACCGCAGTGAGGACGGCCCACGCGAACACGAATAGCCCCGCGACGATTGGCAGGATTGCCGTGAGCGTCGGGATCCGGACCTCCTCGTCCGTGACAGGGTCGCGGCGGTGGAGGAGAATCGCGCCCACCCCGAGGGACACGAGGGCGGTCGCGATGAGCCCGAGGCCGATGAGGTCAAGGATTTCCGCGAGGAGGATCACCCCTGCCGCTCCGCGGAGGTCCGGGCTCGCCCCGCCGCCGAGGGTCGCCGCGATCACGCTCCCGAGGATCGCGACGCCGACAAGGACGATCCCGTTCTGGACCGTCATCACGCTACACCCCGCGCGACCCATGATGCTCGCGAGGTGGCGGACGGGCCAGCCCCGCTCCTCGTCGGGCCGAGTCGGGCGGCGCTCGATGATGATCACGGCCCCGCACGACGGGCATGTCGCCTCCCCGGGCTTGATCGTATGAAGGCAGTTCGGGCATTTCACGGGGGAACCTTCCCGGACTAGACCCGGGACCCGCTAAATCAACTCTCCGATAAGGTCCGCTTCTCGCCCCTTCAATCGGACGCGCGGGGCGTACATGGCCTGGAAACGGTTAAGTCGCGCTCATCTGATGTCGGTGCCGTGGCGGGTGCAGCGCCTCCCCGAGATCCCCAGGTCGAGTTGAAGGATCGACATCGGGCGGCGAAGATGCGTGCGAAGGCCGCCGCGATGAAGCTGAAAGCGTCCCGCCTCGAGCAGCGGGCTCAAAAGCTGAAGTACAATGCGAAGCAGCTCGAGGAGTCTGCGGGCCGACTCGAGCGCGGCGCTGCCATCGCGGAGGAGCCGCACGTTATGGAATCGACGTTCGGAACGGACCCCCGCAAACCTTTGTAGGCCTCGACCGGTTCCCCTCCTCGCCATGCCCGGCATCGTGTACGACCCGATCGACGCGTACATCCACGACCTTGCGCCGCGCGCGGACGACGCCCTCCGGGAGGTCGAGCGACAGGGACGGGAGGAACGGTGGCCAATCGTCGGCCCCGCGGAGGGGTCCCTCCTCCACATCCTCGCCCGCGCCGTCCGCGCCACGCGGATTCTTGAGCTTGGTACGGCGATTGGATATTCGGGCACGTGGCTCGCCCGCGCGCTGCCGGCGGACGGCGAGCTCATCACGGTCGAGTGGGACCCGGACACTGCAGCAATCGCGACGCGAAACTTCACGAAGACAGGCGTCGCGAACCGTGTCCGGATCGAGGTCGGCTCCGCGGTCGACATCCTCCCCCGTCTCAAGGGTCCGTTCGACTTGATCTTCAACGACATCGACAAGCAGTTCTACGTCGAGGTCCTGTCGCGATGCGTCGAGAAGCTCCGTGTCGGCGGGCTCCTCGTGACGGACAACGTCCTGTGGTCCGGGACTGTCGCCGCGAAACCGCGGGTGAAGGAGGCGAAGGTGATTCACGAGTACAATGAGCGCCTTGCCAAGGACCCGCGGATGGTTGCCGTGATTGTGCCCCTCCGGGACGGCGTGTCGATCGCGATGAAGGTTCGGGATTGACGCAACGCGGGGAAAGGATATAGGCCGTCGGGGTCTCTCTCCCGGTCCGAAGGCTCGCATGGCGAAGCGCAGGCATGCAAAGGCCCCGCAGGAGCACTTGTTCGTCGAGACGGACGGGCAGGTGTACCTCGTGAAGGACCGTGGTGTCTGGCGGTTCCCGCGTAAGGGCGAACCGCTGCCGTTCCCAATGGCCGAGTCTCGGCGGTTAGACTTCGGCGCGGACGTCGTGCACCGGATGACGCCAGAGCTCGACCACCACCCGGAGGAGTGGTTCAACCGGGACGACCTGTTCTCTCGCGCGGACGTTGTCGACCTCGTGAAGAAGGCCGTGTACATGACCATGCCCCGTCTCGTCGCGGAGGTCGCCCTCGTGCGGGGCCACGACGTCCTCATGGTGAAGGCGAAGCGCGGGTTCTCCCGGGGGTTCTGGAACCTTCCCGGCGGGTTCCTCGACTTCGGGGAGCCGCCGGAGGTCGCCGTGAAGCGGGAGGTCGAGGAGGAGATCGGCGTGGACATCGTCCTCGACGGGCTCCTCGGCGTTTACCACTCGTCGTTCCCTGGGAAGCCGACCTTCACGCTCGGATTCGTGTACCGGGGCCACACGGACGACACGTCCTTCCGGCTGAAGGTCGACGAGATCGAGGGCGTTGGCTGGTTCCCGATCCACCGGGCCGTGGCGCTGACCCGGAACCCGTTCGTGAAATGGGGCCTCTCCGACTTGTTCAAGCGGTTCGACCCGCCCCCGTTCGACGTGATGCGCCACGGCCTTCTCGCGAGCCGACCGAACCACCGCCATGGGCCGATCGTGTTCCTCGACCGCGATGGCGTGATCAACCGGGGGCGTCGCGGGTACGTTCGCACGCCGGACCACTTCGAATTCCTGCCGGGTGTGATCGAGGCGATGGCGGATCTCCGTAAGGGGGGCCACCGGATCGCGATTGTGTCGAATCAGGATGCGATGGGGTGGAAGCTCGTGCCGGAGAAGCAGATGCGTCGAATCCACGACAAGATGATCGAGTCACTCGAAGCCGCAGGTGTGGAGATCGAAGAGGTCTATGTGTGTCCGCACCATGTGCTCTCCGATTGCCCGTGCCGGAAGCCGCGGCCCGGACTCCTGCTTGCTGCGACCCGGGATCTCGGAGGGAACCCGCGGGAAGCTTGGATGGTCGGCGATAAGGTGAGCGACGTCGAGGCGGGCGTGGCAATCGGGTGCCGAACGATTTTCGTCGGCGACGCAAAGCGACGAAAGCGATTCGAAAAGGAACTTCGGGAAGTGAAGCCTACCGCGCTCGCGAAAAACCTCCGAGGGGCTGTGACGATGATCTCATCATCGGTTTGAACAAGGGCCTGTCAAGATTCTCTCTTCGACCATCGTGGGTCCCGGGCCCGGGCGTCGCTCGGGAAGTCATTTCCGTCAACGACGTCGCTTGCGTGCGCTCTTCTTCGCGACCGACTTGTGGCTCGCCGTCCTCTTCTTCCTGACCGGCGCTTTGCGTTTCTCGTAGCGGGGCTCGTATAGCTGGATTTTGATCCCGCCGGGAGCGGTGAAGTGGGTCACGAAGCCGTACCCGTGGTCTTCGACGTCCTGCGTGAACTGTACCCCCCGCACCTTGAGTTTGGCCACGGTGCCATGAATGTCGTCGCAGTAGAACGAGACGTCGTGGTCGCCGGCCTCGCTCGGATCCTCGACGGGATGCACCCCCAAGTCGCCTTCCCTAAAGTCGAAGATCCACCAACCGTCTCCGACATCGGTCCCGGGCAACTGCATCGTATCTTTGAAGAATCGGCGGGTTGCGTCGGGGTCCGATGAATACAGAAGGCCGTGGATTCCCCGGATCATTCTCCCTCCTCCTCGTAGTGTTTGTTGCCGTCGATGTGCGACTCCCTGAGCAATCCAGGTGACCATACTTAAGAACGTGCGTCACGCAGACGGTCGCACCCGCCAAAGCCTTATCCGCGGAGCGGGTTCCAACCGCGGGAAGTTTGATGGTCGAGGAGTACGGGTTCTTCATCGGTGGAGAATGGTCGACCCCAGCGGGGCGGAAGATGTTCGAGACGATCAACCCGGCAACGGGTGAGCTCCTCGCGACGTTTCCGCTCGGCACGTCGAAGGACGTCGCCGCGGGCGTGAACGCGGCGAAGGAGGCCTGGCCGAAATGGAAGCGGACGCCAGCACCGCGGCGCGGTGAGATCCTCCTCGAGGCCGCCAGGATCCTGCGCCGGCGGAAGGAGGAGCTCGGGCGAATCGTGACGAAGGAGATGGGCAAGATTCTCTCGGAGGGACGGGGCGACGTCCAGGAAGCAATCGATTTCCTCGAGTACGCGGCGGGCGAGGGTCGGCGGTTCTTCGGCGAGACCGTGCCCTCCGAGCTTCCGGACAAAATGTGCCTGACGATTCGCCTCCCCGTCGGGCCCGTCGGCCTCATCACGCCGTGGAACTTCCCGATTGCGATTCCGGCCTGGAAGACGGGCGCCGCGCTCATCGCGGGCTGCACGGTCGTGTTCAAGCCCGCAAGCCTCACGCCACTGTGCGCCGCGAAGTTCGTCGAGGCCCTCGACGAGGCGGGCCTCCCGCCGGGCGTGATGAACCTCCTCACGGGCGGTGGCAGCGTCGTCGGCCGGGGGATCGTTGACCACCCCGACATTCGCGCGATCTCGTTCACGGGAGGCGTCGACACGGGACGTCAGGTGTACGAGGCGGCCGCGAAGAAGATGATTAAGGCCGGCCTCGAGCTCGGTGGGAAAAATGCAATCCTCGCGATGGATGACGCGGACATCGACCTTCTGATGGACGGCGTGCTGTTCGGCGCTTTCGGCACCGCCGGACAGCGGTGCACTGCGACGTCGCGCATCATCGTCCACAAGGCAATCTATGATAACGTCGTCGACACGCTCGTGTCCCGCGCAGAGAAGCTCCGGGTCGGGAACCCAGTCGACGAGTCGATGGAGATGGGCCCCGTCGCGAGCGCGGACCAGGAGAAGAAGGTCCTCGAGTACATCGACGTTGGGAAGAAAGAGAAGGACGAACTCCTCCTCGGCGGCACGAAGCTCCGCGGCGGCCCGTACGACACGGGCTTCTTCCTCGCGCCGACGATTTTCGCGGTCGACCGGACAAAGCGCCTCGCCCGGGAGGAGATCTTCGGCCCCGTGCTCAGCGTGTTGAAGGCGAAAGACTATGCGGACGCGGTCGCCATTTCGAACGACGTGCCGTACGGCCTGAGCTCGAGCATCTACACGCGGGACGTGCGCCTCGCGTTCCACGCAATGCAGGACCTCGAGGCGGGGATCACGTATGTGAACGCGCCGACGATCGGGGCGGAGGTCCAGCTCCCGTTTGGCGGGATCAAGGAGACCGGACCCACGGACACGCGAGAGGCCGGGACGACGGCTCTCGAGGAATTCACGTATGTGAAGACCGTGTACGTGGACTACAGCGGGCGATTACAGAAGGCGCAGATTGACACGGAGAGACTTGTCGGCCGATAAGGGAATTACTGGTTTGCCGGCGTCGTGGAACTCTATAGCAGCCAGTCTGCGGATTGGATGGATCCTGTCTGCCGTCTCCGTGTCCTTGCTCATGGCGCCGGCCTTGATCGCCTACTCGCCGATTGTCCCAGACAAGTTCGGCGCCTTTGTGCTTATCGGCCTCGGCCTCGTGGGAGGCGCCATTTTCGGCGGCGCTTCCGCCGCAAAGGTGTCAGCTGCTATCTTTCGGGGGTCACACGAGCGGCGCGCCCTGGTTGCTGCGAGTGTCTTGCTCCTCGCAATCGTGCTGCCCGTCACGTTGGCCGCAGTCTATGTCTGGGTCCGGGGTGAGGCTAGCAGCCTCTACTGGTACATAGTCTACATCGCGTTCTTTTCGGGCGCGATCGTTGTGGCTGCCCACGCGGTGCTCTTGTATGCTTCGACGACTTGGCGTCGTACGCTCCGTTGGCCAGCTTTGCTGAGCGTCTTTGGATTCGCGGGCGCAATCGCGTTGTCGTTTCTCTCGACCTCTGTCGCCGAGTCGTTCGCTCTCCTCACGTTTGGTCTTACAGTGATGACGATTGGGTGTGATGTTGCCGCGGGTGTATGGGCTACTGGAGCTAGGGGCCACGCCGCCCAAACCTCTGGCGATCGCGCGCGAGGCTGACGATGGAACCGCAGCGCCAGTCCAGCGGGGTCTGCACCCGCCTAGCACCAGGCGACAGACGGCCTGCCGAGTGTCACCTTGGGCGTCGCTCTCCTGGCCTAATGTTTAGTTGCCGCCACTTCCGAGCAAGTCCTTGTTCGGCTCCGTGAGGGTCCGCGGGTCTAGGAGCTTCTCCGCCTCCTCCCGCTTCAGAATCCCCTTCTGCACGACAAGCTCTTTGATTGGAATTCCCGTCCGCACGCTCTCCTTCGCAAGCTCCGCGGCCCGCTCGTACCCGATGATCGGGTTCAGCCGTGTCGCGATTGCAGGGCTCAGGTCCGCGGTCCTGTGGAGGAACTCCTTATTCGCCTCCAATCCGTCGATGCACTTCCGTGCGAACACCCGCGCGGCGGCCGCGAGAATCTCGATCGACTCCTGGAGGTTCCGGTGCATCACGGGCATCATCGTGCAGAGGTCGAGGTTCGAGTGGCTGTTCGCGACGGCGATCGCGACGTCGTTCCCCATCACCTCCGCCGCAACCTGCATCACCGCCTCCGGGATCACGGGGTTTACCTTCCCCGGCATGATCGATGACCCAGGCTGGATCGCTGGGAGCGCGAGCTCCCCGAGCCCCGCGCGGGGTCCGGACCCCATCCAGCGGACATCGTTCGCAATCTTCATCATGCTGAGCGCGACGGTCCGGAGCGCGCCGCTCGCCTCGACGAGCGAGTCCTGCGTGCCCTGTGCCTCGAAGTGGTTCTCCGCGACGCGGAACCGGACTTTCGTTGCCGCGCTCACCTTGTCGACGATCTTCTGCGCCAGGTCCGGGTGCGCGTTGATCCCCGTGCCGACCGCGGTCCCTCCGATTGCGAGCTCCGCGAGCGAGGCCCGCGCGCTCTGCACCCGGCGGATCCCGTGGTCGACCTGGCTCGCGTACCCGCCAAACTCCTGACCGAGCCGGATCGGGGTCGCGTCCATCAAGTGGGTGCGGCCCGTCTTGACGATCGGGTCGAACTCCTTCGCCTTCGTCGTGAGGGACTTCTCGAGGTCCCGGAGCGCGGGGAGCAAATCCTGCTCGATCGCGACGAGCGCGGCAACGTGGATCGCGCTCGGGATCACGTCGTTCGAGGACTGGCTCATGTTCACGTGGTCGTTCGGATGGACAGGCCCCTTGTCCCCGAGGGGCGTCCCGAGGACTTCGTTCGCCCGGTTTGCGATGACCTCGTTCGCGTTCGAGTTCGTCGACGTCCCGCTCCCCGTCTGGAAGATGTCGATCGGGAAGTGGGCGTCGAGCTTCCCTTCCGCAACCTCATCCGAGGCCTGGATGACCGCCCTCGCGAGCTTCGGGTCGAGGAGGCCGAGCTCAAGGTTCGCCTCCGCGGCCGCCTTCTTGATCAACCCGAGCGCGTGGAGGAACCGCCGGCCGAATCGGAGCCCGCTGATGGGGAAGTTCTCGACCGCCCGCTGCGTCTGGGCGCCCCAGTACACGTCCTTCGGAACCCGAACTTCGCCGAGAAAATCCCTGTCCACGCGGAACTCGGTCATGGAGACCGAGGTTCCAAAGCGGCGCGAGGTATTTGAAGCGTCCGCACGGACCTCACGAACGTCGCCGGAATCCGTTGGGAACTGCCCCTGGCCCGGCGAATTTCGTCAGGATTACAGGGTCGCTTCTCGAACCTATAGCATGCGTAACCGGAGTCAGTGACAGCCGAAAATATAAAGCCGTTATAATCCCTTATGGGATTCCGACGAACGAAAGCGTTCGAGGGACCATGTCAGCAGCAACGAAGTCGGAACTCCTCGTCGACGAGGAGCAGCGGTGCCCGGAGTGTGGCGGCGAGCATCTCGTGCGGGACTACTCCCGCGGCGAGCTCGTCTGCGACGCATGTGGGCTTGTGATCAGCGAGAGCCAGATTGACCCCGGCCCGGAATGGGCCGCGTACAGCCCGGAGGAATCAGACCGCCTGTCGCGGACGGGCGCTCCCCGGAGCTTCTCGACGGGCGCGGTCGGCCTCACGACCGTGATCCCTTCGGCGAACCGCGATGCGCGGGGGAATGCGATCCCGATGCGAGAGCGCGAGAAGTTCTACCGGATGCGGAAACTCCAGCGGCACAGCGGCCACAGTCGGCCCGGCGAGCGGAGCCTCCCGGAGACGTTGCGGTCCGTGGACCGCGTCTCGGCGCTTCTTGGCCTCCCCAAGCCCGTGCGGGACGAGGCCGGGTTCATTTGCAGGAAGGCGCTCGAGAAAGGCCTTCTCCGGGGCCGCTCCATTGAGGGCCTCGTCGCGGCAGCGACGTACGCGGCGTGCCGGATCCTCGGCGTCCCGCGGACGCTCGACGAGCTCCAGCGCGTGACGGGCGTCCGGAAGAAGGTGATCGGGAAAGCGTATAGTGCGCTCCAGCGGGAGCTCACCCTGCGGGTACCGCCCTCCCGTCCTGAGAGCTATGTCCAGCGGTTCTGCTCCGAGCTCGGCCTGAGCCAGGCCGTCCAGGCAGAGGCGAACCGGATCATCAAGGAGATCGAGAAGGCGGATCCCTCCTTGTCCCTGAGCCCCGTCGGCACGGCGGCGTCGGCGATCTACGTCGCGAGCCTCGCGGCGGGCGAGCGGCGCCCGCAGAAGGCGATCGCGAAGGTCGCGGGCGTGAGCGAGGTCACGCTGCGGAACCGGTTCCGGTTCATGAACGACTCGTTCATGAAGCAGATCGTCCTTCCGCGCGGCCGGGTCCCCCGCGTCGCGCAGTAGGCCCGGTGGCCTCGGGCAGCGTTGTCTCACGACTTCCGCTTCGCGCCGAGTTCGGGCGTTGCGAGGGACGGGCGCGTGCCCGTGGACCAGATCTTCTCTGCCATCGCGTGCATCGCGCCCGCGATCGCGGTGTCGTTCGTCCAGATTGCGATATCGTCGCCCCGCGAGTAGGAGTCGTCGTCGGGAATCGGGTGGCTCATCAGGAACTCCTTCCGGTCGACGACGTGCATGAACACTGGCATCGAGAAGTCGATGTTCCGGACCTCCGCGTACTTCTCGAGGACATCGACATCCTTCCGGCTCTCCTCCGTGACCGGGAACGCGTACTTCAGCTTCACGCCCTCCTTCGCCTTCTCGATGAGGATCGATCCGAAGGCCCGCATGATCCGGCCCGGGCTCTTCGTCGTCCCGATGCCATAGGCCTCCCCCTTCGCCATGGAGTACATCTTGATGAGCCGCTCCCGCGCGTTCCGCCGCCCGTACACGGCCTCGAAGCGGCCCGCCTCTTCGACGGTCTCCCCGCCGACGACGGAAAACTCTGTCGCGAGGACGGGCAGCGACGTCTCGAGTGCCTCCGCCTTCTCTCGGAACTCTTGCGCGCGGTGCGTGACGAAATCGCCGAACGGGACCGGCGCGTACTTGAGCGGCGTCTCTGGCACGATCTCGACCAGGCCCTTTTCATGGAGCTGTTGCATCGTCGCGTAGATTCGCGTGCGCGGGACCCGCGAAATCGCGGGAATCTGCGACGCGGTCGCGGTCCCGAGGTCGAGGAGCGCGAGGTACACGCGGGCTTGGTATTCCGTGAGCCCGAATTCCCGCACTTTTCGAATCCGATCCGCGTTCACTGTCACAACGAACACCGTCGGGACGAGGTCTCCCTCCATCGAGGGGCGGCTATTAAACATTGACACCGGGATGAGTGACATGGGGAGTGCGAACGTCACGCGACCGGACATCGAACCGCCAGCGCGGATTGCCAAACCTTAATGGTGCGCCACCCCTTCAAAATCGTGGAGATTGGTGTGCGCCTCTCGGATGAGAAAGCTGAAGTAGCGCACCTATCTTCTGCGCTCGTGCGGCCCAGCGTACACACCCCGGGTCGCCGGATCGCGGCGGGTCCACCATGATGCAACCGGCTGAACAGGCGAACATCTTCAGCCTGAAGTCGAAGGATTTCGTGAAGTGGGTAGACCGCAACATCGACGCGCCCCTTAAGAAAGGGCCGATCCGGAAGATCCTTGACTCCCTCGTCGGAGACTTCTTCAACTGGGCGAAGCGGAACTCGATGTGGCCGCTCCACTTCGGCATCATGTGCTGCGCGATCGAGATGGCGGCGACGAGCGACCCGCGATACGACGCGGAGCGGTTCGGCGTGATTTACCGGTCGAGCCCGCGGCAGTGTGACGTGCTCCTCCTGAACGGGCCGATCTCCCTGAAGCTCCGGCCCGCGGTACGACGCCTCTACGAGCAGATGGCGGACCCGAAGTGGGTCATCGCGATGGGGGAGTGCACGATCTGTGGCGGGCCGTACTATGACTCGTACAGCGTCGTGAAGGGCTCATACACGTTCGTCCCCACGGACATCTTCATCCCAGGTTGCCCCGTGCGGCCGGAGGCGCTTATCGACGGCTTCCTCAAGCTCAGCGAGAAGATCAAGGCGGAGAAGTCCGGGTGGGTGCGGACGAAGAAAGGCCGGCTCGTGAGCGCGCGGGAGGGCCAGATCCTCGACATGCAGCGGGGCGAGTACACCTACGAAGTCCCGCAGGTCCGGTGACCCGATGTCCGCGGGCAACGGCGGGCGCGTCGGATTCTTCCGCGGGTTCTTCAGCCCGCTGTGGGTGACACTGAAGCAGGCTCTCGTCGCGACGTTTAGGCGCAAGCCCGTGACGGTGCTGTACCCGTACGAACGGCTCGAGCTCCCGAAGGCATTCCGCGGGCAGCACTCAATCGACTGGTACAAGTGCATCGGTTGCGAGCTGTGCGCGAAGGTGTGTCCGAACGAGTGCATCTATTTCGACATCCTCGAGGTCGACGCGAAGTCTCCGTACCTCCTGCCGAGCCGCGCGGAACTCGACGAAATGAAGCACGTGATCCGCCGGCCCGCGGTCGACGTCGGCCACTGCCTGTTCTGCGGTAACTGCATGGAGTACTGCCCGACGGACGCGTGGAACTTCACGCAGGAGTTTGAGCTCGCGGACTACACACGAGAAGACCTGTACTATACCGCCGCGGAACTGAAAATGCCGGATGAGGTGAGCGACAAGAAGCAGGTCCTCATCAACCGAATCGGAGAGGAGCCGATCGTCGAGGTCGACGTGTGCATCGGCTGCCTCAAGTGCGAGCGGGAGTGCCCGACCCGGTGCATCGACATGGTTGGCGGGCCAAACCTCCGGAAAGGGAAGCCGATCGTGATCCCGGAGTTCGACTACGACAAGTGCATCGGGTGCCAGCAATGCGTCGACGTGTGCCCCGTGGACTGCCTCCACATGGAGGAGGTCGGCCATAAGTCGATGCAGGACTTCTACCACATCGACCAGGTCACGGCGGGCACGCCCGTCGTCCTTCTCGAGGAAGCGATCGCGAAGAGACAGACGTAACCCGCTCGTCAACTGAGAGATTTCTCAAACTTCGTCGCGGGCGCTTGTTCCGTACAATATTCCGATTCGACTCGCCAAACCTTTAATATATGACTGCATGCGCCGTGCGAACAAGGAGTTTCTCCATGGCCCGCACGACGGTCGTCGGCAGCTATCCTCGAATTGGCGACACCGCCGACGAGCAGCGCCTCCGTCGTGCAATCGCGCGATTCGAGGAGGGCAAGATTTCCGAAGCGGAGCTCCGGGAAGTCGAGCGGTCCGTTGCGGCCGACGTGATTCGCGAACAGATCGGGGCGGGCATCGCGTTGCCGACGGACGGTCAGGTCACCTGGTACGATAGCCAAAGCCATTTCACGCGGCGCCTCGAAGGTTTCGAAGTGAACGGGCTCGTGCGGTACTTCGACACGAACACGTACTACCGCCAGCCGGTCGTGACCGGAACGATTCAGTGGCGAGAGCCAATCGTCGTCGACGAGTGGCGGCACGCCGCGTCGATTGCATCCGGGCCTGTGAAGGCCGTCCTCACGGGTTCCTACACGCTCGCGACGCTCGCGAAGGCCGACAGCCATGAGGTGAACCGCCTCACGCGTGAGATTGCGGACGCGCTCGCAAGCGAGGTCCGCGCGCTCCGCAGTGCGGGGGCGACCCACATCCAAATCGACGAGCCCGCGATCACCCGGTCTCCGAAGGACGTGAGCCTCGTGCGGAGAGGCATCGAAATCCTCGCATCGGAGAAGGGCAGCGCGTCGCTCTCCCTGTTCACCTACTTCGGCAACGTCGCGCTGATCCTGAAGGACCTCGCATCCTTCCCCATCGACAACCTTGGGCTCGATCTCGTCCAAGGCGCCGCGAACTGGGATGCGATCGCGAAGACGAGCCCCACGGTTCCCCTCACGTTCGGCGTAGTCGACGCGCGGAACACGAAGCGGGACGACCCACACCGGCTCGCGCAGTCAGTCCTCTCCCTCCGGAGCCACGCCCCGATCGAGGAGTCCTACGTGTCGCCTTCGAACGGGCTCGAGTTCCTCCCCCGGGAGAAGGCCCGGGAGAAGCTTGGCCTCGTCGTGGAGACCGCGAAGCTCGTGGAGGCGGGGCTGTGAGCCTCGAGACGACAAGCGTTGGGAGCTTCCCGAAGCCGCCGTACCTCACCAGGGCACGGACGCTCCACGGCAAGGGCGAGATTCCGGACGAGGATCTGGAGACGCTTGAGCGGCGCGCGACGAAAGAGTGGATCGCGTTCCAGGAGGAGATCGGAATCGACATCCTCGTCGACGGCGAACAGTACCGCGGGGACATGGCGACGTACTTCGCGGAAAACCTCGAAGGCTGCGAGATCAGCGGCCTCGTCCGGTCTTACGGGAACCGGTACTACAAGAAGCCCGTCGTGATCGATGAACTCGCGCGACCGGAGCCGATCACGATTGCATGGTGGCGGTGGGCCCAGGACCAGACGACCCGCCCGTTGAAAGGGATGCTCACGGGTCCCTACACGATGATGGACTGGTCCTTCGACGAGCACTATCCGTCCCGCGAGGACCTCGCCCTCGCGTTCGCGAAGGTGCTCCACCAAGAGGCGAAGGACCTCGAACGGGCGGGGGCGAAGGTCATCCAGATCGACGAGCCCGCTCTGTCCGCGCGGACGGACGAGCTCGACCTCGTCGTGAAGGGCCTCGGCATCGTGACGAGAGGGCTCGAGGCGAAGACGATCACGCACACGTGCTACGGGAACTACGACCGCGTGTTCCCATACTTCAACCGCCTCCCGGTCGACCAGATTGACCTCGAGATGAGCAACAGCGGACTCGACCTTCTCGACCGCTTCCGGCGGACGCCGTTGAACAAGGAGATCGCGTTCGGCGTGATCGACGTCCACACGCACCGCGTCGAGACCGTCGACGATGTGCGGGAGCGGGTCGAGCGGGCCCTTCAGGTGTTCCGCCCCGACCAGCTCTACGTCGATCCCGACTGCGGCCTCAAGACGCGGACCGTCGACGAGGCGAAGGCGAAGCTCCGCGCCATGGTCGAGGCGACCCGTGCCGTGAAGTCCGCGCACGGCCTCGGATAAAGAGAACATTCTTTACCCGCGGGCCCCCTCCTCTGGGTCTGGTCGGAACATGGCGAGCCCCTTCGACGCAGACCGACCCTTGGGCGCGGAACACGCCCCGCCATCGAAGACGTTCACCGTCGAGGAAGCGAACCGGCTCCTCCCGACGATCGATCGAATTTTCCACGAGATGGACAACCGCACCCTCCGGCTTCAGGAGGTGAACGACCTCATCCAGGACCTCGAGGCGTATTGGGGCGATCGCCTCGCGACCCCGGACCTCCCGGACCGGGAGCGGTACCTCCGGCTCCTGCGAGAGCGGGACGACCTCCATGCCTCCCTCGGGGAGGACCTCGAGCGGATTCGCGCGCTCGGCGTCCTGCTGAAGGATTACACGACCGGGCTCGTAGACTTTTCCGGATACCTCGACGGCGAGCTCGTTTTCCTCTGCTGGCAGCGGGGCGAGACCGAGATCAAGTTCTACCACTCCCTCGAGGGCGGCTACGCGGGTCGACGCCCGCTCGAAAAGATTCCCCAGAAGTAGAAGCGACAGGTTCATTAGCCCCGGTCTGGTCTGGACGACCGAGTGAGGCGACGATGGTAACGAAGGACGATGTGATCACTGTCCTCAAGAAGTGCTACGATCCGGAAATCCCCATCAACATCTACGACCTCGGGCTCGTCTACAGCATCGACATCAAGGAGACCGAGAGCGTCGTCGGGGTCCGGATGACCCTCACGGCTCCCGGCTGCCCGGCGGCTGGCTACCTCCACCAGGACGTGAAGCGGAAGATCGAGTCGCTCCCCGGCGTGAAGGAGGCGCTGGTCGAGGTTATCTGGGACCCGCCATGGACGCCGGAGATGATGTCGGAAACCGCGAAGAAGCAGTTCGGCTGGGGCATCTAGGCGTACGGCGGGACCGACCCAGAAATCTTGATAAGGGCTCGCCGTTTCTCTGGGCCCGCATCTTCTGGTGGGCCAACGTGACGGGCGAATCACAGCTGGAGGCGTCCCTCGGGGAGGTCCTCCGGTTCGCGAGGGATGGGGTTTCGTTCTTCCGCCGCGCGGGGGACATCGCCGCCGACCCACGGGTCCGGCTCGCGTTCGAGAAGCTCGCCCACTGGCGACAGACGACCCTCATGGACCTCGAGAAGGCGATCGCGGACACGGATCAAAAGGTCGCGGCCGCCGAGGCCGCCGGGCCGTATCCGTTCGATGCGGTCGCGAGGGTCGAGTGCTACGTGTGCGGCTACACCTCACAGGAAATTCCCGTCACGTGCCCGAAGTGTGGGGCCGCCCGATACACGTTCACGCGGGAGTTCACCCGGTCCCACCCCTGGGAGATCGCGGTCTCGAGCGGGGTGCCGGGAGTCGCGGCTCTCGAGGCCGCCGTGAAGGTTGCGAAAGGGCCGGCCCGGTCTGTCCTCAACACGCTTCTCGAGCGGGAGAAGACATGGCTGCGGGAGGCGGAGCGAGAGCTCGCCTCCGCGAAGGCGTGAGGTGACACGATGGCCGCGCGCGTTGCCCCGATGCCCTCCATTGCGGACCACTTGAACGCGTGCACGATGTGCGGGTACTGCGTCCCCGTCTGCCCGGCGTATCGCGAGATCGGGTTCGAGTCCGCGGCCCCGCGGGCGAAGGTCTTCTACATGCGGGAGCACGACCGGCGGGGCTTCGGGCTGATCGATCGCCTCTTGAAGCGGGAGACAAGGATTACGGAGGAGTTCTCGAAGAACGTTTTCGAGTGCACGGCGTGCGGGGCCTGCGAGAGCGTGTGCATGGCGGACATTCCGTTCGACGGCCTGTGGCAGGACGTTAAGGAGTGGATGGTCGGCAGCGGCCTCGGGATGAAGGAGCACCTCCCGGTAATCGAGAATGTGAAGGAGACACACAACATCTTCGGCGAGCCCCACGCGAGCCGGGGCGGGTGGATCCCGAAGGACGCGGTGCAGAGCGAGGTGCCAGAGGTCGTGTACTGGGTCGGGTGCGTCGCGAGCTACCGGAAGCAGCGTGTCGCGGAGGCCGTCGTGAAAATCCTGAACGCGGCGAAGGTGCGGTACAGAATCCTCGGGGAGAACGAGTGGTGCTCCGGCGCACCTCTCGCGAACATGGGCTTCGGGGAATATGTGAAGAAGGTCCTCATGCCGCACAACATCCAGGCCGTCTCCCAGACGGGCGCCAAGATTCTCGTGACCGCATGCGCGGAGGACCTCCGCGCGTTCCTCAAGGACTACCGCCGCTGGGGCGGGAACCCGCCCTTCAGTGTCCTCCACATCTCCGAGTACGTCGAGCGGCTCGTGAAGGAGAAACGGCTCACGTTCCCGAAGCCCCTCCCGAATCTGAAGGCGGCGTTCCACGATTCCTGCGCCCAGGGCCGGGTGTGCGGGGCCTACGACGGCCCGCGGAACGCGATGAAGTTCCTCCGTGGCCTTACGTCCCTCGAGATGTTTCCGAACAAGGAGGAGGCCCGATGCAGCGGCGCTGGCGGCGGCTTCTCATTGGTCTTCCCGAACCAGGCGGCCTCGATTGGGTCTGAGCGGCTCGAGACCGCGGTCGAGCTCGGTGCGCAGGCGATCATCACGACGTGTCCCCACGCGGAGATGCACTTCGAGGAGATCGCGAAGCGGCGGAACATGCCCCTCCAGACCCTCGACATCGCGGAAGTCCTCGCAATGGCCCTCTAGGCCGCCCCGATCACACTGTGAACGAAACGCCGCACGAGCACGTGGATTTCGCGTTCGGGTTGACGATCTTGAACCCGCCGCCGAGGAGGTCCTCCCAGTAGTCTAGGTTCGACCCCTTCAAGTACGTAAGGGACTTTGGATCGACGAACACCTTCACGTCGTCCCGTTCGACGATCACGTCACCCTTTCGCGGGGTCTCCGCGAAGTCGATCCGGTACTGCATCCCGCTACATCCGCCGGCGATGATCCGGAGCCGGAGCGCGCCGTCTGGGTTGCCGAACTCCTGACGGAGGGCTCGGATCCGTTCCACTGCTGAGGGCAGAAGCACGACGAGATCGGAGCTGGACATCTCGGGGGCGGCCTGCATCGGGAGAACGAAGGCCCCTCGCCCCATTAAACCTTGCCGTCCCCGCGATCGAAGATGGTCGCACAGGGCGAATCCGTAAATGGACGTGCGCGTTTCTATGGGCAGGGCGATTCCATGGCCACGATTGGGATCATCGGAACGGGTTCTGTCGCTCGGGCGATCGCCACGGGCCTTGTCGGCAAGGGACATCACATCGTACTGGGCTCTCGGGAGCCATCCAAGGCGCGCCCGCCGGCCGGATCGACAATTGCCTCACGCGAGGACGTGGTTCGGGACAACGATATTGTCATCATTGCGATCCCCTACGGGGCGGTCCGGGACACAGTCGCGGCGATCGGACCCAGTCTATTCCAAGGGAAGATTGTTGTCGACGCGACGAACGCGCTCGGCCCATCCGGCCTCGCAGTCGGATTTACCACATCCGCGGCGGAGGAGCTCGCGAAGCAGGTGCCGGGTGCGCAGGTCGTGAAGGCCTTCAACTCCGTGTTCGCCCGCAACATGTCAACGGGCCGGATCGGTCAGGATCGACTCACGCTCTTCGTGGCCGGGGACGACGCGGAAGCGAGACGGATTGTGATGGACCTCGGGCGCGACATAGGGTTCGACCCCGTAGAGGCGGGGGCGTTGCAAGTCGCGCGGTACCTCGAGCCGATGGGTGTGTTCATGATCAATCTCGGGTATGGCCTGAAGATGGGACCCGCGATCGGCCTGCGGCTCGTGCGCGCTGGTCGTTGATTGACCACGGATCAGTGGCTTCACGCCTAGGCCGATGGAACCGGCCGCCATTCGGCGGGTCTAACTCTTTCGTGTTCCGAGACATGCGTTTCCGCATGAAGTTCCGGTTCTACTACACAGGGATTCGCGTGAGAGACCTCGATCGCTCCCTGAAGTTCTACACGGAGGTCTTCGGCTTGAAGATCATCGGCCGGGGGACAATGCCGCATGGCGGGCGCTACGTCCACCTCAAGGGACCAGGGTCCGCGCACCGGCTCGAGCTGAACTGGTACCCCGAAGGGAGCCGATTCTACACGCGGTACCGCAAAGGCGATGAGATGGACCATCTCGCGTTCGTCGTCGGCGACGTCCGCAAGGCGTACAGGGAGCTCGTCCGGAAGGGCGCAAGGCCGGCCGTTCCGCCGGCAGAGTCGAAGGGAACCGAGGTGTACGTCCAGGACCCTGATGGGATCTGGATCGAGCTGCTCTGATCCGTGGAACGAGCAGAATAGTCTTGTTCCTGAATGTCCGCGCCACCGAATCCGCCTCTGACCGGCTGATCGTACTCCTGTCTCGAGACGGCCGGAGGATGAACTGGGAGCCTCCATTCGGCGGATTTCTCTGGGCGGGTACACATCTCAATGAACGCCCCGCGATGGCTCGGCTTGATGGGGCGATGGATGCATCCACGGTTCGGTGATCTGACGCCGGACGAACCCAGCCTCGCCCCCTCAAAGGCTCGCCTGGAGGCCCTCGCCGATGGAGTCTTCGCGATTTCGATGACCCTGCTCACGATCGAGCTGTTCATCGGCGAGGTGCCCGCGGCCGAGCTCTCGGCGACCTTGGCGGGTCTATGGCCGCGAATCGTGGTGTACGTGGCGAGCTTCATCGTCCTCGGAATCGGCTGGATGGCCCACCACTACATCTTCCGCGTGGTCGAGCGATCCGACTACTACCTCCTGTGGATCAACATCCTCTATTTGCTATGCGTCGCCCTTGTGCCGTTCGCAGCCGATATCCTGGGGCGCCACCCCCTCGAGACCACGGCCTTGCTCACTTATGGCGTCGTCATCACTTTGGTCGGAACCCTCGCATGGGCGCTCTGGGAGTACGCGACCCGTGGTGATCGCCTCGTCCGCCCGGACTTGAACCCGGCACTCCGCAGCTTCATGCTCAGGCGCCTCGCCCTCGGCCCCATTGTCGGTGGGTTCGCGATCCTGATGGCCTTCGTCCGCCCCGAGGTGAGCCTCTTCATCTACGTGGGCCTGCCGCCTTTCTACCTTCTCCAGTCGGGAGTGGACCGGTTCTTCGGAGGGATCGGGCGGCGGCGAACTGAGTGACTCTCGGTGTCCTTGTGTAGTCTTCTTGGGAGGCCGCGCGGGTCGGGGACCAAGCCGATGAATCAGATTCCGTTCAGGAAGACGTGGCCTCTTGAGACACGGAGTTTGTCGACCAGGGTCCGCTTGGGATCGTAGAGCACTCCGAAGACGGCCGCCCGTACCGGGATTGCTGTCGGCGGCCCGACCCACCTCCCCGCTCCGAAGGAATCCGATACTCACAATCGCAGCAACGGAAGATGATCTTTCAGGCTTGCCGTTTACAAAGTGGCATTGCGAGCGGTTCGCAACCCGACCCTCCCTAGGGCTGGGTGAGCGTCGGACGCCTTGGCTCGCATGGGCGCCGGATTTCGATCAGATCGAGTCGCGCAAGCGGTCCAGGACAACCATGGCCCTCAGAGTGATCATCTTGCTCGGCTCTCCAGGTTTCTCGAGGGCGAACGGAGTCGGCTTGCGTTTCGGATTCCTCGCGTACCATTCCGCCATCTTTCCCTCGAGGTCCGGATGGACCGCATCGAGACTCCATCGGCCATCGGGGCTCCTCTTCTCTCTGAGAACGGAGACCGCGTAGCGCAGCCGACGATCGTCTCCGAACCCTAACGCGGTCATGAAGTCGAGCCCTACGAGCAAGTCGTAGTAGTAGTGGACGGGGTAGTGGAAGCGGTACCAGGGCTCGTAGCGCGATCCTTGCGTGTGCATTTCTCGTTGCAGGTAGAACTCCGCGCCCAGTTCGACGGCGCGCTTCATCCCCTCGGTCCACTTCTGTCTCGGATACACGGCGAAGGCGCTCAGGCCTTCCCAGGAGTCGAGATTCCGGCCACTCCCGAAGCAGCTCCAGCCGCCGTTCTTGTCCCGATTCTTCACGAGCCACTCGAAGGCGCTCTTCACTTTGGGATGATCGACGTAGCCGAACCGCACGAGCGCACGCGCGGTGTTTCCGGTGATACAAAGGTGGCTCTTCTTCATTCCCTCCATGGCGAATCCTCCGTCTCCCTTCGCGAAGCGCTTGATCCACAGCTCGCATGCGGTGCGGATTCGAGGATCCCGATTCGTGAGTCCGAGGTCGGATAGGATGAGGAGCATCCAGTTCGTGGAGAGGTACTTCGGCCGATACAAGCTCTCGTCGCTAACCCACCATCCCCCTCGTTTCTGTCTTGCAAGGAGGTCGGCGGCCCACCCCTTCTTCGCAATCATTTCCTTCGCCCCCTCCACCTCGGAATAATGCTCCGATTTTTCGAGCAGTTGCGTCAGCGCCAAATACCGGGCGGAAGGCTGATTCTCTTCGAGCAACCAGTCCAGCGCCGTCCTTGACCTCATGGATTTCCACTCCCGGGCCTCGGCCCGGGATCATCGTCCCGACGCGGCCTCATAGCTTTTCTCGATATAAGGCAGGACAGGACGAAGGTCCCCCGCCTCCTTCAGAGGGAGCTGGATCCAAGTGGACGCGGTTCTGCCGGCCATTGCGAACGGCTTCGACCCTTCTCTCTCCGAGAGCTTCGATCGATCCGCTTCGGCGAGCTTCGTGATCACGATGCCATGCGTGATGAGGAAGGCGAAGAACTTCTTACCTCGAAAGTAGCAGAGACACCCCATCATTTCCTTGCTCTTGACCCCTGGCCAATTCAAGATGTCCGCTTCAAGCCTTTTTCGAACCTCTTTCATCTTCTCCTCATCGTAGTACTTCATCTACACTCTTCCCTCCCGCGATCGAGCGAGCAAATTGGTTTCATCGATATGCATCATGTCGAAAGCAGGAAATGACATGATCATTAACCATGCCAACCGCTTGCATGTATGCATAGCAGATTGTCGAGCCGACGAACTTGAACTCCCGTTTCCTCAGAGCCTGGCTCATCATGTCCGACTCCGTCGTGTTGGCGGGGAGTTGCTTCAGGTTCCTCCATCGATTTTTGATCGGTTGACCGCCGACGAACCGCCAGACGAAGGCGTCGAAACTGCCAAACTCCTTCTGGACAGCCAGAAACGCCTTTGCATTCTGGATGGTCGCCACAATCTTCAGCTGATTGCGGATGATCCCAGCGTCCGTCAATAGGGCCCTTACCCTTCTCGAATTGTAACGCGCTACTTTCTCCGGATCAAACCGGTCGAAGGCTGCCCGGTAGTTCTCCCGCTTCTTGAGCACAGTCAGCCACGAGAGTCCAGCCTGCGCTCCCTCGAGGATGAGAAACTCGAAGAGTCTTCGATCGTTGTGCTCGGGAATCCCCCACTCCTTGTCATGGTACTCGACAATGAGGGGGTCGCCGGTTGCCCACTCGCATCTCGGCTCCGAATGAACCATGTTCTCGCCCGGATCGTTTCAAATTCGGGGTCTCCAACGGGAACTCGCGCGCCCGAGCGTCCGGTCTCACCCATTCGCCTGGGCGTCCGCTCCGGCGATGTTTAGGGCGCGAGTCCTAGCTGGGCCAGGAACCCGAGTTGGTCAAAGTACTCGTGGACCTCGACTACTTTTCCGCCCTGAACCCGGTAGACGGTGCAGCTCGCCACGCGGACCTTCTTGTTCGTGGGCGGAATCGGCGGGCCGGCGGGGTTCGCAAGCGGTTTTAGGTGCGTCCCGGTCACCGTGTACTCAGCGCAGACCCATTCGCCTTGTGCGAACGCTCGTTCGCGTTTCGCGTCCATGTCCGGGAACGCGTCGAAGAACGTCCTGTAGAACTTAACCAAATCCGACCGCCCCTTGCGCGGCTCAGCGCGGTCCGGTGCGAATTGTACCACGGATTCCGCGTGGAGATTCGCGAACTGATCCCAGTCTCGTGCCATCTGCACCTTTTCCAGTCGGTCGATAACGGCGATGCTATCGTGCTGCGTCACAGATTTCCCCCGGCCCCCCATCACGTTCCTGTATTTGAGGCCACCCCCGAGTCCCAGGAATATTGTTCTGCAATCTCGCTCGGCTTCAAAGACCAAGTTCCTAGCGCCGAAGACTTGCGTGAATCATGACAGCACACGAGTGTCATTATGGGGTACCGGCACCACCCGCTGAGCTCACCGCGGGTCGAACCCGATCGCATGAGCAAGGGGATTGTGCGGGACTTGGAGCCCAAGCTCCACCCCGTTCCGAAGGGGGGACGAAGAGCCCAGGAGAATCGCAGATGAGCTGACTTGTCAGACGGACTTGGTGAAACTTTGCCAAGAATCATTTCCGGAGCTTATCGGGTAATCGCGCATCTTCGCGAAGTCGGAGAACCCCGCTTCCATCGTTCCCGAACTAGCCGCGCAGGATCGGTCGGGTGAGGCAGGTCGGACCCCCCTCGGCTTTGAGGCTGATCTCACTCCCTTCGTAAGTGAACACGCGGCAACCCAAACCTTCGAGCCTTTGTTGTGTGATCGGGTTAGGCGCGAGGATCAAACACCGCCGAGGCGCGAGGGCGAGGACGTTCGTTCCCATGGACTCAAACTCGCCTCGCGGCACTTCAAGGAATTCAAACCCCCTGTCTCGGAGGAACTGTCGGAATGGCACGGGGAGGAGCTGCGGGTACACGACCGCGAGGTCGACATCGACGAGGCTAATCAGCGACATCAGGTGAAGGCAGGAGTTGGGCCCGCGATAATATGGCAGCGGCACCGGCTCAACGTCGACCCCCAGCTCACGCACCGCGTCCCTCAGTTGGCGCAGCCCTTCCGCGTTCGTTCGAAATCCCTGACCGACCGCGAGTGTGTCGTGATCGATCCACAAGAGGTCGCCGCCCTCGGCGATCGCCTCCCCATGAAGTGTCGCAACGATCGGCACGCCGACCTGTTCCAAACGGCGGGCCAGGCTAGCCTCCTCGCCCCTTCGAAGCTCCTTGCCCATGCGAAGGACGACGGCCCCACTGTCTGTGACGATCGCGGGATCGTGAACGAAGATGGCGTCGGCTCGGTCCGGTTGCGGCTCATCGTGCCGAAGAACCTCGATTCCCTCTCCCTTCAGCACGTCTACGAACGCGTCGTGCTGCGACTGCGCCGTTGGAAGGTGCGGTGCGCTCGCATATCCCCATTTCAGTGGATCGGCAACGGAGAACGCGCCGTCGGGCCGTTTGACGAGGACCTTCCTCAGCGGACCGATCATGCTCTGGCACCCGTACGGCTTCACAGGATTCCGTGAACGCGCCCCGCAACATACGGTTTCCGCAACCGTTCGCGGGCTACCATGAAATCAGTGGTTGCCTTCGTCAAGATCCTAAATGGCGAGGTCCCCTGAGGCGGGGCCTCTCGTCACCTTCGAGGGCGACCGGGCCGCCTATTTTCCCCTCGGTGGAACATAGCCGATTCCTTGGATCTCGATTCTCATCCCGAAAAGGAGGTCGGCCCGGACCGTCGCCCGCGCGGGTCGAGGTTCTTTCCTGAAATATTCCGCGTATACCCGGTTCATACCGTCGAAGTCGCTGAGGTCTTTCAGATACACTGTCGTCGAAAGGACGCAGTCCAGTCGCGAGCCCGCGGCTTCAACGACCTTCCGGAAGTTCTCCATCGTCGCCTTCGTTTGGAAGGCGATGTCGCCCTCCTTCACTTTCCCATCCTGCCCGATGGGCCCCTGGCCCGCGACAAACAAGAGATTTCCGTACCAGACTCCCCAAGAGAACGGCAGACCAAGTGATGGAAGGTCCGTTTTCACTGCTCGGTGTTTCATGGCAGGAGTAACCGCCCTGCCGAGCTTTAGCCGTGTCGTGGTCTTTGGAAGCGAAATGCATTGGCTCGACACGAGCCAATGCATGCCGAGGTTACAGACGTCGAGGTAGCCGAGGGAGTGGACCGGGTGGGATTTGAACTACCATCCCCTCCCAGCCGCTTACCGATCGTAGATCGATTCCCTGTGTCCAACTTTGAGCACGAGAACTCGCAATAGACTCTCTTTAATGTCGAGGATGACTCGATAGTCCCCGACTCGGAGTCGGTAGTAGCGGGAGTTGACGAGCCTCTGCACAAATCGGTGGGGATTCTCTGCGAGTTCTCCGACCCTGTCGAAGATCCGGCGGGCGATCGTTCGATCCAGCTTCTTCAGCTGGCGAATCGCCG
>Ga0209109_10000070_pt1 | contig 40439 bp, 41 predicted proteins | sample Rifsed10ft2_FD_184004 | JGI IMG/M metagenome (GOLD analysis project Ga0209109, IMG submission 184004) | Soil microbial communities from Rifle, Colorado, USA - sediment 10ft 2 (version 2) | ecosystem: Environmental > Terrestrial > Deep subsurface > Rock core/Sediment | place: Rifle, Colorado... | reverse complement strand
CCCCCCCTGCCGGTACGCGCCAGCCGGCCGTCGGCCGGCAAGACGGCGACGCTCGTCCAGGGCTGGGTCGATCAGGCGTTCGAACGCCTGCGGGGCGAACGGCTGGCCAACGGGCTCACCCTGCGCGGCTTCTCCACCGATCCGGCCCTGCCCCCCTTCCCCAAGACCTTCGGCGTGCGCGCCGGATGCATCGCCGTCTACCCGATGTACCGCGGCGTTTCCGCTCTAGCCGGGATGCAGGTCGTGTCCTTCGACGGCGAGACTCCGGAGGATGAATTCCGCGCCGCGGCCGGCGCTTGGAAGGACTTCGACTTCCTTTTCATCCACGTCAAGAAGCCGGATTCGCGCGGCGAGGACGGCGACTTCGAGGGCAAGGCCCGCGCCATCGAGGAAGTCGATCGGGCCTTGCCGGCCCTGCTCGACCTTCGACCGGACGTCCTGGCCGTCACCGGCGACCATTCAACGCCCGCCCGACTCCGCAGCCACTCCTGGCATCCGGTGCCGCTGTTGCTCTGGGCCCCGGCCACGACGCGACGCGATGTCCAGGATCATTTCGGCGAGACGGCCTGCGCCGCCGGCGGGCTCGGGACCATGGCCGCGTCGGATCTGATTCCTCTTCTGCTGGCGCACGCCGGGCGCCTCGAGAAGTACGGGGCCTAGCCTTTCGCAGGACCGAACCGGCGCATCCTCTCGCGGAAATGCGTAGGGGCGAAGCATGCTTCGCCCCTACGAGACGTCCGTGCGGTTCGCCGGCGACTCAGAACAGGCCGAGTACTCTCCCCGTCTTCAAGTCCAGATCGACGTCGTAGAACACCGGCCGTGTGGGCAGGCCCGGCATCGTCCGCATCGCCCCGAGCAGCGGATAAAGAAAGCCGGCGCCCACCGAGGCCCGGATATCGCGGATCGGAATGCGGTACCCCTTGGGGACGCCCTTCTTCTCCGGGTCATGGCTCAGGCTCAGGTGCGTTTTGGCCATGTTCATGGGCAGCTTGTCGAAACCGAGGCGGGTGTAGAGCTCGATCTTCCTCTCGGCCTCCGGCGCGTAGTCGACGCCGTCGGCGCCGTAGATCTCGGTGCAGATCGTCTCGATCTTCTTCTTGATCGACCAGTCGAGCGGATAGAGGAACGTGAAGTGGCTCGGCTTCTCCGCCGTCTTGACAACCAGCTCGGCCAACTTCCGGGCGCCCTTACCCCCGTCCATCCAATGGGTGCAGACCACGGCGTCTTCGGCCCCGGCCTCGACGGCCGCCTGGCGCACCAGCTCGACCTCGGCCGCCGTATCGCTGGCGAACGAGTTGACGGCGACCACCACCGGGACGCCGAACTTGAGCGCATTGCGGATGTGGTGCTGCATGTTCGGCAAACCGGCCCGCAGCAACTCCAGGTTCTCGTCGGTATAGGCCGCATCGAGCGGCTTGCCGGCCACGACCTTGGGCCCGCCGCCGTGCATCTTCAGCGCACGAACCGTCGCCACCAGCACGACGACGTTCGGAATCAGACCCGAGGTGCGGCATTTGACGTCGAAGAACTTCTCCATGCCGATGTCGGCGCCGAACCCCGACTCGGTCACCACGTAGTCGGCCAGCTTCAGCGCGATCCGATCGGCGATGATCGACGAGTTGCCGTGGGCGATGTTGGCGAACGGGCCGGCATGGACGAAGACCGGCGTGCCTTCCAGCGACTGCATCAACGTCGGCTTGATGGCGTCGGCCATCAACACCGTCAGCGCGCCGGCGACGCCGAGATCCTCGGCCGTGACGGCTTCGCCCTTCTTGTTGGTCCCGATGACGATTCGCCCCAGGCGTCCGCGCAGATCGGCCAGATCGGTCGTCAGGGCCAGAATCGCCATGATCTCGCTGGCGACGGTGATGTCGAAGCCGGTCTCCCGCGTCATCCCCTTCTCTTCCGGCCCCTGGCCGATCGTGATCCGGCGCAGGAAGCGGTCGTTGGTGTCGACCACGCGCTGCCAGGTGATGGCGGCCGGATCGATGTCGAGCCGGGCGAAGAGGCTGCGCTCCTCCGGGGTCAGCGTCTCGGGATCGGTCTTGGCGATGCCGAGCTTCTTGAGCCGGCGCAGCATCGAGGGTGAGAAGCGCCGCCTGCCCTTCTTGTCCTTCGGGCACAAGGCGTTGAAGAGCTTCTGATCGTCCGGCTGTTGGGCTTCGTGAAAGATGCGGGCGTCGATCGCCGCCGCCAGGAGATTGTTGGCCGCCGTGATGGCGTGGATATCGCCGGTCAGGTGGAGGTTGAAGTCCTCCATCGGGATGACCTGGCTGTACCCGCCGCCGGCCGCCCCGCCCTTGATGCCGAAGGTTGGACCCTGACTCGGTTGGCGGATGCAGGTGAAGACGCGCTTGCCGAGGTAGGCCCCCAGCGCCTGGCTCAATCCCATCATGGTCGTGCTCTTGCCCTCGCCGAGGGGCGTGGGGGTGATGGCGGTCACGTCGATGTACTTCCCGTTGCGGGCCTTCTTCAGGCGGTTGAGGATCTCGAGCTTGACCTTGGCCTTGTAGCTGCCGTGCAGCTCCAACTCGGACGGCCGGATGCGGGCCTCGGCGGCCATCTCGGCGATCGGCTTGATACGCGCCGCTTGCGCAATGTCGATATCGGAGGGCACCGGCCGCTTGAGGACCAGGCGGATCGGCTTGAAGGGCGGCTTGCGGGCCGCGGGTTTGGCTCTCGACGCCGTCTTGCGGCCCCGGGTCGCTGTCTTGCGCTTGGCGGACGTCTTGGCGCGTGCTTTGGGCATGGGGTGTGGCCTCCAGGAGGATAGGGAAACCGAATCGACCGCTCGGTCGGGAGCTTCAGTGTACCAGTGTCGCCTCAGCCATCGACCGCGGCAAGAGACGACTCTCCGTCCTGCCGACGAGGGAGGTCACCACACCGACCGTGTCCTGCGTATCGAAATCGGCGCTTGCGCGGGAACGGGGTGCCGGCGTAGAGTTGAGAACCCGACGACGAGGTCCACGATGTCCCCTTCCCAGGACCAGGAACGGCTGCGGCGATTGCGGGATCGACAGCTGTCGTCACGCGATCCGCAGAAGATGCAACGACAGATGCACGGACGGATCGCCCGCAAGCAGCGCCGATCGGTCGAGTCGTTCTCGCTCGGACGAATGTGGTCGGAAATCCCCCACATATGGAAAGGGGCCTTCTACGGGTTGACCCTGGGCGTCCTGGCCCTGGTCCTGGTCCCCATGGTGTGGGCGTCGCCCTGGGCCGTGCCTTGCTCGGCCGGCGTCGCATTGATGCTCTCGACCCTCGGGCTGTTCATCGGCCGCGCCCAGGACACGCGCGACTCCCTCGAGGATCTGGTGCGCTAGGCCGAGGCGCTCGGCGCTAGCCTGCCACTCCCTTCAGCAACGCACCGACGACGTAGGCCACCCCGCCCGCCAGGCTCCCGACGGCCAACATCTCGAATCCGCTGCGAATGGGGCTGCGCTGCGTCACGAAGACCTTGGCCGCGCCCAGGCCGAAGAGGGCCGCGCCGGCCAGGAGGATCGATGCGGCGAACGCCGTTTGCGCCGCGATCGGATAGAAGATCCCGGCGACATAGGCGAGCAAGGGGAGACTTCCGGCCAGGACAAACGCCCCCAGCGTGGCGCCGGCGCTGGTCATCGGCTTGCGTTCGTCCGGAATCATCCGCAGCTCATCGACCATCATCGCCTTGACCCAGCGCTCCGGCTCCCGCGACTGGATGTCGACCAACTGGGCGGCCTCGTCCTTCGAGAAACCGCGCTGCAGGTAGATCTCCTGCAGTTCGGAGCGCTCGCCGTCCGGGTAGTGCTCCACCTCCCAGCGCTCGCGCTCCTCCTCGCGGTGGTAGACCTCCTGCTCGCTCTTGGTCGAGAGATAGGCGCCGCTCGCCATCGAGAACCCGTCGGCCAGCAGATTGGCCAGGCCCAGAATGAGAATGACGTCGGGACCGAGCGACGCGCCCACCACGCCGCTGACGATGGCGAAAGTCGTCACGACACCGTCCAGGCCTCCATAGACCAAGTCTCCCAGGTATTGGTCGCCTTCGCCTCCGTGTTCTTCCTGGGCCGCCCGGGCGATGCGATCGGAATCGTGGGCGGCGGAGGCGGCGGCGCGATCGCCGCGCCGATAGGCCTGGCGCGCCTGGTCGACTCGTTTCATCAGACTCATGGTTGTTTTCCTCCACGGCGGCGGTCCGCCCCGGCACGACGGCGCGGCGCGGAAGTCGCCGGCGGTCGCTTTGCCGCCGTCGCCGCCCGCACGTCTCTCGCCCACGCGCGGGTCGTGAGCAGTTCCTGTGGCCGATCGTCGCCCGCTCGGACCTTCACCAGCATCCCGCTTTCGAGCAGCGGCGGCAGCACTCGCTCGACGTCCGCGGCGCGCCAACCGAGGACGGAAGCGGCGTGGCGTCGATCGACGGCGACCAGATGCTTCACGTGACGGGTCAGGATCCGTTCGCGCGCGGCGCGGGTGGTGATGGACCGCGCCTGCTCGGGGAGACCCGGGAACCAGCGTTCGACCAGATCGTAGACGAACGCGTAGCGCCAGGCGCCGGCTTCGGCCACTCCCGTCGGCAGGACTTTCAGGCCGGCTTGCAGTTCCACCAGGGCCCGGTCGAAACGCGCCTTAGCCTGGGAGGCCGCCAGGTGCGACTCCTGGCGCAGCCGTACGACGTCCAGCGGTCCATTCACCAGCAGAGCCTCGTAGACCCCTTTGGCTTCGGCCGAGAGACGACCTTCCCGGTATTCGACCAGGTAGTCCTGTGGATCGCCATAGTTCTCGCTCAGCGCGTAGAACGCCGGGAGCAGATCGAGCGAAACCAGGGTCGCACGCTTGCGGAGCAGCTTGCCGTAGTACCACCAGCGCTTGTCGAGCGACTCATCCTTCCAGTTCCAGGACTTGCCGATGGCCGGGTCGTCGTAGCCGGTCGAGAGCGGCCGTGCGTTGCCGGCGATAGCTTGCAGAAGATTCGGCATCTCGACGCCGTGCGTCGGCCAGAACAGACAGAAGCCGACCTGCTTCACGAAGCGCCGGGCGTCGGCCGGCGTCCGCAGCCGCAGTTCGCGGCGGCGGCGCCATACAGCATCTCGCAGTTGAAGGATCCCACGGGGAAGAGGAGGATGAGACATTTCGGGAAGGGCAGGTCCTAAGCCTCACCCCCCTTCCCCCCTCTCCGGCTGATGGCCGGTTCCCGTCAGGGGAGAGCCTGCGGAGAGGGGGGAAAGACGTTTTCGAAGGGGTGGGGGAGCTCCGCTCCCCCACCCCTTCGAGCATTCCTCCCCCCCGGATGATTCCGCCACTTGGAGGACCGTATCATTCCGGGGGAGGGGGCGAGGGGGTGGGGGCGCGCGAAATCCCGGGGCGTCAACTCAGCCGCGGACCGGCGGCGATCACCTCGGGTGGGCAGGCGTCCTCGAACTTGGCAAAGTTCTCGATGAAGCGGGCGGCCAATTGGCGGTATTTGTCCATGTAGCCGGCCGGGCTCGGCCAGGTGCCGGCCGGGTTGAGGATCTCCGGCGGCACGCCGTCGCAGGACTGGGGAACATCGAACCCGAAGATCGGATCGCGCGCATACGACACGCTGTGCAGCGTCCCCTCCAGGGCGGCGTTCAACAGAGCGCGGGTGTACCCGATGCTGATCCGTTTTCCGACGCCGAACGGGCCTCCGATCCATCCGGTGTTGACCAGCCAGCAGTGCGCGCCGTAGCGCTCGATCTTGCGACGCAGCAGGTCGGCATACACCGACGGATGGTGGACCATGAAGGGGGCCCCGAAGCAGGTGCTGAACGTCACCTGCGGCTCGGCGCCGATCCCCACCTCCGTGCCGGCGATTTTGGAGGTGTAGCCGGAGATGAACTGATACAGGGCTTGGTCCGGAGTCAGCCGGGAAAGCGGGGGCATGACTCCGGAGGCGTCGCAGGTCAGCAGCAGGACGTTCGAAGGATGGCCGGCGCGCTTCTCCGGGACGGCGTTGGCGATGAACGCCAGCGGGTAGGAGGCGCGCGTGTTCTCGGTGATGCGGTCGTCGTCCAGATCGACGCCGCGATTCACCGGATCGAAAACGACGTTCTCCAGGATCGTCCCGAAGCGGCGGGTGCAGGCGTAGATTTCGGGTTCGGCGGTCGCGGACAGTCGAATGACCTTGGCGTAGCAGCCGCCCTCGAAGTTGTAGACGCCGGCGTCGCTCCAGCCGTGTTCGTCGTCGCCGATCAGGCGCCTCTTCGGATCGGCCGAGAGGGTCGTCTTGCCCGTGCCGGACAGCCCGAAGAACAGAGCGACGTCCCCGTGGGCCCCGACATTGGCCGAACAGTGCATCGGCATCACGCCCCGCAGCGGCAGCAGGTAATTGAGGACGGTGAAGATCGACTTCTTGATCTCTCCGGCGTAGGCTGTATTGCCGATCAGGCACAAGCGACGCGCGAAGTCCATCAGGATGAAGGTGCTGCTGCGGGTGTCGTCGATCGGACTCGAGGCGCGGAATCCGGGGATGGCCAGCACGGTGAACTCCGGGACGTGACGCCGGTAATCGTCGGGCGACTCGGGCAGCAGGAACATGTTGCGGGCGAACAGACTGTGCCAGGCGAGTTCGGTGACGATGCGGATCGGCATCCGGTACTCCGGATCGGCGCCGGCGTGGCAGTCCTGGATGAAGACGTCGCGCCCCTGCAGGTAGCCCATGGCCCGGCCGAGCACCATCTGGAAGCGGTCGCTCGAGAAGGGCCGGTTGTAGTCGCCCCACCAGACGTGGTCCTCCGACGTCGGCTCGCGTACGATGAACTTGTCCTGCGCCGCCCGGGCCGTGTGTCCGCCGGTCTCGACGACCAGGGGCCCGCGATGGACGAGCGTCCCTTCCCGACGGAAGACGATCTCCTCGTACAGCGCCTCGCTCGGCAGGTTCCAATACTGCGTCCCCAGATTGCCCAGCCCGAGGGGCTCCAATCCGAATTCGCTCTTGAGCGTGCCGGCCTCCCCCTGGGCCGGCGAAGGGACATGGAAGATGTCGATCATGCCCAATCCCTCACCTTCTTGCGATCGCCGATGTAGATCTCGTCGGGCGCGTTCGGATCCAGCGCCCAGCGGATACGGGCGATCCCCTCCGATACATCCTTCGGCGTTCCGGCGTAGCTCAGGCGGAGGTGCCCCTCCATGCCGAACTCCATGCCGGGGACGGTCACCACCAGCGCCGTCTCGAGCAGGAAGTGGGAGAGCTCGAGCGAGTCGCCGCGGTAAGCGCGGAAATCCGGCAGGCAATAAAAGGTGCCGCCCGGCCGTACCGTGCGCACGCCGGGGAGCGCCGCCAGCTCGCGCAGGGCGATGTCGCGGTTGTTCTGCATGCTCATGCGCAGCGACTCGGTGACGCTTTGGATCCCGGTCAGCGCCCCTTCGGCCGCCGCCTGGAGCAGCGCCGAGGGACAGGAAGTCGTCTGCGCCTGAACGTTGGTCATGACTTCGATCACCGCCCGGCCGGCGACGGCCCATCCGATGCGGAAACCGGTCATGCCATACGACTTCGAAATGCCGTTGATGACGATGATCTTGCCGTCGTCCAGGTCGCGCTTCGAGAAACGCAAGGCATTCGGCGGCGTCCGGCCGTCGAACACCAGCTTGTGATAGATGTCGTCGAGGATCAGGAACAGGTCCTTCCGCTCGCAGAAAGCCACCAGTTCGGACATGAAACCGTCGTCGTAGACGACCCCCGAGGGATTGTTCGGGCTGTTGACGATGATGGCCTTGGTGTAAGTGCCGGTGGCCTCCTCGATATCCTCCAGGCGCGGGTGGAACGTCCCGTCCTCGGGGGTCACCACCACCGGCTGGCCGTACAGCATGCGCACGATCTCGGGATACGTGACCCAATAGGGCGCCAGCAGGATGACTTCATCCTGCGGATTGAGGATCGTGTACAGCAGGTCGAATAGCGCCATCTTGGCGCCGGGGCAGATGATGACGTTCTCCGGAGCCACGAGACGCTGATAGTGGTCCTCGGTATAGCGGATGACGGCCTTCTTGAGCGACAGGAGGCCATCGGCCGGCGTGTACTTGATATCCCCGTCGCTCAGCTTGGCCGCCGCCGCCTGAACGGCGCCGATCGGGGTCTTGTTCTTCGGTTCGCCGATACCCAGGTTGATCACGGCTTCGCCGCGCTCACGCAGGCGCAAGGCCTTTTCATTGAGCGCCAGCGTCGGTGACTCATGGATCGAACGCGCCAGATGGCTGAGCGCCATACATTCGCCTCTCGGCCGCGCCGGTCTCGAAGGGAATCGTGGGTGGCGGGGCCCTGAATCTGCGCGATGATTTTACACCGTCGCACCCTGCTATCGCCGTCCGGAGTGGGGTCGAGCAGGCAAGGGCATCCCGACGGTCAGGAGGTGGACCATGGCCGGCGGCGAAATCCGCCGCATCCGCCAGCAGCCGGGCAATGAGGTCTCCGAGGGACAAGTCGAACTCCTGCGGGCCGTGCGCCGCGAGCTGTCCAGCCGGCGCGGGCAGGTGATGCTCGATATCGACGGCGCCCAGGAGGACTTGCGGGCCGCCCTGCGCGAGTGTTCCCAGGCGCCGTGCGCTTGGCGCTCGAGGCCGGCCTGGCGCAAGCCCATCAACAGCCGGCCCATATCCCGGAGGATGTGATCCCGGCCTTCGAGCAACGGCGAAACCGATCCCGCCCATCTACTTTCGCCCTCGCCAAGCCAACCCATTCAGGAGGAGACGAAGATGTGTTGCTTCATCATGGCGCTGGCTTTCTTCGGGCCACGGCTGGGGTTTCTCGTATTCTGGCTTTGGCGTCCTATCCAAGTCCAACTCGCCCTTAACGGATGGCTGCTGGCCCTTCTCGGCGTGATCTTTGTCCCCTGGGCGACGCTGGCCTATGTCGTCCTGTTCCCGATGACGGGGCTGGACTGGCTGCTCGTCGGTCTGGCGGCCGTGTTCGACATCGCCACGTGGGGCGGCAGCGGCGCGCGGCGCAAGTCCGTGCCCGGCTATCCGTTCGGCCGGTAGGTAGACCGCGGCTGACTCCGCGGCTTGCGCTGCCTCTGTTTTCGGCACCGAGGACGGAGGCCCGCGGGCATTCGATCGGCGAGGGTCGCCAGACTCGTTCTACCGGGTCATGCCGGCGACCCGGAGTGCGGCGCGTCCTTCGACCGGCGCTGGCTCGCTGGGTATAATCACCATCGGCCCGCGTAGCTCAACGGATAGAGCGCCGCCCTTCGAAGGCGTAGGTTGGGCGTTCGAATCGCCCCGCGGGCGCCAGGCCTCCTCGGGCACAAGCTCGAAACCAGGGGAAAGTCGGTCGCCCTGATCCGTCACGGCCGGGGCCCGAGCGCTTCCAGGCTCAGGATGCTCGCGGAAGCCAGGCGCCCCGCCCCCTTTCGCCACCCCCGTTGCGAAGCGACGATGCCTTCGCGGGCCAGGCGCACGGGAGAACCCCTCATGAGATCCGCTCTCTTTCGCCGCAACTTCCTCAAGGAGCTCGACTTCACCAGGACCGAGATGGAGTTCCTGCTCGAGCTCTCGGCCGATCTCAAGCGGGCCAAGAAAGGCGGGACGGAGGAACGACGGCTGCAAGGGAAGAACATCGCCTTGATCTTCGAGAAGTCCTCCACCCGGACGCGCTGCGCCTTCGAAGTCGCGGCCTACGACCAAGGCGCCCACGTGACCTACCTCGGTCCGGAGGGGACCCAGATCGGGCATAAAGAGTCGATGAAGGACACGGCCCGCGTCCTCGGCCGAATGTACGACGGCATCGAGTACCGCGGCTTCGGCCAGGGGACGGTCGAGACGCTGGGCGAATGCGCCGGCGTGCCGGTGTGGAACGGATTGACCGACGAATTCCATCCCACCCAGTCGCTGGCGGATACGCTGACCATGCTGGAACACGCCGGCAAACCGCTCGGTCAGACGGCGTTCGCCTTCGTCGGCGATGCCCGCAGCAACATGGGCAACTCGTCGATGATCATGGGCTGTCTGCTGGGAATGGACGTGCGCTTGTGTGCGCCCAAGGTCCTCTGGCCGAAGGACGATCTCGTCGATCGCGCCCGGGAGATCGCTCATGGTTCAGGGGCGCGCCTGACGCTGACCGAGGATCTCGACCAGGGCGTGGGCGCGGTCGATTTCATCCACACCGACGTGTGGGTCTCGATGGGCGAGCCGAAAGAAGTGTGGGACGAACGCCTGCGGCTGCTCAGGCCGTATCAGGTCGATGCTGCGCTCATGGGGAAGGCCGGCAACCCGCGCGTCAAGTTCATGCACTGCCTCCCGGCCTTCCACAATCGGCAGACCAAAGTGGGGGAGGAGATCTATCAGAAGACCGGCCTGGACGGACTGGAGGTCAGCGAAGAAGTCTTCGAATCGCCCTGGTCGATCGTGTGGGACCAGGCCGAGAACCGGATGCACACGATCAAGGCTGTGATGGTGGCCACGCTGGGAGAATGAGGCAGGGGTCAGTGGTCAGGGGCCCCGCATCGGACTGTCGGAGGTTGAGCCTCGGACCAACGAAGTTCGGACGTGGAGGCTCAGCTGGGTGTGACGGTCGGCGAGGGGGTTTCCGAAGGAGTCGGTGTTTCCGTCGGGGTGTCGGTCGGCGCGCCCGGCAGAGTGGGGGTGGCAGTGTCAGTCGGCCCGAGCGTGGCGCTGGGGCCGAGCGTCCACGTCGGGGAAATCGTGACGGTCGGCGTCGGCGCCATCTCGGTGGCGCACAGATCGGCGGCGTAGGTCGCCGTTGGATCGAGCGCCGGGTTGGAGCGCGTCCGCAGCGAGGCGGCGTACTGTTCCATCGCCCCACACGGCGTCGCCGACGCGAGCAGGATGTGTCCGTACTCCATGGCCGCCCGGGCGTACTTGCTGCACGAGTCCCATAGATCGGCGTTGCACAACTGGGCGAAGTTCTGCGCCGCCCGAATCCAATCCACCACGAAGAACGAGTTGGCGAAGGTGTAGAAGGCGGCCGTGTTGCGCCATGCGTTGGCGCCGCCGTCGAGCGGGCCGAAGCGCTCCGCCAGCGCCAGGTCGTACAGGCCCAATTCGAAACTGCGCGCCAGAATGCGCTGCACGCCGCGCGAGCGCAAGGCCTGGGCCAGCAGCGCGTCGAGCTCGCTGCGGCGGTACTCCGGATCGCGCTGCCGGATGATCAGGGAGGCCTCCACCACTCGGTTCCAGTCTTCCTGGGCGAAAGACGCCTGAATCTGCGAGAAGAGAGTCTCCAGCGATCCGACATCGAGCGTCGGCGTCGGCGTGATCGGCGTCGGCGTCGGCCCGGCGGTGCTGGTGGGGACGAACAGGGCCGCTCGCGCCCGCTCCAACAGCTCGGCGGCGTCGGGGTTCGATGGATCGAGCGACAGGACATACTCGAAACGCTGGGAGGCCAGGTCGTAGCGCCCGGCCAGCAAGTCCTCGACACCGAGATTGAACTGCTCCTCGACGGCGTGGGCCGACTGCCCGACCAGGGTCGCCTCGGCGGCGTTCATGCCGGACCCATAGCCGCTCGCCGCGGCGACGAGCAAGACCAGGACGGCGGCGCTGGCCGCCAGACCCAGGATGGCCCAATTCCTAGCCGCCGTCCGCCGGACGGCGCGTATCGGCTGGGTGTCGCCGTCGGCCGCGTCGCGGCCCGAGCGACGGGTCGGCCCCAAGGGATCGTCGAAACCGCTCATGGCCCGATGGCGCTGGTTTCGGTGAAGAGCTGGTCGCGCAGAATTCGAATCTGATCCGGCACCGGCCGAATGACCTGTTGCCCGTTGGGCAGGGTGTGGAAGCCGACCATCTTCGGCGGTCCGATGACGCCGCGCTCGATATCGTCTTTGGGAATCTGCACGGCCATCCAGCCCAAAGAGATCAACTGCTCGAGAGTCATATTGGTGCGGACGCCGCTCTTGAGTTCGGCCCACAGGGCCGGGGCGCGCGTGATCAGCGTCGGGACCATGTTGAAACCGACGACGCGGTCCAGCACGGCGAACGCCACCTGCTGTTGCCGTTGGGCCCGACCAAAGTCGTCGCCCGTCACTTTTCGGATGCGGGCATAGGCCAATGCCTGCGGCCCGTCGAGATGCGTCGGCTTGGCTTCCAGCCAGATGCTGGTCCGGCCAATCGGTGAAATCTTCATCCGTTCGGCGACCGTCACATCGATGCCGCCGATCTCGTCGATCATGCGCTCGAACGCGCTGAACTCGATGACGGCGTAGTACTGGATCGGGACGCCGACCACCGATTCGACCGTGCGCATCGCCAGTTCCGGCCCGCCGCCGGGCAGCCGATTGTTCTCCCCCGACGGATAGGCGGTGTTGATCCGCTCATGGCCGAACCCGGGGATCTCGACCCACAGGTCCCGCGGGATCGACAACATGGCCCCTTTGCGGGTGATCGGATCGATCGAAATCAGCATCATCGAGTCGGTGCGGGGGAAGCCGCGGCCGGAGGCCCAATCGCGGTAGTCCAGGCCCATCAGCAGAATCGTGACCCGGTCCGCCCCGCTCCACGGCACCGGCGTAGCGAACGCGGCCGCCGCCGGTGTCTCTCCCGGCGCCGCGGTCGTGCCCGGCTGCGCACCGCCAGGTGAAGGCTGAAACGGGTTGAGGCCGGTGACGGTCCACGAGATCGTCAGTTCGCGGGTGGCGAGATGGACCAGAACCCCGCTGGCCACCAGCGCCAGTCCAAGAACGACGGCGACTGCGGCGACCATCCCCCGTGACCGACGCGGGCGCGACGGCCTGGCCGGCGTGGGGCCGGCGGGGCGACGAGTCGTACGGGGTTGTGTGTCGTCGGGCGAACGGAGCGGGATCATGCCGGCGCCTCAGGCCGGCGGGATTATACGCCCCACCGTCGGCGGGGCTGTAGGCTCCTCAGCCAGCTCTCATCCGTCCGTCCGACGGCACACGGCAGCCTGATACAATCGGCGCCTGGCTCGCCCCGGTCGGGCGCGCCACGAAGGAGGCCGGCATGGCCCGTTCCGCCCTACAGTCCGCATGGGTCGGCCCGCTGCTGATCGCGGCCGTGTTTGCCCTGGCGGCTTGCAACCCGACCGCCGCCAGCGAGGCCGGCACCCTTGTCGGTTCGCCGGCGCCTGCTTTGGCGGGCCCCGATCTGACCGGCGCCGGCGTGACGGATCTGGCGTCGCTCGAGGGCAAACCGACGGCGGTCGTCTTCTGGCTCAACACCTGCCCCCACTGCCAAGACGAGCTCCCGGAGATCGAGAGGGCGTGGCCCTCGATGGCCGATCGGGCCAACATCCTGACCGTCGGCCTGCTCAACCCCGATGTCGCCGCCGAACCTCCCTACGAGAGCACGCAGGCATTCGTCGCCGCGGCCGGCCTGACGCTGCCGACGATCGATTACGACGCGTACGACGCGGTCGAGAATTGGGGGCTGGAGGGCGTCCCGGCGATTTTCATCCTCGACGCCGACCACATCGTCCAGGCCGTCTTCCTGGGTGAGGGTCACCTCGCCGAGATCGAAGAAGCCCTCACGGTGCTGGCATCGAGCGGATAGCGCCGCGGGGCTCCGCCCAGTCCAGGCGGATCGGGCGCGCATCGGGCCGGGCGGCAGCGAACGGTGAGTTGCCTCACCTCCCCGATTCATCCTCCTTGACAATCAACTCCCTGATATAATCAACTCTGCTTAACTGCCATCCGCGGCGACGCGCCAACGGCGCCGCCGCACCCCAGGGCGCGCCTCCCGTGCGGGAGAAGGAGCGATCCATGCCGACCAGCCGCGAGTTCGAGAACGCCCTGCGGGCCTGGGCCTCCGTCTTCATGCGGCGTTCGGTGCACGAGTTCATGGTGGCGATGAAGGACTCGGGCCTGTCGACCAGCCAGCTGAACACGTTGATGCGCCTGCACTACCGGGGATCGTGTCCGGTCTCGGGGATCAGCGATGAGCTGGGCCTGACGCCGGCGGCCGGCAGCCAGATCGTGGACCGGCTGGCGGGAATGGGGTTGATCGACCGCAGCGAGGATCCGAAGGACCGCCGTGTGCGCCAGGTGCGGTTGACGGCCAAGGGCCGCGGACTGGTGGCGCGCGGCGTCGAAGCCCGTCTGGCCTGGACGCGCGAATTGAGCCGTCGTATCCCGCCGCGCGAGCTGGGGGGCATCATCGAGACCCTCGAGCGCTTGACCCAGGCCGCCGACGCGCTGGATCGCCAGGAGCCGGCATCCGCATCCCTGACCAGGTCGAACGCATGAAGACACCCAGCCGCCCACGCCCGGCCGGCGGCGTTCTGCCGCGCGCCATCGGCTACCTCGGACACTATCGCCGCGACACGGCGCTGGCCTATGCGGCGCTGCTCCTTGCGACGGGCGCCCAGTTGATGGTGCCGCTGCTCATCCAGTACATGATCGACGGCGTGACGCGCGGCGTCGCCTCGCAGCAGGCGGCCTCCCTGCCCGAGGCAGTCCGGACGACGATCGCCGCGCGCCTGGGGATCACGCCGGCCGAGCTGGCCGTTGCCGGCCAGGATCCGCTCCGGGCCCTGGTCGTCAGCGGCTTGCTGATCCTGGTCTTCGCCGCCGTCCGTGGGCTGTTCGCCTTCAGCCACGCCTACATGGGCGAGCGTGTTTCGCAGAGCGTCGCCTTCGACCTGCGCAACGATCTCTTCGCCCGCATCCAGCGGCTGTCCTTCAGCTACCACGACCGCAACCAGACCGGCCAGTTGATGATTCGCGCCACCGACGACGTCGAGAAGGTCCGCGTCTTCATCGGACAGGGCCTGCTGATGGCGGCCGGCGCCGTCGTGCTGATGGTTGGCGCCATCGTCATCCTGGCGACGATCAACCCGCGCCTTACGCTCGTCGTCCTGCCGATCCTGCCCCTGGCGTTGGTGCTCTTCATGGTCATGGGCGGGCTGGCCCGCCCGATGTTCGAGCGCGTTCAGCGGCGGCTCTCGGCGCTGAACGCCATCCTGCAGGAGAACCTGGCCGGGATCAAGGTGGTCAAGGCCTTCAGCCGCGAACCCGAGCAAGAACTCCGCTTCCGCAGGGCGGCCGACGACTTCCTGGCCCAGATCCTGGGGGTCATGCGACTGATGACCTTCCTGATGCCGCTGGTGTTCTTCATCGCCAACCTGGGCCAGGCGGGGATCCTCTTCTTCGGTGGACGCCAGATGATCCTGGGCACGCTGACGCTCGGCGAATGGCAGACCTTCAGCCTGTACTTGATGTTCGTCTTCATCCCGGTGGCGCAGCTCGGTTACATCATCACGCAAATGTCGCAGGCCTCGGCCTCCGCCGCACGGATCTTCGAAATCACCGACGCCCAAAGCGAGGTGACCGACGTCCCGGGGGCTCGCCCGCTGCCGACGGTACGCGGACGGGTCGAATTCGACAACGTCTCCTTCCGCTACTTCGGCGCCAATCCGGTGCTCGACCAGGTGAGCTTCACCGCCGAGCCCGGCCAACAGGTGGCCCTGCTCGGGCGCACCGGTTCGGGCAAGTCGACGATCATCAACCTGATCCCGCGCTTCTACGATCCGACCGAAGGCGTCATTCGCATCGACGGGACCGACCTGCGCCAGGTCACGCTCGAATCGCTGCGCAGCCAGATCGGAACGGTCCTGCAGGAGACGAACCTGTTCAGCGGAACGATCCGCGACAACATCGCCTTCGGCCGCAGCGACGCGCCGATGACCGAGATCGTCCGGGCGGCCGAAGCCGCCGCCGCCCACGAGTTCATCCAGACCTTCCCGCAGGGCTACGACACACCCGTCGGGGAACGAGGCATCACCCTGTCCGGCGGCCAGCGGCAGCGGCTGGCCATCGCCCGCGCCCTGCTGCTCGATCCGCGCATCCTCATTCTGGACGACTCGACTTCCAGCGTCGATCTCGAGACGGAGTGGCGCATCCAGCAGGCCCTGGTGCGGCTGATGCAAGGCCGGACGAGCTTTGTCATCGCCCAGCGCATCAGCACCGTTCTCAACGCCGATCAGATCCTGGTGCTGGACGACGCCGCCATCGTCGCCCGCGGCCGGCACGAGGAATTGCTCGAGTCCAGCGAGGTTTACGCCGAAATCTACTCTTCGCAGCTGGTCGACGACTCCGCCGCCGTCCCCGTCGATCGGGCCGCGGCGCTGGCGACGGAGAGCTGAGATGTTCCACGATCCACGACGCATCTTCGAAGCCGAAACCTCCAAGCCCCAGAACGTCAGCCAGACGCTGCGGCGGTTCATCGGGTATTTCAGGCCGTATTGGCGCCGCTACCTCGGCGTGTTGGTCATGCTGGTCGCGAGCACCTGGGCCAGCGTGACGGCGCCGCAGCTGCTGGGCCAGGCCGTCGACTGCTACCTGGTGCCCCCGGCGGCCACGGCTGCCTTTGTCGGCGCGGCGCCGAGCGAACCGGGCGCCGCCGTCCAGGCGGCCGATTCGACCTGCTGGTACGCCGACGTCCCTCTGACCGCCTCGTCGTCCGAAGAGCGGATCGCGGGGCTGGCCGGGCTGGTGCTGCGCTTGCTCGGCCTGTACGCCATCGCCTCGATCACGACCGGGCTGATGTTCTACTGGATGACCACCTCCGGCCAGAAGGTGCTGCGCACGCTGCGGGTGGAGGTCTTCCATCACATCCTGCGCCTGCCCATCGGCTATCACGTGGCCCACGAATCCGGTGACACGATGAGCCGGGTGACCAACGATGCCGACACGATCCAGCAGGCGGTGAGTTTCGCCCTGATCCAGGTTCTGAGCGGCGCCGTCCTGATCGTCTGGGTGGGCTACAAGATGCTCAGCGAGAGCGTGGTCTATGGCCTGGTGGCCCTGGCGATGCTGCCGTTCATGATCGCCGCCACCGCCTGGTTCTCGGCCCAGGCGCGCAAGGCGTTCCGCCGCACGCGCGTGGAGATGGGGTCCGTCAACGCCGAACTGCAGGAGAGCATCTCCGGCGTGCGCGAGGCCCAGGCCTTCAGCCGGGAGGAGGAGAACATCGCCTCCTTCCGCGAAACGAACGCTTCCAACCGGGACGCCAATATCCGCGCCGTGGCCTACACCTCGGCTCTGGCGCCCACGCTGGAGGCGTTCGGGTACGTGGCGCTGGCGCTGGTCGCCGTCGCCGGCGGCTACGCCCTGCTCGGGGGACAGGGCCTGCTGGGCGAGACCGTCACGCTGGGCCTGATCATCAGCTTCATCGCCTACGTGCAGCGTTTCAACCAGCCGGTGCAGCAGATCGCCGTGCTGTGGACCAATATCCAGAGCGCCGTCGCCGGCGGCGAGCGCATCTTCGGGCTGCTCGACGTCGTCCCCGACCTTCAGGATGCGCCGGACGCCGTCGACCTGCCGCCGATCCGCGGCGAAGTCGTATTGGACGAGGTCTGGGCCGAGTACGAAGTCGGCGAGGCGGTCCTGCGCGGAGTCAGTCTGCGGGCCGAGCCCGGTCAGACGGTCGCCATCGTCGGCCCCACCGGCGCCGGCAAGACCACGCTGATCAACCTGATCCCGCGTTTCTATGACGTTTCGCGCGGCAGCCTGAACATCGACGGGTACGACGTGCGCCGCGTCAGGGGCGCCAGCCTGCGGCAACAGATTGGCGTCGTCCTCCAAGAGAGCTTCCTGTTCAGCGACACGGTGATGGAGAACGTCCGCTTCGGACGGCCGGGCGCCAGCGATGAGGAGGTCATCTCCGCCGCCACGCTGGCCAACGCCCATCTCTTCATCGAACGCCTGCCGCAGGGCTACCAAACGAAACTCGGCGAGCGTGGCGCCGGCCTGAGCCAGGGGCAGCGACAGCTGCTGGCCATCGCCCGCGCCGCCCTGGCCGATCCGCGCATCCTGATTCTGGACGAGGCGACCTCCAGCGTCGACACGCGCACCGAGCGCCTGATCCAGGGCGCACTGGAAAGTCTGCTGCGAGATCGGACCAGCTTTGTCATCGCCCATCGGCTGAGTACGATCCGCCACGCCGACCAGGTGCTCGTCCTGGAGGCCGGCAAGATCGTCGAGCGCGGCACGCATGAGACCTTGATGGCAGGGCGCGGGACGTACTACAACCTCTACATGAGCCAGTTCCGCCGCCAGGCGCCGGAAGATGGCGGTGATGGGCACCGGGCCGCGGCGGCGCCAGTTCCGGCCTGAACCGGAGGGCTCACTCGTTATATGTCATTCCGAGCCCCGCGAGCGGGGCGAGGAATCCCCGGAGCGCGGGGTAGGTCAGTTGCACGCGGGTGGCACCCCCTCAGCTCCTGGACTCCCCAGAAGCGGCATCATGGGGATTCCTCGGTCGCCCTACGGGCTCCCTCGGAATGACATGGCCGCCGACGATCACCGTTCCGCCAGTTTCTCCAAGAAGTCCTCCGCCTCCCGAAGGCCGTCGAAGCGTCGCTCCTCGCGGCGGAAGCGAGCGGAGTGATATCGCCGCCGGTCGCCGCGCCGCTCGGCGCCCAGGACGCGGTGCAGCAGTTCATGGTGCATTACGTGCTCGAGCACAAGGCGCGGCACGTCCGCTGAGTCCAGCCGGCGCGAGAGGCGAATCGTGTCGGTGGCCGGCTCGAAGTGTCCGAACTCGACCGAGGGCACCCGCTCCGACCACAGCAGCCGCGGCGGCGCCAGCCGTCCGTCGAAATATCCCTGGTTGACCCGATCGAACAGGTCTCGCAGATCGTAGACTGCGCCGGCGGGCCGACTGCGGTAGGCCCCGCCGGACGACTCGACCTGGCGCAGGACGTCGGCGAAACGACTCCCGTCGGCATAGTCGCGCACGTCGCGGCGCGGCTGCCGCTTGCGCGCGTGGGGGGTCGCCAGTCGGGCCAGCGCCAGCAGGACGGAGTCGGGGGCGCCGATGAATCCCTCGCTCACCACCAGCCGGATTGTCGCCGGCCGCCGCTCGATGCGGTACAGGCTCCCTGTGTGATCGAGACGGGCGTCGACGACGCCGTGGCTCCGCTGGGCCCACTCCATCCGCCGCAGCGTCTCGAGATGCTCCTCCAGGCGGGCCCCGGAAGCCAGGTAGCTGATAAGTTGGAAAGCGCGTCGCGACGGGGCGGGCAGGCCGGCCGGCTCGGACCCCTGCGCGGAGCATGCTTCGGCCGCCTGGCGCGCCGTTTCGCCGATGCGCATGCGCAGAGTCTCGACGGCCTGCCAGCCGAACAGCGGCTCGGAGGGCACGGCGCCGGCCCGAAGGAAGGCGGCGATCTCGTCCAGGAATCGATCCTTGGCGGCGACCAGACCGCCGACGCGGATCACCGTAGGAGAAGAGGAGGCCGATCCGGGCTTCACGTTGCGGCTGTGTGAAAAGGTAAGCTGGCAGGCGAGTGTATCACCCGCATTGGGGCCGCGCCCCTGCCCTTCGGGGATGACCCGGATGGACGTCTAGCGCGATCGGCGTCCAGCGGCTATCCTAGCAGTGGATTTCCGGTTCGAGGAGACAGACAGGACCATGGCGAAAAAGCGCGTCGGATATGTCAAGCTGATATGGACGTGCCCGCGCTGCCAGACGCGCAACCCCGGCCCGAACAAGTTCTGCAACGGCTGCGGGGCGCCTCAACCGGAGGAGGTTCAGTTCGAGCAGCCGGCGGAAGCCGAACTCATCAAGGATGCCGATGAATTAGCGCGGGCCAAGGCCGGCGCCGACATCCACTGCCCCTACTGCGGCGGACGGAACTCGGCGGGGGTCAAGTTCTGCGGCGCGTGCGGCGGCGATCTGACGCAGGGGAAGGCCCGTCCCACCGGACGCGTCGTCGGCGCGTATCGCGCCCCCAGCGGGGCGACGCGCGCCTGCCCCGCCTGCGGGACGGCCAATCCGCTGACGTCGCTCAAGTGCTCCAACTGCGGCTCGGCTCTGCCGGCTGGCGAAGCGCCTTCAGCCGCGGCGCCGGGGCGGGCTCGGTCCTCGAAGACCCCGCTGCTGATCGGCGGCGTGGCGGCGGCGTTGTGCGTCGTCGCGGCAAGCATCCTCGTTTTCCTGTCGCTGCAGCGCGATGAACGCTCGGCCGTGGTCGAGGCCGTCGCCTGGGAACGGACAGTGGAGATCGAGCGATTCGGCCCGATCCAACACGAGGACTGGCAGGACGAGGTCCCATCTGACGCCGGCGCCGTTTCGTGCGAGCTCGAGTACCGCACCACGCAGCCCGACCCGGCGCCGGTGGCGACGGAGGTGTGCGGGACACCCTACACCGTTGACGAGGGCAGCGGCTTCGGCGAAGTCGTTCAGGACTGCTCCTACCGGGTCTACGAGCAGATGTGCACCTACACCGTAAACGAGTGGGCCGTCGTCGAGACACGGCGGGCCTCCGGCTCGGACCTGGACCCGGAGTGGCCCGAGGTCCGCCTGGCGGGAGCCGACGAGCGTCGGGGCGCCGAAGGCGAGACCTACGATGTCACCCTGCGCAGCGACGGCGACGTCTTCACCTACGAGCCGTCGACCGCGGCGGAGTTTGCTGCCTTCGCCGTTGGCAGCCAGTGGACGGTGACGGTCAGCGGCCTGGGCGCCATCGTGGCGGTCGAACCTGCCCGCTAGCCGCCGTATGCACGCCAGCCGCCGACGCCGGCGACGAGCCCTCTCGCTCTGGGGGCTGGCGCTCGCTTCCTTGCTGACTCTCATTCCGTCTGCCCGCCCCGCCCTGGGCGAGGAGTGGATTGCGGTTTCCCCGGGCGTCGACTATCGGCTGTACTTGTTGCGCGGTCCGAACCGCGTGCACGTGGCCCGGCTTTCCCAGTCGTCCGAAGACGTCATCATCGAGAGCAGCATCGCCAGCGGCGAGCTCAACACCGGATCCGAGACGGTCAGCGAAATGGCCCGCCGCTACGACGGCTCGCTGATCGCCTGGGGCGGTGAGTGGGGGCCGCGTGCCCGCGTCCTGGTCGCCATCAACGGATCGTCGTTCGACTCGAAGACCGGGCAGCCGTACGGGGGTTTGTTCCAATCCGGCTGGTACGCCAAAGAGTATGGAAGCCTGGCCGGAGGGACTGGTTTCGTCTGGACGGCCGAAGGCGAGGGGAGGATCCTGGGGTGCGTCGACCATGAGGATGGGCGCCAGGTGGTTACGCGATTGGCGACGGGCGACCGATTCGACCTCGGGCCGGTCAACCTCGAACGGCAGGATGAGGGGATCCTCATGTTCACGCCCCACTTCGGCGGCGCCACGCCGCAAGGAGATCGGGAGATCGAAGCCGTTCTGCGCGTGGAACGGCCGCTGGGCGTTATCCCCCTGCCCCGCAATGTCGTCGCAACCGTCGTCGAAGTGCGCGACGGGCATGGAGGAACCCCCCTGCTCTTCGACGAGGTCGTGTTGGCGGGCAGGGGCATCTACGAGGAGAACTTCCTGCGAAATCTCACCCCGGGCGAGCAGATGGGGCTGTCGAGGGAGATCACCGATCTCGGATTCGGCTGCCGGACCGAAGGCGGCTTCGACTGGACCGATGTTTACGCCGGGATCGGCGGCGGATTCGTCTTCCTCAGGGACGGCGAAATCCGGACGAGCGACGAGGCCGGTTCCTTCGTCCACGATCCCCGAACGGCGGTTTGCCTCAATGACGAGTTCGTCTATTTCGTCGTCGTCGACGGTCGGAAGGACGGTGTCAGCATCGGCTTGACGCTGGACGGGATGGCCGCCTTCTGCCGCGACGAACTCGCCGCGCGCTGGGGCTTGAACCAGGACGGCGGCGGGTCATCGGCGATGTGGGTCGACGGGGCGATCGTCAATCTGCCGTCCGACGGACGGGAACGGGGCGTGGCCAACGGACTGATGATGGTGGCTGTCGAACCGGCGGCTCGTTCGAGCCGCTTCGACGAGGGCTATGGCGTCACGGTCCAAGCCGCCGCCGAGGTGCGCTCCGGACCGGGGCCGATGTTTCCCGTACTGCGGACGACCACCCCCGGCGAGACCGTCCGCATCGCCCGAGCAGCCACGAGCCTGATGGGTGTCTTCGCCGACGGTTCGTATTGGTGGAAGAGCGAAGTGGACGGCGAACTGGGATTCCTGCCGGAGCAGTCCCTGGTGCGACCGGACGGCGCCCTGGCCTGGTTCTGGCTTCCGCCGCCGCTGTTGGTCGTGGCCGATCGTTAGCTGAGTCGGCGCAACCGGGCCCTCGGCGCGCCGCAGAACGCCGCGCTATCGGACGGGCCGCTTCAGCCGTCTTTGGGATCGTCGCGGTTGAGGCTGCGCAGGAACTCTTCGAACACTTCTAGACGCCGCGGTGACGTTTGGCCGCCCTCGGGCGGCGAGGGTGGGAGGCGCCGCTCGACGCCGGGACTGCGCCGGCGCTGCGACCAGCGCCCGACGGATTCCAGCCATCCGGCCTTGGAGGCCACCAAGTAGATCAGGCCCGCGAGGATCACGATCCAGGGAAGGGTCAGTAACATCGACTTTCGACCAATGATACCAGTGGTCAGCGGTCAGTCGTAAGGGTCGGATCTCGGATGTCCGTCAGTCCATTGACCCAAGACCACGAGGAGCTACTCCGGCCACGGGACCGAGACGGGGTCGGTATAGCCGTGCTTTTCGACCGTGTAGAGCTTGGCCTTCGACTCGCCTGCGCAGCCCTTCTCGTCGGTGAGCGTGACCGACGTTCCGTTCACGGCGATCGGGTAGAAAACCAGATGGCCGCCCTGGCAGACCGTCGCCTCTACCAGGTATCCCCGATCGTCGTCGGTGGTCATCCAGACCGGCTCCCAGGAGATCACGACTTCATTCCCCTGCCGCGTGGCGTCGACGACGTCGGGCGGGCCGTACAGGACGGATTGCGGGAGATTGGTCGTGATGCGGACCACGCTGAAGACATCCCCGTCGACCTCGACCACAGACGCCGCCACCCAGCAGGCGTACCACAACTTGTCGAAACGAACCCACAACCACGTCCCGTTGGAATTCCGGTTCCACAGGACGCCGTGGTCGCCGGCGTACAGGTCCCCGGCGTGCAGGTAATTCTTGTTCGGCCCGTAGCGGCAATGGGCCTGTTCGCGGACGGCCACGTCGGGGAACTGAAACGGCGTGACGGTCGGCGTATCGGTGATCGTCGGCGTCGGGGTGATCGTCGGGGTGTCGGTCGCCGTGGCCGTGGCGGTGGCGGTCGAGGTCGAAGTCGGCGTCCGAGTGTCTGTAGCTGTGGCCGTCGGGGTCGCCGTGGCCGTCGGCGGGAGGATCAAAGCCTGGACGGATTGACAGCCGACCAGGAGCAATCCCAGGGCTGCCGACAGCAGGACCGCCACGATGGTGGAGGAACGCCGCGAGGCGTCAGGTCGCTGCATCGTCATCCAGTTTACCGTGCGCACGCGATCGATTCTAGGGGGAGGGAGCGGGGGCGGCAATGAACCGGTAGGCATGCCCGGGCGCGTTCGCCGGGTGTCCAGAGCAGGGGCTGCCGGCAGCCATCCGCAGACTGCCTGCCGAAATGGAGCCTTCAGCGTGGCTGCGGCAGATGTACGGGCAAGCGAGTCAGCGGCGCCGGGTGGGAGAAAGCCTGGAGCTTCTGGCCAAGGCACACACGGACGACTCGCTCGGCCCCGCCGGTCGGCGCCCCTTTCGGCCACAACAGCCGGACGGCCGCCTGGATCAGGCTGATCTGCGACGGGTACTCGCGTGCGTTGCGGAGCAGGAAAGTGGCGATGTCATTGTCGCTTATGGTCGTTGGCATGAGCCCTCCCCACGAAGGCGGCTGCCGGAACCCGCCAGGCCTATTTCAAACCGTATGGGGCCAGCTTAGGCGAAATCGCCGTCGGCCCACCTTACAGCCGATTGACGGATGCCGTCCTCAAGAGGTCGAACCCAAAGACGCTGAAGATGATCGTCAGGGCAAAGTTGGTAGAGGCAGGGTCGGCAGCGGCAGGATCGGCGTGGAGGTTGGAGGGTTGGTGGGGGAGGAACTCGGTGCGGCCGGCGGAGTAGTCGCGGACGGAGAAGGAGTCGGCGAGGCGGTTGGCCCCTGGGTGCCGGGAGGCGTCGGGGTCGCCGGCGCCACGGTCGTCGCCGGGACAGGCTCGGACGGAGCCGAGGACGGCTCTCCGAGGGTGGCGGCAACGATGGTGGCAATTGCATCAGGTGAAAGCCCACCTCCGGAGCCCGCCACCGCGGTCGATAGAGCCGAGATCGTCTCCTGGAGAGATGTGAGCTCATCGGCCGGCGCCCCACCTCCAACCTCCAGGCCCTCGATCGAAAGCCGAACGGCCAAGGCTGTGGCGAGAAGCAGAAGGACACCGATGAGGCCGGCGGCGATGAGCCTGCGGCCCGATCGCGGGACGGAAGGAGCAGCCGGACTGGCGATCCTCCGGGAGGCGAGCGAAGGCAGCTTGATCGTCGGCGCCTTGAAGCGGGCCGGGTCGAGGGCATGGGACATGGCCTGCTGGAAGGTGCGGTCCATTTCGGCCACGGATGGGAACCGCTCGGCCGGCTCTTTTGCCGTCGCCTTGAGAATCACTTCCTCGACACTGCGCGGGATGCTCGGGCTCAGACTCCTCGGGAGAGGGAGAGGCTCGGTGGCCTGCCTGGCCAGGACCGCCAGAGGCGTTTCACCTTCGAACGGAAGCCGACCGGTCGTTATCTGGAACAGGACGATCCCCAAAGCATACTGGTCGGTTCGGCCGTCGACCGCCTCCCCGCGAATTTGTTCAGGCGAGACGTAGGCCGGAGTCCCGAGGATCGCCGATCCCGTCAGGCTGACCGAGGCATCCTGGATCTGCGCCAGGCCGAAGTCCGAGAGCAGGGCGTTGCCGTGCCCATCGAGCAGGACGTTGGATGGCTTCACGTCCCGATGCACGATCCCCTGGTCGTGGGCGTGCTGCAGCGCCGCGGCGATCTGACCGATCACGCGCTGCGCCTCGGCAGGCCGCAGTGATCCTTGGCGGAGCCGGTCGGCCAGACTGCCCCCGTCCAGGTAGGGCATTGCCAGATAGGCGAACCCATCAACCTGTCCGAAGTCTTCCAGGGGAACGATGTTCGGGTGCCTCAGCCGCTGGACGACATTTGACTCGCGCTTGAAACGAAGGAGGAACGTGTGGTTCTCCGCCAGCAGCGGGCTGAGGACTTTCAGCGCGACAGGAGTTGGACGAGCTTGGTCAACCGCCAGGTAGACGGTCGCCATGCCCCCTTGCCCGAGGAGCCGAACGACCTGATACTTCCCCAGCGTGCGACCGGTGAGGTCGGGCATGGCACTCCCCGCGGCCTTCCTCGGCGCGCCCAATCGGAGATAGCGTGACCAGTATAGCCATCCCGCGCGCCCTCACCGCCTTACACGGCCCTTTCCGTGTCGATGAGGCGTCGTCGCCCCGGCGCTTGAGCAAGGCGGGGGCTTCGCATGCTCTGGCCCTTGACAAGCGGGCTCGCCCCGCCAAGAATAGGGACCTCGGCGCCCACGAGCGGCGGAAGCCCGCGATCGGAGCCTGATCCCTCGTGCTCGACATGTTGGCTGCTCTCAAGGAGACCAGCCGCACATTCTATCTTCCGGTTGTCCGACTCCCCGCCGGGCTGCGAGAAGCCGTCGCTTGCGGCTACTTATGCATGCGCGGCCTAGACGAGATCGAGGACCATCCCGAACTCTCCAACTCGGCCAAGGCCGACCTGCTCGAGAGCCTCAGCCTGGCCTTTCAAGGGCAGAGTGCCCTGGACTCATTCGACCGCGCCCCCATCGACCGCGCCCTCACGCCGCACCGCCAAAGCCTGCCGGACGTGTCGCTTCGACTGGCGGATTGGGCGATGCTGGCGCCGGCCGCCATCGCGCCGCGCGTCTGGGAGACGGTGTCGGCCATGGCCGACCGCATGGCCTACTGGGCCGGGGTGAATTGGACGATCGGAAGCCTGGAGGACCTGGACCGCTACACCTTCAGCGTTGCCGGATCCGTCGGCATCTTGCTGTGCGATCTGCTGGCGTTCTTTGAAGGAGCACAGGTCGATCGGTCGAAGGCGCTGCTCTTCGGCCGCGGATTGCAGGTCGTCAACATCGTGCGCAACCGGACCGAGGACATGGCGCGCGGCATCGACTTCTTCCCACCCGGTTACACCGCCGAGCGGCTGGCCGTCTATGCTCGCGATTGTCTGGAGCGCGCCGAGGCCTATGCCCTGACCGTCCCTTCCCGCGCCTTCCTGGCGATCTACCAGATCCCCCTCAAGCTGGCCTACGCCACACTGGATGCACTCGCCCGTGGCGAGGCCAAGCTCACCCGCGAAGCCGTCCTGGCGCTCGTAGCCGAGGCCGACGGACAGAGCTGACCGCCCGAGTCCCCGATTGCGCAAGACGCTGATCGCCGCCAACTGGAAGATGAACCTCGGCCGCCCGGCCGAGGCCGTCGAATTCGTACGCAGGACGCGCCGGGCGCTGGGTGAGGTCGAGGGCGTCGAAGTCGTCCTATGCCCACCCTTCACGGCCCTTGCGGCCGTGGAGGAAGCCGTCCGCGGAACACATCTCGGGCTGGGCGCCCAGAATATCCACAGCCAGCCGAAGGGCGCGTTTACCGGGGACATATCGGCAGCGATGCTGACCGGGCTGTGCGCCTTCGTGATCCTCGGGCACTCCGAGCGTCGCGCCGGCGGCGGTTCGGACGAGACCGACGCCGCCATCCACACCAAGGTCGAGGCGGCTTTCGCTCACGATCTGATCCCGATCTTGTGTGTCGGCGAGAACCTGGCTCAGAACGAGGCCGGCCAGACAGCCGAGTTCGTCGGAAGGCAGGTACGCGCGGCCCTGGAGGGTCTGGCGACAGACCTCGTCGACCGGTGCGTCATCGCCTACGAGCCGATCTGGGCGATCGGCACCGGCCGAGCGGCGACCCCGGCCGACGCCAACCGAACCGTGGCCCTGGCGATCCGCGGTGCGTTGGCTGATCTCTTCGGCCAACGGACGGCGGAGACGGTGCGCGTGCTCTACGGCGGCAGCGTCACCGTCGAGAACATCGCCTCCTTCATGGCGATGCCCGACCTCGATGGAGCCCTCGTCGGCGGCGCCAGCCTGAAGGACGACTTCCCCGAACTGGTGCGGCGGGCGGCCGCTGCCAAGCACGTCTAGACGCGGCGACCCGGGCCTGATCGGCCCTGGGACTCGGCGCTAGTCGGCCAGCGCCACCTGGTCGACAATGCCCACGATGACGGCTCGAATGGCGCCGGGGTCCAGGTGGAGAATCTGTCGGGCGCCATTACCCTCATCAATGACCAGCACCGTATCCCCCGGGCCGGCCTGAACGACGTCCACGGCGATATCGTAGTCGTCGGTTTCGTTCCCCTGCAGATCGAGCTGGTTGACCAGCAACAGCTTGCGGCCGTCCAGGTGCGAGATCTTGATGGTCGAGACGACGTTCCCGACGACTTTGCCGATGTACATGCCGGTTATCCGCTCGTCGTCCACGCCGCGGTCGGGCCGCGGCGGCGCAGCTCGGGATCATCGTCGACCTCGTCAACGATGCCCGTGATCGCCAGATCGGCCGGGACAAAGACGACCGGGAGGGCCTGCGCCGCCTCACGGCTGCCGACGACGAAGACCAGCTCGCCCCGGCCCGCCTGAGCTGTGGCGTCGGCGGCGATCTGCGGGTCGCCGCGCGGTTGGCGCCGCTCGTCGAGCAGCTGGACGACCAGGAACTTGACGCCCTCCAGCCCTTCGGCCTTGCGAGTGGCGACGACGGTCCCGATCACACGCGCGAATTTCATCTCGAGTCCGTGACCCGCTGGCGGAAGCGCGTCGAGTCGGAGACGTTGGCCCACATCTCGGCATGCAGCTGCGGGATGACGACCTGCCGCACCAGATGCTCCGGGCGGCGCAGCACGCCGACGCCGATGGCGACCGCCGCTTCGACGTCGGCCACCAGCCCCGAATACAGGACGATACCTTTCCCTCCGAGGCCGTCGCCCAGCCGAATCTCGACCAGGTGGACCTCGGCGCCCTTGACGCCGGCGTCCGCCGCCAGAATGGTCGAGGCGACGCTGGTCGTCTCGATGACGCCCAGCGCGTCGATCGCCTGCGGGCGCCGAAGACCGGTCACCGACTCGACGACCTCCGGGTGGACGACCGGCAGGAAGACGTAATCGATGACCGCCTCGCCCCCCATCTGGCGCCCGGCGGCCAGAGACTCCTCGACGTCCCCGACCTCGCCGCCGAAGAGCACCAGGAACTTGCCGGGCTGAATCGTCCCGACCTTGAGGACGCGGATTTGCGCCTTCTTGACCACGGCGTCGGCGGCCTGCAGCCCGGCGGCGATGCTGCTGTATTCAATCAGGGCCAACGCCGGCTCGATCACTGCGACCTCTCCCCAGGGTTCAGGCGCGAGGCACAGAGCACCCGTGCGTCCACCTCACCCCTTGCCCTCTCTCCGCGGAGAGACGCTCGACAATCGGCGGCACGTGGCGGAGAAGGGGTTGAGGTCCGAGGGGATAGGGGGAGCTTCGCTCCCCCTATCCCCTCCAAGACACCCTCCCCTCCCCCTGCCCCTGACCACCTGCGGGCAATGCATGCCGATGCAGGGGGAGGGGTAAGGGGTGGGGGTAGGAGGAACGTTGTCACGATTCTCTCGCCTACACAATCCGAAACGCATCCTTGAGCGTACAGCGCCGGATCCGGCTGAAGCTCACCGGGTTGGTCAATCCTTCGCCCGTCGGGCTGGCGATGGTGTAGGAGCAGAACCCTTCCCCGCCGTAGCCCAATCCGGCGACCGAGGGCCCGTTCTTGACGAAGATGCTGCAATCCATCACGCGGGCCATGCGGCTGAGGTGGTCCAGGTTCTTCGAGTGCATCACCGCCGTGTGGCGGAAGCCGTGTTCGACTTTCTTGGCCAGGTCGATGCCTTCGTCGGCGTCGCGCACGCGCACCAGGGGGAAGACCGGCATCATCTGCTCCGAGAGCACCAGCGCATGATCGGCCTCGACCTCGGCCAGAATCAGGCGGACCTCGTCCCCAGCTTCGATCCCGATCTCGCGCAGGATCACATTGGCGTTCTTGCCGATGAAGGCCTTGTTCATCGTCCCATGCTGGCCGCGCGGCGGGATCTCGGAGAAGACGACCTTCATCAGGCGCTCGAGCTGAGCGCCGTCGATCTCGAAGGCGCCGTGCCGCCCCATCTGCCTCTTCAGCTCGTCGGCAATGGAGGCGACGGCGAAGAGTTCCTTCTCGTCGGTGCAGGTGATGTTGTTGTCGAAGGAAGCCCCGAAGACGACGTCGCGACCGGCCTGCTCCAGGTCGGCGGTTTCATCGACGACCACCGGCGGATTGCCCGGCCCGGCACAAATCGCCCGCTTGCCGCTCTTCATCGCCTCCCGCACGACACCGATGCCGCCGGTGACCGTCAGCAGGCTCACCTCCTTGTGGCGCATCAGCTCCTGCGCCGTCTCGATCGTCGGATCGGCCAGGCCCACGATCAGATGGGCCGGGCCGCCGGCCTCGACGACGGCGTCGTGCAGAACCTGGACGGTGAGGTTGCTGCAGCGCTTGGCCCCCGGATGCGCGTTGAACACGACGGCGTTCCCGGCCGAGACCATGGCGATGGCGTTGCAGATGACCGTCGCCGTGGGATTGGTGCTGGGGACGATCGCCCCGATCACCCCGTAGGGAGCGTACTCCACCAGCGTCATGCCGCCGTCGCCGGTCCAGGCCGTCGGCGCCAGCATTTCGGTGCCGGCGGTCTTGTTGGCGTTGAGCAGGTTCTTTTGAACCTTGTCTTCGTATCGCCCCATCCCGGTTTCCTGTACCGCCTCCAGCGCCAGTACCTGCGCATGCTCGCGGCCGGCTCGGCGCAGGTGCGAGACCATCTGCTCGCGCAGCCCCAACGGCATCTCCCGGAGCTGCACGAAGGCCTGGCGGGCGGCGGCGACGGCCTGATCGACCGTGGCAAACAGGTTGTCGGCGTGCCGCAGGGAGGGCGTGGTCGGCGGCGCGCTGATCGCTGCCGCCTCGGGCGGCGCCCCGTGACGGACGCGTTCGCCCTGGCGCAGCTCGCTCATCACCTGCGCCACGATGGCGTCGATGCGGGCGTCGTCCAGCGGTTGGGAGCGCGTTTGATCGGGAGCCGACGAGACCCTGGCTGCCATCAGCCCGCCTCCGCCTTGTCGTACTTCATCTCCCCGTCGACCTCGAGCTGGTCGACGATGGCCATGATCACGCCGTCACACGGGCGCTGGTCCGTCACGCGCGTCATGCGAGCGGAGCTGCCGGTGGCATACAGGACGACCTCGCCCAGGCCGGCGCCGACGGCGTCGGCCGCCACGCGGTAGCCGCGCGTCTCGGCGGCGTCGATGTCGAGCTGGCGCAGGACGAGGAACTTGATCCCCTCCAGGCTCGGCTCCTTGCGCGTCGCCACCAGGGTGCCGACGACTTTACCCAGGAGCATCAGGCTCTCCTTTCATGGCGTGCTCGTTGCCGAGCTCCGCCCGCAGGCCTCCCTGAGCCGTGCTCGTCCGTCGGCCGTGCCGACGGACGAGCACCGTCGAGGGGCGATCAGGACTGACGGCCGAGCGGCAGCGTCCGGTCGACGTTCGTGTGCGGCCGCGGGATGACGTGGATCGCCACGACTTCGCCGACCTTCTCGGCGCCTCGGGCGCCGGCTTCGACGGCGGCCTTGACGGCGGCGACGTCGCCCCGCACGACCGCCGTGACGAATCCGCCGCCGGTCTTCTCGTAGGCCACCAGTTCGACCTTGGCCGCCTTGACCATGGCGTCGGCGGCCTCGACCATGGCGGCGTAGCTCTTGGTCTCGACCATCCCCAGCGCTTCGGTGCTGCCCATACCCTGATCCGACATGACGTCCTCCTGTTGGCCCGCCCCGGCGGCTTTGCGCGGCGGCGGTGCGGCACTTGTGGTTTGTCGTTTCATCGCTTGTTCCCTGCTCGCCGAACTACGCCCGTCGGCCGCTGTCCATCTCGCGGCCGTCGATCGACTCGATGGCGCCGACGGCGGCGCCATAGCCGGCCATGATGTCGCTCTCCTCTCCCCCCAGGTAGACGCGCCCGAAGCTGCCGAAGGCGCGCACCTCGAGGATGTTGATGTGGGCCGCCTTCTCGGCTTCGTTGGCGGCCAGCGCGGCGTAACCGGCGGGTTCAACCTCCAGCACGTAAAGCGTCTGCCCGGCCAGCAGCATGTGGCCGTGGCGCAGGCGGTTGATCATCTGCACCTGGTGGGCGTCGATATGGCGGATGATCTGGCTCGAGACGACCTTCGGCTTGAGCCGATCCGACTCCTGCAGCTCGAGCGCGTCCAGGATCGCCTGCCCGGCGGCGCGCACCTCGGCCTGGTCTTCATGATGGACTTCCAGCAGGCCGAAGAGCCGCTCGACGATCTGCATGCCGGGCCGCACGCGGGTCGACTTGAGGGCAATGTCGGTGATGCGGTTGATCTCGATGCCCGGCGAGATCTCGACCCACAGCGAGGTGTCGTTAGGGAGCGGCAGAAACCCCTGCGCCACCGTGCCCAGGAAGCCGGCGTGCTGCAGCTGCAGGTTGTCCAGGAAGACGTACGTCCGTAGATCGACTGTCATCGTGCCTCCTTGGGCGGCGGGGCTGTCCGTCGTACCCCCACCCCTCCCCCTCCCCCTGGTCCGTCTTGGTTTCTCGCCCGCAAGAGAGAGCCAGGGGGAGGGGAGGGTTTTTCAGGGGAGAAGGGGGAAGCAAGGCTTCCCCCTTCTCCCCTGAAACCTACTTCCCCCCTCTCCGCAGCTCTCCCAGAGCCTCGGCGGTTTCTCGAGGGGGAGAGGGGGGCCAGGGGGGTGAGGTAGAAGAATCCATCTGCTTGAGCAGTCTCGATCAGAACTGGGAGGAGACCCGCAGTTCCCACGCTAGGACCCCGCTTCCTGCATGATCTTGACGCTGGCGCTGGCGCCCAGGCGGGAGGCGCCGGCGGCGATCATCTCCTGCGCGTCGGCTAGGGTGCGAATCCCACCGGCCGCCTTGACCCCGATCGTCGGACCGACGACACGCCGCATCAGGGCGACGTCGCCCGCCGTCGCGCCGCCGGGTCCGAACCCGGTGGAGGTCTTGACGTAATCGGCGCCGGCCACCTTGGCCAGCTGGCAGGCGATCACCTTCTCCTCATCGGTCAGCAGCGCGGCTTCGATGATCACCTTGAGCAGCGCGTTCCCGGCGCGGCAGGCCCGGGCGACCGAGGCGATGTCGCGCTCGGCCAGCTCGTAGTCGCGGCTCTTGACGGCCCCGACGTTAACCACCATGTCGATCTCGGCGGCGCCGTCGCGGATCGCCTGCTGCGTTTCGTACACCTTGACTTCGGTCGGGGTGGCGCCCAGCGGGAAACCGATGACGGTGCAAACCACGACCGGGCTGCCCTTGAGCAGCTCGGCGCACAGCCGAACGTAGGACGGGTTGACGCACACCGAGGCGAAGGCGTACTTGCGCGCCTCGAAGCAGAGCTGGGCGATCTGGTCCTGCGTGGCGTCCGGCTTGAGCAGGGTGTGGTCGATCATGTGGCCGAGCTGGCCGTCGGTCGGCGCCGCGCCCAGGGTCGTGCCGATGCGGTCGGCGCCGGCCGAGACCACCGGGCGCAGGTGTTCGGCGAAGTTGTGCGGGGACAGCGCCGGAGCCGGGTTGGACGGCGGCGGGGAGGCCTCTTCCAGCAGGACCAGCACGTTGCGGGTGACCTGCTCGATGATGCGGTCGAGGGTGGCGTCGTCGAGATGTCGCATCGGATGGGTCCGGTCAGCTCCGTCGAAGGTAGCGGCGTTCGATCTCGAGGATCTTGCCTACGCGCCGGGCATGGCGCCCGCCGGCGAAGCGCGTTTCGAGCCAGGCGCGCACGATCTGGCGCGCCAGCGCCGTCCCGATCTGTCCCGCTCCGAGAGTCAGCACGTTGGCGTCGTTGTGTTCGCGGCTGTTGACCGCCGTCGCCAGGTCGTAACACAGGGCCGCCCGGACGCCGGGGACCTTGTTGGCAGCCATGCTCGATCCGATCCCGGCGCCGTCGATCAGGATGCCGCGCTCCGCGCGCTGGCCGGCAACCAGCTCGCCCACCGCCAGCGCGAAGTCCGCATAGTCGACGGGCTCGGTGCCGGAGGCGCCGACGTCGACGACGGCGTAGCCCAGCTCCGTAAGGTAGGCCTTGAGGTCCTCCTTCAGCGCGAACCCGGCATGATCCGAACCCAGAGCGATCGGCCCGCGGCCCTTTCGACTTCGCTCGCTGACGCTCGCTTCGCGCGGGGCAGGCTCACGACTTGGCCGGCTGGCGCTCCCTTCCTCCAAGCCGGACGAAGACAGCGGTGCCGGACGGGTGAGGCGAATCTGGCGCTCGGTCAGGGTCTGTCGCGCCAGGGGAGTGAACAGAGCATTGGCCGGGGCAGTGAATCCTCCCCGGAAGGGGAGATCCCGAACGTCGTCCTCCGTCACGATAGTGCGTCGCGCCGCGCCGCCTTCCGTCTTTCTTCCAAGCGTGCGATAGACGACGGCCCGCACTTTCTCGCGCACGCGACGTTCCGTGAGTTTCGTGTCCGGCGCCATCAGTTGTGCCCGATCTGCAGGGGAATGGCATCGTCCTGGCGGACCTGGCGATCAAGCTCGACGACAAAGCGCGAAAGAAAGACGCCGCTGAAGTACTCCATCGGCCGTCCATCCTCCAGGAAACTGACACTCTCCAGGCGGAGCAGCGGGGCGCCGCGCTCGACCTCGAGCAATCGCCCTTCCTCCTCGTTGGCCAGAACGGCCTCGATTTCCCTCCGGCCGGCGGCGATTCGCAGCCCGTACTCCTGTTCGAGGAAGGCGTACAGGGACTGATGGCGCAGATCTGCCTGGATCAGGGTCGGGCACAGGCCATACGGGAGATACGAGCTGACCAGAACGACCGGGTGCCCGCCGACGGATCGCACACGCGAAATCTTCACGACCGGCGTCAGGGCGTCGGTCTTCAGGCGGGCGCCGACTTTCTCGCCCGCCGGCAGGAGGACTTGCTCCAGGACGCGGGTCTCGGTGGCCAGGCCCATCTGCTCCATGTCCTGGTAGAAGCCGACGAGGGAATGCACCAGACTTCGGCTGACGACCTTCGGCTCCGACACAAACGTACCAAGCCCCTTCTTCCGGACGATGGCGCCCTCCATCGCTAGTTCTTGCAGCGCCTGCCGGATCACAGGCCTGCTCACACCGTATTCCTTGCACAGTTCCGGTTCCCCCGGGATCCTCTCGCCCGGGCGCCATTCCACCCCTGCCAGACGTGACTCCAGCCCGCGGCGGACCTGGGCGTAAAGCGGCAGCGGACTACTCCGGTCAATCTCATGTCGAGCCTTCCGCAGGGACCTGGCCATCTCGCCTCGCCGATGGGTGCGCTTATTGAGCACCACACGGTCATAAGCCTGTCCTTACAAGCCAGTCACATTGTAGTTATAAGCCTTTCACATGTCAACCCCCGATCAGGGTACCCATGCGCCTTCCCAGGAGCGGCTAGGGCGACCAAATGGCGCCACCTCTTGGTCTCTATGCGCAGTAGGTCCCCCCGCAGCCCCCTGCCACGGAGACATGGGGTGATACAATCCCCGCCCTCCACAGGCTCCAATGAGTGGAATGTTGACCAACGCCCTTGTCTTCACCACGATCGCCGTAGGGATCGTCGCCCTTTCCGCGTGGTGGCTCTACCTCTCGCCCGTGAAGTCGACCGTTCGGTCCTGGCGCATTTCCCCCGCCCTGGGCATCTCCATGGCCTCGGCCCTGGGTGTGTCGGCCGCGCTGATGGTCGGCGGGGCTTTGTGGGATGCCAGCATGCACCTGTTGACGGGACTCGTCCCAGGCGGGCAGGATTTTCTTTGGCCGCCTCACCTGCTCATCTACAGCGGCTTCCTGCTCGCTTTCGCCGTCGGTGCGGCGGGGCTCGTGGTGCTGGTCTCATCTGCTCGAGGGGCCGGCGCCCGGGATCCGCGTCCCTGGGCGCGGGCCCATCCGATGATCGGCGCCGTCGTCCTTGCCTCCGGTTACACGTTGCTGGCGATCCCAGGCGATGGCCTGTGGCATCAACTGGTGGGGCCCGATCTGACCGCGTGGAGCCCGCCTCACCTGGCAATCGCGGCGGCGACGACGGCGGTCGTCCTGTGTGGTGTAGGCTTGCTCCTGCAGGCCGGGCATGGGCGCCGGCCTTCCGCGTGGCTCGCCTTGGGCCTCTACGCCCTGCTCGGGCTCGCCCTCAACACGCTGTACACCGTGGGGGTCCTGGAGTGGGAGCTTCCAAGCGGCCTGGCGCGCATAATCGCCGAGCGCCCGGGTTGGGCTTATCCCGTCGTGGCCGGCAGCGTGGCTTTCTTCGTGTTCAGCCTGGCGCGATTCTCGACCGGCCACCGAATGGCGGCGACGGCAACGGCGTCTTCGTTCCTGGCGTTCCGGTTTCTGGTGTCCACCCTGCTGACTTCATCGGGGAATGTGGCCCCTGTGACCCCGTTGTGGTGCCTTCCCACCGCCCTGGTCATCGACTTGGTCCCCTGGCGCCGCCTCAGAGGCCGCGCCGCCCGAGATGCCGCCCTGGCCGCCGCATACAGCCTGGCGCTGACGCTGGCAGCGACGATCGAACTGATGGGCCCGACCGGCCGCCACTCCTTCACCCCTGGCGACGCCTTGTTGACAACCGCCATCCTGTGGAGCGTCTGCTTCGGCCTGACCGTCGTGGCTCGGCGAACAGGATCATTCTTGGGAGGCGAGCAAGGTACCCCGGCCTCCACGGCCGCTCTCCCGGCTGGAATGCGTCCTTGACCGCTGGGCCGGGCCGCCGCCGGAAGGACTTGCGTGCCCGCTGCCGCCCCGCCGAAACCGTGTAGACTGGTGCCACTCCGGCCGGCCTGGGGACGAATCGGGAAGGACGATCATGAACGAGCTGATCCTGATCGTCGATGATGAAGTCAATACCCTGAAGCTGCTCGGGATGGCCCTGGAGCGGGAGGGCTACCGCATCGCCGCCGCCCAGGATGCGAACCAGGCGCTGGCTCGCATCGATGCACAAGTCCCCGATCTGTTGATTCTCGACGTCATGATGCCCGGCGTAAGCGGCCTGGAGCTCGTCCAACGGTTGCGCGCCCGGCGCGACACCGCCACCCTGCCCGTCATCTTGCTCAGCGCCAAGGGAGAAGTGGCCGACCGGGTGGCCGGATTGCAGGCCGGCGCCGATGAATACCTGGTCAAACCGATCGACACTTCCGAACTGATGGCCCGCGTCGCCAGCCTGGTGGAGCGGACGCGCCGTCTGCGCGCCGACGGCGGCGGCCGACCGACGAAAGTCATCAGCTTCATCGGCGCCAAAGGCGGCACCGGCACGACCAACGTCGCCCTCAACGTCGGCGTCGCCTTCGCCTCACCTGAAACGGAAGCGGTCGCCGTCGAATTGCGAGGTCACGCCGGGACGTTTCCCACGCTGCTGGGGATGAAAGCCGTCAAGGGGCTGGACGGCCTGGTGGAGATGGATCCGCGGGCCATCACGGCCGACGAGGTCGGTCGCCGGCTGGTTCGGCACACCACCGGATTGCAGGTCCTGTGTGCGCCGGACCGCATCGGAGGCGGGCGACTGGGTATGCCCCAGGCGGAGGCGATCCTCCTGAGTCTTGTGGGCAAGGCCGACTACCTCGTGGTCGACCTTCCTTCGGCGCCGACGCCGTCCGTCCACGCGGCCATTCCGCGCAGCCAGGCCGTCGTGCTGATGGTCGAGCCGACGCGCGACTGCGTCGATCGCGCCTCGGCCATGGCCTCTTTTCTCCAGGGCCTGGCCGTCGGCGGCGCGGTGCTGCAATCGGTCGTCGTCACCCGCTCGCCGATCGCCTCCCCCGTCTCCATGAGCGAGATCGAAGAGCGCGTGGCCTGGCCGGTGGCCGGCGCCATCCCCCCGGCGCCGGACGCCTTCGCCCGCGCCGCCATGCTCGGTCGGCCGATTCTACAAATCGAGCCGGATGGATCGGCTTCCCAGGCAATCCGACAGCTGGCGGGGATCCTGCATTAGCAGGTTGAAGAGGGACCGGCACAAGCCGATCACCGATCTTTCGGAGTATGCGGGGGGAGGGACCGGAGTCGTTTTCCGACAGGCTCCGGCTCAGCGCAGCTGGGACTTGCCCCGAGCGCCTTCCCACCACTTCAGCACCCGCAGCGCGCGCAGGGTATTCCAGCGGCTCGGCTTCCTCACCGATTCCATTTCGAAGAACAGTCTTCCCGAGCCGACGCTGTGCTGCGGCCAGCGCCCAGCTTTGTTTCGCTTCTTGGTGAGGAGGTTGATCGCATCTCCGAGGCGCCGATCCCTCGGGGCCCTGGCTGCCTGGAAGTGATCCAGCGCACGAAGGAAATCATAGCGCCACGTGGGTTGCGACGGAGTCCTGGTGAAATGAGCGCTGACGATACGGCCTGTCCGATGGGATCGATAGAGTTGGTGCCTCAGAAGGAACGGGCGGCCGCTGGCAAGGGCTCGAGGGACGGGGAGCTTGTTCTCGGGTCGGAAAGCACGGTACTCCCGCAGCCCCTCCAAGACCAACAGCGTGGTGTTGAACGAGGCATGGCTGGCGCATCTGGGTATTGGCAGTTCCAGCCGTGGTCGTCCATTTGTTGGCCGAGGAGATGCTCGGCGATCAGGTCGACGCGCTCGTCCTCGGTCTGGAAATACGAGAACAAGGCCAGCGCCATCCCTGTGATACAGGTTTCACCGCGACCTCTCACCGGGCGCCGCGGCTGCCCCCTCGTTCGCCTCCGTCGCACCCCCTCTCCGGAGAAATCCACGCCGTGGTCGGGCCGAAAGCCCTCGTCGAGGAGCACCCGGCATGCCTTGCGCGCCTGCGAGTTGCCGGGAGGCAATCCGAGGAAACGCAGCGTCCAGAGCGTGCAGTGAGTCGAGATTCACTTGGGCGAGTACAACCCGTTTCCCCAGATTCCCTCCTTGTCCCGGTATGAAAGGTAGCGTGCACCCCACCCTTCGGAGGCGATCTTGGCGCGCTCCGTCTCGTAAACGGCAGGGTTCTCGGCCAACAGATCGCGTTGCACCTGCCAGCGGATGGCAGGATCTCCTACGATCAGCCAGTCCAGCGTCGTTGAGTCAACGGCAGGCATGATTCGACCGAAGCTTTGGAAGATCAAGAACCGCCGGCGGGAACGAGGGTTCTTTCCAGGACGCCTACCTGTCGGCGCGTGGTCGATGCGTCTCGGAGAAGTACGCCTTCATCGGGGTGAAGTAGTGTTCCTTCCACCCTTCCTCGTACTGCGGGCCTTGCCCGTCCGGGATCTCGCTATGCACCAGCGTCAGCCGGGTGGCGGAGCCGTCGGGCTCCAGGCGGACCTCGAGATGGGAATCGGGCGACCCTTCCGGAAACTCGGTGGTACGCCAGGATTGAACGATTCGGCGTGGTGGATCGAGTTCCAACGTCCGGCCGGTAATGTACCCGTCCCAAATGTCGTACGCCCCTCCGACGCCGGGAGCGATGGCGGCGGCACCACCGACGAAGGCGGCATGCTCGACCGGATCGAGCCAGCCGCGGTAGACCGCCTCCACTTTCGCCGGCAGCGTCGTGCTGATCTCGAATCGATCCGACATTCGACTCCTCCTGGGGACCCGGCCAGGTCCGGTTAGCCCAGCCAGCCGCGCAGCGCGTAGTAGACGAGCGCCAGGACCTCTCGGATGGCGGTCTCGCTCTCCGCCAAGGCCTCCGCCGAAGGCAGGAACGCCGCCGGTCCGCTGGAATCCGCCGACGGCCCATGGACGGCGGCCGACGCGATCGGCTCCATGCCTTCGCCGACGAAGGCTCCCAGGGCCCGTCGCATGTGAGGCAGCGAGGTCACCAGCACGAAGGCCTCGACGCCTTCCTGCTGCAGCAGCTCTCCGACGCGGACCGCCTGTTCGTGGGTGTCCGGCGAGGCGGTCTCCAGCCAGATCTTGTCATCCGGTACGCCGCGCGCCATCAGATCGGCTTTCATGGCCTCGCTTTCCGGGGCGCCGTCGGCTCCGGGCCCGGCCGGACCGCCCGAGAGGACAAGGACCGGCTCTCCCATCATGTGGTAGAGACGTTCGGCCTCCAGCAGGCGATAGGCCGTGGCCGTGCTGGGGACGTCGATGGTCCCATCCAGACCATGAAGCGTGACCCCGCCTCCGGTGAGCACGACCACGTGCCGCGCTTCGCCGGCCTCCGCGGCAGACGCCAGGGGCGCGTAGCCCGCCCCCAGCCAGGTCTCCAGCGTCCGCGGGACGACCGGCAGGCTCAAGAGCCAGTAGAGCAGGGCCAACCCTGCAAGCCAGGCCACGGCCGCAGGGCGGCGGCCTCTCCCTGTGAGCAGGAAGGCCAGGCCAATCGTCACCCCCACCAGGAGAAACAGCATCGACCCCGGCAGGAGGGCCTTCACCAGCGCCGAGGCGATTTCGATCAGGACATTGGCGACAGGCATCAGGGTTCCTTCAATCGGACGGAGGGCCTACCAGGCGACCCAGTGCATCGGCCGGACTCGGATCAGGCGCGAGTATTCGGCCTCGGAGCGGATCGACCAATCATACTTGCGTTGGAACGCGGCCACCACGCCTTCCGGCCACGGCCGGCGGACGGCCGTGCCCTGCCCTTCGCAGATCAGGGGATTGGCCCCGTCCTCCAGCGCCACCACCAGACGATCGTTCCGCTCCAGGTTCTTGGCCTTGACGCTTCCCGGCGCGGTGCAGATGTAGAAGAAGGCCTCATGCCACACGAACCAGACCGGGACGAGGTGGGGCGATCCGTCCGGACGAGTCGTGGCGATCCACAGATTCTGCGCCTGGGAAAGACGCCGGGCGGCGCCTTCCGGGGGCTCGGCGACCTGGAGCTGCGGCGAGCCGGTCAACGGCCGTCTCCCGGCGCAGCCGGTGATTCAGGCATGGACCCCGATGGCCCCGTGATAGAGGGCGATGATCTGCTCGGCCATCAGCGGCCAGGCGTACCGCTTGGCATATTCCGATGCCTGCTGCCCGAGACGTTCCCGCAGGAGTTCATCGCCCAGCAACTGCCGCAACCGCTCGGCCAGCGCCTCCGGATCGGCGGTGGGAACGTGGAAACCGGTCTCGCCGTCGCGAACGAGGAACGCCAGCCCGCCGGTCTCCGAGGCGACCACCGGGGTACCGCAGGCCATCGCCTCCAGGGCGACCAACCCGAACGACTCGTAATGCGACGGGACGACGACGACCTCGGCCGCCGAGTAGTAGTACGGCAGCGTGTCCTGGGCCCGGCGGCCGAGGAAGGTGACCATGTCTTCGATATGCAAGCCGCTGCGCAGCTCCTGCAAGCGGCTCATCTCATCGGTTTCGCTCAGGCCTTCGTCGCCCGCCTCGCCGCCGATGACGGCCAGGCAGAGCTGCCGGCCGAGGTCGGCGTCATGGGCTCGCAGGATGGCGATCGCTTGCAGCAAGCTGTCGATCCCTTTGAGCGGCTCGACCCGGCCGACGAAAAGCAGCATGCGCTTCTCCGGCGGCACGCCGGCGAATTCACGCGCCTCGTCGGCCGGTATGGGATAGAAGTGGCCGGTGTCGACCCCCGGCGGGATGAAGTTGGAGGCCAACGTGGGCATGCCGATCCCCAGGTTGACGTAGCCCCCCCTCGGCACCTCCTGCGCCGCCCGGCGCGCGATCTCCTCCCGCGTGAGCGCCATGCTCAGCCCCTCCCTCTAGCCCTGGCGGGGCCGCGTGGTGCGGATCTCGATGGGC
>Ga0209109_10000068_pt1 | contig 40659 bp, 43 predicted proteins | sample Rifsed10ft2_FD_184004 | JGI IMG/M metagenome (GOLD analysis project Ga0209109, IMG submission 184004) | Soil microbial communities from Rifle, Colorado, USA - sediment 10ft 2 (version 2) | ecosystem: Environmental > Terrestrial > Deep subsurface > Rock core/Sediment | place: Rifle, Colorado... | reverse complement strand
GTGAGCTTCTTCACCATTGCCGTCATCTGGGTCAACCACCATCACTTCTTTGAGCCGATCACCCACTCGGATTGGAAACTGTTGTGGTACAACAGCTTCTTCCTGTTCTGGGTCACCGTCGTGCCCTTCACCACCGCCTTCATCGGCAGCTACCCAACCCAGCCGCTCGTCGTCGCTTTGTATTCTGTCACGTTGGCCCTGGTTGCCTTCAGCTCGGTTTGGATGGGACGCTATGTCTTCTTCAAGAGTGACTTGTTTTCTCCGTTGGTCAGCATGGATGACCGGCGGAGGAGCTGGACTCGCTATCGGCTGAGCGTCGTTCTGTATGGAGGGGCGGGGGCGCTAGCGTTCGTTGCTGTTTATGCCTCGCTGGCCATTCTGGCCCTGGTCCCTTTCATTTATGTCGTCCCCAGTCTCTTGCGGCGGGGGGACTGAGATCAGGGAGGCAATCGAATGAGCAGTTTGGACAAGGCCCGCGAAACACAGCTCAAGAATATCCAGATGAAGACCGGGAAGTCACTCTCCGAATTCCGGGAAGTCATCGCCAAGAGCGGCCTCAGCAAGCACGGTGAGATCCGGGCGATGCTGATAAAAAAGTTCGGCCTCGGGTACGGGGACGCCAACTCGCTGGTCCACTTTGCCCTCCTGTCCGATGGGCAGAGCGCCGCGCAGGCGGAGGAGTTATCCATTGATCAGGTACTGGCCGAGATCTACGCCGGCGCCAGGGCGCCGCTCCGGCCCATCCATGACCGGCTTGTGGCCGCCATCCAGAAGTTCGGGGCCTTTGAAACCGTACCGAAGAAGGGGTACGTGAGCCTGCGCCGTAAGAAGCAGTTCGCGATGATCGGTCCGGCGGGCAGGGGCCGGGTCGAGGTGGGACTGAACATGAAGGACATGAAGCCCACCAGCCGGCTCACCCTGATGCCGCCCGGCGGGATGTCCCAGTACACGGTGGACCTGACGTCGCCCGGCGAAGTAGACAAAGAGTTGATCGGCTGGATCCGGCGGGCTTTCGACGGCGCGGGCTAGCGCAGGGCGACCTTCGCCAATTCCTGTTCGTCCAATCCGCCAGATCTGCCGACAACTCCAGTCATCGGGAGAGAGTTCGATCGCCAGCTCTATCGGGCTTTTGCCCCCTTTCACCCAATGGGCCGCTCGAGCCGCCCTTAATGGATCGACACAGGAGGTGGTGGAATGGTGAGCCACGGTTGCCAGGTCCACAAGCTGGTCGCCGACGTCTGCCTGATCTCGCAGCAGAAGGTCCTCATGGTCCGATACCGCGACACCTCAGGCTACGACGGGGAGACGGGCTGGTTCTTGCCCGATGATTATTTGCGGCACACTGAGCACCCTCAGGATGCCGCCCAGCGGATCTTAAGCAGTCAGGCCGGCCTGGAGGCCAACGACCTGCGGCTGAGCCACGTTGAATCGTTCGAGGGTCACGGGTATTGGCATCTGATCTTTCACTATGCGGCGACCCTGAGCCAGGCGGCCCCGCCGCTGGCCGGTCAGAATGTCAAAGCGATGGAGTGGTTTCCGCTCGACCGTCTGCCCCCAGCCGAAGAGGTTGGTCACGGCGGGTGGGGACTGGAGACCCTCCGCACGGTGCTCTCGGAGCCGTAATGGGCCGTGTGCCGGGGGGGCGAACTGCCCTCGCCATTCCCACTAGAGTGGCGGCCGACTGCCTGTAGGAGCGGGGGCAGGTCGGCAGGAGAATAGTCTAAAGTAGCAATGTGGTGCCGTTTAGCATGCGTCGACCGCTGATTCTTGAGTTTCGGCTGTTGTTTTACGCGATCCTGGGAGTGATCGTCCCGTTTGGGGTGCTGCTTTATATCTTCCCGGGTGGAACGGACTTCTACTGGACCTGGTCGATCCCCGAACCGCGCTCCGCGATGCTCATCGGGGCGGCCTATCTCGGGGCAATCTCCTACTACATCGCGGCGCTATTTCAGAATGACTGGCAGCAAGTCGACAACGGCCTGGGGGGCCTCATTCTCTTCTCCCTGGTATTGCTGGCCGCGACCATGGCTCATTGGGATGCGTTCAAACCGTACCATCCGATCACCCTGGTCTGGTTGGCGTTCTACTATGGTGGGCCCTTTCTGGTCCCAGTTTTCTATCGCTTGCAAATCGAGCGGATGGGCGCTGCGACTGACGAAGGGGTCAGCCTGGCTCCGGGCGTCAGGGCCTGGTTGATTGGACGCGGGCTCTTCTATGCGGTGCTAGGGCTGATTGCGTTTACCTTCGCCGACGTTGTTGCCGCCAGCTGGCCATGGAGCATTCAGCCGCTGGAGCTGCGGGTTTTCATCGGCCAGATCGCTGTCGTGAGCTGGGGCGGTTTGATCGCCATCCGGAGCCGACGGGCCTGGCCGTGGTACCGGCTGGGGGTTCTACTGGGAGGTGCGATCGGCGGGTTTCAGCTCATGGGGTTGTTGATCGGTTCGACACCCTATCAGGGGTCGTCGCCGCTTGGGGCGGTCCTGCCGCTCATGTTTGCTGAATGGCTGGCCGTGGCGATCGTCCTGTTCGTGCTCTACCGGAGACGATGATGATGACCCAGGTGCAAAGGACGAATTTCGTCCAGTACGGTGTCAGGCTGCTGGGTCTGGTTTATCTCGGGCTGGGGGTGCTGGGGTTTCTGCCCTTCGACTTTCTCAACCCGCATCACCCGGAGGGGATAGGAGCTCGCTACCTTTTGAATCTCATCGCGGTCAACACACTACACAACGTCATCCACCTGGTCATTGGGGTGAGCGGGCTCTGGGCCGCTCAGCGGCTGGACCCTTCGCATCCGCTCAGGGGAGCCCGGGCGCGGCTGTGGGGCACGCTGACCGGTATCGTATTGCTGGTGTTGTTCTCGGTCGGCCTGGGCCAAGCGGCGCTGGAAGGCTTCCCGAGAGACCAACTGCTCGTGCGGGCTGTGCCATTGAACTCCCCCGGCCACATCCTGCACCTGATTTCCGGTGGCCTGGCACTTTATCTGGGGCTCGCCAGTCCCTCTTCTCGTGCGACGCGTGACAGGTGAATAGGATCGTAAGGAGGCAGACAAATGGTCTCAAGTAGATTCAGCCGTTTCGCAGGGGTTAGCGCAGTGCTAGCAGGCTCTATCGGCCTGCTCTACGCGATTTCGTTCGTCGTCTTAGAGAACTCCCTCTTGAGCGGACTTTTTCTCATGCTGGGCGGGCTCCTGGCCACGGCCGCGCTCACGGCCCTCTTTCATCGGGTTCGGGACGTCGATCCCTCGCTCGCCCTGTGGGGTCTTGGCCTGGTGATCTTCGCTGCAATGGGCAGCGTCATCCATGGGGGCTATGACCTGGCCAATGCCATCAACCCGCCCGCTATCCCGAACACGGACCTACCCAATCCCATCGACCCGCGGGGGCTGCTGACCTTCGGGGTATCCGGGATTGGCCTCTTTGTCATCGCCTGGCTGATCGGACGAACGGCGGGGCTTCCGAAGGGGCTCAGCACCCTGGGTTACGTGCTCGCGGTTCTGAGCGTGATCCTGTATGTTGGCCGGCTGATCGTGCTCTCGCCGCGCAATCCGCTGATCTTCGTGCCGGCCCTGCTCGCGGGATTTGTGGTGTATCCGCTCTGGTATGTATGGGCGGGCCTCGTCCTGTGGCGGGGGACTTCCGACGGATCCTGACCGGGGACCGGAAAGCAAATTGCGGCGTGGCCTAGCAACCCCGGTCCGGCCGCTTTCTAGCGATTGCCCGGTGGCGCCGGCGAGCAGGCCGGCAAGCCCGAGCAGGGTAAGATTCGGGACATCGGGGATGTCTAAGGTTTGCGGAGCGCGCCTGGCGCTCCCCGACAACCCATAGGAGGAATGGAATGGACGAGAAGGGTCAAATGGAAATCAAGATGCACATCGCGGAGCACGTCAGATACCCCATCAACAAGAAGGATTTCATGGCCAGTTGCGGGAATCTCAGCCACGTCCCGGAGGGTACCAGGGATTGGGTCGGCCAAACCCTTCCAGACCGCATGTACCAATCAGCCGAGGAGATTTACCACGCACTGAATTTGCCGCACGAGCACTAAGCGCTCTGGATGTAGCGAAGGACCCGGCAGCTAACTCCGGGTCCTTCCCATCTCAGCCCTGGGGTTCGCCGTAGACCTCGATCTCGACGGCGCCGGTGTTGCCCCCATTGCTGGCCACAACCTCGAAACGCAATCGCCTGGCCGTGAAGTTGGTGTCAAAGGAGTAGCTCTGGGCTGCGTCGGTCAGATTGAAGGGGCCGACGGTTTCGCCAGCGTCGTTGACGATCTGGAAACTCTGAATCTGCGCGCTGCTCCCCATGGTACGGGTCCAGAAACCGATCCGAGTCACGCGGGTCAAGGCGGCCAGTTCGATCTCGATCCAGGCACTGTCTCCATTCCCGTCGGATGACCAGGCCGTGGCGCCATCACCATCGAAGGCGCTGAGCGCGCCCCAGGGGCCGGCCTCCGATCCGCCGCCGAAGTTGCTGCTGACGCCGACGAGGCGCGCACCATTCGCAGGCAGTGCGAGATTGGGTTCGCCGGATGCGGCCGCTGCATGCGCGGCGCGAAAGGTGTACTCCTCGCTGCGGTACAGCGTGCCGTCAGGTCCGACGCCCTGCAGCCGCGCATAGTACAGCGTATCGGGCGTCAGGCCGGTGAGCAGGGGGTGATGATCGGAATGTGCACCTCCCGCCATATCGGTGTCGGTAGCCATTTGCCCATACTCTGGAGTGGTGCCGTAGACCACCGCGCACACCACCGGTAGAGCGGTCTCGACTCGCAGCGCGGCGGTTTCGGGACCGATGTCGAAGAATTCGGGGCCAGAAGTCAGGATACCGTCGATCGGGCGAACTCGAACCTCTGAGCCTGAGGTGGCCTGCAGGCTGCAGGCCGCCGACACAAGCGCCAAACCGGCGGTCACCACTGAAAGGAATATTTGACGCAGCATAGATCCCTCCTCCGCACGTGCCAAATTGCCATTGCGCTTCGCACTCACATCCGGCGGCGGGTGCGGCAGCGGAATGCACTCTCGCCTGGATCGGGAATGAGGATAGCACAGGCTCGTCCAGAGGGCCCGCAAGTTCAGCCCCGTCTGCAATAGATACGCGGGTGCGACGTAAGATTCATCGGGGCCGGCGCATCCATAGGAGGACCGGTGAGTTCGGCCCTTCACCCGACCTGAGCACGGCAGGAGGAACGCATGGCCAGAGCGATTTGGAACGGTGTTGTCCTGGCCGAGAGCGAGGCGGGCGTTGTCGTGGAAGGCAATTACTACTTTCCACCCGAGTCGATCCGGTTGGAGTACTTCCGGCCCAGCGAAACGCATACGACCTGCCACTGGAAGGGCCTGGCCAGCTACCACGATATCGTTGTGGACGGGAAGATCAACAAGGATGCGGCCTGGTACTACCCCGACCCCAGTGAGGCGGCGAGGTCGATCAGAGATCATGTCGCCTTCTGGCGAGGCGTGAAGGTCGAGCGGTAATTGGCAGGCTGATCCTCCGGCTGGCGTAGGAATGGACGCAACTCTGGCGAAACCGACTTGAATCCCGGGTGAGGGGATGCCCTTTCCTGCAGTGACGGCCGCCCAAATGGCCGAGGTCGATCGGCTGATGGTCGAGACTTACGGCATTCTGCTCATCCAGATGATGGAGAACGCGGGACGCCATCTGGCAGAACAGGCGCGGCGGATGTTGGGCGGCCACCTTGCAGGGCAATCCGTCGTCGTCCTGTGCGGCGCAGGCAACAACGGCGGCGGCGGAATGGTGGCGGCGCGTCATCTGCACAACCGGAGTGCGATTGTTTTTCCGAAAGTGGTGGCCGACCCGGCACGGCTCACGCGGATCCCCGCCCATCAGTGGCGCATTCTTGAGACTCTTGGGCTCGACCGGAAGACCGACCCTGATCTCTCGCGAGCCGATCTGATCATCGATGCGCTGGTGGGATACGGGCTGAGCGGCGACCCACGCGGTGCGGTGGCGGAGTGGATCGAGCTAGCCAACGCTTCGGGGCGCCAGATCCTGGCGCTTGATACGCCTTCAGGCCTTGACCCGACCACTGGGCGCCCAGGCTCGCCGTGCGTTCGCGCTACGGCCACCCTCACCCTCGCCTTGCCCAAGGCAGGGTTGCTGGCGCCGGCAGCTCGACCTTACGTGGGTGACCTGTACCTCGCCGACATCGGTGTCCCGCCGGAGCTCTATCGGCAGCTGGGCATCGAAGTCGATCGATGGTTTGAAAGCGATTCGATCGTCCCGGTCGGTTAAGGCGAGACTCCAACCCTCATTCGGGCCGGCGAGAGGCTGGTCCAGGCCAAACCGCTGATCCAGGACGAACCCACTGGGGAGTCCCGCCCCTTGACCTTCCAGCGACTGGAAGGTGTATTCTGTGGTCAGTTTGAAGCTGATGCGAGGCATGCCAATGCAGATCCAGGAACTAGCCCATCGCACGGGGGTCTCGGCGAAGGCGATCCGTTACTACGAGTCCATCGCCCTGCTGCCGGCGGCCAAACGCAGGCCGAACGGCTACCGTGAGTACGACCAGGCCGATATCGATCGGGTGAAGCTGGTGGCCGGCGCGCGCAATCTCGATTTCTCACTTGGCGACATTGAGGAAATCCTGGCGCTGCGTGATCGGCGCGAGGCCCCTTGTCGAGTGGTCCTGGGGTTGCTCGAAGAGAAGGCCGGCCAAATTCGGCAACGCATCGTGCAGCTCCAGCAACTGGAGGTGGAGCTGGGTCAACTGTACGCAGCCGGTATGACTTTTCCGACTGACGACGTTGACGGTAAGAACTGCGTGTGCCACCGGGTCAGTACCCGCGCCGACGATTCGGCACCTTAGGAGAGCAGCACTTGGCTGACCTGAAGAAGCTGGAATTGATCGAAAGCGCAGCACCTGCAAACAGAGCTAGCAGGGATCGGTTCGACCTGATGGTCATCGGCGGCGGGTCGGCGGGGTTCGCGGCAGCGATCCGCGGCGCGGAGCTGGGATGTTCGGTCGCCCTGGTCGAAGCTGACACAATCGGCGGGACGTGCGTCAACATCGGATGCATTCCTTCCAAGACCCTCATCCGCGCCGTCGAGGCTCATCACCAGGCCGGGGAGCACCGGTTCCGCGGGATCGAGACCCTCCAGAGCCGGATCGAGTGGCCGCAGGTTCTTGCTCACAAGGACGAGCTGGTGTTGGAGCTGCGCAAGACGAAGTACACCGACGTGCTGGCCGCCTATCCAGACATCGCTTACTTCCGGGGCCGGGCTCGACTGACCGGCAACAATCGGGTCGACATCGACGGCAGAGGCTATACAGCCACCAAGATCATCATTGCCACCGGAGCGAAGCCCTGGGCGCCGCCCATCCCCGGACTCGACGAGGTCCCCTATTTGGACAGCACCTCCGCCCTCGACCTCCAGCCACTCCCGAGCTCGATGATCGTGCTCGGTGCAAACGCCGTGGGCCTGGAACTGGCCCAACTCTACGCTCGCGCCGGAACCAAGGTGACGCTCATCGAAGTGCTGCCGAGTATCGCGCCGTTCGAGGACCCCGCGATCAGTGCGGCGTTAACTGAATATCTTGAACAGGAGGGCCTGCACATCGCAACGAGGTATGAGACTCGGGAGGTGGCGAGACGCAAGGGCCGCTACACTGTGACCGGGTCCCAGGGCGACGTTGAGCGGACGTTTGAGGCCGTGCAGCTGCTGATCGCTACTGGCCGCCGTCCGAACACCGCCGGCATGGGGCTGGAAGTGGCAGGGGTCAAGCTTGGAGAGCGCGGCGAGATCCTGGTTGACGATCGGCTGCAGACCCACAACCCCTTCGTCTACGCCGCCGGAGACGTGATCGGCAAGGACATGTTCGTCTATGTCGCGGCTTACGGCGGCATGCTCGCCGCCGAGAACGCGCTGACGGACGCCGGGAGGACCTACGACGCCTCCTACATTCCGCGCCTCACCTTCACCGACCCGCAGATCGCTTCCGCCGGGTTGACCGAAGATCAGGCCCGCCAGCAGGGCTACGAGGTGAAAGTGAGCACCCTCCCGATGGACCAGGTGCCGCACGCTCAGGCAGCCCGCAGGCCTCGAGGCTTGATCAAGCTCGTCGCCGACGCGGCGACTGATCGGCTGCTTGGCGCCCACCTCCTGGCTCCGGAGGCCGGCGAAGTGATCCAGACCGCGGTGTTGGCGATCCGCTTCGGGATTACAGTGGGCGAGTTGAGGGAAACCATGTTCCCTTACCTGACCGGCAGCGAGGGGCTGAAACTGGCCGCGATCGCCTTCGAGAAAGACCTGGCGATGTTGAGCTGCTGCGCAGGGTAGTTAGGAGCCGAACGATTGGCTTGACGCTGGTGTCCTCGCGCAAAAACTCAGAGTGGATCTCGTCGCTGCGTGAGCAAGGCGAAGCCCGCGAGCGGGCCGTCGCCGAGTTGCGCGAAATCCTGGTCCGTGGCCTACGCCATGGGCTGATGACCTGGCTTGAACCTGATTCGCCCTCGCTGGAATCGCTGGCCCAGGAGACCGCCCAGGAGGCAGTGCTGCGGATCCTCGCGCAGCTCGACAAGTTCGAGGGGAGGAGCCGATTCACGACCTGGGCCCACAAGGTCGCCATTCGGATCGCGCTCACCGAGCTGCGCCGCAAAGAGTGGAGGAACGTTTCCCTCGATCAGATGCTCGAGTCGGAGGAAGGCGAGCGCCGCGAGCTGTGGTTGGCCGACTCGGCGCCCGGACCAGAGCTGACGGTCGAGCAGAACGACCTGCTGGCCCGCCTCGCTCAGATCATGAAAGAGGAGCTCACGCCGCGCCAGATGAGTCTGATGCAGGCGGTGGCGCTGCGCGGCGTGCCGCTTGAAGCGCTGGCTCAGAAGATGGGCGTGGAGCGCAACGCGCTGTACAAGCTCATGCATGACGCCCGGTTGAAGCTGAAGCGGCGGCTCGCCCGGGAGGGCCTGAGTCCAGCCGACTTGCTGCAGACGTTCGAATTGGAGTAAGGAATCGTGGGAAGGGGTTGTCTTATAAGATGGGAAATGCGATGAATGGACTCATAGAACGTATTCGGCATTGGCTTGGCCTTCGTCCGAGCTTCGCTTCCCGGCTTTCCCCGGTGGCCGCGGTTCAGATTGGGCGCGAGCTCGAGTCCACCCGGGAGACCGAGTTCGATTGTGAGCAGGTCTACCAGCTCTTGGACCAGCTCGCCGAAGCCATGCAGCGTGGTGAGAATGGTGCGCCCTGGATGCCCTTGATCCGGGCCCACCTGGAGCGGTGTTCGGACTGCCGCAAGGAGTTCGAAGCGCTGCTCAGGGTTCTCCAATTAGCCTAGTCCCAGGAACTCCCGCTCCGCCCAAGCTCGCCCTGCTCGGGATCGCGGCGTCTTTCTTGCTCTTCGCCTGTGCGCCGAGGACCGAGAAAGACCCGCCTGCTATGACCTCATTGCCGGACGATCCCACAGCACCAGCGGAACCCACGCCTGACACGCCGCCCCCGTTTGGTGCGGAGCGCGAATTCCGGACCGACTTCAGCCGTCACAGCGTCGACTACGCGGAGGTCCTGTCGGGTGGGCCACCCAAGGACGGCATTCCCGCCATCGACCAGCCGAACTTCGAAACGGTCGGCCAGGCGGACGACTGGCTGGGGCCGCTCGAGCCGGTCATCCTCTTTCAGAGCGGGGAGGATGCCCACGCCTATCCGCTGCAGATCCTGGTTTGGCACGAAATCGTGAACGACGTCGTGAATGGCGAGCCGGTCCTGGTCACCTTCTGCCCGCTCTGCAACACGGCCATCGCCTTCGGCAGGACGGTGAACGGACGGGTGCTCGACTTCGGAACCACGGGCCGGCTGCGCTACAGCAACCTGATCATGTACGACCGCCAGACCGAAACCTGGTGGCAGCAGGCGAGCGGCGAAGCGATCGCCGGTGAGCTGACCGGTACCCAGCTCGAGTTCTTGCCGGCGCCGATCATCGCCTGGGACGAATTCAAGCGGGCCTATCCGACCGGCCTTGTCCTTTCCCGGAACACCGGCTACATCAGAGCCTATGGCCAAAACCCCTACGTCGGTTACGACGACATCAACAGCAGCCCATTCCTTTACCAGGGGCCGGCGACGCCGGACCGGCTCGTGCCGATGGCGCGGGTGCTGGCTCTCGATCTCAACGACGAGGTTGTGGCCTTCCCCTACGAGGTGTTGTCGGACGAGCGGGTGGTTAACGAGAGCGTGGGAGGCGAAGAGGTCGTTGTATTCTGGGTGCCGGGAACCGCCTCGGCGCTCGATAGTTCGGCGCTGGCTGCCGGCCGAGATGTTGGGACCGCAGCGGCCTACTCGCGGTCAGTGAACGGGCGCGCCCTCACCTTCGCCTTCGACGGATCGGCATTCATTGACCAGGAGACCGGCACGGGCTGGGACATTCTGGGCCAGGCGATCGACGGGGACCTGGCTGGCGAGCGCCTGACCCCGGTCGTCGCGGTCAACCACTTCTGGTTTTCTTGGGTGGCCTTCAAACCGGAGACCCAGGTTTACCAGCCCTGAAGATCACCCCACGAATCCACTGAGCTGATCCCGATGCTGGGCGGCGCCGATTCGGGTTCCGTCCTAGAATGACGGCCAGCTCGAGCGCAGCTCACGGCGGCGCCAGAGCGGGGGTCGACCATGACGGGAACTCCAATCCGGATGTTTCTGCTAGCGGCTGCCATCACGACCCTAAGCTGTTCGCAGCTTGAAGGCGTCGGGGTATTGGTTCCCGTTACCGAGACCCCGCAACCGCCGGACGTGACACCCGATGTCCCACCGGTCGGGCCGACCCCGGGGGAGCCGGGGACGACCGGCCTCGATTTTGGCGACGCGCCCGATCCGAGCTTTCCTTCCTTGCTTGCGAGCGATGGAGCACGGGCGGTACCGGGGGCGTTCTGGCTGGGGCAGCTCGCCTTTCCGCCGACCACCGAGTCCGATGCCAAGGTTGTTGATCTGGACGAGCTCGACGATGGGTTGATCCAGCTCCTCGTCACGCCGGGGAAGGTGCTGGTCACCTTCCAGGCTGTGTTAGCCGAATCGAGCGAGCCCCGGTCGGTCTATTTCAATCTGCTCGCCGATGTAAACCGCGATGGCCAATGGAAGGCCTTCCAAGGAGCAGGTGGAACTATCCAGGAGTGGGCGGTGGTCAACCTAGAGCTGTCGCCCAATCCAGGGGAGACCCGGGAGATTGCCACCGAGTTTCCCTCGCTGGGGCCAGGACCCGACCTCTGGTTCCGGGCGACCCTGACCAGCAACCCTGTGGAGGCCGCCGATTGGGACGGGACCGGGCTCTTCGAAGAGGGTGAAATCGAGGACTACCGGATCCCGCCGGGCACCAGCGACGATTGGAACTTCGACTGTCAGCCGGACCTGCTGGTGATATTCCACGATGAGGTCGGCATCATCAATTTCGTGCGGACCGCGGGGGTCGGAGCACCGGCCACATACCAGGTGGTCGCAGCGATCGGACCGATTGGCCTCTTCTCGGATCCTTTTGCCCAGGAGATCGATGTCCAGCCGCCACCCGATCCGTTCGGTGTCCCTGTAGCATTCCCCGGGGGGATCACTATCACGAGCCTTCAAATCCACGGCCCGCCGCACGCCAAGTCATACGAGATCGTCGTGCGGCTTGTTGGGCCTGGGCGGGTCGAGACCGAAAAATGCATCGTCGAGGTTCTGCATTGGAGACGCGGGTTCCCGGTGCAGGTGGACGATGACACCGTCATCTATACGGGTCCGCCGCAGGTCCAATCGGGCGGGACGCTGCGGGCTCGCTTCCAGGTGACGGATGCCAATGGCAATCCGGCCCAGGGAGAGTTCTTCGCCACCCTGGGGGATCCGCCGGGAGACAAACGGGCCTCCCATGGAAGCGGGCAGCTGGATGCCGAGGGCCTGATTACGATTGAGCTCCCGGTGAACTGGCCGCCCGGCCTAACCGTGCTGCACTTTTCCTGGCGAGGCCAGGTGTTCGCGATCGCGCAGATCGAAGTCGTGCCCTAAGCCCGGGGCGGTTCAGAGCTCGGCCCCGGTACAATTCTCCAGGTCGAGCAACAGGGAGCGGGGGAGGACATGGCAGACTTGCCTTGGCGAGTCAGGCAGGCGGTCGGATTCCATTGGGACCGGGCGCAGAGTTACCAGCGGCTGCTGTACCGGGTCGGTGGGCTGCTGGTGCTCAGTGCGGGGTTTCACTTCCTGGTCATGATTGCGACCCGGGGATTGGTCGAGGGTTCGACCTCCTGGCGTAAGCCGGTGCTGTTCGGCGAAGCGTTTGGGCTAACCGCAATCACGATCGGATGGGTGATGACTTACTTGCCCAAACGACGAGCCATCGGGTGGGCCCTGGCTGGCGGGCTGGCGGTCTCGACCAGCTACGAAGTCGTATGGGTCTCGGTCCAGCAGTGGCGGGGTGTGCCTTCCCACTTCAATTACAGCACAGGCTTCGACACGGCCGCCTTCAACACTGCCGGGACCATGATCTTTCTCGCGGCTCTGGCCGCGTTGATCGTGACCGGCTGGTCCCTCTTCTCACTCTCTGGGCCGGCCAGCCTGCGGCTGGCCATCCGCAGCGGTCTGCTCCTGCTGCTCGCTGGCCAGGCCTTCGGTTTCGCCATCATTGAGAATGGGAACTCGAAGGTATTCGACCCGCAGACCGGGGAATATTTGCCCGAGGCCGTTGAGCAGGCGGCCACGTTTGGGGACGCCGGATCGATGAAAGTACCGCACGCGCTGTCGGTCCATGCGATTCAGATCTTGCCGGCCCTGGCAGGCCTGCTGTCCTTGTCGACCTGGAGTGAGCGGCGGCGCTGGTGGACCGTCCTGGCAGCGGCTGTGGCCTACGCGGGCCTGGTGGCGGTCAGCGCGTCTCAGACCTTCCGCGGGCTGGCCCTGTTCGACCTGGCGCCGCCGGCAGCGGTGCTGTTTGGCACGGCCGCCGCCGGACTGATCGGAGCTTACGCGGCCGCCGTGTTCGGATCACGAACACGGAGCGTTTGATAAGCCATAAGGAACCTGACCCATGAAAAACCTGCTCAGGCTCGAAGAACTGTTGCTGGCCCTCCTGTCGATCTATCTGTTTGCGGGCTTGGACTACGCATGGTGGTGGTATCTCGTTCTGCTCCTGGCGCCCGACCTCGGCATGCTGGGATACCTAGCCGGCCCCCGGGTCGGCGCCATCAGCTACAACCTCGCCCACCATAAGGGCCTTGCCGTCCTGCTGTTTGTCGTGGGCGGCTCGCTCCAAATCCCGCTGCTGCAACTCGCAGGGTTGGTGATCCTCGGCCACTCCAGCCTCGACCGGATGCTGGGCTACGGGCTGAAGTACAGCGACTCCTTCCAACACACTCACCTGGGGATGATCGGCCGCGCCGCCACCGCGTGAGCGAGGGCCGATCTGCGCGCTCGTAGCTCTGCTGCCTCCCTTGGCTGCGCCGGACCGCGGGCTTACTGTTCCTGGACCGCCCGGTAAGCCTGCTGCAAATATGCCTCCACCTGTCGCCAATCGCCCATCACGTCGGTCGAGTAGCGGCCGGTGATGCGGTCCACCGTCTTGGCGGCCAGGGCGCGCAGCTCGGCCGAGCGACGGGCGGCCTGCGGCGAAATCTCAAAGAGCGCCGCATGCAGGTCGGTCAAGTCCTCGACCATCGCTCCGAGGTTGTCCTTATCCGGCTGCCGGATCCGTTCCAGAGCAAGTTCCCGGTGCACCACCCAATACCGCAACTCCAGTTCGGCCAGAGTCTGTGCGTCGGCTTGGAGGCCTGCCGCGCGGCGGGCTTTCTGGTAATAGCGAAGCACGTACTTGGCGGCCTTCGGGACGTCGTTGTCGGCCGGGGCGAAGGCGAGGCTGGCCCGCACGATGTCCAGGGCGGCCGCCACTGAGGTCAGGAGCGGCATTCGGAACTCCTCTCGATTCAGCCGGACCATCAGCCAGAATGCTCGGGCCCAGCGATGTTCGTAGTACGCCCGCCATCCGGCCGTTTCATAGTAGGCAACCCGCTCAGGACGGAATGCGGTGAGGGCAGTTGCGTTCATGGGTGGGCGGTCCTTAGCCGGCGGCGCAGCTTCGTGAGCAGAACCGTGGCCAGGGTCAAAGTCTCCAGGGTAGCCGAGATGGCGAACGCTACTGGAATGGAGACCACCCCAAGCCGGTCCAGCAGCAGTGAGATCAGTAGGACCCGCAGGATGAGTTGGCCGGAATTGGTTAACAACGGCGTTCGGGTGTCGCGCAGCGCGATCAGGCCGCGGGTGACGACTTCGGTCGCCACATACGAAGGCAGGGCTACCGCGTACGCCACCAGCACCCGGTAGGTCAGGTCGCCGGCCGCAGCGGTGTACTCGCCGTGCTCGAACAGGATGCGGACAGTGGGGCGGCCCAGGAGCAGCAGGGCCCCCACTGCCGGAAGCGCAAGGCCGATGGCCCCCGCTAGCGACCGGAACAAGATCCGGCGCATCTCCGACCATTCTCCAGCCTCTGCCTTTTCGGAGAGCCGTGGAAAGCTGGCCTGGCCGATGGCTTGCCCCAGCAGTGCGATCGGCAGCCCGACTAACAGAAACGCGTTGTAGATCGCCGGCAGCCCCGCCGGATCGAGGGCGGCCGAGGCGAACGCGGTGTCCACAATGAAGCCGGAATAGTTGACGCCGACCGACAGCCCGTTGGGCCCGAGCAGCCGGAGCACCTCCCGCAGTCGCCGGTTCCCCAACTCCCACATCAGACGCACCCGATAGCCCTGACCGCGCAGCCCCGGCGACAGGATGAGGACTTGCAGGATTGCACCACCGATCACCCCCAGGGTGGGACCCAGAATGCCTAGACCAGGAAACTGTCCGACGGCCAGGATCGAGAGGATCAGGCTGATGTTGTGGCTCACGACCGAAAGTCCAGTCAACAGGAACTGGTTACGGCTGTTCAGGACCGCGGTAGCCACGCTCCCCAGCAGCAGGACCAGCGGCTGCAGCAGCATGATCCGGGTCAGGTTGACGGTCAGGGCCGAAGTCGCCGCATCAAAGCCCGGGGCAAGGACGCGTTCTACCAGGACCGGAGCGAAAACTTCTACGGCGAGGATCAGCACGACGAAAGTGCCAAGCAGGGTCGTGAGCACGCTGCTGATGAGCCGCCATCCGGCGGCTTCGCCCTCCTGCTGCTTGGCACTTAGCAGCACCGGGATCATGGCGCTCGACAGCGCGCCGCCGGCGATGAGGCTGAAGAGCGTATCTGGCAGGCGGAAGGCAGCGTAGTAGGCGTTGGCCTCTGGACTGACGCCGAACTGCGCGTTGAAGAGCACCTGCCGCGCCGCGCCCAAAGCCGCGGACAAGAAGAACGAGGCCATGAGGATGAAGCTGGCCTCGCCGATACTGAATTCGCGGGTCAGAAGGTCCTTGAGCCGAATCCGGCGGGGAACGCCCGGCCGGACCACCGTCAGCCGCTGCAGGATGCCGGCCGGCGCGAGCCGCAGCTGCTCCAACACGTTGGCAGCCAGCGCAAAGCCCATCCAGGCGCTCTGGGCCAGGGCCGTGATCCCGCCGAGCAGCACTTTCTGCGGGCGGGTGGTCTCCATTATGGGGATCAGTCGACCAGCGTCAGTTGCCATTGTCGTTGTCTCCGGTGAGGCGGGTTCGCGGTAAGAGTACGCCTGGGCCGCCAGGCTGCATGTCGTCCGCCGCCAATTATGACATTGGACAGTTCAAGGAGGTTATCCCGCTGCTCGGCTGGCCGAGCTCACCAGCTCGTTCTCGCAGGCGGTATCATTCAGGCGGGTCGCCACGCCGGCCCATTTCCCCGACTGGGGAGGGAACGGATGAGAATCACCTTGGTGGGTGCCGGGAACGTTGGAGGGTCACTGGGCCGGGCCTGGGCAGCCGCCGGGCATCAGGTGATCTTCGGAGTCCGCGATCCTGCGGCCAAGAAGGCAGCCCTCAAGACGACAACCCCGTATCTCATGGCGGCGGTTGATACGGTGCAGGGCGCGATCGCGCAGGGTGAAGTCATCGTGTTCGCGATCCCGGCAACAGCGGTCGAGCCGATTGTTCAGGCGAACGCCTCCGAGCTCAACAGTAAGATCCTGATCGACGCGACTAACGACTTCGGCCCGGATCTGATGAGCAGCATCGCGACCCTGGTGAAGCACGTGCCGGACGCCAAGATCTTTCGAGCCTTCAATTCTCTGGGCTGGGAAAACTTCGCCCACCCGAACTTTGACGGGGAAGCGGCAGATCTGTTCTACTGCGGTTCCTCGGATGCCGCCGCCCAACAGACGGTCGAGAGCCTAATCCAACAGGTTGGCCTGCGGCCGATCCGAGTGGGTGACCTGAGCGCCGATCCATTGCTCGATGCCGTCCTCAGGATCTGGGTCGTGCTATCCGGAGCGAAGGGTCGTCACCTGGCGTTCAAGGTGCTGCACGACTAGCTGAACGGAAGGCCCTGTCGGGGGCTCACCCGGGCGCTGACCGGCCGCACCAAATGCAGGCTGGCTAGCCTTCTTCCACCAAGACCAGTTCGATCTCAAAGAGGCTCGGCCACCGTTTCCCGGTCACGAACAGCCGCCCTCGCTCGGCGTCGTAGGCGATGCCATTGAGTACTTCGACGCCGGGTGTGCGGCTCGCGGCTGGCAAGAGGCCTGCGAAGTCGATCCAACCCACGACCTGCCCCGTCTCGAGCGAGATGCGGGCCACTCGATCGGTCGGCCACAGGTTGGCAAAGACATCCCCCTCCACAAACTCCAACTCGTTGAGCCCACCAACTGGTTGACCCCCGTCGGTCACAGAAAGCTGACCGATCTCGTCCAACGACTCCGGATCGAGGAAGCGCAGGGTTGGAGTGCCGTCGCTCAGGATCAGGCGGAGGCCGTCGTGGGTCAGGCCCCAGCCCTCGCCCGGGTAAGAGAACGTGGCCAATTGGCGAAAGCTGCTCAAGTCGTAGACGTACCCGATCCCGGAGTTCAGCGTGAGCTGAACGATCCGCTCGCCAAGGATCGCGATCCCCTCCCCAAATTGCTCTGGGGGCAGTGTCAGCCGGTCCAGGACGACCCCGCTTTCGAGCTCCACCTTCCGAAGGGTCGACTCGCCGACCAATCCGGTGCCCTCGTAGAGGGCACCCTGGTGGAACACCAGACCCTGGGTAAAGGCGGTTGGGTCATGGGGGTAGGTCTGGATCACCCGGTAGGTATAGTGCGCCGGCGGAGCGGCTGTCGGCGGGGACGGCGGTTGGACGGGCGGAGTCTGCAGGGTGCACCCGGCAAGCGCTAGCAATGAAAGGGCCAACCCGACCGAGCGGTGCTGCCAACGCGTGAGAAGTGGCCGAACCTTTCTCACGTTAGCCGAGCTCCTGCGCTGAACTGGACGGGCCTTTGGCCAGTCTTACTCCCATAAGCAGCACCCCCATGATAACGACCGGGAGCAGCATCGCCAGGTCGGTCAGAGGCAGCAGCAGCATGGCCACCAGGGGAACTGCGGCCAGCGTTTGTGAGCCTTTGGCCAACAGCAGCTGCGAGGCAGTCACCGCGGCAGGCCACAGCACGAGATGGTCATACACCCGGAGGTAGGGAAGCAGCATCAGGCCGCTGGCGATGGAGAGGGCAAGGGCGGGCGGGGTCAGGCCCTTCCGGATCCAGTAGAAGAAGGAGTAACCGGCAGGCAGTAAGAGAAGGATCCCCGGAACGCCGGCCTCTCGGAGACCAAAGTATCCGCCGGCGGCGAGCCCTGGTCCGCCCAGGAACTCGCCAGTCTGGAGCGCGCGGAGCCACTCGCCGGGCCAGTCCGGACGAAGCAACCAGCAGACGGCCGCGGCGATCCCGATCGTTGCACCGAACGCAATTGGCACCTTCCATTGGCGGGATCGGACCGCCTCGAGCAAGATCAGCCCGAGCGGAAAGCCGACTATGTGGGGCTTGGCAGTGACCAGCAACGAGGCTAGCGCAGCCAGGACTATGATTCGGCGCCTCCCTCTCGAAGCGGCCAACGCGGCGAGACCGATCAAGGCCAATTCGGCAAGGGCGGTGATCTGACCGGTCACGTACACATAAAGCGCGAGCGGGGAAGCCGCCGTCAGGGCGGAGAGGAGGACCCTGGCGCGATGAGCCGCGGGGAAACTCGCGAATCGGGTCCACAGCAGGGTGGCCGAAAACGCCGCCGCGGCGGAAACCAGCAGCCAAATTCCGGAGGAATAGTCGATCGGCAGCAGGCTGAACGGGACCAGCAAGAGAGCGATCCATGGCGGTGCGAAGAATTCCACCCCTTGATAGGGAGACTCTCCGGCGCGCAGCCTGGCCGCGGCAATCATATAGTTCTGCCAATCGATGGGGCGGAATCCAGCTCGATCCGAGAAGAGGGCGGCGAGCAGGACGGCTGCCGCCAGCACCGGAATTGCCAACCAGCTCTTCCTGCCGCCGGCCGACCGGGGGCTATTGTTCATCGAGCGACGTCCTTTGTCACCGGATACGCCAGGATGGTACCGTAGCGTGCCAGCAGATTACAATGACGCCCGGAAGGTGCCGCCATGATCCTGGAAGTGCTGCGCAGCTTGCATGAGTACTCAGATTGGGCCAACCGGAGAGTCCTCGATACCGCCGAGCAGCTGACCCCAGAGCAGTTCGTCGGGGAGGCCGGGCCGAGCCACGGGTCGGTCCGCAATACGCTGGTGCACCAGATGAGCGGCCAGTGGATCTGGCTCGAACGCTGGAAAGGGGTTTCCCCGGCGCGGATGCTGAGCCCGAAAGACTTCCCGGACCTGACGTCCGTGCGAGGCCGCTGGCAGGCAATCGAGGCGGACACGCAGGCCTTCGCGGCGGGGCTCGATGAGCAGAAGCTGGAGAAGGTGATTTCGTACACTACGACCGAAGGGTATCCGCGCAGCTACCCGCTGTGGCGCCCGATGTTTCACCAGCTCAACCACTCCACCGCCCACCGCAGCGAGGCGGCGGTGATGCTGACCAACTTTGGTCATTCGCCGGGCGATCTCGACTATGTGGTCTACCTGGCTAAGATGGGTGAAGGAGTCCGTCCTTAGCGTTCGCGGTCCGGCAGGTGTTGCCCCGGGTGTTCCACTGACTATGGAGAGGAGGGTACTGGATGAAGCGAGTCTAGTTCACCGATGCCGCCTGTTAGAGCCGAGCCTTAAGGAGGCCTGCAATGAAGGACGATAGTCTCAACAAACTTGGAGGGCTGTGTTCCATCGTACTAGGTGCCTCGTATGTGCTTGTGGGGGCCTTATACCTGTTGACCCCGGCAGAACAGCAAGCCGTCGGGCCTGGCACCGTGGACGCGTTCTTTCGCTCCTATGCCCAGAGCTCGACGGTGATCACGATGTTCTACTGGGTACTGGCCTTGGGGGCGGTGATCGCCTTCGGCGCCCTGCCGGCAATTACCGAAAGCATCCGATCGGTGAGTGAGGGGTGGGCTCGCTGGACCAGCAATGTCGCCTACCTGGGCTTTGCGGTGACGGCGATCGACTTCTTTCGGATCATCGGGCTTCAACCGGTGCGAGCCGCGGCCTATCTGGAGGGGGATGCCTCGGTCCAGGCCGTCCTGGCCACGCCCACCTTTACAGCTGGCCTGGATGTCAACGCCTGGCTCGGGTTCGGGGGCGTCGGCCTGTGGGTGCTGGTGTCCAGCGTACTGGCGATGCGATCGAACCTGTGGCCGAAACCTCTGACCTACGTGGGAGCCGCAGTCGGGGTGCTGTACTGGCTGGTGGTGGTCAGCTTTGTTTTCGACATCCCCGCCCTTCTGCAGTTCGTCTCGGCCCTGGGCGGTGTGGTCGCGGCGCCGATTTGGTACATCTGGGTGGGGCTGCGCCTGAGGAAGCCCGCAACTGCGATGTAAGGAGCAGCCGGGCGCACCGAGCGGCAAATTCCGCTGCTGGTTCTCGAGCCGGTGGACGTTCGATGATCGTTGAGCTGATTCAAACCCTCTACCACTACAGCGCATGGGCCAACCTGCGGATCCTGGATACTGCGGCCAAGGCGACTGCCGAGCAGTTCATGGCCGAAGTTGGAGTGAGCTACAGCTCGCTGCGCGACACGCTGGTCCACGTCATGAGTAGCCAGTGGATGTGGTTGAACCGTTGGACCGGGACCTCGCCTCGATCCCGGCTCGAGCCGGCAGAGTACCCGGACCTTGCCTCAGTGCGCGCCCGTTGGGGGGAAATCGAAGCCAACACTCAGCTGTTCCTCTCCGAGCTGACTCCGGCCCAGCTCGGTGGAGTCGTTAACTATCTGACGATCGAAGGCGAGCCGCGGGCCTACCCGCTCTGGCAGCTCATGCTGCAGCAGGTGAATCACGCGACTCAGCACCGCAGCGAAGCGGCGGTGATGCTCACCCAATTCGGCCACTCGCCAGGCGACCTCGACTTCGTCATCTATCTTCGTCAGCAGACTTAGGAGGGGGGCGAACTCTCCGCCGGCCTGGCCGCGATCGCCCCACCCGTTCCAGACCTCAAGAATGACCCCCACCATTCCGGAAGTCCGCCTGCGGGCCTACCGGCGAAAGACTTACCGCCCGGGCGCGATTCGCACCAGGGCCGAAGCGATTGCGTTCGTCCGGAAACGTGGCTTCGTCTATTTCTGGCCGATCCAGGGAGTGGAGCTGCCCAGTCTCTGGGTCGCCGTGGCGGGAGATCGACCGGTGCCGAGCGAGCACGACGATGCCGGGCACGTGACGTGGGGTTGGAAGGACTCCCTGTTGGGAAAACGGCGTTGGTATTACGCCAAGCTGCTGCGCAAGAAGGCGACCCTGATCGGGCTGGAAACCGCCCCGTACTTCTACGCCCTCACCGAGAACTACGGCTCCCTGGAAGAGGACTACCTCATCCAATACGAGGCGGGCCGGATGACCCAGGAGGCCAAACGGATCTACGAAGCACTGCTGAAGGAGGGACCGTTGGATACGGTGGCCCTACGGCGGGCGGCCTGGTTGTCCAGTGACGGAGCCAAGTCTTCGTTCGATCGGGCGCTGCTGGAGCTGCAGGCCGAGATGAAGATCCTGCCGGTCGGAGTGGCTGAGGCCGGTGCCTGGCACTACGCCTTCATTTATGACCTGGTGCCCCGCCACCTACCTGATATTCCGGAGCGGGCCCGCCACATCACTGAACCCGAGGCGCGGGCCAGGTTGCTGGAGCTGTATTTCGATTCTGTGGGGGCGGTGCCCTTGGGCGAAATCCGGAAGCTGTTCGGCTGGCGGAAGCCTGATCTCGATCGGGCGCTCGAGGGGCTGCTCGCGGCGGGAGTGCTGGAGGCCGGCCTTGGGGTAGGCCGCGGCCGCGAGCAGTGGCTGGCGCTGGCCAATCGGGCCAGGTGGTAAACTCGCACGGCGAGGCGCCCCGATGAACGCCATCCAGGTTGAGTCGCTCGTCCGGAAGTTTGGCGGCACCACCGCGGTAGACGGCATCTCGTTCGAAGTGCATGAGAACGAGATTTTTGGCTTCCTGGGACCGAACGGCGCCGGCAAGACCACTACCATCAACATGCTGTGCACCCTGCTGCGGCCGACAGCCGGCCGGGCGCAGGTCAATGGCTTCGACGTCTCCGAGCAGCAGGCAGAGGTCCGGAGCTCGATTGGTTTGATCTTCCAGGATGCGAGCTTGGATGAAGAACTCACGGCTTACGAAAACTTACGATTCCACGCCCTGCTGTACGACGTTTCCCGCAGCGACTTCGCCCGGCGATCGGACGAGTTGATGCAGATGGTCGACCTCGCCGATAAGTCGGGCGATCTGGTGCGCACCTATTCGGGGGGCATGAAACGACGCCTGGAGATCGCTCGCGGGCTGCTGCACCGGCCGAAAGTGTTGTTTCTGGATGAGCCGACCCTGGGCCTGGATCCCCAGACCCGCCGGCATATTTGGGAATACTTGGGCAAGCTGCGCGACCGGCGGGGGGTCACGATGTTCATGACGACCCATTACATGGAGGAGGCCGAGCATTGCGACCGGATTGCCATCATCGACCACGGCCGCTTGGTGGCAGTTGATACGCCGGAAATCCTGAAAGGTCTGGTGGGCGGGGACATTGTCACCCTGCGGACCTCGAACGACGAGCTGGCTCGTTCCCGAATTCAGCAGGAGCACCAGATCGAGCCACGCATCGGGCCGGAGGGCCAGCTGATCGTGGAGACCGACCGGGGAGACCGATTTATCCCGAAGATCATCGAGAGTTTCTCTAACGGCTCCAAGCCCGTCGAAGTTTTGAGCGTCAATCTGCGCCGGCCGACCCTCGAGGATGTGTTCATCAAGTTAACCGGCCGGGCGATCCGCCAGGAAGAGGCCGACCCCAAGGATCGCCTGCGCCAGCGCGGGCGGATGTGGGGTCGGGGAGTGAGGCGCTAGCCAGTTGGCACTCGGAGGGCAGATTCGGTGAGGCACAATCTGAAGGCCATCTACACGATCTGGTACCGGGACGTAATCCGCTTCAGCCGCAATCGAGCCCGCATCCTGGCTTCGCTGGGGCAGCCGCTGCTGTTCCTCTTCGTGTTCGGAGCCGGTCTCTCCCCGGCGATGGGGGCAATGGCCGGCGGGAACCTCAAGTTCGAGCAGTTCATGTTTCCCGGGATCCTGGCCATGGCGGTGCTGTTCACCGCGATCTTCGCCGCAGTCTCAATTGTGTGGGACCGGGAGTTCGGTTTTCTCAAAGAGGTGATGGTTGCCCCGGTCTCGCGGGTGGCAGTCGCCCTCGGCAAGTTGGCCGGCGGCAGTACGGTGGCGATGTTTCAGGGGAGCCTGGTGCTGCTGTTCGCCCCGCTGCTGGGCATCAAACTCACCCTGGACCAGGCCCTGATCCTGATCGGCCTGATGCTGCTGCTGGCATTGGTGATGAGCGCCCTGGGAATCCTGGTGGCCGCCCGGCAGCGCTCCATGGAGGGCTTCCAGGTCATCATGAACTTCATCATGCTGCCCATGTTCTTCCTGTCGGGGGCCTTCTTTCCACTTAATGGTGTACCGATCTGGATGGAAGTCCTCGCAAGAGTCAACCCGGTGACCTACGGGGTAGACCCGCTGCGCCAGGTAGCCCTCCGTGAGAGCCTTCCCCAGGCCTTCCTGGATACCCTCCGTCTGCACCCGATCACGACGGATGTGGCGATCATGTTCGGCTTTGGAATTGCCTTCCTGGTACCGGCCGTCTGGTTGTTCAGCAAGCAGGACTGAACGGGCCCCAATCCGGAACACCTCCGCGTGCGCACCAAGCTGCATGAGCTGGCCGAGCTCGGCCAGTCCATCTGGTATGACAACCTCCGGCGGGCCCTGCTGGACTCGGGCGAGCTGGCCGGGCTGATCCAGGCCGGGGTCCGGGGTGTCACTTCCAACCCAACCATCTTCGAGAAGGCGATCGCCGGCAGCGTCGACTACGACCCGGAGCTGCGCGACCTGGTGCACGAGGGCGAGCCGGTCCCCCAGATATACGAGTCCCTGATCCTGGCGGACATTGCCCGCACCGCCGACCTGCTGCGCCCGGTCTTCGACGAGACGAACGGCGGGGACGGCTATGTGAGCCTGGAGGTCAGCCCGACCCTGGCCTATGACACGGCAGGGACGATTCTGGAGGCCAGGCGGTTGTTCGAGCTGCTGGGTCGGCCGAACGTCATGATCAAGGTCCCGGCTACCCAGGAAGGGCTGCCCGCGATTCGAGCCCTGACGGCGGAAGGGATCAATGTCAATATCACGTTGATCTTTTCCCTGGTGAACTACCAATCTGTGGTGGAAGCCTATCTGTCCGGCCTGGAAGACCGATTGGCAGCCGGATCCGGCGCTCTGGGGGTTGCCTCGGTGGCTTCCTTCTTTGTCAGCCGGGTGGACACCGCGGTGGACGCTGCGCTCGCGGCGGTCGGAGCTCGAGCCGAACAGGCGAACAAGCTGATGGGCAAGATCGCGATCGCCAACGCCAAAGTCGCCTACTCGTATTTCCGGCAGGTCTTCTCCGAAGCCCGCTGGGTCCGGCTGGCCGAGCTGGGAGCTCGACCCCAGCGGCCGCTATGGGCGAGTACCGGCACCAAGAACCCGACCTATTCCGACACGCTGTACCTCGATGGGCTGATCGGATCGGAGACCGTAAACACGGTGCCTCCGGCGACGCTCAAGGCTTTCCTCAGCCACGGGACCGTCGCCCGCACTCTCGATCGGGGCGTCAGGGAGGCCGAGGAACAACTCAGGGCACTTGCGGAGTTGGGGGTCGACCTTGGCGAGATCACCGACACTCTGCAGGAGCAGGGGGTAGCCGCCTTTGCCAAGTCCTATGCCGAGCTGATGGAAGCCATCGCCGAGAAACGCGAACGGCTGCTGGCAGGTTGGCAGCCTGTCGGCGGCGACCTCGGCAAACATGAGCGGGCGGTGACCGAGGCGTTGGCTGAGCTGGCGGCCAAGCGGGTCGTAGCTCGGATCTGGGCCCACGATCACACCGTCTGGAAACCCGAACCGGTCGAGATCGTGGATCGGCTCGGGTGGCTCCACACGGTCGAAGTGATCCAGGACAACCTGCACCTGCTGCAAGCCTTGACTAACTCGGCTCGCGCGGATGGGTACACCCAAGCGCTGCTGCTGGGGATGGGCGGATCGAGTCTGGCCCCAGAGGTCCTACGCAAGACCTTTGGGATTCAAGAGGGATACCTCGACTTGGCAGTGCTCGACAGCACGGACCCCGCCGCCGTACTTGCTCGGGCGGAAAGCCACGGTCCCGCCCGCACGCTCTATCTCGTTTCCACGAAGTCCGGGGGCACGGTCGAGACCCTTTCATTCTTCAAATACTTCTACAACCAGGTCGCCGCCGCTGACCGGGTCGGCCGCGCCGGCGCGCACTTCGTCGCCATCACCGATCCCGGGAGCCAACTTGCTGAATTGGCGGAGCAATTCGACTTTCGGGCGGTGTTCCTCAATGATCCAACGATCGGCGGCCGCTATTCCGCCCTCTCGTTCTTCGGGTTGGTGCCGGCCGCCTTGATTGGCCTCGACCTGCCCAGGCTGCTTGGCCGGGCGATGGCGGCCGCTTGCGGCTCGGACTCTTGTGTGCAGACCGCCGACAATCCGGCAGCCTGGCTGGGGGCCTCGATCGCGGAAATGGCCAAGGCCGGTCGCGACAAGCTGACCGTGCTTGCCTCTCCCCCGATCGACAGCTTCGGCGACTGGCTCGAGCAATTGATTGCCGAGAGCACCGGGAAAGAGGGAACGGGCATTCTACCGGTTGTCGGGGAACCGGTCGGACCTCCGGAGGCTTACGCCGCAGATCGAGCCTTCGTTTATCTGAGGCTGAGTGGCGATCAGACCCTCGATGGCGAGGTCGCCCGGCTGGAGACGGCAGGGCATCCGGTGCTCCGGGTACGGCTGCAGGATCGCTATGATCTAGGGGGCCAGTTTTTCTTGTGGGAGCTGGCGACCGCGATCGCGGGGCATCGTCTGGGAATCCACCCGTTCAATCAACCGGACGTCGAGGCAGCCAAGATCCAGGCCAGGGAACTGGTCGCAGCTTACTCTAAGCATGGCAGCCTGCCGACCGATGAACCGGCGCTAATAGATGGCGAAATCGCGGTGTTCGGCGCGAACGGATTCGCGGGAGCGAAGCAGGCATTGACCGGCTTCATCGCCCAGGCTCCGCCCCGGGCCTACCTGGCACTGCAAGCCTACCTGCCACCGACGGTGGAGATCGAGCGAGAGCTCCAGGCCCTGCGACGGGCGCTCCGGGACCACACCCAGCTGGCGACTACGCTGGGCTACGGTCCGCGCTACCTGCACTCCACCGGCCAACTGCACAAAGGGGACGCGGGGGCCGGGTTGTTCATCCAGCTCACGGCCGATGACAAGCGGGATGCACCGATTCCGGATGAGCCGGGTCAGCAGGCCTCCACAATCAGCTTCGGCGTGCTGAAGGCGGCTCAGGCGATTGGCGACCGCCGGGCTCTGGAGCAGCGCGGGCGGCGGGTGGTCCGCTTCCATCTGGGCAAGGACGTACCTGGGGGCCTGGCGCGGCTGAGATCCGCGGTGGGCTGACTGCGATGTTTGAGGATTTCAAGCGACAGGCGGCCGAGCGGGCAGTTGAGTTTGTGGAATCGGGGATGGTGGTCGGCCTCGGGTTTGGGAGCACGGCCCGCTATGCGGTTGAAAGGATCGCCCATCGGTTGGCGGTCGGCGACCTGAAGGGGATCTTGGGAGTACCCACCGCGTTGCAGGTTGAGTCCGAAGCGCGACGGCTCGGGATCCCATTGACGACTCTGGATGAGCATCCGCAGATTGACCTGACGATCGACGGGGCCGACGAGGTGGATCCGGATTTGAACCTGATCAAAGGTGGGGGCGGAGCTCTGCTGCGGGAGAAAATCGTGGCCCAGGTCAGTCATCGAGAGATCATCGTGGTCGATGAGTCGAAGCTGTCGGAGAGACTGGGTACCCGCTTTCCGATTCCGGTCGAGGTCATCCCATTCGGATGGCGGGTGGTGGCTCAGTACCTTGAGTTGCTTGGCGCGACCGCATCGCTCCGTCGGGCGGCGAACGGCAAGCCACTGGAGACCGACCAGGGAAACTGGATCCTGGACGCGGGCTTTGGACCGCTAGAGGACCCACAACCGGTGGCGGAACAGATCGAACACCGGGCCGGGGTAGTCGCCCATGGCCTGTTCTTGGGCCTGGCGACCGATGTGATCGTAGCCGGCCAGGGTGGGCTGCGCCACCTGCGTCGAGGGTAGCCAAGCCTGACCGCACTCAGTCAGGAGGACAAATGGAAATCGGATTGATTGGATTGGGCCGGATGGGTGGGAACATGACCATCCGGCTGCTGCAAGGCGGGCATCAGGTGGTGGTGTGGGACCGGAATCCTCCCAAGATCGAGGCCGCGGTCGCCCGAGGTGCGAGGGGCACAGCCAAGCTGGGGGACCTGGCCAGCCTGTTGAAGCCTCCGCGGGCCGCCTGGATCATGCTCCCGGCCGGTGATCCGACGACTGTGGCGGTGAGTGCGCTTGAAGCGTCCTTCGAACCCGGCGATGCGATCATTGACGGTGGCAACAGCAACTACAAGGAGAGCATCCGGCGAGCGGAGAGGTTGGGCCAGCGCGGGATCCTTTTTGTCGACGTGGGCACCAGCGGGGGGATCTGGGGCCTCACCCAGGGATACAGCCTCATGGTAGGAGGCGAGTCCCAGGTTGTCGAGCGACTCAAGCCGGTCTTTGAAACGCTGGCCCCCGCGCCCGACCAGGGTTGGGGACATGTGGGGCCCAGCGGCTCCGGCCACTTCGTCAAGATGGTGCACAATGGAATCGAGTACGGTCTCATGCAGGCCTACGCCGAGGGTTTTGAGATTCTCCGCAGCAAGCCTGAGTTTGGCCTGGACAGTTCACAGATCGCCGAAATCTGGCGCTACGGAAGTGTGGTGCGATCCTGGCTGCTCGATCTGGCGGCCAACGCGCTGAAGGCGGATCCCTCGCTGAGCGGGATCAAGGGTTGGGTGGCCGACAGCGGAGAGGGCCGTTGGACCGTGGCCGAGGCGATCGAGCTCGACGTGCCCGCGCCGGTGATCACCCTCTCCCTGCTGATGCGATTCGTCAGCCGCCAAGAGGAGAGCTATGCCGCAAAACTGCTGGCCGCGCTGCGGGCCCAGTTTGGCGGCCACCCGGTGCAGCCTTCGGGCTGAGACGCCGGCCAGCCCGATCCAGCGTTGGGCGGTGGGCAACGGGATGGAGCATGGATAACGGACTGCCGATTTCGATCGTGATCTTTGGGGCGACGGGCGATCTGACCCAGCGCAAGCTGGTCCCGGCGCTTTACCACCAGCGGGTCAAGGGGCGGATACCCGGGCAGTTCAACATCGTCGGCTCGGCCCGTACGCCACTCTCGCACGATGAGTTCCGCAGCCGAATGCGGCTCGGGATGGAGTCGCTGGCCGAGACAGTTCCCGAAGCCGTGACCTGGAAGGAGTTCGCCGACCGGCTCTGGTATGTCCCGGGCGACGTCGGCCGGCCCGAGGCCTGTGCGGAACTGGATCGTTTTCTACGCGAGCGGGAGGGGGGGCCCGCCAATCGGTTGTATTACCTGGCCACCGCCCCGGAGCTCTTCCCGGTGATCTTGAATCAACTGGGCGCCGCAAAGATGAGCGACGAAGAGACAGGATGGCGGCGGATCGTCGTGGAGAAACCGTTCGGCCGGGACCTGCAGTCGGCGGTGGAGCTCAATCGGATCATTCACGCCGCCTTCGAGGAGCACCAGGTCTATCGAATCGACCACTACCTGGGCAAGGACACTGCCCAGAACATCCTCTACTTTCGATTCTTGAACACCATCTTCGAACCGCTTTGGAACCGCAACTACGTTGACCATGTTCAGGTCACCGTTGCCGAGACGGTCGATGTCCAGCATCGGGCGGAGTACTACGACCGGGCCGGCGTGATGCGGGACATCATTCAGAATCACGTGCTCCAGCTGCTCACCCTGGTGGCCATGGAGCCCCCCGCCATGTTCGATGCCGACGCGGTCCGCAACGAGAAGGTCAAACTGCTGCGGGCGGTGCGGCCGGTCGGGCTGGAGGACACGGTCCGGGCCCAATACGAAGGCTATCGCTCGACGCCCGGGGCGACGCCGAATTCGGCGACTCCCACCTTCGCCGCGCTGAAGCTCTATGTAGACAACTGGCGCTGGCAGGGGGTGCCCTTCTATGTGCGATCCGGCAAGGCGCTGGCGGCCAAGACCAGCGAGATCGTGATCGAGTTCAAGCGACCGCCGCACGTGTTGTTCCAGCTGCCGATGGATTATGAACTCACTCCCAACTTCCTGTCGCTCTGCATCCAACCGGATGAGGGGATCCAGCTGCGGTTCGAGACGAAGGTTCCCGGTGCGCTCATGTTGACCCGGTCTGTGGACATGGAGTTCTTTTACTCCTCTTTTGGTGGCGCCGGCTTGCCGGATGCCTATGAGCGGTTGCTGATCGACGCCCTCAAAGGCGACGCCTCGCTCTTCACCCGCAGCGACGAAATAGAAATGGCCTGGAAACTGGTCGATCCGATCCTGAAGGAGTGGGAAAGCTCCCCCAACCATCCTCCGTTGGGGCTCTACCGTAAAGGAAGCTGGGGGCCTCCCGAGGCCGAGGCCTTCATCTCCCGCGACGGACGCATCTGGCGAATGGGATGCGGGGCCAATTAGAAGAGGTCGTGAGCTCTTTCAGACCCGGATGGGCGGTCTCGCCCCGCGGCAGACCGCTTTTCGCCAGGATACCAGGTCTGCAAGGCTGAGACCTGCTGCCTACAGCTATTTATCGAACAATGGCACAACCAAACGGCCTTGTCTCTTGCACACTTACAGGCCTTCTTGCCAGCAAGTCACTCAAAGCGTTCTCTAGATCGGAATAGGTCGCTCTGGATGGGTCCCGCGAATCGTCTATTCTCCCTTTGTAGCGAAGCGTGCGGTCCCTGTCCAGCACAAAGGCGTGGGGTGTGCTCAGAGCGCCATAATTCCTTCCCACACTTCCGTCTTCATCCTTGAGGTATGGGAAGTTGAACCTCTTCTCTTTCGATCTTTTCACCATCTCGGCGAAAGTGTCCGCGGGAGACAGATACGAATTATTGGAGTTGATCGCAACAAGCTGAACACCTTGTGGCTCATAGGACTCCTGAATCCTTATGATCCTGTCTTCAGATGCTTTGACAGTTGGGCAACCATTGCAGGAGAAAATCAGGACCAGCAACGGCTTCTCTTCGAACGAAGCGAGCGAGTAGTCGGCTCCATCCACTCCTGCTAAGTTCTTGAAGTCAGGCGCCCTTTGACCTATTTCCAACATGAGAAACACCCTCTGGTGGACGCGATGCGCATCCACCATTCAGCCAATCTACCATATCACCCCTCTTTGGTAAAAGCCTATTGAAACTTGTCGGGGAATTGTTTGATAATACCCTCAGACAGGGCGTCCGAGACCGTGTTGATCTCGGTGAAGATGTCGTCGAAGGCGGCGACATCTTCGTCCCATTTCTTGCTCAGCCTGGCCACCACTTCCTTTTTGGTAAGCGAAAGGTGCAGTTGGAGAAGATCAACCAGATCCTTTTTGGGCCAGTGAGGGTTCGCACCGCTCAAGAAGGCCGCCATTTCTTCTACGTTGGCCGTCCATTTCTGGTCTTCTCGCTGGAATTTTGCCTGGTCATCAGATTTCGCGGCGGCAATGAGGTCAACGGCGATCATGATGTGCTGCTTGAGGAGCCCGGTGAGCGCATCGCCCGCCGCTTTTCCATAGAGGGGAACGATGGCATTGCCAAGGTCCTCTTGGTTCTTGAGCAAACGGCCAGCGGCCGAGTCTGCATCGGGGGTCCCTCCCACTGCCGCGACAACGTACTGGCGTGTCCAGATGACGTGCTCCGCCCACAGTTTCCGCAAGCTAGTCTTAAGGGATACCGCAGCTTCACTAATCATGCAAATGCCCTCCTTGAGTTTGATCTAAAGTGATTTCAAGTATTCGATCAGGTCGTTGATTTCCTGCTCGGTCAGCCCGAGGTTGAAAAAGGTATTGTAGTGGTTGACCACATCCTGCAGAGTGGCAAAGCGGCCATCATGGTAGAAGCCGCCCTGCATCCGTGTGAAGAGTCCCCCCAATGGTGTGGTTCGGTAGCGTTGATCCGGCGAGCGGGCCGCCTGAAAATCGTCAATCCCGATTTCGTCTGCGGTATGCATATTCCAGCCCGGCTCACTGAAGAGTGGCGGCACGTGGCAGACGGCGCACTGCGCCTTGTCGTTGAAGATGGCATCTCCACGTGTGGCTGCTTCCTCGTTGAAGCTGCCCTCCGGCGGCTCCGGCGCAGGGATGGCGAGCTGATAGAAGTGAAGAGCCGCCAGTTTGGAAGTGATCAGATCCGGCGCATTTCGTACGTTTCCGAATCCGGCTGCGGCGGCGATCGGAAATCGCTCGGCGTCGTTCAATCGGGGATCGTAGAACGTCCCCTGGCCGTGCATCTCGAGATTTGCCACAAAGGCATTCCAGTGAGTGACCGAGCCCCATCCTGTCCAGGTGTGAAGGTTGATACCGGCGAGACCGAAAGCGGGCGGAATCAGTGTAGCGGCTGACTCCCCGTCAGGCTGGAAAGCTTTGCCGTCCAGGAACAGCTCGGCGTCGAATTTTCCGGGCCCCCAGCTGTCGAGAACGGTTCGCACCGTCTCCTCATCCACGCCGAGCAGATCGGCGACCGCGCTCAGGTCCGGAGCAAGGGCGACAATGGCGCCCACATTGAGATCGCGGTTGGGCCAGCCGTCGAGCCGATGGCCGATCCCGGGAGCAAACGCATCGTCCACCGTGGAGTGACAGAGAGCGCACTGAATGCCGATCGACGTGAGTTGCTCTCCTTCTTGCTCGAAGAAGCCGGTAACGCCCACGACCGCATTGAGTTTGAGCAGCACCAGCGTGGAGGCCGGATCATCCAGATCAACGTTTCCCGCCGCAATCTTGTCGACCACCTCTGTGGGAAGTGCATCCATATCCACCTTCAGGCCGACAGCCAAGGCGGTGTTGGGGCTTACACCCGGGCCCACGCCGCCAAGCTCCTCGCCCGCGATGGCTTGGTGCAGTTTGAGGGTATCGCCCCAGAAGGCTTCATCGCCGAACGTGTCGAATCGAAAGATAATTCTGCCGTCCTCAATCATCTGCTCGACGTTGGCGCTGATCTGGCTGTCGAATGCCGACGGCGGCTCAGCCATTGGAGCTGCGGTGGGCGCCGTCGTCGTCACGCCCTGTTCGACGATCTGTGTCTGTGGGACGACAGCCGTGTTGTCATTTATTGGCGGCTGAGGAATTGGACGCGCGCAGGCGCCGAAGATGGCTGAGGGAAGCAGAAAAACGAGAGAAATTCGAAGGCCCTCTTTCATCGCATTCTCCTCTCTGGCAGAACCGCTTCTAATTCCGGACAGTCACCTGTAGTCAAGGGCGGGTCCAGCCAATCCTTACAATGCAGCAGTTAATAGACCATAACTCGGCGCTCATAACCGCTCATAACTTGCCTTCCTCTCTCAGTTGGCGCATCCAGCGCCGCAGCGTTGAGGTAGAGATGTCCTGGCTGCTGGCATAGACCTCCTGATGAGTGCGACCCTGCACCCTCAGCCATCCCCTGACAATCTTGATCCGCTGGTTTTCAGGTGTACCGGCTGGCCCTCCCCGCTTTCCACCAGGTGGGGAGGGGGACACGGTCGGGACCTGTGGCTGTTCTCTTCTGATGACAGCCTGGGGCCATAGTCGAACGATCTCTTTCATTAGTTCTTCTTCGGCGTCGATGACCACCGGGTTATCACAGGTCCGAGTCACGGCCACTTCTATCCGCTCAGGGGTGAGGGGGAACACCTCGATTATGAGCCGCCCACCGGGACGACGCACCAGGCCAGACAACCCCTTCGCTTCATAGCCGCCGATGATGCGCTGCATCGAGTCGTTGCTCATGTGAACGATCTGGCTGATGGTCGGTGGCGGATAGCCATGATGGGAGAGTAACGCGACCTGGATGAGCGTTCGTGACCAAGCACTGCGCGGAGATCGATAAGCTTTCTGCAGGTTCGCTACCTCGTTAGGGGGGAGTGGATGAACAAAGATGGTCGGGTGCATTCGACACCTCCTATCATCGACTTACACTTAAGATGGGCCAAGATGGCGTCGTCAGCATCCTGGCGGTTTGGGGCGACTCTGATGCGTGCGCGAGGCGGCGTTCGCCCATCCTCGCTTGCCCGCCACAGACGAGATGTTGATGATCGCGTCGCGCCCGGCTCTGCGCATGTGAGGGAACACCCCTCAGCCAAAATGAACGGCGCCCGCAGCCCAAGGTTGGCACCGGTCTGTGCCGTAGGAAATCCTGGTAATTTGGTAGGAGGCCGTCGGACTTCGGTGAGCATGTGGCGAGTTTCAGACTCCCGCTCGACAAGAAGTCCGACTTCAACCTCAGTTTAATTCTATAATTTCCTTCTGCCACGCGAAAATGAATCTTGGGTCAAGCCGGGAGCAATTCAGTATCTCCTAAGGGTGGGTGGGTGCACTGGTTACCCCAGATGGTCATCCGAACGATTCGCTCCCCGCAGGGGGCCAGGTCAATGCCATGACGGTGCTGCGGGTGCTGGTCGTTGCCGATGATCCGCTGGCCCGGGCAGGTCTCCACAAGCTGCTGGTAGAGCAGACCGAGCTGGAAGTCGCTGCCGAAAATGCCGGCGATGCCTCGGTGACCCAGGCCTTTGAGGCCTATCAACCGGATGCGGTGCTGTGGGACTTGGGCTGGGGAGAGCACGGGCTCAGCTGGCGGGACCCGCTTACCGAGCTGGTCGAGACCGGCGCACAAGTGGTGGCGCTGATCTCCGAAGTCTCCCAAACTGCGGAACTCCGGTCGGCAGGGGTGCGCGGGCTGCTGAGTCGGGATGCGGGACCCGATCGAATTACGGCAGCCGTCGCTGCGGTCCGCCACGGGTTGCTGGCATTCGAGCCACGGTTCGAGCTGCCGGCGATGGCACCGCCCGATGAGCTTCCGCTCGAAGGGCTGACTGACCGGGAGCGGGAAGTGCTGCAGCTCATGGCGGAGGGGTTGTCGAACAAGAGCATCGCCTATCGGCTGGAGATCAGCGAACACACGGTGAAGTTCCATGTGAACGGGATCATGCGCAAGCTCGGAGCGCAGAGCCGGACCGATGCGGTAGTGCGCGCTACCCGTTTAGGATGGATCCTGTTGTAAGGCGGGTCCGCCGCTCGCCGAGTCTGCTGCAGCGGCCTGCACCTGCGATTTCACTCCCAACCACCCGAATTACCAGGCCCACCTAGTCTTTTGGGCGGTCCGGAACCATCCGGCCGGTCGTATGCTTGCTGCAGTTCAGGAGGCAAGCATGCCGAGCGTGATCGAGAACATGTCGAATGAGTTGGCCAAGATGGTGGAGCTGGCCGGGCCGGCCATGGTGCGGGTCGAGGGTCGGCGCCGGATGCCGGCCTCCGGGATCGTCTGGTCGAAGGACGGTGTCATTGTCACCGCCCATCACGTGCTGGAACGCGACGACCGGCTGCGGGTGGGCTTCGGTGGAGAAGAGAAAGTCGAGGCCCAATTAGTCGGCCGAGATCCCAGCACCGACCTGGCCGTTCTCAAGGCCGATCAAAAGGGCCTCACGCAGGCGGATTGGGCCGAGCTGGAGGGGCTGAAGGTCGGGCACCTGGTGCTGGCCCTCGGCCGACCCGGTCGCACGGTGCAGGCCACCCTGGGGATCGTGAGTGCGCTGGGAACCAATTGGCGTACCGCGGCCGGGGGGATGGTTGACCGGTATCTGCAGACCGACGTGGTGATGTACCCCGGTTTTTCGGGGGGTGCGCTGGTCGATGTGGAGGGGAAGGTGCTGGGCTTGAACACCTCGGCCCTGGGAGGAGTCAGCCTGACGATTCCGACCTCGACCGTGCGCCGGGTCACCCAAGCCCTGTTGACCGATGGAAAAGTTCGGCGAGGCTACCTGGGGGTGGGGGTGCAGCCGGTGCGGCTGCCGGAAGCGTTGGTGGAAGAACTTGGGCAGGAGACCGGTTTGATCCTGGTCTCGGTCGAGCCCGGCAGTCCGGCCGACAAGGGCGGGCTCACCCTGGGGGATAGCCTGCTCTCGTTGGACGGCAATCCGCTGCGCCGGCTCGACGAGCTGCTAGACCTACTCTCCCACGATCTCGTCGGCCGAGAAGTCGCGCTGCGCATACTGCGGGCCGGCGAGGCCCGCGAGGTCAAAGTCAAGATCGGGGAGCGCTCGTGAGTCGGGTCCTGCTCGAAGTCAACTCCGGGTTAGCCCAGCTGGCGGAGTCGGTCCACCGGAGCCTGGTGCAAATCGAGAACGGACGCCGGGGGGCCGGCGCGGGAACGATCTGGCATCCGGATGGCCTGATCCTGACCAATGCCCATGTCGTCAGCCGCGATCAGCTGCGGGTGGCGTTGCCTGATGGGAGTCGGCACTCGGCCCGCCTGCTGGCCCGCGACCGGGAACTCGACCTGGCCGCGCTCTCGCTGGAAGGCACCGATTTCCCCACGATCGAGCTAGGAGATTCACGGACCTTGCGGCCCGGGGATTGGGTGATGGCCTTCGGCCATCCGTGGGGGGTCGATGGTGCCGCGACTGCCGGAGTCGTGATCGGGCAGGCCGAGAATCTTCCAGAGGGCCCGCAATTCGGCCGCGACTGGTTGGCCGTTGGGCTGCATTACCGGCCAGGGCATTCAGGCGGCCCGCTGGTTGACTCGGCCGGCCGGCTGGTCGGGATCAACACGGTCATGCTGGGTCCCGATGTTGGGCTGGCGGTGCCGGTGCATGAAGTCAAAGCTTTCCTGAAGCGCGCAATCCGAAAACTGTAGGCGTTTCTAGCCGGCACAAGGCCAGGTCTCCGCGCCCTCAGGCCTCACAGTTCACTCCCAAACTGTGATTCTCTATAATGACCGCCTGGCAGGAGCCTATTTCTCATCGTCTCGTCTACCTGAGCGAGGTCATGAGTCGAGCCAAGGGCTCGTAGGCCCGCCTATTGCCATAGGTGACGCCACTGCCGTGCGCAAGTCATTTCTCATAACCGGGGGAGCGGGTTGCCTTGGGATCAATCTGACCCGATTCCTCCTTGCGAAGGGCCAGAGTGTGACCTCGTTGGATATCTCTGAACTCGACTACGCCGACGTAAGGGATCGGATCAATGTGATTCGAGGCGATATCCGCGACAGGACGACGGTCGATGCTGCCATGCGGGAAATTCAGATCGTGGTCCATGCTGCAGCCGCGCTGCCGCTCTACAGCCCCCGCGAAATCTTCTCTACGGATGTGGACGGCGCCCGGAATCTGCTCAAGGCGGCCTACTCACATGGCGTCGAACGCTTCATCCATATCTCGTCATCCGCCGTCTATGGGATCCCTGACCATCATCCCCTGCTCGAGGACGACCAGCTCCACGGAGTGGGCCCCTACGGTCAGGCCAAAGTCGAGGCTGAAGGGCTCTGTGAAGAGTACCGGGCGCAGGGGATGTGGGTTCCCATTCTGAGGCCGAAATCCTTCCTCGGTCCGGAGCGGTTGGGCATCTTCGCAATGCTGTACGAGTGGGCTAAGGATGGAAAGAACTTCCCCGTTCTGGGACCAGGCGACCAGCCCTATCAGTTTCTTGATGTGGAGGATCTGTGCGCGGCGATCTGGCTTTGCGCGACGCTCCCCCAGAGTGTGACCAACGATACCTTCAACATCGGCGCGAAGCAGTTTGGGTCCCCAAGGAGTGACTTCCAGGCCCTCTTGGACTACGCCGGCCATGGAAAACGAGTTGTGTCCATTCCGGAGCTGCCCGCCATTCTCGCGCTGCGGGCCGTTGAGAAGCTTGGCCTCTCGCCGCTCTACCCGTGGATTTACGAAACCATCGGGAAGGAGTCCTTCCTTTCGATAGAGAAGGCGGAGCGGTTGCTGGGGTTTCGTCCACGATATTCAAATGAAGAATCGTTGATCCGCAACTTTCAATGGTACCTTGAGAACGAAGAAAGATTCGCGGGGACATCCGGCGTCACCCACCGAATGCCGTGGGCACAGGGGGTCCTCAAGCTCGCTAAGATCTTCTTCTAGACCAGGCTGATGAACGCCTTCTGCGCCGCATCCAGGGTGGTCCCAATCTCGGCGTCGGTGTGAGCTGCCGAGAGAAAACTGGCCTCGAACTGCGATGGCGCGAGATACACGCCGGCTTCGAGCATGGAGCGAAAGTACGCCGCGTACCGGTCAGTATTGCAAGTGCTCGCGCTCTCCCAGTCTCGAACGGGTTCCTCGCTGAAGAACAGGGCGAACATGGTCCCCACCTGGTTGCAATGAACCGCCACACCGCTGTGCTTGGCCAACTCAATCAATCCCTCGCTCAGCGCCGCGGTTCGCCGTTCGATCTCATCCCAAAGCCCCTCTTGGCGCAAGATCCCTAGCGTCTCGATCCCCGCCGTCATGGCGAGCGGGTTTCCAGACAGAGTTCCAGCCTGGTAGACCGGGCCCGCGGGCGCGATCATCTCCATAATCTCGCGCCGGCCTCCATAGGCACCAACAGGCAACCCTCCACCGATCACCTTTCCGAGCGTCGTGAGGTCCGGTCGAACGTCATAGAGGGCCTGGGCGCCACCTAGGTGAACCCGAAACCCGGTCATGACCTCGTCGAATATCAGCAGCGCGTCATAGCTGCCAGTTAATTTTCGAAGCCCTGCGAGAAAGGTATCTGAAGGAGGGATGACTCCCATGTTGCCGGCTACCGGCTCGACGATGACCGCGGCGATCCGTCCCGGGTGCGCCTCGAAGAGCCGCCCGACTGACAACAGATCGTTGTACCGCGCCACCAGCGTGTCCTGCGCCGCCGCAGGCGGAACGCCCGGTGAGTCGGGAAGGCCAAGAGTGGCGACCCCAGAACCTGCCTTGACCAGCAGCAGATCAGCATGCCCGTGGTAGCAGCCCTCGAACTTGATGATCTTGTCCTTCCCGGTGTAGGCCCGCGCCAGGCGGAGGGCCGTCATCGTCGCCTCCGTCCCGGAGTTGACGAAACGAATCATCTCAACACTCGGCATGAAATCCCGAATGAGCCTCGCAAGCACAAGTTCGAGCTCACTAGGGGCGCCGTATGACGTACCGCGCCCCGCCGCCTCCTGAATCGCCTTGATGACCTTGGGGTGGGCATGGCCGAGAACTAAGGGCCCCCAAGAAAGCACGTAGTCGATGTAACGGTTGCCATCCACATCGACGATATGGGCTCCTTCCCCATACTCGATGAAGCGTGGGGTCCCTCCGACTGCGCCAAATGCTCTCACTGGCGAATCCACGCCACCCGGCAGAATCTCAACCGCTGTCTTGAACAGACTGGTTGATCGTGTGAGCTTCATCCGTTTCTGGGTCAGCGAATTACTGGCTGCTTGTGACCTGCTCTTGGCAAAAATAAGCGATCGCGCCTTCAGCGGCTCGCTTCCCTGAGTAAATACAGTCCGGGATCCCAACTCCGCGGTAGCTAGCTCCTGCTAGAAAGACACCTGGCAGCTTCTCCAGGGCGTGCTGGATGGCGGTCAATCGTTGCGGGTGACCCAGGTTGTATTGGGGCATACCGCGTGGCCAGCGATGCACGCGGGTAAGTAGCGGCTGCGACGTGATATGGAGCGTTGAGGCAACTTCTTCTCTTGCAGCTTCACACAAGAGCTCCGCGTCAACGGGGAGCTGTTCCTTCGTCCCTGCCCGCCCAAGAAACACTCTCAGCAAGGCGTAGCCCTCTGGCGCTCGCCCAGGGAATTTTGTTGAGGTCCACGTGCAAGCGAGCGCCAGCCTACCCTCCAGCCGAGGGATGGCGTAGCCATGACCATTCAATCGACTCGGCAGGTCCGGCTGACGGTAGGCCAGTGAGACGGTCGCGGTCGTGGCGAACTCGATTTCTCCCAGCAGCTCGGCCAGCCCTGGCTGGCAAGCCCGTACGATCTTAGCCGTCACGTACGCGGGTGTGGCAAGGATCAGGACATCCGCCTGAACCAGGCCTCCACGCTCTGTTGCCACGGCGTAGCCGTCGCCGGCTCGAGTGAGTGCCCGGGCAGAATCGCCGAGCATGAGTTCTGCTTCGCTAAGCCGTCCAGCCAGAGCCTCGCTCAACTCTGAAAGCCCGGTTGGAAACGTGAGGAAGGTGTTGCCCCTCGCCGGGGATCCTTGGGCCGGGCGGGTGGCTCGGCGCAATGCCAATGCCCCCCGAGTCAGGCCACCGTACCGCAATTCGAGGTCCTTCAACCACGGGAAGGTAGCTTGCACGCTCAGCCGGTCGCCGTCCCCAGCATAGATCCCGCTGAGCAAGGGCTCAATCAGGCGCTCGAAAGCCTCGCGTCCCAATCGCCGTGTGACAAGTCCCCCTATGGTCTCGTCCTCCCTATCGCGTCGGGCCGGAAGGATCAGATCCAGGGCCAGCCGCAGCTTGCCAACTCTCGAGAGAAGCGGAGAGCGAAAGATGGGCCAGAATTTAGAAGGGATCATCATGCTCAGCCCCTCGGGAAGCGACACCAACTTCCCACCCTGAAGCACGAACACCGCTTTGTCCGCCGAATTGGAACCCATGAGTCGATGCTCTATGCCAAGCTCCGTACAAAGCTCAACTGCCCAAGGCTTGGTGGATACGAAGGAATCTGGGCCGCCCTCGAGAATGAAACCGTCATCCCGCTCGGTCCGGATCTTCCCGCCTAAGCGCCGCTCCCCTTCAATCAGTGTGATATTAAGTGGAAGATCGTGCTCCTTGGCCTCTCTCTGGAGATAATAGGCGGCCGCCAAGCCTGAGATCCCGCCACCGATCACCACCGCTCTCATCGCCAATTGTGTTTCGTGACTTCCTGGCTTACCAGCCGAGCCAAACTGGACATCATGATCGGGTCCGCGCTGGGCATCTCGATTCGCTCGAGCCTTCCGCCAGCAGCCGTGACCTGCCGCTTGAACTCGATATCAACATCGTAGAGGATCTCGACGTGCTCGCTGACGAAGCCGATCGGAATGACAAGTAATTGCTTGGTCCCGTCCTCGATCAACGACAGCATGAGGTCGCCGGCGTCCGGGCCGAGCCAGGGTTCCGGGGTCATGGCCGAGCTTTGGTAGGCGAAGTGCGACCGCTGGTTTGGAAAACGAGCTCTCAGCGCCTGGACTGTCACCTGGAGCTCATCGGGGTAGGAGTCGGCCCATTCCAGGATCCGCTTGGGCAGGCTGTGCGCAGTGAAGATCAAAGTCACCTCAGGTCGCGCGCCAGCAGGAAATCGCGCCAGTCCTGACCGGATCCTCACTTCGAGGGTGTCCAAGTAGCCTGGATCGTCCTTCCAACTTTCGATCCGTGCCACCTCCATGGGGATGGATCGAGCCTGCAAGGCTTGGCTGAGCCGGTCGAAGTAGTTCGCAATGCTCATCCGGGAGTAATGCGGGGCCATGACGATGCCGACCAGCCTCTGAATACCGGACTGCTCGATCTCGGCGACCGCCTCTGCGATAAACGGATGCCAGTGCTTCATTCCAATGAAGACGCGGCAGGGAGGACCACCAAGCTGATCTAGCGCGGCTTGCAGCGCGTCGGCCTGGGCCTGGGTCTGCTCCAGGATGGGAGACCGCCCGCCAATCAGCTCGTAGCGGCGCCTAACCTCCTGGACGACCGAATCTGGGGTAGGGCGCCCAGCTCGAATGTCGAGCAGATAGGGCTGCACATCCTCGATTCGGTTGGGGCCACCATAGGCCATGACCAGAACGGCGATCGCCTGTTGAGTCACACCTCGGGGTTCAAGGCCGGTTGGATTTGGTGCGTATGTACAAACTCCACGACCGCGCGGGCGTTCTCGACCGGCGTTTGGGGAAAGATGCCGTGGCCTACGTTGAAGATGTGACCGGGCCTGCCCCCAGCCCTGCTTAAGACTTCCAAGACTCGCCTCTCCAGCACCGGAAGAGGCGCTAGCAGGGCTGCAGGATCGAGATTCCCTTGCAGGGCGACAACCGGGCCCAATCGCTCCCAGGCCTGATCGAGCGGGGTACGCCAGTCCAATCCGATCACGTCCCCGCCGGCAGCGAGCATGCACTCCAAGAGGCTCCCCGTGCCGGTCCCAAAATGTATCGCAGGGACACCGGTTTCAGCCACAGACTGCAAGATCGCAGCGCTGTAAGGCTCAGCAAACTGACGGTAATCTTCGGGGCTCAGCGCGCCGACCCAGGTATCGAATAGCTGGATCGCCTGCGCGCCGGCGCGCACTTGACCCACGAGGTAAGCCGCTATGACATCGGATAGCTTCTCCATCATCG